>Ga0315280_10000018_pt1 | contig 322689 bp, 346 predicted proteins | sample YL17G06_40_MG_FD_203697 | JGI IMG/M metagenome (GOLD analysis project Ga0315280, IMG submission 203697) | Sediment microbial communities from Yellowstone Lake, YNP, Wyoming, USA - YL17G06_40 | ecosystem: Environmental > Aquatic > Freshwater > Lake > Sediment | place: USA: Wyoming | collected... | reverse complement strand
AAGCTAGCCGGCCCTTCAAACAGGCGCTGCAAGATTCGAAGTTCGGTTTTCAGCATGTTATCAGTTAAACAAAAAACGATAAAACTATTTAAATGTTATTGATTTTGAATTAACAGAAATAGGAGAAAAAAATTCTCGCTAGGCGTTTGTAGCCCTATAAAAGCAAGAGATTCGCCTGTGGGCGCCTCGTTTTAACGCTCACGAATCGTGGTAAGGCTTCGTTATTCCAATAGTGAGCTCTAAGAATTAGGTGGTTGTCGATCGAGATCACGCGGTCTTCCTTATCCGGGCCGGGAAATCCCCAACAGAAATAGGTGCACGGGCACGATTGTAGAGGTTTTCCCTTTTGACCTTCGGCCTATCGCTGAAATACAACTAGCACCACCGCTAGTAACTAGCACTGCCGCCGGTATAAAACGCTACAGGCGGCTTAAAATTTAACCCTATTTTGTGCCCACTACTGAGATCTCATTATCGATGTAACTATGATCAGCATGAAGAGCGCGAAGAACATCAGCAGCGTGTACAGCCTCATGCGGGACATCCGCTTCTGCTGTTGGTTAAACCTGTCCTCACATTCCTGAGAGCAGAATAACTTCTCAGGTGGCACAGCCTTCCCGCAGACTATGCAATGTTTATGTTCCTCGACCATTTTCTCACCTAGGCAAGATCGTTGTGCCGCTGTGGCTTCCTCCCGCCACTATCTCTGGCAGACGTTTAATCTCTTCCCTCCCCAGGACGAGGGTCCGGATCCTCAAACGCTCGATCATTCTCGCCGCAACGGGGTCGATTACAACCTTCACCCCCGGCTCCATCTTCACGCTGGACACCAACCCCATCAGCTGCTGCGCCGTCATCGTCTCGATCTTCCTGGCGCTCGGGTCCCGCTTCGGATCCGCCGTATAGACTCCGTCGACATTCGTGAAAAATATTAAGATCTCGGACCTGCTTGCGCTCGCGAGCATCGCCGCCACAGCATCCTTGGTCTGCCCGGGAGCCGTTCCCCCCATGACAGGAATTTTACCTCGGAGCATGATTTTTACCGCCGCATCAAACGTCGTGACTGGATTTGGCTCAGCCAGCTCCCCCAGCGCGGCTATCAACAGGCGGGCATTCAGGCGGGTCGCATCTATCCCGATGGCATCGCAGTATGGGTCCGAGGCCCTGAACTCGCGCGCCACTTCGATGTAGGTGCGCGCTAGCCCACCGCCCCCAACCACGACTAAAATATCGTGCTTCCTCGCCCTGAGCTCGCGCAGCGCCTCGGCCGCCTCGCGTACGCATTCGAGGTCTGGCTGGTCGGGAGAGATGATCGAGCCCCCAAAGCAAATTGTCGCCCTCATCGTACCGCCAGAACCCATTTGGGCAACATGATATTAACGTTCGCGGTCAAACATTTGTCGGAGATGCAAATGACTGCCGATAGCTTGAGGCGTTACCAGTTCAGGAGGCTGCTCGACGACCTAGCGAGCAAGCGAGGCCGAGGCACGGAGCTCATCTCGGTCTACATTACCCCAGATTTCGATTTGAACAAGGTCGTGCAGCAGCTCCGCGATGAGCAGGGTACGGCTTCGAACATCAAGTCGAAGACGACGCGCAAGAACGTCATGGGGGCGCTCGAGAAGGTCATCCAGTTCCTGCGCACCTACATCGAGGCCCACAGGCGTCCACCGGCCAACGGGATGGCGATATTCTGCGGCAACGTGGCCGGGCGGGATGACGTGGCGGACGTCCAGCTATACTGGATCGAGCCTCCCGAGACCGTGACCATCCGAATGTACCGGTGCGACCAGGAGTTCGTGCTCGAGCCGCTGCGGGAGATGCTTCAAGTTAAGGAGACTGTAGGCCTGCTCGTGCTTGACAGGAGGGAGGCGACGCTGGCCACGCTCCGCGGGAAGCACGTCGAGATCGTCCGCACCCTGACCTCTGGAGTGCCGGGCAAGCATGGGCGCGGGGGCCAGTCGGCGGCGCGATTCGAGAGGCTGATAGAGATAGCCGCTCATGAGTTCATGAAGCGGATTGCCGAGGCGACGAACGAGATTTTCGGCAAAACGCCCGATCTGCGCACGATAATAGTCGGGGGGCCGGGACCGACGAAGGACTATTTCCTGAAGAGCGATTTGTTGGGGGAAGAGGTGAGGAAGAAGATTGGGGGAGTGATAGACACCGGCTACACAGACGAGCAGGGGATCAAGGAAATCGTAAATAAGTCGGGGGAAGTGTTGGCTGACCTCGAGATACTTAAGGAGAAGTCGCTGATGCAGCGCTTCATGACCGAGCTCGTGGCCGGAGAGGGGAAGGTCGCATATGGCGAGGCTGAGGTAAGGCGTTACCTCGGGCAGGGCGCGGTCGAACTTTTGCTGATGTCTGAAGCCATTCGACGGGGCCGAGCACTCGTGCGATGTCAGGCGTGTGGACACAAGCTGCAGGAGACCTTCGATGATGTCGAGGTTTACAGGCGGCAGCTGGCTGGAAGGCCGTGCCCCAACTGCAACGAGGCCAAGTTGCAGCTGATCGAGAGCAAGGACATGGTTCAGGAGCTCTGCGAGCTTGCGGACAGATTCAGCACGAATGCCGAATTCATTTCCACCGAGACTGAGGAGGGCAAGCAGCTTTTGGCGGCCTTTAAGGGGCTGGCTGCGATTTTACGTTTCAAAGCGGCGTAGCGCGTTCACGGTTGTGCATCGCGACTCGTTTTTCCCTTATAAGTCGCCCTGAACCAAAGCCCGGGCGGAGCTGTCGATGGCGAGGGAAAAACCTAACAAATATCGAGACGAAAATATCCAAAGAGACATTAAATCCTTCTTTCAGGACGAGCACCACTGGGCATACGAATACGGTGGGCCCAGCAGGTGCGGGACAAATTCTCCCTACCACCGAAAGCAAATTGAGGTCCTATTCGAAAACAAATATTTTCATTGGGTCACGAGCAGGGCGGTCAACGAACTGATAGAGGAGGGATTTCTGAAACAAGAGAAAATGGGCATCGCTCATTTCATCTACCAGGCTGATGCAAAAGTTGCGGGAGACGAAATTTACAAGAGGGTCGAGCTGATCAAGAAGTACTCTAATCCTGTTATAGTTAGAGGAATAGGCGCGTACGCAGAACTGTTGTTCCATTTTTTGTTCAGGGTGTACGGGTTCGAAATCGTGGGAGAAAATACAAATGAGTACGAGGAACGCAAATGGATAAAAACAAATCACGATTTGGACTATGTTATCAGAAAGGACTCCGCAGCTTACGGTGTGGAAATAAAAAACACTTTGGATTACATGGAAAACGACGAGTTCGAAACGAAACTAGAAATATGCGAGTTCCTAAACCTGACTCCTTTCTGGATCGTGAGAGGCGCACCGAAAATCCAATTCGAGAAGATGAAACCAGTTGGCGGCATCATTTTCATGTTTAAAACACAAATCTATCCCCCGACTCAAGAGCCACTCGTAAAAGAGATTTGGGAAACCATGCGACTCCCTGTTACAGTATGGAAAAGAATCCCAGAAAAGACCGAAAAACGGTTTTTAGAGCTTATTAGAGGTAGAAAATGAAAACAAAGCCGAAATATGCCGAATCCCCCTATTGAATACATCCTCTCTAGCGCTTTTTTCAACTGTTTGGCAATTCCTGCGGATTTTAAGAAACGCACCAGGAGTTCAATTTGAGCAAATGAAGGCCGTAAATGGCTTTATTTTGAAATTCAAGTCATGGATAACCCCACTTGGGCAGGAGCCTCTAGCGAGAGAAATTTGGAATTTGATGCGTCTTCCGGTCGCAATTTGGGAAGAAACTCCTAAAAAGCTAGAAAATATATTTTTGAGGCAGCATAGCAGGAGAATATCTTAAAAAGGCTCAAAAAATGCTTGAACCCCTATTAAACACATACTGACTACCTCGGCCCAAGGCCCGAGCGGGAGGAAATGCAAGCCCGGGCAAGCCCGCCATCTAAGGCGCGCAAATTAGAAATAAATGCTTCACCCAAATACGAGTCGGTAGGCACCATGGGAAAAAAGCGGTACTCCATCGGGATCGACCTTTCGAAGTACAGGGGAAAATACGTCGCGATAATAGACAAAAAGGTCGTGGCTAGCGGCGCCAATGCTAAGGAGGTCTGGGCGAAGGTTAAAAGAAAATATCCAAGTAAGATGCCCGAGTTGGCAAAGATTTCTAAGGAAGAGACTCTGGTGCTGACCACATGCAAATAGAGTTCCCTTTTGTTAGAGAGAGGGTAAACATCGTTAGGTCTATTTTGAGGCCATTGGCGAGAGTCGTCTTCGACGAGGAAATTCCCCAATGGATGTACGTTGACTCAGGGGCCGATGTCACTTTGCTCCCGAGGTCCGTGGGGGAACTCTTAGGGTTTGAGATCCACAAGGGGGAAGAAATAAAGGAAGTCAAAGGTTTGGGAAACTCTAGGGTACCAATCGTCATCAGAAAAGTTTTCATGAAAATAGGGGAGAAGAAATTTGAGGCGAGAGTTGCTTGGGGCCTGACTGAAGATGTCCCGCTAGTCTTGGGGAGGTTGGATGTGTTCAATAAATTCGACATCCTCTTCAAGGAGAGAGAGGAAAAAGTGGTCTTCATGGCCTAAAAGCCCCACGTTTTCTTCTTATAAACCGCCCCGACCCAAGGCATCGGGGGGAGAAATGAACAAGACGTTTGATACAATTCCCGCTAATTATATAAACTTATATAACAAACAATTTATGGTGGAGGGCGTGCGAAAAAAACAGCAAATAATTCACTATCCCAGGCTGGACACGGTCATGATGATCGAGGACGCCATCAGGAGCGCCGAGGAGTACCCGACGAAGGCCGAGCTGCTCAGACACCTGCCGAAGAAGGTGATGTACCAGACATTTAATTTGGTCCTCGAGTACCTGCAGAGATCAAACAAAATAATCGTGACGAAAGATGGCAGGATAGTCTGGGTGTTTGCCGACAGTGGAAAGCTGAGGAAATTGCTGGCCGAGAGCAAGAAGGTGTAGCGATTTGTATGAAGTGCGTTTTTCGAGGGAGTTCAGCGAGGAGTATGCAAAACTCAAGAAGCGGGCTGATGGCGGGCAGGGTGAGGCGAGGTATCTCTTGGGGATAATCGACAAAGGGGTCGCAAAGCTAAAGCGGGACCGAGAGGCCGGAAAACGAATCCCCAGGCGATTAATACCTCGAGGGTATACGGTCAAATATGGTGTGACCAACCTGTGGAAACTCGACCTAGACAGATACTGGCGGATGATCTACACGATCGTGGGGGGCGAGGTCCGGCTCGTGAGCATCATAATCGAAGTTCTGAATCATAAGAAATACGATAGGAAATTTGGGTACCGCACCACATAATATTGAGGGCTTGTATATCAAACATCTAAGCCGAGCAGTTGTGGCAGCTCAACCACGCTTTTTATGATCGCATCTGGGCCCATCTTCCTCAAGCTTTCATAGTCGGAGGAGCCGGACAAGACGGCCACCGCCATCAAACCTAAGCTCTTGGCAGATTCGATGTCCACAACATAATCCGCGACCAAAATCGATTTGCCCGGGTCGGCACCGAGCCTCTCGAGCACCTGGATTAACTCGAGGGAGCGGGAGAAGAGTTCCTCCGGTTTGAGCTGCGCTACCACCAGCTTCTTCGTAACGACCGCGTTGACGAAACTACCTAAATTAAGTCTATGTAGCTCCGCCAAGATATCTTCCGGATCACTTAGCCTACCGGTTATCACACCAATTTTGATCCCGTTCTCCTTCAATTTCTTCAAAGTCTCTCGTGAACCTGGAATTGCTTTCGAGAATTCATTGTGGGAGCCATTGTACGCCTTTAGGAAGTCTACCCAAAAAGCGTGTTCATCCTCAAGATTTAGGAAATCGTCCAGCTCGTTCACCGAAAACTTCTTCATGAAAATCTCTTTTTCCACAGGAGGTTGATGATATGCCTTGAGGGTATCCAGGAAAACGCGGTAAAAACGTTCCTCAACGCTAACGAGCGTGCCATCGAGGTCAAAAACCACCGCTTGTACGTCCTTGAACAGCGCCTTCAACCTTCACCACCACTTTTTGTACAATTTCTATGTTCCGAGCTGCCACGACCTCAGATATCTGACCTGCTCGCCCGTTAGCTTCTCCAACCCAACACCCAGAGATTTGAGCTTGAGTTCGGCCACCCTTCGATCTATCTCAGGTGGAACCTCGTGCACCCTGTTTTCGAGCCCTCGCCCATGCTTTGCGAGATATTCGACGCTTAGCGCCTGGAGCGAGAAACTCATGTCCATGATCTCGATTGGGTGCCCGAGCGACCTCAGTCCAGCGAGATTGACCAGCCGCCCCTCCGCGAGCAGGTAAAGCCGCCTGCCGTCCTTGAGCCGAAATTCCTCTATATCCTCCAGCACATTTCGTCGCCTCGTTGCCAGCTTCGCCAGCCCTTCAATGTCGATTTCAACGTTGAAGTGACCCGCATTGCAGAGGATCGCCCCGTCGCGCATCCGCCGCATGTGCTCCACTCGGATGGCTTTCAGGTTTCCGGTAGTAGTTATGAATATACCCCCCACCTTTGCAGCCTCAGCCATGCGCATGACCCTAAAGCCGTCCATCGTCGCCTCCAATGCTCTGATGGCATCGCCCTCGACTACGGTCACGATTGCCCCAAGTCCCTTAGCGCGAGAGGCCATACCTCGCCCCACGTAGCCATAACCCACCACCACGACCTGTTTGCCCGCGATGAGAGTGTTCGTTATCCCCATTATCGCCTGGAGCGTCGATTCGGCCGTGCCAAAGCGGTTGTCGAAGAGCCGCTTCGCGGGAGAGTCATTAACTGCCATGACGGGGAATCTCAGCCTGCCCGCATTCGCCATTGTCCGGAGCCTGTTCACTCCCGTAGTGGTCTCCTCTGAGGCGCCACGTATGCGGGGGATCAGCCCCCTGCGGGAAGTGTGGGCGAGCGAGATCATGTCCGCCCCATCATCGATGAGGACATCTGGCCTGCTATCGAGCACTCGGTTGAGGTTGGCGTAGTACTCGTCGGTCGTCTCGCCCCGCCAAGCGTATACGCTCACCCCATCCTTTGCCAAAGCCGATGCCACCTCGTCGCGCGTCGAAAGGGGATTGCAGCTCGTTATCGTCACCCTCGCGCCTGCCGCGACGAGCGTCCTGACAAGTGCAGCTGTTTTGGCCTCCACGTGCAGAGCCGCACCCACCACAAGGCCATTCAGCGGCTTCTCCCGAGCGAACTCCTTACGGATTGTCATGAGCGCAGGCATGTATCGCTCCGCCCACTCGATCATGCGCTTGCCCTTTGGCGCGAGCTTGATATCCTTGACCTTGTATTTCACTTGAATCCCCCTCGAGCTAACAAATCGTCCGAAGCTTTCTGAACATCCTCCAAGACCTCATCTTCATCTAACGTCAAAACCTTACGCCCCTGCATTAGGACTTTGCCATCCACTATAACTGTATCGACATCCCCACCCACTGCACTGTAGACCAAGTGTGATATTACGTTGTGTAGGGGTGTGAGGTGTGGTTTTTTCATATCGACCAGCACGATGTCTGCCTTTTTGCCCACTTCGAGTGAGCCTATTTTATTTCGGAGGCCCAAGGCGATCGCGCCGTTGATTGTCGCCATCTCTAGGACAGCCTGTGCAGGCACGACGGTTGGATCGAGCTTGTGGACCTTGCTGAGGAGCGCGGCGAACTTCATCTCGTTGAACATGTCAAGCGAGTTGTTTGAGGCCGCCCCATCCGTGCCGAGCGCGACAGGAATTCCAGCTTCGAGCATCTCCGGCACTGGTGCAACGCCTGAAGCCGTCTTCATATTGCTCACGGGGTTGTGGACTGGCTTGACGCCCCTCTTGCGGATGATTCCGATCTCGCGCGCAGTCAGCCAAACGCAGTGCGCCGCGAGCACCTCAGGGCCCAGAAATCCGATCGAGTCGAGATGTTCGACCGGGCGCTTGCCATATTTTTTAGAGATCCTTTCGACTTCATCCTGACTTTCCGAGAGGTGGGTATGGATGCCAACTTTGTACTTCTTCGCCAGCTCCTTCACCTGCATCAGGCACTCCGGCGAGCATGTGTAGGCCGCATGGGGGCCGAACATGGTCAGGATTCTACCGTTCGCCATTCCATGACAGGTCTTGACCAACCTCTCGCCCTCTCTAATCGTCGTCTTTCGCCTCTCGGGGTCGTCAAGCTCGATGATGCCGCGGGAGAGCACGCCTCTGATGCCAGCCTCCTCAACAGCCCGCGCGACATCCTCCATGTAGAAATACTGGTCGGCGAAACATGTGGTGCCAGATTTTATCATCTCGAGGCAGCCGAGCAACGCCCCTGCATAGCAATCGTCGGCCGTCAGGTTTTGTTCGATTGGCCAGATCTTCTTCTCCAGCCACTCCATCAGCGGCATGTCGTCGGCAACTCCGCGGAGCAAAGTCATCGAGAGGTGGGTATGGGCGTTGATGAGGCCGGGTAAAACAGCTTTGCCTCGGGCATCTATCACTTTTTCAGCCTTGGCCTTGATGTCCTTCCCAACCGCGGAAATCTTACCCCCCTCTATCACCACTGATCCCTTCTCAAAGACCCGGCGCCGGGGGTCCATCGTGATCACATAACCGTCCTTGATCAGGATATCTGTCAAGTTCACACCTCTAACGCGCAAGCTCCTTGGCAACGATTCGCCCGAAATCCCTCGCGGCTTTAGGCCCGTTTGCGGTCACAATATTACCGTCGACCTCCACAGGCCTTCCCGTATAGGTAGCCCCGCCAGCCTCGAGCATCTCCACATAGTCACATACGGTCGCCCGCCTGCCCTTAAGGACTCCAGCGTTCGCCAGAATAACTGGAGCATAGCAGATGGCGCAGGTCTTCTTCCCCTTGTCAAAAGCCTCCCTAGCTATCGAGAGGGCTCGACTATCGTTGAAATATACCACCGAGCCGGAGCCCCCGACGAAGATCACCGCGTCGTAGTCGTCCACCCTAACTTGCTCAAGTTTGATGTCAGGCTTGACGGTTGCTCCCAACATTCCCCGCGCGGATGTCGTTTTGGTGCTCGCGATGGTCACGCTCGCCTTTGCGCGCTCGAGCTCCTCCTTCGTGTGCAGGAGCTCCTCGTCCCTGAAGTTCTCGGGCGCGATTATCATCAGCACGCGTTTCTCAGCCAAATTCCAACCCCCTACACTTATTGATTAAAATCATAAATAATGGTTACTGATACATATTTTATTACAATTAACATCATTGATGGGTGGATCGAATGAAACTAACGAAATACGTCGGGATGTTTAGAGGTAGGGACTGGATAGAACCTGAGATGCTTGGAAAGAATTCAAAACAAGATTCACGAATAAATGACAAATGGTCGCGAGAGGACTGGCTTACTCTGGTAAAAATTGCAGGGCTCCTCAAGAAAGAATACAAGCAAGATATCCCGCATACTCTCCTATCTAATAAGACTCTTTTCATGCTGTTCTTCAACGACTCCTTGAGAACGAGGAACAGTTTTGAAGCAGGTATGACGCAGCTCGGCGGTCACGCGCACTTTCTGGACCCGACACAAATATACAGACCGGCGTTGCCGGGCGAAGATGTGCCGTATAAAACAGAAAGAATTGCAGATGTGGCTAGAGTTCTTAGTGAAATGGGCAATGCCATCTCTATCAGAATTTATGGAGATTCTGTGGAATGGAAGTATGGCAAAGGTCACAAAATAATCCAAGAGTTTGCGCGCTGGGCCAGCATACCGCTAATAAATATGGAAGACGACATTTTTCATCCATGCCAAGCTTTGGCTGATTGGCAAACTATAGACGAGCATTTGAACGGCAAATACGAGAAAAGAAAATATGTTATGAGCTATGCCTTCTCTGGAGGACTTAAACCACTTGCGGTCCCGACGAGCTGTGTACTTACTGCTACGATGATGGGGATGGATGTGGTATTTGCACGGCCAAAAGGCTTTGAGCTGGAGGAGAGTGTCATAGGTCGCTGCAAGGAATACGCAAACATGTTCGGAGGCTCTTTTGAGGAAACAGACGATATGGAGGAGGCTTTTGAGGGGGCCGATGTAGTCTACCCAAAGGCTTGGACTCCACGCGCTGCTTTACCCGGGCCTTGGGGCAACAGAACTGTTCCAGATAAAGAACTTGCCAATAAGCTGGCCTTAGAAGCAAAAGGATGGATATGCGATCAGAAGAAGATGGACCTATGCAACAAAAAGGCAATATACATGCATTGTTTGCCCGCAGACCGTGGACAAGAAGTTACAGATGAGGTCATAGATGGGCCGCAAAGTGTCGTGTTCGACGAAGCTGGTAACAGGTTGCATGCACAAAAGGCGCTCATGACGACTATAATGTAGAGATTAAACCCCAAACCCAAACATTTCGACCTTCCGAGGCGGCGCGCAAAGGGCTTTTTAGGTGGGGGGCAAGTAACCAAGTGGTGGCCCAGAATGAATCAAAAAGGGATAGCTCCGTTAATTATCGTGGTCATAATCGTCGTCGTAGCCGTCGTGGCGGGGGCCAGCATTTACGTTGCAACGCGTGGCGGTGGCGGAGGGGAAAACCAGCCAGGAGGACCAACGGCTACACTTGTCTCCATTGCCGTAACTCCTGTCAATCCGAGCATAGCTGCGGGAAACACCGAGCAGTTTGCAGCCTCCGGCACATATTCTGACGAGACAACCCAGGACATAACAACGCAGGTCACCTGGAACTCGTCAGATATATCGGTGGCAACGGTTAACAGCAGCGGCCTTGCCACAGCCGTTGCAGCAGGTACTGCAACCATCACTGCCACCTTCTTAGGGAGTATCTCAGGGAGCACGACCCTTACGGTGACCTCTGGCGGCGGCGGAACCTACAGCGGTGGCCCAATTCGCATTCAGTCCGACGATCAGTTCACCGGCACAAACGGGGTGGTTAGCGGTTCTGGGACCCAGTCCAACCCGTACGTCATCGAGGGGTGGACGATCGACGCTTCAACTGCCAGCACCGACAACTGGCCCTACATCAAGGTTGGAATAGCCGTGAGCCAAACCTCCAAATATTTTGTGATAAGGAACTGCCGGGTGGAGAACGCTAAAGCGGGCTACGGAGTGGGAATATCATTGAGCTTCTTGAGCAACGGAAGCGTTCAGAATTGCGTGCTCGGAAACACCTATACGGGCGTCGAGCTTGACAGTTGCTCCAACGTTGTCATTTCTGGCAACACGATATCAGGTTGCGAGGACGGCATCAGCAACGGCACCTATTCCTCCGATAGTATAACGATTTCCAACAACACCATCACGGGCAGCACAGGGACGGGGATAGAGTTCCACTACCTCACAAACAGCTCCGCCTTGGGCAACACCGTCAACAACGGCGCAGATGGGATTTACGTGTCTGCCATATGGTTTGGTGGCTGCACCATTTCCAACAACACCGTACAGGGGAACACGTATGAGGGCATAGATGTGAGTGGCGACTCTGAGAACGTTACAATATCTAACAACAACACGAGCAACAATGGCGGCACGGGTATCGCGGTCTACGGCAGCCACAATACTATTGAAAACAACGTATCTAACGGGAACAATGAGATGGGTATTAATTTAGATTACACTGGTCTTACGGATATGACCGCTAGCTACAACACAGTTTCTAACAACACTGCTAGCAACAATGGCACGGATGGCCTTAGCGTGGGCTCTGGCTGTGCGCATAATACAATCTCTAACAACACCTGTCTCTCCAACAACGCACTCGGGGAGTACTACTTTGATGGGACGCCATGGTATTATGACATCAGCATCAACGCGCAGCCCAACACTCTCGAAGGCAACAACTACGGAACGATTTACATTTATTCTCCAACGTGAAGAAACGAGTTCGCTTTGGTGAGGATAAATTCCTGTTATACTACGTAGTTGTCCCTGCCCACCTCTTTTTTGGTTTTAAGAATAAAAGCGATGATCGGCAAGCTGGTGGCGCGCAAAGGTAAGCAATGTGGGAAAACATCGTTTCGGGGGTAATTAATACAAAGCCGACTAAGATTAAAATCCTATAAATTTGAAGGAGATAACGTCGTGGGATGCAAATGCCCAAGTTCTACGTGACCACCCCAATCTACTATATAAACGACGTGCCGCACATCGGCCACGCCTACACCACCATAGTTGCAGATGTTTTGGCTAGATGGCGCAGGCTAAAGGGTGATGATGTCTTCTTCCTAACGGGTTTGGACGAGAACTCGATAAAAACAGTCCAAGCTGCAAAGGAGAGGGGTTTCGAGGACGTGCAGAAATACGCCGATGAAATGACCAAAAATTGGAAAAAGGTTTGGAAAGTTTTGAACATAAGCAACGATGGCTTCATTCGGACAACCGAGGACCGGCACAAAAAGACAGTCAATGATTTTTTTATGAAGGTTTACGAAAAAGGCGACATCTACAGGGGAGAATATGAGGGCCTATACTGCGAGGGATGTGAGGCGTTTTATATCGAGAGCGATTTGGTAGATGGTAAATGCCCCCTCCACAAAAAAGTCCCAAAGCTCGTGAAGGAGGAAAACTACTTCTTCAAACTGTCGAAGTATCAGGACAAGATTTTGAAGTACGTCGAAGGACCCGACGTCATCCAGCCGAGTTCGAGGAGAAGCGAGACCATCAGTTTTGTCAAAGGAGGCCTTCGCGATACCAGTATCTCCAGGCCAAATGCCGGATGGGGGATTCAGGTGCCCGTCGATCCAAAAAGTGTGCTCTGGGTTTGGTTCGACGCCCTGCTGAACTACATCTCAGGGGCGGAGGAATACTGGCCCGCTGACCTCCACATCGTCGGGAAGGACATCTTGAGGTTCCACTGCACCCTCTGGCCCGGGATGCTCCTGAGCGCCGGCTACAAATTACCTAAAAAATTCTTGGTCCACGGTTTCCTGACAGTCGACGGCCAGAAGATAAGCAAGAGCTTGGGCAACGTGATAGACCCGGTGTACCTGGCGGAGAAATACTCCTCGGACGCCGTGAGGTACTTCTTGATCAGGGACATACCCATCGGGGAGGACGGCGACTTTTCAGAGAAGGTCCTGATAACGAGGCTCAACGATGAGCTGGCGGATATCGTGGGCAATCTGGTTCATCGAGTCCTTTCGTTCATCTACAGCAAATTCAATGGCGAGGTGCCAAAACCCGGCGAGCTGAATAGACAAGATCGAGAGGCGCTCCACCTCATCGAAAGCGCCACTTCAGCGGTCGGCAAACACATCGAGGAGCTCAACCTTGGTGCCGGGCTGCGCGAGATTGTCAAGCTCGCGAAGTTCGGGAACAAATACTTCAACGATTCGGAACCATGGCGGAGCATAAAGGAGGACCCAAAGAGGTGCGCCACTACGCTTTACGTCTGCGCGCAGCTCGTGAGGTCGCTTGCGATAATGCTGGCCCCTTACCTGCCGTCCACGGGCGAAAAACTTTGGAAGTCTCTGAAACTGCCCGGTAGCATCCATGAGCAGAGGTGGGAATCTGCAGCTGAGTCCGGCCTGAAGTCCGGGCACAAAATAGGCAAGCCCGAGCCCCTCTTTGGAAAATTATCCAACGAAGCGATCTCCAAACAGAGGGAGAAATCAAAAAATCCCCAGACATCGAACACGGTTACGGGGCAGGATTTTGCCAAACTCGACATCCGAATTGGAAAAATCATCGAGGCCGAACCGATCCCGAAGTCGAAGAAGCTTCTGAAGCTTTTCATCGATGTTGCAGGTGAGCGCCGCACGGTGGTTGCCGGGCTGGCCGAGCACTATCCGCCCAGAGAGCTCGTGGGCAAGCATGTGGCAGTTGTATTGAACATGGAGCCCGTGCATCTCATGGGCGTAAAATCCGAGGGAATGTTGCTGGCGGCCGAGGATGAAAAGGGGCTCTCGATCCTGACTATCGACAAGCCCGTGAAACATGGCGCAAGGGTGAGATGATTGTTTCGCCTCGACCTTCACGTTCACACCGAGTATTCCTCTAAGGATGGCTCTTGCTCGGTGGCTGAGGCGGTAGAGTCAGCTAAAGCAGCGGGGTTAAACGGATTTGCGATTACAGACCATGACAGCGTCGGCGGCCACTCTGAGGCTGCCAAGCTCTCAAATAAGAAATTTTTGGTGATTCCCGGCATTGAGATATCGAGCAGAGATGGGCACATCCTCGGGCTGGGAATAAGCGAGCTAATCCCGAGGGACCTCCCAGCTGCGAAAACGGTCGAGCTGATAAGGGAGCAGAGGGGAATTGCGATAGCCGCCCATCCATTTGGGCTTGCCAGAAAGATCGGGTCGGTGTTCAAGGCGAGGTTCGACGCGATCGAAGTATTCAACGCACACGCCTATTTTATAAGCAATGGCCTCGCCCGCAGGTTTGCCGAGCGGAATCAATTGCCCATGACAGCTGGCTCGGACGCTCACCACCCTGATGATATAGGTTTAGCTGGCGTTGCGGTGGACTGCGAGCTAAAATCAGAAACAGTTTTAAAAACAATCACACTGGGGAAAACATCGATCTTCGGACGATCTCTTCCCCCAACTCTCTACATACAGCGAGCATTCCACAAGTTACTCCACAGGCGGTAAACTGCGCGTCAGGCCAACGTGAAGCCGAAAAACATCACGAAGATATAAATTACAACTCCGGCAACTGCTAACGCCTTCATCACGGCCCTTGCCACAGCGCTCATCTTTTTCCCTCCTGTTTCACACATACACTTTTGAACGAGATTTTCCCCACCCTTTTGAAATTGAAAGTTGAGGGGGTCATCCTAATTAGAAATCCCCCCTCAACCTGACACCCCATTGGAGGCTGGACCGAGGAGGTGGGGTGACCTTGAGTTGTGATTTAATGAGTTCCTTTCACCTCCATCATTTCCTGGGCACGTAGCCCTTGGCAGAAGCTTCCGCACGCAGCCGCTGCCAATCCTTTATTTTTTCAACATTCGCACTCAGCCACTCATGGATGAGCGTTCGGATGACCTCGCTCCGGGTGTTGCCGTGGCTGGGTATGAGATCGTCTATAATCTTAAGGTGGACGCCGTCAAGGAAGACTCGAACCTCGGCTTTTTTCTGGGTCATTTTTCTGCCTCCATATGCAGTTTAACTGCAGTTTAACTGCTACTTTACTGCTATTTAAACATTTTTGATGACTTTTAAGAGGCCTTGAGCCACGAAAATAGCGATAAGGGAGGAATGGGGGCTAACCCTTGAAGACGACGCGCTTAGCAGCTCTGTTCTCCCTCACTTCGAGCAGACCTTGAGCCGCCAGCTTCGCAGCGACCTCAGCTGTTGCTCCGCCCCCTACGCTCGCCTTGAGGCCGACCCCGAGAGCTCGCTGTACTTCATCTATAACAGCTTGAAGCTCCTTCTCACCTGTGCCGTTCGATAGGGCCATGAAATTGTCGCCCCCAGTGTAAAAGACAAGGCCCCCGTGTTTGAGCAGGGCCGAAATAAGTGAGAGGTAGACGCGCTGAAGCAACACATATGTATCGTAAACAGGCTCGGTGTCAGTCATCGAGGTCACTCGGTCCACGTCGATGTGAGCTATCTGCACCCAATCCTCGCCAGGTACTTCGACGGCCTGCCCCACGAGCACCCCTCTCCTATTCGCAGATTTGCTGCTCCCTGCACCCTGGAGCGCGCGAGTGGCAAGCTTCTGCGCCTCATGAGGTTTTTCCGCAGCCCCAACGCCCATGCTTATGGTGAAGGGGTAGCGATCGTTGATGCTGTTCTGAATCATGCGATGTACCCGCATGCCGATCCCATTTGATATAGCGAGCATGTTGTCCGCGCGGGTCTGAAATACGAGGCCTCCATGAGCAGCGAATGCCCTCTCGATGTCCGCGAATAGTATGGCCTGCACCGTCTGCAAATCGGCCTCGCGGCGTGGCTCGGGAGTGACCGTCCAAGGGCCATAGTTGTCTATCTGGATGAGGGTGAGCTGAATCTTCTTCATTTTGACCAACTTTCGCCTGTTTTATTGATGTGAAACATAAATAAATTTGGTGGTGCGATGGAGATTCCAAGGTGAATGCATGAAGATCCCTTGCGCACTGACAATTGCTGGATCAGATTCTGGAGGCGGGGCAGGAGTCCAAGCTGACATTAAGACCTTTGCAGCTCTCGGAGTCCACGGGCTTTGCGTTATAACCGCGGTGACTACTCAAAACACGCGGGGCGTCGAGGCGGTCTTCGACCTCCCTCCCGAATTCGTGACCAGACAGCTCGATGCGGTCATGCGAGATTTCGACGTCGAGTGGGCTAAGACGGGCATGTTGAGCAATGTCAAAATCATCCAAGCTGTTCAAGCAGGTATTAACCGATACGGCATTCGCGTGGTCATCGATCCCGTCATGGCATCTACAACTGGTGCGCCCCTGCTGAGGGCAGGGGCGTTTAAGTCGCTCCTAAAGCTACTTTCAAGCGCCGAGCTTGTCACGCCCAATTTGCCTGAGGCCGAGAAAATTTCAGGTATCAAGATCAGGTCGAGGGTTGACATAAAGAGGGCAGCGCGCAAGATCTCGGAACTCGGCCCAAGGGGTGTCTTAATCAAGGGAGGGCACCTTCGAGGGCGAGAAGTGGTAGACTTGCTTTATGCTAAAGGAAAATTTACAGAATTTAAGGGTCCAAGGGTGCTGAGCGGGCCTACTCACGGCACAGGCTGCTCCTTCTCCGCTGCGATAACTGCCGAGCTTGCGAAAGGGGCTAGCATACAAGCGGCAATCAGTAGTGCTAGGAATTTTGTATCTCATGCGATTGAGGGCAGGTTGGATGTGGGAAAGGGCATCATGCCAGTCAACCCGATGGCGGCCCTGCTCTTGGACGCGGAGAAAGGCAGGGCCCTAGAGGAGGTCTGGGCGGCTGCGAAGCTCCTCGTGGCCGAGCCGAGGTTTTCCGAGCTCCTGCCGGAAGTGGGGTCAAATATCGCCATGGCCCTGCCCGGAGCAAGGCGGGCCTCCGATGTCGTCGGCCTTTCGGGTCGCATCGTACGAGCCGGAGGGCGGCCAAGGTTGACTGGTTACCCAGAACTCGGAGGATCCGAACACGTGGCGAACATCGTCCTGACCGCGATGCGTCACGATTCGAGAATTCGGGCTGGTTTAAACATCAGATTTTCAGATGAAATTCTGCGCACATGCTGTAAGTCGGGGCTTCGCGTGGTGGGCTTCGACCGTTCGAGGGAGCCCCGCGGCGTCAAGACTATGGTTTGGGGGACGGAGCAGGCTATAAAAAAGGTGGGCGGGGTACCTGATGTGATTTTTGACCGCGGTGCTCATGGCAAGGAGGCGATGGTGAGGCTGTTGGGCCGCTCGCCGATGGAAGTCGCGGGGATTGCGCTACGCATAGCCAAAAATATTTAAACATCGCATTCAGTGCGCGATAACCTTATAGGCTTGCCTGCGAAAGCCCAGCGAGCGGAGGTAGTGAATGGGCAGGATACGTCAAACCTACATAAAACGGGCGGCGAGACGGCTGCTCGAGCGCTACCCAGACAAATTCTCCACCGACTACGGACAAAACCGCAGCGCGCTCGAGGGGCTCGCGAGCATAGGGAGCAAGCCGCTTAGGAACAAGATAGCAGGTTACATAGCTACCTTACTGAAACAAAAAGCCGAGGAGTGATAAGGTGCCACCTTCGATAAGCGTGAAGCTCTGCAACGGGTGCGGCGCATGCGTGGATGTCTGCCCGGTGGCTGTGCTAGCAATGAAGAGCAAAAAAGCTGCGGTCGTGAACGCGGATGCGTGCATCGAGTGCAGGGCCTGTGAGGCGTCGTGTCCGACAAGCGCCATAACATTTGAGTGAGAGGATTGTAAAACTTTTCAACCATTGAGATAACGCTCGAATAATTGCTGGATTTTCAAAATCCGTCCGCTGAAGATAGCATCCATTTGCCACCGATGACGGTGATGTCCATCGTCTCGCTTACTAATCCTTTAAAATCGAGTGGCAGCCTTCATGGATTTTCCAAATGCATCTAACTCTTTCAGCATCCGTCGCTCATTTCCCCGATATTCGGCTATTAAATTAACGAAAGCGCTACCGACAATTGCTCCATCTGCCCCGCACTTTATGACTTTGGCAACGTGCTCAGGCTTGGAAATACCGAATCCAACCGCGATCGGCACCCGCGAGACCTTTCGGACGTCGGCTATAAGAGGCCCGATCGAGTCCGACAACTTTTCTCGGGCACCCGTCACCCCTAACAGGGAAACGAGGTACAAGAAGCCGCTCGATGCTTCACAAATGCGCCTGAGGCGCTCAGGCGTGGTTGTAGGTGCGACCAAGAGAATTAAATCGACGCCGTGCCTCTTTGTCGCTTTCAAGAGCTCGCCGGCCTCCTCTATGGGCAGGTCAGGGACTACGATGCCATCCATCCCAACGTCAGCGAAACTTTTTACAAATTCATTGACGCCGCGCTTGAACACTATGTTGTAATAAGTCAACACGACCAGCGGGACATCGCTTGTGCTCCTGATCTTTTCGATTATCTCCCGGACTGTCTCGGGAGTTGTGCCCGAAGCCAGTGCCCGATCGTCCGCCCCTTGAATCGTCGGGCCATCGGCAATTGGGTCAGAAAAGGGGATGCCTAGCTCAATGATATCAGCATGTTTTGCGAGCGTCTCGACTATCTTCGGAGTTAATTCAGGTTTAGTATCTCCAGCGGTCACGAAGGCTATCAACGCGCCCTCGCCCTTTTGTTTGAGATCCTCGAACTTTGTAGCTATCCGGCTCAAATTTTTACCCCCATCGCTTCTGCAGCCACTTCGACGTCCTTGTCCCCGCGCCCGGAAAGGTTGATTAAGATGAGCTTATCCTTAAACTTAGGCAACATCTTCTTGAGGTAAGCAATGGCATGGGCTGACTCGAGCGCCGGCAGGATGCCTTCAGTTTCGGAGAGCAGCTTGAAAGCCCCTATAGCCTCCTCATCTGTCACGCTATCGTATGTGATGCGGCCGCGGAGCTTCATGAACGCATGTTCCGGGCCGACTCCGGGGTAATCCAACCCAGCGGAGATGCTGTGAGTGGGTAAGATCTGTCCAAATTCATCCTGCATCACATAGCTTTTAGATCCGTGTAACACGCCCTCTGATCCCGCGCACAACGGTGCCGCGTGCTCACCACTTTTGAGTCCCTTACCCCCTGCCTCAATGCCATATAACTTGACTGGGTCATCAAGGAAATCATGAAAAATACCGATAGCATTACTTCCGCCGCCGACACACGCGACAATGGCATCAGGCAAACGCTTCTCTGCTTCCAAAATCTGTTTTTTAGCCTCCCGCCCGATTACCTTCTGGAAATCTCGCACAATCATCGGATAGGGGTGGGGCCCAACCACGGAGCCCAAGAGATAGTGGGTAGTCCGAACATTAGTCGTCCAATCGCGGAGGGCCTCGTTGATGGCGTCCTTCAACGTACAGGAGCCGCTCTCTACTGGAATCACGTTCGCGCCGAGCAGCCGCATCCTAAATACGTTGAGGCGCTGGCGCTCCATATCCTTGGTCCCCATGTAGACATCGCACTTCAGCCCTAGCATGGCTGCGGCCGTGGCGGTGGCGACTCCATGCTGCCCTGCCCCAGTCTCGGCTATCACGCGGGTCTTTCCCATGTACTTTGCCAGAAGGGCCTGGCCTATGGTGTTGTTTATCTTGTGTGCGCCCGTGTGAGCCAAATCCTCGCGCTTGAGGTAGACCTTCATCCCGACTCGCTTCGAGAGTCGCTCAGCGAGGTAGAGGGGCGTCGGGCGTCCAGCGTACTCGCACAGATAGTAATCGAGCTTACGCTTGAATTCGGGATCGTCTTTCAATTTTGCGTAGGCCGCCTCAAGTTCTTCCAGTGCCGGCATCAGCGTCTCAGGAACGAACTGCCCCCCATATCCGTTGAACTTTCCTTTGACCGGAAACTTATCGATGTACATTTACACACCCTTCACAGCTCGGATGAATTCTCTCATGAACTCCGGGTCCTTTTTACCCACCTCGGACTCAACACCGCTCGCCACATCCACCCCGTAAGGTCTAACGGTCTTGATCGCCTCCAGCACATTGCTCGGGTTCAGCCCACCCGCGAGGATCAGCGGTCGGTCGATGGTCTCGCGCACCGAGCGGCTCACCTTCCAGTCATGCGTCAGACCTGTTCCACCTCCAGCTCCTGCGTGCTCAGTATCGACCAAGACGAAATCAGCGACCTTTGCTGTTTCGAGAGCTCGAGCTATTACCTCTTGAGGTTCTTCGACCTTCTGAGGAACGTTCACAACCGCAATAATCTGTACTCCAGTTGCTTCCTTTATCTCCTCTAGCTCAGTTACGGTCATTGAACCATGAGTTTGTAGGTAGTCTGGTTTCAGCTCGTGCACAATTCGAACTGCATGATTAATGTTCTTAGGAACCATGACGGCGACTCTGGAGACAGATTTTGGCACGACTGAAAAGAGGCTCCTCGCTCGCTCAGGTGTCACGCTCCTGCGAACGGGAGCATCAACGATTACGCCGATCATGTCAGCCCCAGCCCTGCACGCCCTAACCACGTCTTCCGGCACCGTAAAACCGCAGATTTTCACCTTCACCATGGTTACACCGCCCGCAACTCCATGAGTTTTTGCTTTACATCCTCGGCTTTCATGAGAACCGTTCCAACCAAAACTGCCTTTGCACCAGCGTCGAGCAAGAATCTAATGTCATTTGCTGTGTTAATACCGGATTCACTTACCAAAATTCGGTCCTTTGGCACATATTTCGCTAATTCCTTTGTGATTTTGAGGTTGATTTTTAGGGTATTCAGGTCTCGGTTGTTGATACCTATCAAAGTGGCACCGGCATCGATCGCCTTTTCGATTTCTGACATTGAGCGGCATTCGACTAAGGCCTCGAGGGCAAGATCGTTAGCGACCTCAAGGAATTCAGGCAGCATATCCCTCAAGCAGGAGGCGATTAGGAGCACAGCATCTGCACCGTAGGCGGCACTTTCACGGATCTGATAGCTATCGACGATGAAATCCTTCCGAAGCACGGGTAGTCCAACGTTTTGTCTGATCTTTATGAGATCTTCTAGGTCTCCACCGAAGTACTCTGGCTCCGTCAGCACCGATATCCCCACCGCCCCACCAGCTTCATATGCCATTGCCTGCGCGCCGACGTCAAGCCCTTGCCTGAGGACGCCCTCGGAAGGTGATTTGGGCTTCACCTCAGCGATTATGGGAGGGCCACGGCACCGCTTTATCGCGTCGCTCAAACTTCGAACCCCGGTTAGCCTGCGGGGTAGCTTGTCGACGGGGACCTCACACTTCCTGGCTTCAACCCTCATTTGGGTCTTCGTGACGATTTCGTCCAAAAGTGTCAAAGCCTCGCCTCCAAGACCTCGAGCTTGGACATGTCGCCCCCGGTTGCCCTTATCAGCGCTCGGAGCTTCTCATACGCTTTGCCGCTGTCGATCGATTCCTTAGCGACCTCCACTCCTTCTTTGAAATCGGACGCCTTTCCGCCGACGATCATCGCGGCAGCTGAGTTCATCAGAACTATATTCCTCCGGGGCCCATCGCTACCATTCAATAGTTTTATCATCAAAGTTGCATTGCCATCCTTATCGTACCCTTTGATGTCCTCCGGTCTCGCCCGATCGAACCCAAAGTCCTTGGGCTCCACCGTGTAAGTCTTCACCTCGCCGCCTTTCACCTCGGATATTTGAGTCATGCCGAGGTTCGAGATCTCGTCAAGTCCGTCCAGACCGTGAACGACCATCGCATGTTTGACTCCAAGCCCAACGAGGGCATTTGCCAAGATTCCAGTCAGGTCGCGATCATAAACTCCCAAAACTTGAGCTTGGGCGTTCGCTGGATTTGTGAGGGGGCCTAAGATGTTAAACACGGTGCGGATACCGATCTCTTGCCGGACTGGGGTGGCGTACTTCATAGCGCCGTGAAATACTGGGGCGAACATGAACCCGAACCCGATTTCCTCGATGCATCGCTCGACCTTTGGGGGGTCTAGATCTATTTTTACCCCCAAGGCTTCGAGGACATCTGCGCTACCTGCCTTGCTCGTCACAGAACGATTGCCGTGCTTCGCAATCGGTACTCCAGCACCGGCCGCCACGAGCGCAACTGCGGTGCTGATGTTAAAGGTCTTGATCTTGTCGCCACCAGTGCCGCAGGTATCAACTAGGATGCCATCCACTTTAGGATTTATCCGAGCCGCGAACTCCCGCATGACTCGAGCAAAGGACGTTATCTCCTCGGCGGTTTCGCCCTTCAACCTCATGGCGGTTAGAAACGATCCTATTTGAGCTGGCGTCGCCTCACCCGACATGATACATTTCATGGAGCTCTCTGCTTCGTCCTCCGTCAAATCTTTGCGCTCGATCAACTTCCCAATCGCGACCTGTATAGAATTCATGTGGTTCACATCTCCAGGAAGTTCTTCAGGATGCGCTTACCGTGTGGCGTCAACACGGACTCCGGGTGAAATTGGACTCCCCAAATTAGGTACCGCTCATGCTTGATCCCCATTATTTCGCGGTCCTCATCGTCGGTTTCTGCAATGATTTGTATGCAATGGGGCAAAGTCGCACGGTCGACGGCAAGCGAATGATAACGCGTCGCCTCGAATGGATTAGGCACACCGTTGAAAAGTCCATCGCCGTCGTGTTTTATAAGCGAGGTCTTGCCGTGCATCAGGCGTTTCGCAGGCACGATATCCCCGCCGAATGCGTAAGCTACTGCTTGATGTCCTAAACAAACTCCAAGTATGGGCACTTTTTCCCCAAGTTTTCTGACTACCTCAACTGAAACTCCAGCCTCCCTCGGCGTCTTTGGGCCCGGCGAAATTACAATCTTATCGGGTGCAGCGTTTTCGATCTCCTGCATCGACGCGTTGTTCATGAACACGATCGGCTCCGCACCGAGCTCGCCCAAGTACTGCACTAGGTTGTAAACGAATGAGTCGATATTATCTATTACGACGACGCGCATTCAAACACCAGCTGCGGAGAGCAAGGCTCGGGCCTTGTTCTCGGTTTCATAATACTCCTTCCAAGGAACAGAGTCTGAGACGATCCCAGCGCCAACCTGAATACGGGCTTTTCCCTCTTCTGCGACTAATGTTCGGATAGTGATCGCGAAGTCGGCTTGCCCGGTGTAGCTAAACGAGCCTATTGCGCCGGCGTAAATCCCTCGCCTGGTCGGCTCAAGCTCCTCGATTATCTCCATCGCCCGGACCTTCGGTGCCCCCGTGACCGTGCCAGCCGGAAATGTCGCGCGTAACGCGTCAAATTCATCCCTGTCCCTTCGCAATCTCCCAACCACTGTAGTCACGAGGTGCTGAACGTGGCTGTATTTTTCAACCCTCATGAAATCCTTCATTTTAACCGTGTCGAAATCTGAAACGCGCCCAACGTCATTTCGAGTTAGGTCGACAAGCATGACGTGTTCCGCGCGCTCCTTTTCATCCGCGAGCAGGTCTCGTTCGAGGGTTTTGTCTTCGTCGCTATTTTTTCCGCGGCGCCTAGTGCCTGCGATGGGGCGCGTCGTCACGTCTCGGCCACCGACTTTTACTAAAATTTCTGGGCTTGAACCTACGATGCTACGCTTTGGAAAATCCAAGAAGAACATATAGGGTGATGGGTTTATCCGTTTAAGATTGACATAAAACTGATCTAATTTTGGTGCTGGCTCAAGCTCTATCCTCCTCGAGAGCACGGTCTGTATCACATCGCCTGCGCGGATGTACTTCTTCGCTACCTCGACGTATTTTTCGAATTCAACCTTTTCGATGTTTGAGCGCGCGGTTATTTTTGGCTGAGTTTCAGTCCTCAAAATTGGTTTTATTGCCGCAAGCTCTCTAACGTTTGCGACAGCCCGTTCATATGCTCCATCCACATCTGAACCGTCCGTTAAAAACAAAAGGGAGCAATAATGGGTTTGGCCCTCAAGATGGTCGAAGATCATTGTCCGCTCTGGCAACATGAATTCAACGTCGGGATGGCGAAGGTCGTCTATGGTATGGTTACCGATATCGACGATCGAACGGATGAAATCATAGCTTAGGTACCCCACCGCGCCCAACATGTAACGAGAACCCACTGCTGGCGCTTGGGCGGTCTTCAGAAACATTGCCTCCTTTAACACCTCAAGGGGATCGGTGACGTGTCTAACTCGTTCGGCACGCTTCATGGCGAGCTCTGCAATATCTGGCCTCCCTCCGACCTCAAGCACGCCGTCTCGGACGGCGACATACAACAGCGCGTCATAGCCGATGACGGAGTAGCGTGCAGCCTCTCCTGGGCCCTCGGCTGATTCAAGCAGGTAGGAAGGGCGGTGAGGGCGTCTGACATTTAGATAAATCTCCGTAGGATCAGCGCACCCGTCCACTGTCGTCGCGACGGGGATTAAGCATGGTCTGCGGAATTCATCGGCAATTTCTCTAACTTTTTCAATGTTGTTAGGAGCAAACATGTATTTCCCTTCCAAGATTCGGTCAGCTACTGCCCCTTTCTTTCTTATGTACTATTTAAGGCTTTATAGTACAAAATTGTACAAGAGAAAAAAGATCAGTAAACGATGACGCTCTGAACGCTCGGCAACTTCCTCAAAGCATCTATAATTTTGCCTCCAACGGGCTTGTCGGTGATGATGGTAAGCTTTGGCTGCGCCACAAAATACGGATCATCCGCAATCGCCTGGCGGATGCTTATGCCAAACTTCGAAACCACGCCCGTGACCTCCCTTATTATGCCGGGTTCCGCCGCGTCTTTGGGCAAAATTTCGATCACGCCGAGCCCGAGTTGCTGGGCCACTCCCTTTAGGTAAGCTATCGGTCTCAGGTTGATGAATATATTTCGCAGTTCCTTTCTCTCGAGGATCGCCCGAGCTGTCGCATCCACGGCCCTCCTATCAACACCAGCCTCCTTAGCTATCTGGACCGCTGGGATGCGAATGTCGCCGCAGGCTATCTCGCCATCCTCGCGGACGCGCAGGCCGTATCCAAAGAGCACCCTTGCGACGCTCAACTGCGCGGGGTAGCCCTCAAATGCCTTCTGAACTTGGGCCCACATCTTGACCCCGCCGCCGCGCTCTAGCTGAACTCCAGCCATCTGGGCGATCATGAGCCTCATCAGGTCCTCGGCGAATACAGGGTCTATCCCCTCCTTCTTTGCCCGCTGCCTTGCTAGGTCTATCACCGCTCGTTCTCTGGCATCGTCGCGAATCCCCTTGCCGAGCTTTTTCTTCAACGCCGCGATTTCCTTGACTAGCCTGAGCCGCTCGGCCACTAGGGCGATGAGCTGCTCATCGATTCGGTCCACCTCTCGCCTCAGTGACTGCAATTTTTTCATCTTCGAGCCTCGACGCGCGCCCCATGGGTTGTAGGCTTGGTCAGGATCACCCTGCCGGGCCTCCCGCGCCATGCCTTTCTTATATCTTCGACATTATTTGGCCTGGCTATGGCCACGACCGCAGGTCCTGTGCCAGTTAACCCGGCCGCCAGGGCACCTGCCTTCATGGCATCAAATGTTACAATCACATCGTGGCTGAGCGCGGAGGAGTAGAGCAGGCCGTTGAGGGTCATGGCGCCGAAGATATTTCCCTCCAAGGCATACCGATGGGCGATGTTGACGAATTTCGCCAGCGGCTTCATCCGCGTGACGTCGACCCGCGAGGTGTGCAGCTTCGAGGGTGGCACGTAGATCAGCACGTCAAGCTTTGGGTCGATCCTGAAACGCTTCAATATCCGCCGCTTGAGGTTGTCAGTCACCACCCCCCCGCCGAGGAAGGAGGAGGCGGCATCGTCAAATGCTCCGGTTATCGTGACCTCGGCCTCGAATGCGGCATCAATGCCAAGGTTTAGGACAGTCATGGGATCCGGATTCTTCCCAAGCGCAGCAAATGTCGCCAAAACCGTGGCGTTCGCGGCTGCGCTGCTGCTGGACAGTCCGACGGCTATGGGGATATCTGATTTCGTCTTTATCCTAGCACCATAGGTCCGCAAAAGTTTGAACCTCTGGAGGACCTTCCGCGCGCATATCTCTATGAGATTAGTAGTCTCCGACGGCTCGCCAGATATTCGCCCCACTATCTCGCCAGCCTCATCCGTGAGCTCTACATCCGCACGAACGCGCAGATCGACCGCGAAAGCAGCTCCCCTCCCGCTGGCGATTGCATTGACGACGGTCGCGGAGCCGCAGGCGGAAGCTACGCCCCTCACTTTTTCCCCTCGAATCGATTTGGGTGGATTTTGCCTGAGCGGAGCATGTGGTCTGCCAGCACTATCGCCAACATCGATTCAGCTATTGGGACGATGCGGGGGCAGATGTTTGGGTCAAAGCGTCCCCCGAGCTTAACCCCTACTTCCTTCATCCGCATGACATCGACGGTCCGCTGGGGCTTGGCTATCGAGGGCGTCGGTTTCACCGCTATCCGCACGACAATGGGCATGCCCGTGCTTATCCCTCCCAGGATTCCGCCCGCTTTGTTCGTCGTGCTCACGATTTTGCCCTTCCGAATGGTCAAAGGATCGTTCATCTCGGAACCGCGCATGCGAGCAGCCCTGAAGCCTGCGCCTATTTCGACGCCCTTGACCGAGCCTATCGACATCAGGGCACGGGCGATTTCTGCATCGAGCTTGTCGAACACGGGTTCGCCCAGTCCGGCTGGCACGTTGAGCGCAATCACCTCGACCACGCCGCCGGTGCTATCTCCCTCGGCACTCGCTTCCAGCACTCGTTTCTCCATATTCTCCGCAACTTTGAGATCTGCACATCGCATTGGATTCTTCTCGACATTTTTACGAATTTCATCAGGTGATGCCTCTCGTCCGACTGCAACGCCCGCAGCTTCCACAGTGTGGCCCAATATCTCGACCCCATTTGCCGCAAGCAGCTTCTTTGCTACCGCGCCAGCTGCGACGCGTCCGATTGTCTCCCTAGCGGCAGCCCGACCGCCCCCGCGATAGTCCACATGGCCGAACTTGAGCCAGTAAGTCACATCGGCGTGGCCAGGCCTCGGCATGGTCTTGATCGCCTCATAGGGCCCTGAATCAACATCAATGTTCTTGACGACCATGTTAATGGGCGCTCCAGTCGTCTTGCCCTCGAAGACCCCAGAGAGAATATCAACTCGATCGCGCTCAGCCCGCGGGGTTGTAACCAGCGACTGTCCGGGGCGGCGTCGATCTAGTTCCCACTGGATGTCCGCCTCGCTTAACGGCATGCCAGCTGGGGCACCGTCCACGACCACGCCTACGACTGTGCCGTGTGATTCGCCGTAGGTCGTGATTCTGAAAATTTTCCCAAAGGTGTTTCCACTCATCTCAGCACCGTTTTGGATTTGTGCTGCGTCTATAAATTCTTTCGTCGTTGCACGAGGCACCTATATCATCCTAAAATTCAAACACTTCACAGCCGTGCACTACCGCCCGCATCTTGACCTCGAACTGGAGGGTTCAAACTTGAAAGTCCGGACTGGGGATTTGAATTGGAGTGTTTTGTCCTTAAAACCCCCCTTCGACTAAGGCATCGTCAGGGTAAAATGCAAACGGAATCGTCAAACAGCACATCCAAAAGATTATATACATGTGATACATATGATACATTGATTGACATGGAGAAAGAAGTTTTTCTGCCTGTACGGATAGAACGCGGAATGTTAAGAGAGCTTACACAACTGGGTGAAAAACACGGTTATAAATCGAGATCCGAACTTGTGAGAGAAGCGATAGAAGATAAAATTACCCAGCTCAAGGGAGTGGAAATAGTGAAAATCCGAAATATCACGAAGTCAAAAGCCAGGAAAGAGATTTTGGCCTACATTCGGAACAAGGACAGAGTGTATGCGTCAGACATCGCGTTTGACCTCAGGCTGGATCTAGGGCTCGTGTTTGAGGTCGTCGACGAGTTGTTTAGAGAAGAGAAGCTGGAGGAGGTTCATTGACGCAATGCATGGGAAGAGGGGAGTCGGTTGTCGGCGAAATCCTTGTAGCTGAAGCTCGCGTGGTCTCGAAACCCGTGCTGGTTCACCTAACTGGTGCGCACAGAGGTCAGAGGCTCAAGCTCAAGGGACTCCCGGCGACATGTTGGATAGACAGACCTTTCAGGGAAAAGCGCTGAAGCTCTTCGTACCCGTGTTGGGTGAAGGAGGACATCTTCACACACTTTTTCATGCTCTCTCGATTAACCCATTAACTCCATCTGCGTCCCGAGCTTCCGCATGTCCTCGACGAAGCCCGGGTAGGATACGGAGATAAATTCGGCGCCATCCACAATGGTCTCCCCCTTTGCAACCAAGCCAGCCACCGCAAGCGCCATGGCCATTCGATGGTCGTCGTAGGAGTTCAGCTTCGCCCCCTTCAACTGTTTCACCCCTCGAATTCTGAGCTCATCCTGCCGCTCCTCGATCCTCGCGCCTAGCTTGCTCAGCTCGGTCCCCAGGGCCCGGATGCGGTCGGTCTCCTTGTATCGTAAGTGGGGAATGTTCGTGAGGACCGTCGTACCATCGGCGACAGCCCCCAACACCGCGAGCACAGGCACCAAATCCGGGTTGTCCCCACAATCCGCCTCTATGCCCGTGAGCCCGGAGCTCGACACCTCGACGACTTTCCCCTTCACCTTTACCTCCGCTCCGAACTCCCGGAGCAGGTCGACTATCCGCTTATCCCCCTGTACCCCTCTGATGTTCAAATTGTTCACCCTGACAGCCACCCCAGCCAACGCCGCAGCCCCGAGCAGGAACGCGGCAGATGAAAAGTCCCCGGGCACGTCGAACTCCAGGGGTCGAAGGACTTGTCTTCCCGGGATCGTGAACTCTGTGAGATCTGAGCTCCGCTTGATCTTCGCGCCCGCGAGGTCGAGCATCTCGAGGGTCATCTCGACGTAGGGCTTGGAGCGCAACTCGGTCACCCGGAGCTCGACATCCTCCCTCGCGTAGGGACAGGCGAGCAGGAGGCCTGAGATGAACTGCGAGCTGATGGCCCCGCTTATCTCGACATCTCCTCCCTTGAGCCCTCCGCCAACGACTACCGGCGGCTTCCCACCCGGCCTTTCGCACTTAGCCTTGGCGCCGAGTCTCTCGAGCGCCTCGATCAGCGGACCCATTGGGCGGGCACGTATGGATTCGTCGCCGGTCAGGCCAATAGGTTTTGGCGAGAGCGAGGCGATCGCGGTCATGAGGCGGATTGTTGTCCCAGAATTTTTGACATCGATGAGGTTCGCGCTAGGCTTGAGGCTGCCTCCAGTGCCGATGACGTGCCAGACATCATTATGCTGGGTGACCTTCGCGCCGAGGATTTTTATGGTATCTATCGTCGCCTGGGTGTCGAAACTCAGAAGTGGGTTGGTGATCTTACTTTCACCCTTCGCGAGCAGGCCCACCGCGAATGCTCGATGGGTGTAACTCTTTGACGGTGGGGCAGTCACCTCGCCCTCGAGCCTCGAAGGCCTGACCCTGAGCAAAGTCATGAGATTCCCGCTACACAATCTCGAGAAACCCTAATATACATTTGACAGCTCGCTTGTCTCACGACCATCGGACACACATTTTTAATGCTTAAGCCATAACTACAGAGGGGTGGTCATCTGTCTGAAATAGGTAAGCGAATTAGGCTAGAGCGGATAATGAGCCGCGATACCCACCGCACGGTGATCGTGCCAATGGACCACGGGCTGACCATGGGTCCAATAGCCGGCCTGGAGGACATGGCCACGATAGTGAACAAGGTCGCTGATGGCGGCGCGAATGCCATAATCTTACATAAGGGAATCGTGCGGGCTGGTTATCGAGGTTACGGGCGAGATATCGGGCTCATCCTTCACCTGACCGGAAGCACCTCGCTGGGGCCTGACCCCCTTGGAAAGGTGCCAGTGGCGACCGTGGAGGAGGCGATCAAGCTCGGCGCGGACGCTGTTTCCGTACACATAAATGTCGGTGCTCCAAACGAGCCCGAACAACTCCGCTCCTTCGGTGAGGTGGCCGAGATATGTGCTGGCTGGGGAATGCCAATGTTCGCGATGATGTACCCCAGGGGCCCAAAGGTCAAGAGCGAACACGATCCGGTGATGGTCTCTCACGCCGCAAGGATCGGCGCTGAACTCGGGGCAGATGTCATCAAGACCAATTACACAGGTGACATCGATTCATTCAAGAAGGTGGTCAAGGGTTGCCCGGTACCGGTGGTCATCGCTGGTGGCCCAAAAATGGCGACAGATCGGGAAGTGCTGGAGATGGCCTTAGAAGCCACTAAAGCAGGTGGGGCTGGGGTCTCAATAGGCCGAAATGTCTTCCAGCATCGCAATCCCGTTGGCATGGTCAGAGCGCTCGCGAAGATCGTGCACGAAGAAGTCTCGGTAGAGCGGGCGATGCGCGAACTTAAGCGGTGAGTCAGTTGCGCAGAAGCGTATGGGTCAGGGCCGACTGGGATGAGCCCTGGGAGGAGCGGAAACGTTTTGTGATAGCTGCGCTCGAAGCCGGGGCAGCCGCTGTAGTTACATTACCCGAGGAAGCTGCGAGCGTCCGCGAGCTCGGCGCAATAACCGTCGTCGCAGACAGGGCAGCACCGGGCGTGGATATCGTCATGCTTAGCGCCAGCTCGGTGGCAGAGGTCGAAAAGGCGATTTCGTCCGCGGAGAGGCTGCGCCAGCATGGGAAAAAGGCGGCGATCCTCGTCGAGATAGTAGACAAGGAACTCGAGAGGGCCGCAGTCAAGGCGGGAAAGGCAGCCGATTTCGTCATCGCGGTCGGGCGTGACTGGAAGGTCATCCCGCTCGAGAACCTGATCGCAGAGCTCCACCGTGCGGACGTCAGGATATTAGCAGGGGTCAAAAATGCAGATGAGGCGAGGACCGCCATCGAAACATTGGAGATAGGGGCCGATGGTGTGCTTCTAGATCCAAAGGAAAAAGGGCCGGGTGAAATCCGGAGAGTGTGCGAGGCCTTAGAGGGGCTCGCTGTTGAGAAGCTCGAGCTTGTCCCAGCCAAAATAACTTCTACTAAGGCTGTCGGCACGGGCGACCGAGCGTGCATCGATACGTGCTCGCTCATGGAGGTCGGCGAGGGCATGTTGGTAGGAAGCCAATCTGGGGGGTTGTTTTTGGTGCACTCGGAGACACTCGAGAGCAAATTTGTCGAGCCCAGGCCGTTCAGGGTCAATGCTGGTGCCGTCCACGCATACGTGCGGCTGCCCAACGGCAAGACCAAGTACATCTCGGAGCTGCGCGCAGGAGATGAGGTCCTGCTCGTCGATGCAAAAGGCGGGGCGAGGATAGGCGTCATAGGGCGGGTCAAGATAGAGCGCCGTCCGCTGCTCTTGGTGGAGGCGGAGCGAGGGGAGCAATCATTCAAGACACTCCTCCAGAATGCCGAGACCATCAATCTGGTCGCGAAGGATGGCAGCCCTGTGTCCGTGACCAAGCTCAAGCCGGGTGACGAGGTGCTCGTGTACGTCGAGCGGGCCGGGAGACACTTCGGCGTCAAGGTCGAGGAGACCGCGGTCGAGAGGTAATCACGTCACAGGTGTGACAGGTGAACGATTCGTTTCTCCAGCACTAATGCCTTCCCGCCTGCTAGGCCGATTGAATCAGCTAGACCAATCAGCTCCCCCAGCTTGGCGGACTCCCACACCGACTGTTGAAGTTTCAGCGCCCGCATCTTTCTGAGGCGCCGGCTTGCCCTTTGTCTCATCCTACAATCGAGCTCTCTGATATCGTAGACGATTAAATATCGGGGCGTGCTCCCGCCTAGGCTTTGGGTGGTAGCCACTTATAAAGGGGAAATTTCCCCGATGTCACAGGTGTGACCGTCATCGCCAGCCACAACACATATGTCACAGCTGTGACAGTTGAACGATATCCCTCTAGCAGAAATGGCCGGAAGCTGCGCACGCATATTCAAAAATTTTCATCTCCTTTGAGAAGCTAAATATGCACAGCACAGATTAATGGTGGTGTTAACCGTGGAGACGCTTAAACTCGGCAAGCATGAGCTGCGGGTGCCAGCGATCTGCGCATCTGTCATAGGTGACGATGTGGGTGTAATGGCAGCTGGCATAGCTAGGGCTATCGAACAAGAGGCAGATATCGTCGAAATTAGACTCGACGGCTTGCGAAGACATGAGGGGTGGGAAAAATTGTTGAAAACGAAGTTACCTTTAATTCTCACCAACCGTGCCGAGCGGGAGGGGGGACGTTTCAAGGGAGAGGAGAGCACGCGCGTGAACCATTTGTTAAAAGGCATCACCGAAGGCGTGGCGTGCGTCGACATCGAGCTCTCCACTAAAAAACCTCTTCTCAACGAAGTCGTGAAAGCTGCGAAAACCCACGGGGCGAGCTTGCTCATGACCCATCACGATTTTAACAAAACACCATCGATCGCCACCTTGACAAACATTGCAAAACGGATGGCGGATGCCGGCTGCGATATCATCAAAATTGTAACTTTTGCGAGGACCTCTCAAGATGTGCTGACGGTTTTGGATTTCCTGACGCAGGTACCGGACTCCGTGGAGGTGCCCGTGGTATCTTTCGCGATGGGTGAGGCCGGAAGGCTATCGCGTATCATCGCGCCACTCTTCGGATCTCCAATCGTGTACGCGGTAGCTGATGAAATTACCGCACCTGGGCAATTCGATATCGAGACGACAAGGCGGTTGCTGCGCGAGTTCGGGTTGAGGGGATAAGATGACAAAACTCATCGCGATAATCGGCGATCCGGTCGAGCGCAGCCTATCGCCAGCCATGCACAACGCGGCATTCGATGCACTTAATCTCGACTACGCTTACCTGGCATTGCGCGTGCCGCGAGCAGCGCTTGAGGGCGCCATCGCCAGTGTCCGAGTGATAAATATGGCTGGCATGAATGTGACCCATCCGCACAAGATCAACATCCTAAGCTTACTCGATGAGCTCGATGAATCAGCTGAGTTGGTCGGCGCAGTGAATACCATAAAAAACTACAGGGGCAGGCTAATTGGCTACAACACGGATGGCACCGGGGCGGTTCGAGCGCTCGAGAGCGAGGTAGGCAAGCTGACTGGTCGCAGGGTCCTCCTCTTGGGCGCGGGCGGAGCAGCCAGAGCGATCGCATTTTCTCTAGTCAAGGCGGGCGCGGAACTGACGGTCGCGAACCGCACGGCCTCGAGGGCAAAGGAACTAGCGGCAGCTATCAAACGAAGCTTCGGAACTGATGTTGGACGAATAAATTTAAGTCAAAAGGAACTTGCTGAAACAGTAAAGCATACGGACATCCTCATCAATGCGACCACGGTTGGAATGCACCCAAATGTAAATCGAACACTTGTCACCGCAGGCATGATGCACCGTGGGCTCATCGTCAACGACATAGTCTATGAGCCGCTCCAGACGAGGCTGCTGATGGAGGCGAAGAAGGCAGGTGCCAGAACTGTGACGGGCTTGGGCATGCTCATCCACCAGGGCGCCTTATCCTTCGAGATATGGACTGGTAGGCGGGCACCCATTAAAGTTATGACAGCTGCCGCCAAACGTGAGCTGCGCAGGTGGGAAAGGACATGAAGGTCGCGATTATCGGCGTGGGCGCGATGGGGAAGTGGTTCGCCAGCTTCGCGAAGCAGAACTTGGGAGAAGTCAAAATAGCTGACATAGACGTCGCGAAGGCAAAGAAGGTCGCCAGGGAAGTCGGCGTAAAGGCAGTGGGAAAATGCGAGGATGCAGTTGCACAAGCAGATGTCGCGATAATCGCCGTACCGATCGCCAAGACGCCAGAAGTTGTCAAGTCCATGGCGATGGCGATGCGCGCCGGCTCCCTCCTCATGGATGTTGCCTCCGCGAAGAGCGATGTCGTAGACGCGATGAGTGAGCTGGACGTCAAGCCCGAGTTCGTATCGATTCACCCCCTCTTCGGCCCAGGTGCCACGACCTTGAAGGGAAAGGATTTTGTTGCGATACCAGTGAAGCCTGGGAAGCGCTATGTCCAGTTCAAAAATCGCCTGACCAAACTCGGTGCCCGCGTCACAGAGATGGAGGCCGAGGAGCATGATAAGGTGATGGCGATTTCCCAATGTATGACCCACTTCGTGTTCCTTTCCTACCTCGCGGCACTCAGGTTCATGAAGGAGGTGAAGCTCGCCGAAAAGCTGCGCACGCCAATGTTTAATGTCTTGCTCGAATCAGCCAAGGCCGCCCTAGCTGGAAGTCCTGACCTTTACGGCGAGGTCCAGGCGATGAATAAGTACGCCCCGCTTGCGCGGAGAATTTTCATGGATGCCTGCCGCTCCCTTGAGGTCGCCTTCAAGGGCCACGACATCAAGGCAACTCGCAAGATATTCGACGAAGCTCTAACCATATGGGGACAGGCAGGGGCACAGGCAGCATATAAGCGACTGTACGAGCACTTCGAAAGGGGATGAAAAAATATGAATGTCGCAATCCTGGGTCCAAGGGGCACGTATGCGGAGATGGCTGCCCGCTCCCAATTAGGCAATGAAGTTGAAATCGTGCTTTATTCAACGATCACCGATGTGGCGGAGGCGGTCGCGAGGGGCAATGTTCAGGCAGGCGTGATCCCAGTGGAGAGCTTGCGCGAGGGCTCGGTGGGCGAGAGCTTGGATGCGCTTGCGTGGATAGATGTCAAGGTCCAAGCCGAAGTGGTAGTGCCGATATCGCACAGCTTGCTGGGAGTGCCCGGCGCCAAGATAGACAAAATAACTCAAGTGCTTTCACACCCGCAGGCGCTGGCGCAGTGCCGCGATTTCTTGCGCAAAAACCTACCAAAGGCGGAACTCATCGAGATGGCGAGCACGGCCAAAGCCGCAGAGCAGGTGAGCAAGCTCAAGCAGGCGCACATGGCCGCGATAGGCTCCAACATCCTTACGGATATTTATGGGCTGAAGATCCTGCGGGAAAACATACAGACGGGCGAGATAAACATCACCCGCTTCCTCTGCTTAGCAAAGGAGGATAGCAAACCAACCGGTAACGACAAGACTTCCATCGTCTTCTACACAGCTGAGGATAGGCCAGGCATATTACATGAAATACTGCGGGAGTTCGCGACTCGAAACATAAACCTGACGAAAATTGAGTCGCGGCCCTCGAAGAAGGCATTGGGGGATTACCTATTTTTCATTGACCTCCAGGGACATCGCGAGGACGAAAAAGTTCGCGAAGCCCTGAAAGCCATGCAGTCGAAGGTGGCAATGATAAAGGTCGTCGGCTCCTACCCCAAACGTTTCTAGGGGATAACGTATGGATGCGGCGGCGAAGATAAAAAAATCACTGAAGATAGACTCAAAGGATATCAAACTTGAGTTAACCGCATTCATCAAAGAGAGGGTCGAGAAAGCTGGAGCGAAGGGCGCGGTGATTGGACTCAGCGGTGGCTTGGACTCCTCCACCATTGCCGCCCTCTGTGCCAAGGCCTTGGGTGCGGTCCGCGTTTTGGGGATTTCCATGCCCGAGACAGGTGTAACGGATCCACGAGATGTGGCGGACGCCCGCAACATGGCGAAAAAGCTCGGCATCGACTTCAGGGTGGTCGACATCACACCAGCGGTGCTTGCCGTGCGCGCTGACTTGCCCAATTTCAAGGTGAATGCCCTACTCCCAGCTGCCAACATCAAGCCAAGGGTGCGGATGACGATTCTTTACTACTATGCAAATCTGCTCAATCGCCTGGTCGTGGGGAGCGGCAATCGCAGCGAGCTTCGCGCTGGTTATTTTACGAAGTATGGCGATGGCGCCGCGGATTTGCTGCCTCTAGGTCGCCTCTACAAGACACAGGTCAAACAGCTCGCCGCCCATCTTGGAGTCCCTGAAAAAATAATTCACAAGGTGCCGTCAGCTGGTCTTTGGAGGGGGCAGACAGACGAGGCCGAGCTTGGGTTCCCATACGAGAAGATTGACGTGATCTACGCTGGCTTGGATTTGGGCTTAAAGTTGGATGATGTGGCCGAGGCTGCAGGCGTGAAAATAGCAGATATTAAAAAGTTCATTGAACGCGAGCGGAGATGCGCCCATAAGCTCACAGTTCCTGAAATCCCGAAGTTATGATTACTTCGCTGGAACTAACTCGATGCACATCCCAGCGGCCACCGTCTGCCCGCCGTGACGGACCGCAAACCTCGCCAATGGAGGGATTTCGCTCACCCGCTCGATGACAAATGGCTTACTCGGCACGATTCTAACCACCCCAGCCTCACCCTTAAGTAGGCAGCTTGGTCTTTCCTCGATCGCCGCTCCTGTCTTAGGGTCTATCTTCTGCAAAATTTCCTCGATGCGCCCTGGCACGTTGGCCGCATGACAGTGGAAAAGCGGCATGAATCCGGGAGTTATGTCAGTTGGTGTGGCGAGCACGATCATCTTCGCGGTAAATTCTCGCGCGACTTTGGGTGGCGAGTCTGGGTGTCCAGCAACATCTCCCCTCTTTATATCTTCCCTCGCGATGCCCCGAACGTTGAACCCTATGTTATCCCCTGGCACCGCTCGCTGAATGGATTGATGATGCATTTCTATCGACCTTACCTCCCCACTCACACCCGAGGGCTCGAAGACTATGGTTTCCCCCACCTTGAGCACCCCCGTTTCAACTCTCCCGATCGGTACCGTGCCCACGCCGGTGATCGAAAAGACGTCCTGTACTGGTATCCGCAGGGGCTTGTCAGTCGGCTTCTCCGGCTCTCTGAAGACCTCCAGCGCCTCTGCAACGGTCGGTCCATCGTACCATGGCATTTTTGGGCTCAACTTCGCCACATTATCGCCATGAAACGCCGCAACTGGTACGTAGAGCAACTTGTCCGCCCCCTTATAACCGATCCCGCTGAGCAAGGAGATCAGATCCTGCCTGAGCTTTTCGTAAGCGGTGCGGTCGAAGTTCACGAGGTCCATCTTGTTGATTGCGACGACGAGTTGATCTACCCCGAGTGTGAAAGCTAGCGCGGCATGCTCGCGCGTCTGAGGCATTATCCCGTCATCAGCCGCCACGACTAAGACAGCTGCATCCGCTTGGCTAGCTCCTGTGATCATGTTTTTGACGAAGTCTCGATGGCCAGGGGCGTCGATGATCGTTATCTCATTTTTCGGCGTCTCAAGCTTCCTATAGGAGAGGTCGATCGTGAGCCCGCGCTCGCGCTCCTCCTTGAAGCGATCCATGACCCAAGCAAATTTGAATGATCCGGCCTCGTCACGCAGGTCCTTCTCAGGCACTATGCCTTTCTCAACCAGCAGCCTTCCGACCAGGGTGGACTTGCCGTGGTCGACGTGGCCGATGAAGACTAGGTTGATGTGTGGCTTAGCCATGTCGTCACTGTTGGGGAGCTGCCACTTGTGTCGGTGCCCCTGTAGCCACCTTCATGTAATTTCTCAAGTTTGTATTTGCCAGCCGAAAGTCCCGGGAGAGCTTCTCGACTGCCCGGCGCAGGGGCTCGGTGTATGCCCTAACTACCTCGGGTTTCCCGCGCTCGAAATCGTAGATTTTGTTTGCGATTCTGTCAGCTTGGGCAGCACATCCCTCAATACTATCTAACAGTCGCTGCATGCCTTCCGTGGTCCGGCCCTCACCCGACCCCATCTTCTTCATGACGGAACGGATATCCTCTAGAAGGCCGTATGCACTTCTATGCAACTTGCTTCGAGTTAATTCATCAAATCCATGCCTGCCCATTAATATAGATAGGCGCTCGCTCAATAGCCCAATATTTGGGGCTAAGGTTCCGAAATCCGCGCTGATTATACGGAGGGCGGATTCCACGTCGCCATCGCCCAAACGTCGAAGCCCCGCTCCCGGCTCTCCGACATCTGCCCACAGACTGAAATTCTCTATGGGGATATTCGAGACCTCAACCGGCGGCTTCCTGTATTGATAAAATGTGGCGATCGCTACCAAGACCGAGGCAGCAGCAGCACCGAACGTGAGGTACAATAATTCCCCGCCCGCACCTCTGGAGATCACAAGCGCTGAGACCCCCAACGCTACAATTGCCATGATGAGCGCGGCGGTCGCGATTAGGGGTATGCGCATACTATCGATTTTTAAGTTGTTATACTACTCAAAAAGCTTTTTCTTGGCCAAAAAATGCCTCAAATTTCCCCCTCCCCGGGATTTTGATAGTTTTAAGTCAGCCTAGGAAAGATTCAATGGCGGCAAGAACCTAAAGTTATTCCGGAGGCACAAAAGATGGGCAGAGTTCCAAAAACCCACCCTCGGGCCGAATCCCTGCGCATTCGCGGACGCATCGTGGATGGTTTTAGAGCTGGCCTAGTGGTGCCCGAAGGGTTGGCCGCACATGGTAGAGGCGAGGCATTCGACTACATACTAGGCGAGCGAACTACAGAATTTGCCAGCCGCGCGATCGAAGCTGCGGTCGCGGAGCTTCTCTTGGCAGAGCGGCCGGTGATCTCAGTGAACGGCAACGTCGCGGCTCTCGTGCCAGCTGAAATCGTCGGGCTGGCGAAGGCGATCGGGGCGAAACTCGAGGTCAACCTATTTCATGGCTCCGCAAAACGCGAGGTGGCGATAGCCAAATACCTCCGCAAGTACGGTGCCGAGGAGGTGCTCGGCGTGGGGGTTAAATTTGCGACGCGGATACAAGAGGTCCATAGCGATAGACGAAAGGTCGACAGGCGGGGCATCGCTACTGCTGATATCGTGCTCGTGCCGCTTGAGGACGGGGATCGAGCCGAGGCCTTGAAGAAGCTGGGAAAGCGCGTCATAGCGATAGACCTAAATCCGATGTCCAAGACGGCGAGAGCATCTGATGTAACCATCGTCGACAACATCGTTAGGGCTCTCCCACTCATGGTTGAAACGGCCAAAAACCTTTCGCGAAAGTCGCGGGCGGAACTTCAGAAAATCTCGAAAAAATTTGATAATTCCGCTAATTCGAAGGCAACGCTCAGATTTATGCTTGAGCGGATAGAAAATCTCTCCCGTGCGTGATCGCTTGAAACCCGTCGTGCAGGTCGCGCTCGATGTCGTCGATGTCGAACAGGCGATGAAAATAGGTAGGCTTGCCGTGAAGGGGGGCGTCGAGTGGATAGAGGCCGGCACGCCGTTGATCAAGGCAGCTGGACTCGATATAGTTAGACAGCTTAGGCGCGCATTTCCTGAAAATACGATAGTCGCGGACATGAAGACCATGGATGTGGGCGCGCTGGAGGTAGAGCTTGCGGCCAAGGCGGGAGCTGATGTCGTCTGCGTGCTCGGAGCTGCGGCAAATGCAACGATATCCGAAGCCGTAACGGCTGCTAGAAAGCACGGCGTCAAGGTGCTCGTCGACCTGATCGCGGTGGCTGACCCGCGCGCTCGAGCTGAAGAATTGGAGGAACTCGGCGCGGATTACATCTGCGTCCATGTTGGAATCGATCAGCAAAAGCTGGGCGTCGACCCCCTAGAACAGTTCCGTAGATTGGCCGGGTCCGTTAAAGTGCCCATAGCAGTAGCAGGCGGCATAACGGCAAAAACTGCGCCCGAACTCGTCAGGCGTGGTGCATCGATCATCGTGGTTGGGGGCGCCATCACCAAGTCAAAGGATGTAACACGTGCTGCGCGCGATATCGTGGATGCGGTTCAAAAAGTCAGAACCAAGTAGTTAAGTAATTTAGCCGAACGCGCTAATGAAGAATCGTGGCTGGGGGATAGCAATGCAAAAAATAACGACAGCTGTGCTGAAGGAGATGAAGGAAAGAAAAGAAAAAATAGTCATGCTGACCGCCTACGATTTCCCAACCGCGAGGATGGTGGACGAGGCCGGAATCGATGCGATTCTAGTGGGGGACTCGCTTGGCAACGTCATCCTTGGCTACCGCGACACCCTGGCCGTGACGATGGATGAAATCGTCCACCACACCAAGGCCGTGGCGAGGGGGACTAAACATGCCTTGGTCATCGGCGACATGCCCTTTCTCTCGTATCAGGCGAGCACCGAGGACGCGATAAGGAACGCTGGGCGCCTCATCAAGGAAGGGCGGGCTGAGGCGGTGAAAGTAGAGGGCGGGCGGAGCGTGATGGATAAGGTGGAAGCGATCGTCGGGGCAGGAATTCCAGTTATGGGACACCTCGGCCTGACCCCTCAGTGGATTCACCAGTTCGGGGGCTTCAAGGTCAGGGGAAAAACTGAGGTCGCTGCTCGCTCGATAATGGAGGACGCGAGGTCGCTGGAAAAGGCAGGCGTCTTCAGCATCGTCCTCGAATGCGTGCCTTGGCAACTTGCTAAGATGATTACCGAGAAGGTCGAGGTCCCAACGATAGGCATCGGGGCGGGGCCGTACTGCGATGGTCAGGTCCTCGTCATCCATGATTTGCTTGGGCTTTCCGGAGATTTCGCCCCGAAGTTCGTCAAGAAGTACGCCCAGCTTGGAAGCGTTATCATGAAGGCATTAGCCGATTTCAAGGAGGAGGTCAAATCTGGAAAGTTCCCCTCCCTCGAACACAGTTATGAAATGAAAGGAGAGGAATTGAAGAAATTGGTGAAACACCTCAAAGCTAAGAAATAATCACCCAGGACAATACTTATACATCAGGCACTGATCACATTTTTCTTTTCTACAGAAGTTTTTCCCAAGCCTTAACAAGGCTGTTTCGAATTCGTTAAAGTCCCCTTTTGGAGCCTTGTTTTTCCTCCAGAATTCCTTCAGCTCGAGCAATGCTTTGTCCGGATCCTTCGCCTTGATAATTCCCATATTTCTTGCAGCCAAGATGACAAGGGGCGTCGGCCTTGGATCGGCTTTCTCCCAAATTCCCCTCAATTCACGCAGGAAGATGCTTACCATCACGTCGCCTATGCCTTTTCCCAAACTCTTCAAACGGATTTCGAGATCGTCGGGATCCTTGGCTCGGGCGTGAAGTGAGTTGATATTTCCATCATAATTTTTGAGCAAATTACCCATTACTTCCAAGAGTTTATCGGCGGTCTTGAAATCGTATCTGGTATAGGACCCCTCGTCAAGTATGCTCACGAGGCCATTCCATCCCTTTGTCACAATTTTTTGCGGAGTTGTTATTCCATGTTTTTCAAAACATTTGTAAGTTTTTATCACAGATTTTTCAGTTATCGGGGCCCCAAATAGGACCGACGCCAAAAACCATTTGAAAATTTCCTCCTCTTTTTCGCTGTTGAGATCTATTCCCAACACATCAGAGTACTTTTGTCCAAGGACTCCAAGCAGCTTTTGTAGCATAGCCCGCGCCATTTTAGCCCAAACCAATTTTAGTTATTTGCTCAGCTTTAAAGCCCACGAGCCATTTTAGGCGAATTTATTGGGCCCACCACAACTACCCTTAAATACCCCGAAAATTCAAACTAAACCAGAAATTGGAGGTGTGTAAATGGCTTACATTGTGAAGTCTGCTGTTAGGGGTTTGATCAAAGGGATGAGAGCGAGCGAAGATTTCTTCAAGGAACTGGATGCACTGATAGCGAGAAGGTGCAAGAGAGCTATGGAAAGGGCGAGGGGTAACGGAAGAAAGACCCTGAGAGGAATTGACGTATAAGCCCTTTTCTTTTTTATTTTTCCTTTTTTTGCGCTAACCCTTGATTCTCTCTATCTTTCGTCTGCCCAGCGCTTGGATGTACTCTACCTCGATGCTCTCCCGCACCTCTCCTCGGAGGTTCATCGGGATGGGCAACTCAAATGTTTCATACGTCGAAAGGTCCATTAGCTGGGCGTTGTTTGCCATTATCGCCAAGATCTGCGCATTCCCGCGCTCGATTATGGGCACTTCTATCTTTGAGCTCGTCGGACGCACCAGGCTCCGCTTTTGGCCGTCGAAAAGGCCTATCGCATCTATCTTCGCCTTCGCGTGGCCGTGCTTTCCCGGGGCGGAGGTTGAATAACCGACTATGTAGCAGGGCTCATCATCGATTATCACGTAACGCCCTTCCTTGAGCTTTCCGACCTCTGTCGTCTCCTTCGCCATAAAATGTCCCCTTAGTATTTGTTCATGGTGTTTTAAAAGTGTGCGTTAAGCCCAACCCTAACGTTAAATCCCAAAAAGATGAGTGTGGTTAGTGATAACTTGCGGATAGGCATAGTCGCCCGCACGGATTTGTCGGATGCGATCAAATTCACGAGAAAAGTGCGAAAATTTTTGTCGAAGGCCGATGTCGTCCTAGAGAGAGGAATCGCGGAGAAGCTCGGCAAGCGAGGGGTGTCGATACGGGCCATGAAGGTTGACGCGATCGTTACGATAGGTGGAGATGGAACAGTTCTTCTAGCTCAGCAGAAGGCGCCGGATGTTCCAGTGCTCGGCATAAATATGGGTGGTAGGGGCTTCTTGGCGGATGTTGGTCCGGCAGAAGCTCAAAAGGCGATGAGGAAGCTGCTGGCCGGGGAGCTGCCTGTACGTGAGCGCGCGAAGCTTGCGATAGAGATCGCCGGCAAACGCCTGCTAGATGCGCTAAATGAGGCCGTGGTGCGTGCGGCCAGCGTAGGTCATATGCTCGCCTACGAAGTGCTCGTGGACGGCGAGGTCGTGGAGGACACCCGCGGCGATGGCCTCATAGTGGCCACTCCAACCGGCAGCACGGCATATTCATTGGCTGCTGGGGGCCCGATAGTTGACATAAGGCTCGATGCTCTTGTGATAACGCCGATATGTACGTCCCGCCCATATGCTGCACCATTAGTTGTGCCCGGGGACAGCCGAATCGAGGTCAAGATAAAAAGGCGCGATGCAACCGTGATCGTCGACGGCCAATTCGCCGCTAAGGTGGAGCCAGGCGATAAACTTCTATTTCACCGCTCGGAAAAATCGGCAAAGTTCTTCGGATGGGGTGACGAGTTCTACCGCAGGATCAGGGAGAAATTGTAGTTGCCCTCCAAGGTTTATGTTTTAGATACCTCTGCGGTGATCGCCGGCTTCGTGCCAGGCCTTGCCGATGTGGAACAAGTCACCGTCCAAGAGGTGCTTGAGGAGGCGCGAGATTTGTGTTCGAAGCTCGAGTTCGAAACCGCCGTGACCGCTGGCAAGGTCTCTGTGGCGGAGCCGTCGGAGGAATCCATGCTCAGGGTTCGAGAGAAGGTCGGGCAGACTGGAGATAGGGTTTCTGGGGTTGACATCAAACTTCTGGCGCTTGCGCTTGACCTTCAGCTCGCGGGGAAGGGGCCGGAACTCGTGACCGATGATTATGGGATTCAAAACTTAGCGAGCCTCTTCGGCATCTCCTACAGCCGCGTAGCCATGCCCGGCATAAAGGAAGTGTTCGCCTGGGAGATGGTCTGCCAGGCCTGTGGTCGCACATACCCTGCAGGTGCCTCGCGATGCGATATATGTGGTTCGCAGCTAAGGAGGAAACCTAAGAGATGATTTTACCAATGTTGAAAACTTTAAATAACACTTTTGTGAACGGAGAAGTTTGATACTATGTGTGGAATAATCGGCGTAATGCTCAAGGATAGAGGCAACGTTGGCGAACTCCTCTACAAAATGATGCTTGCCCTTCAACATCGCGGCACAGACTCGGCCGGCGTTGCGGTTTACACAGACGAAGAGATGAGCGAAGATGAATACATCCTTATGATCCAGGTGCTCGACACTCCGGGCGCGATAGGCAAGGTCGGCGATGCCATTGGAAAGGCTGGCGGTGATATCCGCGATATTTACGTCAGGATTTCCCAAAAGGGAGCGTTTGGGATAGATAAGTATATCATCCGCGCGCCGGATATCGCTACTCTAAAACAGATCGTCGAAAGCGTGGACTCGACAGATGCGGGAAAAGTGCTCAGTTACGGGCGTTCGATTGAAATTCTGAAGGAGACCGGAACCGTCAACGATCTCGAGGGGAGCTATGACATATCTAAGCTAACTGGTACCCATGGTCTTGGACATGTGCGATTCTCTACTGAATCTCGGGTCGACCATCGCCATGCTCACCCATTCCATACGAAGACGCATCCAGATATCGCCGTGGTACATAACGGGCAGATCACGAATTACAATAACATCAGACGAAAGCTGGAGCGCCGAGGATATTCCTTCACAACCGAAAACGACACCGAATGCATAGTACACTTTATCGTTGACAAGCTCCAGCGAGGATATTCGCTTGAGAAAGCCCTGCAGGCGTCGGTCGATGAGCTCGATGGGCCATTTTCATACATCATCTCAACGCCCAATAGCATAGGCGTTGCCCGCGATAAGCTTGGTCTGCGCCCCGTAATGCTGGCCGAGGATGAATCGGGCCACTATATCGCCTCCGAGGAATGCGCATTAATAGGGGTATGCGGCGACCAAAGCCCAGTTTACCTCGAGCCTGGAGAGGTGCGTGTATATGAAAGGCATTAAAATCGTTGATGTAGTGAGTATGTCGGCAAGGGAGATCAACAAAATCCTGAGGAGTTCGAGGGGCGAAATCAAGCTCACGAACCCAAATTCCGCACACTTCTTGGCGGCCGGGCTATCGAATAGTTCAACGGTTGAGATAGAGGGTTCTGCTGGTTACTATTTGGGCACGTGCATGGACGGTCCAAGCATCCACGTGAAAGGTAACGCCGGCTGGTATGCGGGGGACAACATGACTGGCGGTAAAATGATAATAGAGGGGAGCAGCGGCGACGGCACTGGGCAGGGGATGTATGACGGCATTGTGGTGGTCAAAGGCAACTCGGGCAGCCGGACCGGCCAGCTAATGAAAGGGGGAACCATAGTCGTGGGAGGTAACTCTGGCTACATGACTGGGTTGTATTCCTTTGGTGGGAGGATAATAGTCTGCGGCGATGCTGGGCACAGCGTAGGCGAGTCGATCATCGGCGGCACGATATACGTGGGCGGTAAAATCGCATCGCTTGGAAAGAATGCTTCAAGGCAGAAGTTGACGCCTGACGAATCTCGCTCGATCAACAAGTTGCTCACCGAGTTCGGCTTGAGGGCTCAGAAGAAATTCACGAAGATCGTCTCGCTTAAGAAACGTGTTTACAACATTGACATTGGGGAGGGATAGAATGTATCAGGTTGGACCTCATTGTACGAGTTGCGGAGCTTGCGTGCGCGTATGTCCGGTAGGGGCGATAAAGATGGTGAAATCAGAGAAAAAAGAAATCCCCCACGTTAATGAAAATTTATGCGTAGGCTGCGAGGCATGCATGGTCTTCTGCCCCACGCGCGCCTTATACATCGAAAAATCAAGGTCTCCGACGACTTGGGCGGTTGATAGAATTGCGATCATCCAACAGGAAGCAACTACTGGCCAAGCCATTGTCAGGGGAACTGGTGCGCGCCGCTACGTTCCATCCTTTGATGACTTGGTGATCCTCTCCGCTCAGGTTTCAAGGCCCCCAATTGACCACTACCGCGAGCCATGTGAAACAAAGGTAGTAATAGGGGACCGATTTGCCGAGAAGCCGCTTGAGCTGAAAATACCTATTTTAATAGGGGCGATGTCATTTGGCGCAGTTTCGAAGGAGGCAAAGATGGCGTTGGCTAAGGGGGCTTCAGCGGTGGGTACAGCTGTGAATACCGGCGAGGGGGGCTTGCTGCCCGAGGAGCGAAAGCTGGCAAAGAAGCTCATCGTGCAGTACGCCTCGGGCAGATTCGGGGTCTCGGCAAAGTATCTACAGTCAGCTGATGCGATAGAGATCAAAATCGGCCAAGGGGCCAAGGCCGGGCAGGGTGGGCTGCTGCTGGCAGAAAAGGTAACTGCAGACATAGCTAGCGTCCGGGGAGTACCCGAAGGCATCGACCTCATCTCACCAGCTCGGCACATGGATATCGTCGGCCCTGAGGACCTTAAGATGAAGATACAGCAGCTTCGTGAAATTACTGATTGGCGAGTTCCGATTATGGTCAAGTTCGCTCCGGGAAGAATACGTGAAGATGTAAAGATCGCGGCAAAGGCTGGAGCTGATATTGTCGTCGTTGATGGCATGCAGGCTGGCACCGGAGCATCACCCGAGGTCGTCTTGGAGCATGCTGGCTTGCCCACGTTGGCTGCGCTCGTCGTGGCAAACGGAGCGCTTGAGGAGATAGGACTTCGGGATGAGGTGGATCTCGTGATCTCAGGCGGCATAACAGGCGGCGCGGATGTTGCCAAGGCTATGGCATTGGGTGCGGATGCTGTAGCCACTTCAACTGCCCCCATGATCGCACTCGGGTGCAGGGTTTGCGGACTTTGTAACACTGGGAGATGCCCATATGGTATAGCCACCCAAGACATCCAGCTGAGAAAGCGCCTGAAAGTCGAGGAGGGGGCGGAAAAGGTGGCAAACCTCCTTAGGGTGTTTACGGATGAGACGTCGATGTTGGCGATGCTCGCAGGTAAAACGTCTCTCTCAAATCTCGAGAGGGAAGATCTGAGGGCTCTGACCTGGGATGCGAGCAGAATCACGGGCGTGAAATTGGCTGGGGTCGAGGACTTTGAGAAATAAACACGATTCTAAAGAAGATTATTCTTAACATGTTCGATTGCCCTGCGAATGAATCCCTCATCCAATTTGCCGACAGATGAAGGGGTTTCGAAAATTCGTTTAGGTAGGCGAAGATTGTCAAAAGAAAATCCCTCTTGAACCTTGAACCTGTATTTTTCTCTGTGTATATCTTCTCCAATACGATGGAGATCTTCTAGAGCAAGATCAAAACCTGCTGAATGGAGCGCCTTTAAGACGATATCTGGCCGATATATACCTCTGGCAAAGAAACAAATTACAAGGCTTGACAGAATCTGGCGCCAGCGTTCCTCAGCTAACAAGGCTTCAGCAAGTTCCTCAGGGCTGAGTTCTCTTTTTTCAACGAGGGTTCTCTGGTCAATACTGTAGCCAGCATTGTCTAAGTGGCTGTGTCTTGCACCGACCAAAACCCCTAAATGCTCTCCAGGTCCGGTATGATATCCCGGCATTTCATTTTTGCCGAAAGCTAAAGCGAAATCTCTCCCTCCATATATGGAGGCGACATGCTCAACTCCATGTGCGAGCGCCTTGTAGACCTCATTCGGTTGCCTGACGATAAGTCGGAGCGCGGCGGTGTAGGCGGCGTAATCGCCCCAGCGAAGCCTGATGCCCATCGTCTCTTTCTCTGAAATAATACCTCGTTCCTGTGCCTCTGTAGCCCATGCTAAAATCACGCCGCTACTTATTGCATCCATCCCCTCTGCCTCTACTAAATCCATCAATTTTAAGAGCTCTCTGCTATCAGACCCACCCAACATGGAACCTAATGCATAGATAGGTTCGTAGTCATAGGAAATCATGGAAGTTTTATAGAAATACGCCTCATCTTCATAAGGTTCCCTGAGTCCGGCGATATGTATGCACCCTGTGGGGCAGTGAGAACAAGCGAGTCGCCTGCCCAAGTATTCTTTGGCAAATCTTTCACCAGAAAGCTCGGATATCTCATCGAATTTTGCCTCCTTAAGATTTCTTGTGGGGAGTCCGCCGAGTTCATTTAAGACTAGAACATTCTCGCTCGTTCCAAGATCATGATATTTTCTCATTACTGGAGAAGTCAGAGCCGCTTGGTAAATTTCATCATACACTTTTCGGTAACCATCTTTATCGCTTATAGGGAGTGAACGTTTACCTGAGATTGCAATGGCTTTAAGCTTCTTGCTCCCAAAAACTGCCCCTAGCCCCATTCTGCCGAAATGCCGGTAAGTTTCCATGGTTACAGACGCATATGAGACAAGTTTCTCTCCAGCTCGGCCGATTCGCATAATTGTTCTTAATCCGGCTGCAGGCTCATTTTCTCTAACAATACGTCCTACCGCAAAAACACCCATACCCCAAAAGCAAGAGGCATCCCGAAAATAGACTCGATCGCCATGGATAGCGAGGTAAATGGGGGCATCGCTGGCACCCTTTATTACAATGGCGCCATATCCAGCCATTCGAATGGCGACAGCACTTCGTCCTCCTCCATGACTCTCGCCCAGATTGCCAGTGTGGGGCGATTTAAACATGGCAACAGTTTTTGAGGCAAGAGGGAAGAGGGCTGTTAGTGGACCTACAGCGAATATAATTGGATTTTCGGCGCCGAGAGGATCCACCCCTTTGGGGCACTCTTCACGGAGGAGCTGAGTAGCAACTCCAACACCACCTATATATTTTTCAAAAAGATCTTCTCTCTTCTCAATCCAGAAATCCCTTTTCGAAAGATTAATGTGAAGAACATTCATAAGAGGATCATCTTTGAGCATACTCATCCTCCCCTTTCTTTTCTATTTTCAATACCCCATGAGGACAGAATTCGACACAGTAGCCGCAGTGAACACAAATCATCGGCTTATTAATCTCATCGTTCCAGAGAACCGCACCTATGGGGCAAGCGTCACGACAATGGCCACACCCCGTGCATTTGGCAACATCAAGATTTACTCCTCCTTTATCCCTAGGTTTTAGGGCACCTGTTGGGCACACTTTGGCACAGGGCGGATCATTGCAGGCTCTACAGACCACAACAACAAATCCTCGTTCCATACCCCCGACTGATCTCACGTATATACAAGCTTTAGCCAGTCCTGCTTCACCCTGTCGCCTTGCACATGCGAACATACAACTCTGACAACCAACACATCTTTCTGTTTCAACTACCGCCAGTCTCATAGTTTGTCCTTCTGCATCCTACTTTTTGCCCAGCGTATAAACTATTTACATTAATTAATACCATTTGGGGGCATAATTCCATGAAGTTCGATTCACATGGATCACGCCGTAAAAATCGCTCTGAGGCGGAAGGAAGAACGCACTGAACGGTGGTAAAATGGCTCTACTGACTAACAAGGAGGTCTTGGAGAAAGCTAGAGCGGGAAGATATGCGGTGGGGGCGTTTAACGTCAGCAACATGGAGATATTGCAAAGTGTTGTCGAGGCTGCAAAGGAGGAGAAATCACCCGTAATAATTGCAGTCACACCTGGAGCGATAAAATATGCCGGGTTGAATTACATCATGACGATGGCGAAAACCGCATCTGAGCTTACACAGATACAAATGACTTTACATCTAGATCATGGCACCGATTTTGATACCGCAGCCAAGTGCATAGGGGCTGGCTTCACCTCGGTGATGATTGATGGCTCTCCACTGAATTTCGAGGAAAATATAGCTTTGACCAAAAAGGTAGTGGATATCGCCCACCCAAAAGGGGTTTCCGTAGAGGCCGAGTTGGGAAGGCTTGCGGGCGTGGAGGAAGTAGCAGTTAAAGAACGCGAGGCCATTCTCACGGACCCAAATGCGGCTAAGAAATTCGTCGATCGCACGGGGGTTGATGCCCTGGCTGTGGCGATAGGGACCTCCCACGGTGCTTACAAGTTTAAGGGCGAGCCCAAGCTGGACTTCGAGCGCCTAAAGGAGATAAGGGAGAAAGTCGATGTCCTGCTCGTCTTGCATGGGGCGTCAGGTGTGCCCCAAAATACAGTAGAAAAAGCTAGGAAATATGGAGCGGAACTTCCGGGAGCTAAGGGAGTGCCTGATGAGGATATTAGGCAAGCGATATCGTTAGGCATAACCAAGATAAACATAGACACAGATCTCCGACTCGCGCTGATGGCAACCATGCGGGAGGTACTGGCCGCACATCCGGAGGAGTTCGACCCCCGCAAGATCTTAGGGCCTGCTAGGGAGGCGATAAAAGATGTGGCGAGAGCGAAGATGAGACTCTTCGGCAGTGCGGGCAAGGCTTAAAATTTGACCAACTAGTTAAAGTGGGAGAAAATGAAAGTTGCGATCCTCACGGGTGGAGGAGATACCCCGGGTACAAATGCCGTAATTAGGGCAGCGGTGCGCAAGGGGATAGAGCAGTATGGCTACGAGATGGTTGGCGTCAAAGACGGTTGGCGCGGGCTGATCGATGGTCAGATAATTCCCCTAGACCTGAGTTCTGTTTCTGGAATAATCCAGCGGGGAGGTACGATTCTCGGCACATCGAGGACGAATCCATTCAAGCAAGAAAGCGACGCTCAGGGGATCTTGGGCAACGTCAAGAAGCTAGGCATCAATGCCCTCATCGCCATAGGTGGAGACGATACGCTAGGGGTGGCGCAGAAGCTTTACGAGATGGGATTGCCTTGCGTGGGAGTGCCGAAGACCATAGATAACGATCTAGCTAGCACCGACTACACCTTCGGCTTCAACACAGCCGTTTCGATCGCCACGGAGGCTCTGGACAGGCTTCACACCACAGCTGAATCGCATCACCGGGTAATGGTGGTCGAGGTCATGGGGAGGCATGCTGGGTGGATAGCACTCGAAGCTGGGCTTGCCGGTGGAGCCGATTGTATCCTAATTCCAGAGAAGCCCTTCGATATCGAGGAAGTTTGTAGGTACATCAAGAGGCGTCAAGAGCGGGGAAGGAACTTCAGCATCATCGTGGTTGCCGAGGGGGCCAAGCCGGCGGAAGGAGAAAAGGTCGTCTACAGCTCTGAGGTGGACGAGTTCGGTCACGTTAGACTTGGTGGCGTGGGCTACTTCCTCGGGAAGGAAATAGAAAAGCGGACTGGGTTCGAGACGAGGGTGGTGATGCTTGGGCACCTGCAGCGAGGAGGTTCACCCACAGCCTTCGATCGGATCCTCGCGACGAGATTTGGAATAGCCGCGATAGATCTCGTAAAAGATGGCAAATTTGGGCAGATGGTAGCACTCAGGGGAAATGAGATAGTTTCAGTTCATCTAAAGGACGCGATCGGCAAGCTCAAGACTGCAGACCTTAGGCTCTACGAAATCGCAAGCGTGTTCTTTGGTTGATTTTTTTGAACAGTTCAAGGAGGTAAATCCTAAAATCCCCAAAAATTCTATTTTATTAATTAAACAATAGTGTGGGTGTTTAACAGAAATCCATTACTGTAATTTAATATAGGTTTATTAATCAATAATTAATGGACGTCATCAATTATGAGCAAACCAGGGGAGGCAAAAATAATCGGGGAGGAAATAATTGGGGGCCACTGATTTTACGGCTCTGTTGCCAACGGGAGCAAGGCAGCTTGGAACAAGTGGGTTAGGGCACGCCAAGACGAAAAAAACGCTGGTACTGGTTTTAACTGCACTAATGCTCGCTGAAGTGCTCGTGATTCTATCGCTGACGCCTGCGAGAGCGCAGAGCGTAAACGGTCCCCCAGAGGTCTTAGCTTCATACACGCTTAGTTCCATCGACGTGGATGTCTATTACAGCGTCAAGGTGAAGTTCCGGGACAATGATAACCTCTTGAATGTCGACGAGGTCTGGCTGAAGCTATACGATAACTCACTCTCTCAGGGCGCGCCCGACAACGTCCAAAACCACTACACTTTCAAGTGGATCCGAGGGGAGGGGTTCAGCGAGGTCGGCCCAAGGGCTTCAAACGAGCACCTGAACGTCGGAGCGTGCTCACCAGGATCGGATTTGGTCACGACGGATAACTGGACCTTTAGGATCAAACTTGATGTGACCGCGGAGCCAGGTTCCTGGAACCTTTGGGCGAAAGTTGTTGGCAACGCAGGCCACCAGGACAACGAGGAGTTCACAAACAAGTTCACGGTCAACCCCTATGTGCCGGTTCCAACAGCAAAGCGGGAGTCGAGACCTCCCTTCTTCGAAAACGAGTGGGTGAAGGAAAGTAGTCCTGTGCTGGAGCCAGATGGTTCAGGATTCGACAGCTACGCCGTCTACAACCCCGCTGTGGTATACCATAACGATAACTTTTACCTCTTTTACAGGGCGCAGACTGGGTCAGGCGGGGTTTCGTGTATAGGGATGGCAACGAGCGAAGATGGGATTCACTTCCAAATGAGAGAAAACGCGATCATAGCGCCGACGAGCGGATGGTACGATAGCAACGGCTGCGAGGATCCGAGGATCGTTAAGGTTGGAGATGAATACTGGATCACTTACACGGCGTACGATGGATCAAATGTTAGGCAGGCTCTGGCAACGTCTACGGACCTAGAGAATTGGGTGAAGCGGGGATTGATGTTCTCCGAAACGAGTTGGAGGAGCAAGGCCGGAGCCATCTTAGGCGAGTACAAGGATGGGGTCGTGCACCCCCTGAAGATAAACGGGGAGTACTGGATGTACTACGAACATGAGGGTATGGGGGACCTGTACTACGCGACCTCGGAGAACCTGTATAGCTGGACTTCAGGGGACAGCTGGATCGTCATGGAACGAAGACCGAATTATTTCGACTCAGGGTCCATAGAGATAGGGCCTCCTCCCATGCTCTTAGAGCACGGGATACTACTCATCTACGATTCGTGCGACAAATGGGGAGGAAAATTTGGCGTTGGGTGGGCCATCCTTTCCCAAGAGAATCCGACTAAGATCATTGCCAGATGCGAGGAGCCTTTCTTATGGCCCGAGTATTCGTGGGAAAACGTGGGACAGGTGAATAACGTTACCTTCGCCGAGGGGCTCGTGGAGAACGGGGGGCAGTGGTGGCTATACTACGGAGCTGCTGACATGAGGGTAGGCCTCGCTAGGGCCCCGGTTAGAGAGAATAGCGTGCTGTGGTCGGTGGAGACAAGGGACGAGTGGAAAGAGGGGACCCGGGATAACGAGATAAGCGTGCACAAAGTTCCGGGCGGGATCGGGTTGGTGACCACCACGGATGTCCGCGGCTGGTGGAGGTTCGACGAGGGAACGGGAACGGTTGCCCATGATGCGAGTGATTTCGGTAATGATGGGACGATTTCCGGTGCCGAGTGGACGGAGGGAGAATCCGACAACGCCCTGGAATTTCTTATTGACAATATTTATGACCGCGTAGATGTTGGGGACAAATCCAGCCTGGAAGGATTCTCAGAGGGCCTGACGATAAGCGCTTGGATCCACCCGTACTCGAAGCCCCAGTGGGGCGAGATAGTGAAGAAGGACAGCGTATACCTTCTCAGGGTGAACGAGACCGGCCCGGGCACGGTGGTGTTCATGGTCTGGGACAATGGTGGAACAAAATATGTACTTGAAGTGCCAAGCGCGTATTTCCCCAACAACGAGTGGACGATGATCACAGCAACCTGGGATGGGTGTAAGATGAGTGTCTACAGTAACGACGCCTTCTTGGCTGGCGAAAGGAACGCATCTTTCGACCGCCTCGCCACAAGCAGTAAAAGTTTCCGCATTGGTAATGACTACCCGGACCACACCGAGCCGTTCGATGGGAAAATCGACGAGGTCATGATTTTCAGTAGGGCCTTGACCGAGGACGAAATCCGGCACCTCTATAACCACCCGGGGCTCCAGGAGGGGGCCCTGTCGGGCGAGTGGACGTCCGCATGGCAGGACTTCGGCGTAGTCGTCCTTCCCGAGAACCTGGAGGTCCTAGCGTCGGTGGGTGCGGGCGAGAACGCGTGGGTGGCGGTGGAGGTCTCCAAGGATAATGGGAGTTCCGTGGAGGACAATCTCGGGTGGCAGCTCCTCGAGAATGGCGATAACACCATTGACATGTCTTCCTTGTCCGATTGTCAATTCGCCAGGGTGAAGTTCAGGCTGGAGACTGAGAACATGACACACTCGCCAAGTATCGAGAGCTTCACCTTGGACGGTAGGGGGCTCCGCCTAATGGTCTCAACGGACTCGGCTTCGTTCGCGGGAGACAATAGCGTGACGTTGATGGGAAGGCTAATAGACCTTGAGAACGAAGAGACTCGAGTCTGGTTCAAGTGGAGGGAGAATGGAGCTACTTCATGGAATGAAACTGAAAAGCATGTGGCCAGTTGGAGAACCGCATTTTCGAAAAACATCTCCGGACTAGTCGAAAACAAGGTGTATGAATTTCGAGCGGTAGCGGAGGATAACACCAGCGGTGAAAACACGACGGGGCCAATTCTGACCTTCATCATGGATCGCACGCCCCCGTCCGCTTTCAGGCTCATCTACCCGCCGGACAACGCCGTAATCCCAGAGAACAAAGCGGACAACCTGAGGTGGGAGGCGAGCTCGGACAACGGGTCCGGCCTCTCACACTACGAGGTATGGATCAACGAAAACAACATTGACAACGTGGTTGAGAACCAGTATACGACCCCGCCGCTTCCCAAAGACAATTACCAATGGTACGTGATAGCCGTCGACCGCCTCGGCAACAGGCGGGAGTCGGATAACACGTTCACCTTCGCCACAGGGATATCTCCGGAGCCCTTCAAGCTCCTCGCCCCTCACGGCTCCTACACGCTGGAGAACAGGGTGGTTTTGAGCTGGGAGAACAGTAGCAGCCGCGTTAACCACCTCGATAAGTACGAGGTGTGGATCAACGGCGCGAAAGTCGGCACCGTGTCCGCGGGATGTACCTATTATGCGACCCCAGAGCTCCAGCAGGGATCCTACCAATGGTATGTGGTCGCCATTGACAACGTTGGGAACTGGCGCCAGTCCGAGAACATGTTTACGTTTGGTGTGGGCACGCCCCCGCCATATCCCCGCAGGGAGTTCTCCGATGGATTCGAAAGTGGAAATCTCGACAACTATGTCAGCTCCAATATGGAAATAACACATAGTGCGCTGATTGGCTCGCATTCGGCCCAGTGCACGGGTACCGGGGCGGGTTATGCGTACGTTTCTGATGTAATGCTCGGTAACGAGGAGGGCAAAGTATCCGTAATTTTCAAGCTAGATGGTTCAGACTCCAAGCCCGGAGTTGGGTTCGCTTCTGAGGATGGAAGTTGGGTTTACGCTGTAGCCGACCCCGCGCAGGGAATACTTCGGGTCGAAAGAAAGGGGCACGATAGCGTATATGGAACTGTCCCATGGGAGTACTGGAAGGACAAAAATGACCAGCCGCGGTATAATTGGGGGACGGAGAGGCAGGAGGATAACTTCTACATGTTGGACGTCGAACGTGAGGGGACCGGCGGGTTAAGTTTGGAGAATAATTATCGGCTGACGCTTTACTTCTCTAGGAGATCAAAGTGTGCGATAGCGGTCCTTGAGGAACTAAGCGGGTTTGTCTTCGCACGAGTGAGGACAGTTGTAGATATCACTCCCGAACATCCATTCTTCTTATCGACTGGACCTGTCAGGTTCGACAACTTCCATTTCGATTTTGTGGACACTTGGTACTATGAGTGGGAAGTTGATTTGCCATGTAATCCGGTGCTGAGCCCCAGTGGGTCTGGATTCGATTCCAAGGGGGCGTTCAACCCCGGTGTGTGGTACAAGGATGGCGTGTTTTACATGATTTATCGAGCTAGCGTGAATCCATCTGGATCAGGCCAATCCACCATCGGACTGGCGAAGAGTACCGACGGATTCCACTTCACAAAATACGGAGAGGTGATAGATAGAGGGAGACAGGAGGAGGATCCTGAGCTCATATGGCCGGAAGGGTCTGATCGTTTTTACGCGGAGTACACCGACGTCGCTGGTGGAATAGACTCATACTTGGATTGGAGCCTGGATAATTGTGGAACTTGGACAAATGTATCGCATCCTATGGCCGGTGGAAAAGTAGTTTCAATAATAGACACATGGATGTGGTCACAGCTCGATGAGATAGAATGGAACGGAGAGAACTACCGATATTTCGTTACTCGAGAGGACGCGGCAGGTGTTACTGTGCTGTCTGACAGCATAACAGGTCCTTGGGTTACCGGGCCAAATAATGGGTTAAATGCATCGAGCGAAACTTGGAGCGACTGGGGCGAACCTGCAGGAGATGGTTTTGTCGATGCAGATGGGAACATCCGTATACTCACTTGTGCAAGTACAGCCGAGGGATACGTCGGGGGGCCAGAAGCAACGGTTTCGGAAACGCTATGGAGCGGTACCAACCCAGGGCAACTAATCGCGAGGGGGACTATTCCTTGGTGCCCAGTCTACTTTGGCGATGCACCAGGCGGCGCCACCGGAGATGCTTGGAATGACGGTCCAAATTTCCCCGGCCAAACCATATTGGTGGACAACTGGCTTTGGTGCTATTACGGGGCGAATGATACCAGCGTTGGACTCGCAAGATGTTATTACGGGCCTGTGTTCGAGTACAGAAACCTCATGATCAGCAAAGGCATAGTTGATCCAAAGGAACCTGCCGTGGTCTCCCTGGTGGTCAGGAACGTCGGCAGTGTGAATGGGCAGGAAAATGTGAGGCTTTACATCGATAATGAGCTTGAGAATTCTCGAATCGTGACGTTGGGGAGGGATAATGAAACCACGGTGGAGTTCATCGTCACTATAAATGAAGGAGGAGTTTACGCGGTTAGAGCCGGCGGGATGTTATCAACCCTCTGGGTCGTCCCACCCGCCGTTGCAGGGGTAACGCCTGAAAATGGCTCGAAGGCCCTAGTGAACGAGAACGTGATTGTAAGGTTCAACAAGAGCATGAATGCATCCATCACTCCAACCCTCACCCAGACCACCGGCACCCTAGTCACCTACACGTTTGATGGCTGGAGCGTGGATAACACCGTGGTCACCTGGATCCACGACAATGACTGGACGCCTGGAGAAACTATCACCCTGAAGATCTCGGGGTACCAGGACCTTAGGGGGAATGCAGGTGAGAACTACACGTGGTCATTCACGACTCTCGCTGGTGCGATTGCCACAGGCCCCACTGGCTACTCGAACAACCGCAACGTCTTGATCACCTACAGCTACTCAGGCACCCCAGACAACGTGAAAATCTATTACACGACGGATAACGGGACAACTTGGATCTTGGCTGGCACGGACAAGCCCGTCGATGGTTCACTCAATTGGACCGCGCCGAAGGACAATACCTACTGGTGGGCTGCCGTTGCGATTGGCACGGAGGAAGACCCACACACGGGCGAGCCTGAGGCGGGGCCGCTGGTGATTGACACCGTGCCACCCCCGCCACCAGAGAACCTAGCCGCGGACCCAAGCGGGTGGACTTCAACGAACTCATTCACAGTTAGCTGGACGAACCCGCCAGACCTCTCGAGGATAGCAGGAGCATACTACAAACTCAACGATGAGCCAACCTCGGATAACGACGGCACCCTCGTTGTGGGCGACAACATTATCTCGATATCAGGTATCAAAGCGACGCGGCAAGGTCCGAGCACAATCAACGTTTGGCTCAAGGACAAGGCCGGGAACGCGAACCACGAAAACAGTAGCTCGTGTTTGCTTCGCTTGGACAATGTTGCTCCCCACGCGTTTAAGCTCACCTCCCCAGAGAACGGCAAGAGAATCTCTGATAACACGCCGACTTTGATATGGGAGAATAGTTCTGATAACGAATCGGGCCTCTGGCACTACGAAGTCTGGCTTGACGGGATTAACGTCGAGAACGTGGCCGAGAACTTATGTACGACTCACGAGCTCTCACGTGCACCTCACACCTGGTATATAGCCGCCGTTGACAACGCCAGAAACAAGCGGGTGTCGGAGAACGTGTTCACCTTTACAGTAACCGTCGAAGATAACACCCCTCCAAGGTCCTTCAAGCTCGTCTCTCCAGAAAATAATGCAACGATCGATGACCCCACACCCATCCTGACCTGGGAGAATAGTTCTGATAACGAATCGGGCCTCTGGCACTACGAAGTCTGGCTTGACGGGATTAACGTCGAGAACGTGTCCCCCGATAGGACGAGCTACAAGACCCAGATGCTTTCCGAGGGGTCACACTGGTGGTACGTGGTTGCGGTTGACAATGCGGTTAATAAGACCAGATCCGATAACATCTTCACCTTTACAGTGAGAGCTATCCGTGCGATCAACTACGTCGACCCGTTCATCGGGACGATGTATGGACATACCAGTCCAGGTTCGGCCGTTCCGTTTGCGATGACCACGTGGGACCCTGTGAGGATAACGCAGGCATCGGGCATCGGCTATCCCTACGAGTACTACGATACAGGGGGCTATCCCGACGTGCTCTATACGCCGCCGATCGCTGGCTTTAGGGGCTCACACTTCCCCAGCGGTTCTTGCATGTCTGATTATGCTTGCATAACAATCATGCCGGAGAGTGGAGATCTCGTCCTTGGACCGGATCGTGCGTCCAGCTTCAGCCACCTAGATGAGGAAGCGTCTCCCGGGTATTACGCGGTCACTTTAGATGATTATGGGATCAGGGCCGAAGCGACTTCCACCGTGCGCGCCGGAATTTTCAAATTCAAGTTCTCCCAGTCTGGTAATGGCCACATACTAGTGGATACGCAGCTAGGGACTGGCTATGCAAAGATTATCCAAGATAATAACGAGATTGTCGGTTATTCCGATGTCGGTAGTTATAAGGGAGCTAAGGGCATCAAGGGTTATTTCGTCATTAAGATCAACAAGTCGTTCTCCTCCTATGGGACTTGGAATCAGGCGGATAATGGTCATCTAGGACAGGGCGAAATTACGGCTTATAACTCGGGTGCTTGGGTCACGTTCTCAGCCAGTGCGGGTGAAACCATCATGGTAAAAGCAAGCATCTCCTTCATAAGCATCGACCAGGCGCGTACGAACTTGAATAGCGAGATACCGGACTGGAACTTCGATCGGGTGCGGAGTAGCGCAGAAAATATCTGGGAGAATGAGTTAGACAAGATAGAGGTAGTTAGCGCCAGTGAGGATCAGAAGAGGATATTCTACACTGCCCTTTATCACTCCCTATTACTGCCTCGAGTTTCATCCGAAGGCAACCAATACTACAGTGTTTTTGACGGCCGGGTCCACACGTGCTCGGGGTACCAGTTCTATAATGATTTCTCCGAGTGGGACATCTTCAGATCTGAACAGGCTCTCTTGATATTGCTGGAGCCAGATAGGGTGGCGGATATGTGTCAATCGCTCGTAGACATGTACAAGCAATGTGGCTGGACACCGAAGTGGCCGAACCCAGCTGAATCTGGCATAATGATCGGAACCCACTCCGATTCGATGATTGCGGAGTCCTACCTAAAGGGGATCACCGATTTTGACGTCGAGAATGCCTACGAGGGGATGATGAAAAATGCTATGGAAAACAATGAACTTGGATTCGAGGCTCGTGCGGGAATATACTGGTACAAGACCCTGGGCTATGTTCCAGCCGGCATTACGTTATCCGAGCAGGGGAACGAGGGGACTTCCTTAACCTTAGAGTACGCGTACGACGATTGGTGCATCGCCCAGCTGGCTAAAGCGTTGGGCAGGGATAACGATCACGATTATTTCATGAATAGAGCTGCCTACTACAAGAATGTCTTTGACAGTTCGGTAGGATTCGTCCGTGGCAGGAATTCGAACGGCTCTTGGGCAGAATCTCGTTTCGACCCGAGGGGATTTTACCCATGGTTAACCCAGCCCAACGAGGGAGATCCGTGGCAGTACACTTGGTCCGTGATGCACGATATCCGTGGCCTCAAAGTTCTGATTGATGGTTCCAGTAGTAATCCAAACTATCCTGGAGATTTCTACACAAAGCTAGAGACCTTATTCCAGGAGAGTGATGAAGCCCAGCTGATTTCGGAAAACAAGTACGCAGAACATGGGACAGTCCGCTACTACTGGCAAGGGAACGAACCAGATCTGCACGTTCCCTACCTGTTCGACTATTGCGACAAACCTTGGAGGACTCAATTTTGGGTAAATAACATAATGAAGACTAGGTATCGGTTGTACCCATATGGGCTCCCGGGAAATGACGATTGTGGACAAATGTCCTCTTGGTATGTCTTCAGTGCCATGGGATTCTATCCCGTCACTCCTGCATCGTGTACGTATGAGATAGGAAGCCCGATCTTTGACAAGGTCACAATCCACTTGGGCAACGGGAAAGATTTCGTGATCGAGGCACAGAACGTGTCGAATAATAACATTTATATCCAGTCCGCGACCCTGAACGGGAACTCCTTAAATAAGTCTTGGTTCAGGCACTCAGAGCTGGCCGATGGTGGGACTTTAGCATTTGTAATGGGTTCGACCCCCAACACAAATTGGGGAATCGATCTGCCTCCGCCCTCTATGTCTGACCCGAGGTTAGTGGTGGAGAACTTGGTCATAAACCCAGAAATCGTGGGCCCGGGCGAGAACGTGGTGATTTCGGTGGATGTGAAAAACATCGGTGAGGTCGAGGATTCCACGCTGATAGAACTCGAGATCGGTGGCGAAATCGTGGACAATGAGAACGTAACATTGGGTCCGGATGAGTCCAAGCCCGTTTCATTCACGATATCAGAGAATATACCTGGCGAGTACTCTGTGCGCATCGGTTCTGTAAGAGCTGGTTATTTGATTGGGAGTTTCAAGGTCATAGAAGAGGTGTATTTCGTGGTAGAGAACTTGGCTATCACCCCGGAAAACGTTGATCCTGGCGAGAACATCACCATCTCGGTGGACGTGGCGAATATCGGCTGGGTTGAGGGGTCCGAGCTGATAGAACTCGAGATCGGTGGCGAAATCGTGGACAATGAGAACGTAACATTGGGTCCGGATGAGTCCAAGCCCGTTTCATTCACGATATCAGAGAATATACCTGGCGAGTACTCTGTGCGCATCGGCGTTTTCCGTTACAATGAAGTCGAGATTGGGAGTTTCACGGTCAGGGGAGAGGTGCATTTCGTGGTAGAGAATTTGGTCATCAGCCCCGAGGTGGTCGAGCCGGACGAAAACGTCACCATCTCGGTTGATGTGGTAAATGTTGGGGAAAATAAGGGGTCAAAGCTTCTGAAACTTGAGATCGATAATGTGGTTGTGGACAGTACGAGCATTATTCTAGACCCGAGTGAGTCCCGGCGCGTTTCTTTCATCGTATCCAGGGATGTGCCGGGCGTGTACCTCGTCAGAATTGATAACCTGTCCGGGAGCTTTGAGGTCGTGGTTCGCCGGGCGAGGTTCGTGGTAGAAAACTTAGTCATCAGCCCCGAGGTGGTCGAGCCAGGCGAGAACGTCGCCATTTCAGTAGACGTGAAGAATATCGGCACGATCGAGGGAACATACATCGTGACGCTCAGAATAGAGAACGCCATAGAAGAAATCAAAAGCGTGATGCTTGATGAAGGGGAGACGGGGAACGTTGCATTCACCGTTTCGAGAGATAACGAGGGCACCTATCATGTTGATGTGGATGGGCTGACAGGAAGCTTCAGCGTTGTTGCACTTTCGCCGCCAGGACCGCCATGGATAATCGTAACCGCGTTGCTGCTGGTGGCAGGGATTGCCGCAATAACACTTTATTTATGGAGAGGTCCACGCTAACCTAAGGCCAAAATTAAACGGCTCTTCAGATTGCCTTGCCCATCGCGGTGGCAGTAACAGCCCTATCCATCATCGCGGCGATAGGCGGCGTGTTGTACTGGAAGGGCTGGTTTAAATTCAGACCATGGTGATGAGCATGGAGGATCCAGCTTCAGAAACTACCCGTAAAAGTGAGAATATTTAAGGATGAACGCTATTCGGTATAGATTTGGAGGAAAAAGAGGAGGGTAAAAAACGGCATCCTTCAGCGCGAAAGGTCTAAAGAAATCGCATGAAAAATCTGGAGATGTGATAGCCAACCAGGTGTAGTCAAATGAAAGTGTCAAATGTTCTAATTGGAGTAGTGGTTCTTCTTGTGGCCGTTGCTGCTTTGCTTTCATTTAGATCATCCTCTCCGCCTTCTTCCTTAGGGCCCATTGAAAACGTCATAAAGGACAATCAGTCGGGAGGCGACCTCGAAGTCGACCATTGGTGGACTATTGATGTAGAAGAGCTGGCATTCAATGTCGCAAAGAACGGTATGCAAAATCAGTATCCCAATGTAACGTTTACGCCAGTTCCAGTGCCTGGGGGCTCTGGCGGTGGCATGCCTCCAAAAATGCTGACCCAATTCATTGGAGGTAAGGCGCCCGAGTCGTTCCAAGCTCACCCTGGATACGAAGCAGCCGCTTACACGGGCTACCTTAGAAGCCTGAATGACCTTTGGTCATATGATAATCTTGAGCAGAGAACTCCCGAGATGATAAGAGAAATATGCAAGATAGGAGGCGATTATTACATAGTCCCAATCGGCGTTCATCGAACGAATATGATATGGTATAACAAACAGCTGTTCCAGAGCGCTGGCATAACTCCGCCCTCTGGCTCCATAACCTTTGATCAGTTTTGGGCTCTGTGTGACGAGCTCAAGAATAAACTTCCTTCCGGAACATATCCTCTGGACATAGGGGACGGGATGGGCACCACTTGGGCAGCGACTCAAATATTTGAAACAATAATGGCTGGACTTGACCTCCAGACTTATGAAGACTTCATAAACGGGAGCGTCACACAAGAACAGTTAAAACCAGTGTTCGAGAATTTTAAGAAATTCTTGAGTTACGTACCCGCCAATCACTTGTCCAGGAATTGGAGAGAGGCCTGTGGCGGGCTTTATGCTGGTAGTACCGCGATGTACCTCCATGGTGATTGGGTGAAAGGATACTTCAAGAATGTGGGGTGGCAATATGGCGTTCAGTATGGGAGCTTTCCCGCGCCTGGAACCTCGGGATCATTCGGCCTGTGCGTGGACGGTTTCGTGGTACCAGAGGGGGCAGATTACATTGGAAATGGGTTGAGGTGGGTTCACTCTTACACTACCGATGATGTTCAAACGGAGTTCAATTTAGTGAAAGGGTCGGTTTCACCCTACACGGACATCTCGCCAGACATTTACGAGGATGATTACTCTAAGGAATCCGCGCAAAGTTTGCAGAATCCATCCACGAAGTTCTACCCGAGCATAACCCATGGAATCGCTGTACCAAATGATGTTTTGTTCGATTTGCATCCGAAGATCAGCGAGTTTGTGCTCAACCAAGATGTGGAGGCTTCCGCGCGAGATACAGTAGAGGTCGTGAGTAGAGGGACCTACACCATCCCGTGGGATATCGCTCCCTAAGATATCGCGTTTAAGGGGAGAGAATGCGCAAGTCAACTGTGCTAATTTTTTTGATTCCATTTCTTCTCATGGTGTATTTTGTTTATGGTATGATTGCATGGAATGTTTGGGTTTCTTGTACAGACTGGAAGGGAATATCACCGGAAAATACTAATTTTGTAGGTCTAAGTAATTACTCCAGAGCATTTGGAGATTCCTTGTTCCAGCAATCACTCGTGAACACCCTACTACTCTTCTTGGCGATTCCATGTTCGGTAGGCCTAGGACTTTTCCTCGCCATGCTACTCCGCCAGAAGGTGAGGGGCGCGAGATTCTTTACTCTCATTTACTTGACGCCATTTGCCTTCTCCCTCGTTGTTACGGGGATTGTTTGGAATTGGGTATACGGGCTTGTAGGTTCGCCCAACATCTATCCCAACACAGTGATGCTTTCGATCATCCTGGCAATGATGTGGCAATTCGCGGGTTACACTATGTTGATTCTCCTTCCTGGAATGAGATCGATCCCCCAGAAAGAGATCGACGCTGCCAAGTCGAAGGGGGCATCCACTCTCAGAATTTATAGAAAGATCGTGTTTCCACGATTGAAGATCCCCATCCTGACCGCGGTAGTCGTACTCATAATTTTTTCGCTGAAGGCCTCCTTTGACCTCGTTTGGGTGCTGACATCGGGCGGGCCCGGCACCTCTTCATATACGGTCCCGATTGATCTGTACAGAGAAGCGTTCCAAAAGTGGAACTTTGCGTATGGGGCGGCCATGGGGAACATTCTCTTGGCGATAGTCCTCTGCATAGTTCTCCCATACGTGTGGTGGTCTTACAGAAAAAGTAAGAAAAAAATTGTTGTAAAAAAGGAGGCATCCTCTCGGCGACCATTGAGGGGGATGAGAAAAATTGGGGGGGCATTTAAGCGAGTGGGGCGCCCATTCCTGGTGCTTAGGAAAGCTTTCCAGAAAATTGGAAAAACGTTCCAAAAAAAAGTGCCCTCATGGCCTCTCAAGCGGATCGCACTCTACTTGGTTCTGATCCTGTTTGTAGTGTTTTTCTTACTTCCAATTTGGGTGGCGATCACAACATCCTTGAAAACCGAGGAGGAGATACCCAAGTCGAACCCACTCATCCCATCTAGCCTGACGTTGGATGGGTACCGAGAGGCTTTGGGGCACCTCGGTAGACCAATGATCAACAGTTTCATGTTCACCACCGGGGCCGTGGTGGGTTCGTTGTTCCTTGGGTCAATACTGGGATACATCCTCTCAAAGATCAGGTTCAAATATGATACCTGGGTGTTTATGATAATGGCCGTGGGGATGTTCCTTCCTTTCACGACAATTGGGGTTCCCATCTTCCTAACTATAAACAATTTAGGGCTAGTGGGTACCATCCCAGGTTTAATTCTAGTCCATACGATGTATGGGATACCCATATGCACCTTCATATTCAGGAACTTTTATGCGGAGATCCCTCAGAACGTCGTCGATAAGGCTAGGAAAAAGGGAGCTAGCGACTGGGAGATATATCGTAAAATAATCCTGCCCGCGTCTGGCCCAGCCATAATAACTGTGGTGATATTCCAATTCACCTCGATCTGGAATGACTACTTCTTCGGGCTTATTCTGGGTGGGCAGGCGACGCCAGCTACTGTTGGCTTGGTCAGTTTGGTTGGAGGCAAGTTGAGCGTTTTGATGGCCGGGGCAATGATTGTTTTCTTGCCGGTGCTTTTACTTTACATCTTCTTAGGGAAGTATATTGTGCGGTATTATATGGGAGGAGAAAAATAGCCAGAGTGGTTCGACTTCGGAACGGGTCCTGAATAAGGAGTCTAAAATTTTAAACCTAATTTTGCCCCAGCCGGAAAGTCAGCTGGATTTTTCAGGTCCTTCGCGACCGTACTTGTCCTCATACCTGATCACATCCTCTTCATCGAAAGTTCCAAAAGAGATCTTCAGAACCCTGACCCGCTTGTCCTTGGCAGATAGCTGGTGGACGACATTGCGCGGGATCCAGATTTCCTCTCCCTTTTTCGGGCGGATTTTCTTATCCCCTATTTCCATCTCCGCCCCCTCATTCAGCGGAATCCAGAGTTCGCCCCTCATGCGATGGGACTGCTTGCTCAAACATTGCCTAGGTTTCACTGTTATTATCTTCACCGTTACGGGTTCGTTCAAGGTATACTGCTTAAAGTTTCCCCAAGGTTTTTTGACGACTATGGATTTCCTCATGCATATCAATTAACAGCATTTGTGGGGGTGCCTTATTAAAAGATGGACTTTTGTCAAGGGGCAGCGCTGGGCGGGCGATAACTGGAGCCCAAAAATACGAGTTCGGCGGCCCCGTAAATGGGGCTGAGGTCTATCATGCGCGCGGGTGTAATCCTTCTTAAGGTGGAAATTGATTGTAACTCCTCTCTGAGTGGATTTGAAAAAAGGATGAAGTTCTTCGATATCTGACCCCCTAAGACTAAACACTCCGCTCGAAATTCTGAGAGGATTTGTTTCAACACTTGACCGAGTCTGTGGCCCATCTCGTTGAAAACCTGTATGCTGAATTTATCTTTGTACTTCATCCCCCTGATCGCTATGTCCTTCACATCCAAACCTTCTCGATATTTTTTTCCAGCAAGCTCTTTGTATCTTGCGATGATCCCACGTCGAGAAATTTTATCTTCCACAATTCCGCCCTCATATGGGAGATCATATATGCTTCCATTGGGTGGTACCCCAGTTCCTTCAAGTATTATTTGGTCACCTACCATGAAAGCGGATCCAAGACCAGTTCCAAGCGTGATGCCGACTGTGCGCTTACAACCTTTCGCGGCACCTAGCCATGCCTCGCCTCTCAAAAATGTCCAAGCATCGTTCTCAAACCTGATGATGAAGTCCTGCGGCAGCTCCAGGCGCTTGATTAATTCTTCTTTCAAATTTAACCCGTAGATGGTCCCGAACTTATGCTTCATCAGACTGACTCCCTTCTCGTAATTAAAAGGTCCAGGTATCCCGATTCCAATGCCGCACGCCTCCGCCTCAATCTCTTCGGCGTTCGTAAGGTGAGGACCTAGGGATAAGGTAAAAGTTTCAAGTATTTGTTCAGACGATCCCTGCGAATCTATACACGTTTTTCTGAAAGTTCCCTCTAAGATTGAACCATTCGGCTTTACAATGGCCGACTTGAGGAAAGTTCCCCCAACATCCAGTGCAATGGCGCACGTTTCTCCCGAGCCTCTTTTTCGAACCCGCACCGTATCACCATATCACAATAACATACGGTTAACACTAAATTACAAACTTTTAAATGGATTGTACCAATATAGGCAAGCGACACGAGGTGGATATCTGATGGAGGTTCCGCTCATCGGGCTTTTGCCAATCGGGGGCAAAAGGGAAAAGGAAGCATTCAGCCTGCTCAGACGTAATGCCGAAAAAGTTTTGGATGTTGTGAAGAAGTTCGAGGAAGTAATCATCGCCTCATTTTCGGAGCGAGACATAGCGAAAGCGGAAGCTTTAGGCAGAAAGTTGAGCGAGATCGAGACCGATGCGGACAAGGGCAGGAGGAAATTCACCGCCGCCCTGCAAGAGGGAGCTTTCCTCCCGGCGTTTAGGGGTGATTTGGCGGGATTAGCCGAAAAGCTCGACGATGTGGCAGACACGGCCGAGGAAGCCATGCGAGCGATCATGTTCAGGGAAAAACTTATCCATATCCTCGCGAGGGCGGAGAAGAAACAAAAGAGCGCAAAAGTCATCAGGGAAGGCCTGATCAAAATGGCCGAACTTGCTACCAAAACAGTTGAAGCACTAAAAAACGCGGTAATTGCGATGACATCGAATATTGATGTTGCAAATCAGAAAGCTAATGAAGTCGAGGAACTTGAACACGAGTCGGATATACTGGAGCAGGGTCTAATCACAGATCTGTATGACAATGAGAAATTGTTTGACCCCATCAGCGTCGCACAATTAAAGGAAATAATCTACAAGATAGGCGATATCTCCGACCAAGCTGAAGATACGTCCGATATGATTCCGATAGTCGGCTACAGATTTAGGCCCTAGATGCACGGTGCTTGGTTTTAGCTCCGACTTTCCCTTTCCGTCCCTGTATATTGAAACTAAGTACCTCAACTGCGATCACGAATGCCAAAATAAATGCTGTTCCTAACCAGGGGTTGAACATCCATCCGACTAATAGTCCGAGGAACACGCCCACGATGTGGATAATTTGCCAGGACTCGATTGTCATGTCTACACCAATATTAACACAGATGTCAGGCTAAATGCGAGGATCATCGACATAGTTGGGGTCGAAATCCATGCGAGCACTATTTGGCCCAGCTTGCGTCTACTTACAGCCGCCACGCCCCCAATAAGACCAACTCCTACTATACCTCCAACAATAGACTCTGATGTTGATACTGGAAGTCCAAATTGCGTGAACAGATGAACCGTTAAAGCCGCTCCAAACTGCGCAGCAAATGCACTCATAGGCCCCAATGGCATTATGCCCATCCCAACAGTTCCCATGACTTTCCGGCTATAGGTGAGCGATCCTATAGCGACGCCAACTGCGCCTAACAAAGCCAGTTTTTCCACAAGGTTTGCAATCGTACCCCCTTTTTCTACGGCGTATGCAGCACCCATGGCCGTTCCCACATCATTGGCTCCCATCGTGTAGGCGACATAACATCCACTGGCGATCACGGCAATGATGAAGATCAGGTTCAATTTCTCCGGTGCTTTTACCTTCTTGATTGGTATTTCGAAAATTCGGTAGACCAAAAAAGCAAAAAATGCTGCCGTAAAAGGCGTTAGGGCCCAAGCTCCAACTATCCTTAGAAGTTTCCACCAGTCAACTTTGGTTACAATCTGGATGGTGGCTGAAAACATACCCATTGAAACACCAGCGCCTACAAGGGCCCCTATGATCGCTTGGTGGACCGAAACCGGAAATCCCCGCTTCGTCTGTAGTGTCACCCACAGTCCTGCGCAAACCATCGCGATCGCGACGGCTTCAGGCAATTTTGAAAAAGGTGAAGTCAAAGGATCAGTTCCTGTGACTATTTGCTCCCCTACAGGTTTCATGACCTTGGATCCCTCGAGAGCGGCACCAAGTACGATGAAAATGATTAGCAAGGTGATAGCCCTTCGATATGATAAAACATTGGCACCCACAGCCGTCCCCATCGCATTTCCAGTGTTATTCGCGCCGATGTTCCATGCGACGTAAAAGCTGGCGAGCAAAGCGGCGGCTAATGCAACGAGTTCTATCATACCCTCACCTATATGCCCGAATTAATGAGGTTATCTTTAAAACGCTTTGCGGATTTAGAGCTCAATGATTTCAGCGCTTAATTTAGATATGTCGAGCACCGCCACGGTCTGGCGCCCGCTTAGGTAGCCGCAGACCTCTCCCGGGTTCACCACAAGCGTTTTCCCCTCGATAACCTCAGCGCGATGGGTATGTCCTCGGACGATCGCATCGAATAGCCCGCTCTTCGCCAGCGAGTCGACGATTGACTGGTGGGTGCCATGCAGGAGAGCGATCTTTCGCCCCTCGAGTTCAAGCGCGGCAAAATCCCCAAGAGGTTTGATCCCCAGCTCGCCGAACCTCAGGCGCACGAATTCTCGATCGCCCTCGTTGTTTCCCCAGACGTAGTGTAACTTTGCCTTCAGTTCCTTGAATTTGGGTGCCACGAACGGTGAAACCAAATCACCCGCGTGCAGCACATGCTCAACACGCTCGCGGTTGAAGAATTCCACGGCCTTTTCGACTGCCTCCAGCCTGTCGTGAGTATCTGCCATCACCCCAATTTTCAAACGACCACCTCCTGCGCTAATTGGTGAACCCTTGTTTATAATCGAAGCGAAAAATGCCTTGCTTTGGCGAAGGAAAGCAAATAATAGCCCCGCGATAAAAGCATCTCGGGGTCGTGGGGTAGCTTGGTCTAGCCTCCCAGCTTGGGGTGCTGGTGACCCGAGTTCAAATCTCGGCGACCCCACCAAAACAGAGCGTGAGAAGAGCAAGAATTGAGCCGTATTTAGGCAAGCACGCTGTAGCCGTTGGATCGTATGGCCTTCGCGGGCGGCGCGCAAAGGCTCCAAAATAAGTTTAGGTACGGCGCGCAAGTAATCAAGTGGGTAGGAGATGGGTTCATGAAAACAAAACATTGGAGTGAGCGGGTCATATATGAGCGGGATTGAAATCGAGATATTCGGAATCGTTGCCGCGTGTTTGGTAAATGGGGCAACGCTTCCGCAGATATTAAAAACAGCCACAACGAAGCAGGTCAGAGACATCTCTCTGCCTTTTTGGATAATATTGTTCACGGGCGCTTTTCTATGGGTCGTTTATGGAATTTTGACTCATGGGGTTGCCCTCATTTTGTCTAGTGTAGTGACTTGTAGTCTATGCTTGACTATGATCGCATTGATTTTGAGGTATAGGTGACAACTGTATTGATCGCCCAAAATATACTAACAACGCGAATCTGCAGGTACTTTCGTAAGAGTTCCCTCTCCCCATCGGCTGCCTCCAATTTGTTTTAAGGTAAAAATTTGTTGGTTGGTTAAATAGTTGTCCGGTACTAGTACATTGAGCTCGACATAAAACAAAAGAAAAAAATAAAAAATAAAAGGGCGTTATGGCTAAGGCCAGAGAGCCCGGTAATTTTCGGCCGTAGGTGTGTCGGAAACGCTTGGAACCACTATCGTGCCTGCTAGTATCTTGTTCTCGAGTTCTGAGACACCTTCCCAAACCCAAGCTGGCTGAGCATCTCTCATCGCACTCACGGCGGCCCTAATCTCATCTGGGGTTCCTGGGAGTACCGTTTCTCCCGTGAGTTCTTCGTGAGCGATTGCAAACTGAATGAAGTCGTCAAGCATCTCGAGGTTGCTTGCGCCCGATGCACCTTCTGCCATTCCGAGCGTGAGAATTCCGCCAGTACTTTGCACGGTGGCCTTGAACGTATTATCGTGGACCAGCTGGCAGACATGTACGACGGCCTGATCGATCCGCTTCATCGCACTGCTTATGACCAATCCCGGACTCATCCAGTCCTGATCCGCGTCGACCCCCATGATAAAGGGCGGTTGTGCCGTTGGTATGCTGTGTGCAGTGTGGTAATCCTCAACCGCGGTGAATACCCCGAGCCCCGTAGCACCTGCCACACCCCAGCAAACCGCCAAATCTTGGGCAAGCTGAGCTTCAGCGGTTGTTTTCCCTAGCGCGGGATTGTCGAATGCTCCGGTGTAATCGTAAATTATCTTTGTTGAAGTCGTCCCTATCCCCGGTGCAGTCGTTCCGAATTTGTTTTCATACCAGCCGTTGTCACCTATGGCCCAATAGAGCCCATACCTGAAACCAATCTCGTATCTAATTACTGGTGGGATCTCCATGCCCAACACTATGCCAACGTAAGACTTGTTATACGCGGCCGCTATCAGTCCCGCAAGGACCCCTTCAAGGGCTCCGCTCTGCTCCTCTTGAAACATGACGCCGAGTGTACCAGGGGTGTAAGGAAGCTCTGTCCAAGATGGAGAAAAGTCTATACAGGCGAAGTTCTGCTGGGGATATTCCTTTGCTACGGTTGCGGTGGCTTCTGTCAGCAGGAACCCGATTGGTATGATTAGGTCATAGTCTCCAGAACTGGCCAACGTTCTCAGGTTCGGAAGGTAGTCTTCTGGAGTAGTACTTATGACCTCTGTGACCTTGTCCACAATCCCCTGTTCTTTTGCTAGGTCACATCCCCGGAATCCTAGGTCATTGAAAGACATGTCGCCCCTTCCACCGACATCTGTAACCATGGCAATCCAAATCTCGCCTGGTTGTTTCCCAGCTGGAGGGCGGGTCACGAGGTATACGCCGGCTCCAGCGATGATGATAATTGCAATCACTAAAATAGCTACAGCCGACCTTGCAATTCCTTTAACATCCATTTTTCTGCCTCCGTTATCTGGTTAGTTAGCCCTGATAAAAAGGTTTTCTCCCCGTTGGAAATTAGACCTTTGAGTTCACGATTATTCTTGGGCTTCAAGCGCTTGAAGGTCTTATCCCTCTATTTTCCCCATTATCAATTTTCTGAGCTTTTCCCTCGATGTCTTACCCTTTTTGGAATCTTCTACTTTCCTTCCGTGATCCAAAACTACAAATCTATCCGCAACAGGCCAAATATGGGCGAGGTTGTGGGAAATAAAAATAATCGAAAGCCCTCGCTTCCTCATCCCTCTTATGCTTTCTACCACTTTCTCCGTTTCTTTGATTGACAAAGAGGCAGTTGGCTCATCTAGGACAGCAAGTTTGACTCCAAAATGTATGCACCGCCCCATGCTCACCGCCTGCTGCTCCCCCCCGGACAAAGTCGAAACTTGCTGTTTTTCCGGAGATCTAATTCCGATGCCGAGATCTCTTAAAGTGTTCTTACATATTTCGTTCATTTTTTTCTTATCCAAGATGTTTAGTGGCCCCACGCGCTTGGTAATCTCCTTCCCCAGAAAAAAGTTTTCCGTAATGTTCATTGGGCCCACTAGCCCCAAACGTTGGTGAACCGTTTCGATTCCCAGGTTCCTGGTCTCAGCCGGAGAGGAAAATTTTATCTTCTTTCCCTCAAAATAGATTTCCCCTTCATCTGGAGGGTATACCCCTGTTAGAACCTTTATCAACGTTGACTTACCCGCGCCGTTATCCCCCACTAATCCCACGATTTCATTATGATTAACTTTAAAATCTACGCCCTTTAAAGCCCAAAATTCGCCAAATCTTTTGCCGATCTTTCTCATTTCCACAAGGGGTTCTTTCTTTCCCATGTCTCCCCCATGTAACTTTTATTCTAACAGCTTCTTTTTAAGCTATGGAGAAACGGAGGGTAAAACAGCATGAAAATTAAAAAATTTTGGCCCACAATTCCTGCCTAAGATGCTAAAAACAAAGATAAATTGGCGGGATTGAATGAGCTCACTCGGCGAAAGTTTTTCAGAACTTACCAAGCCTGTGACCCAAAGTTTCTTTGCTATAATCATAGGGCTCGCGATTGGGGCTTTGTTGTTAGTTATTTTGGGCTACGATCCATTAGTTGGATTTTACCAACTATTTAGCAGCGCCTTTTTCACTGAGATAGGGCTTGCGTCAACGCTGAGTTACGCGACAACCTTTATGTTAGTTGGAATCACGTTTGGCTTGGGGATGAGGGCTGGACTCTTCAACATCGGGGCCGAAGGGCAGTTAATGATAGGGGCCTTTGCCGCCGTCACCGCTAGCGTCTTCTCTCTACCTCCGGGTCTTCACCTTTTAGTAGGAGTTATTTTTGCTATGTTAGCCGGGGCCCTCTGGGCCCTTCCCGTCGCCATCCTCAAAGTTAAGAAAGGGGTCCACGAAGTCGTGTCGACGATTATGCTAAATTGGATAGCATTTTACCTCTGTTTGTATCTGGTGTTAGGGCCCCTTTTAAATCCGGATCCGGAGAAATCTGGTATGTCGATACGGATTCAACAGAGTTCTCAATTCCCCCTTCTATTCGGCACTTTGAGCGCGGCCATATTTGTAGCAATTCTGTTTGTGCTCATCGTCTACTTTATTATGTGGCACACAAGGCTCGGCTGTAAAATAAGGGCAGTCGGCTTCGACCAAGAGTCTGCTCATTACATGGGGATAAATCCGGGACGCGCCATGATGGTCGGCTTTATTATCGGAGGATTGGCGGCCGGTCTAGCAGGTGGTGCTTTGGTTATGGGCGTTCCTCCAAGTTACGCCATCTCAACAAACCTCTCAAATATCGCCGTGGGTTACGGCTTCATGGGGATTGCGGTCGCCTTGATCGGCAGGAATCACCCGTTGGGCATAATATTCTCCGCTATATTCTTCGGCGGGCTATGGTCCGGAAAAAGAAACATGCAGATATTTGCAGGTATCCCTGGGGAGATAGTCGATGTTATAATTGGTGTTATCGTGATATGCGTCGCTCTTCCTGGGCTGTTGAATATCATCAGGAGTAAAGTTAAAGGGAGATCGCGATGATCTTTGAAGAAATAACATTCGCTCTTGCCGTCTTCGCGTTCGGTCTATCGCTTACAGTATTCATAAATGCTTTCAGAAGGTGGGTTTTAGGAATTATCCTCTGCGTGGCCGCTGTAGTAATTCTTTGCGCCATGCAGGCGGCTGGGCTGAAGGTACCCAGCCTTATAATGATCTCGTTGGATGCCATGGTTCCGCTTGGATTGGTAGCAATTGGCGAAGTTGTTAACGAGAGGGCCGGCACGGTCAATATAGGCCTAGAGGGCATATTGCTGCTGAGCTCCTTCGCTGCGGTCTGCGGTATCGAGATTTCGAGGAACTGGGCCGTGGGAATCTTCATTGGGGTGGTAGTGGGCGCATTAATCGGGATAATACACGGTCTGATAAGCATCTATGCAAAGGGGGATCAGATAATCAGCGGGATGGGCATTAACCTCTTCGCCGCTGGATTTGTCGCCTTTGGCATTTGGGTCATCTGGGTACCTGGCGTCCACAAGCTCTCACCAGGTTTGGGTATGCCCCGCATATACACGCCTTGGGGGGGCTTGAGCTGGTTCATCCCCCTCACCATAGCCTTGGCTCTCGTAATCCACTTCGTTTTTTATAAGACAACTTGGGGGGTCCGGCTGAGGGCGGCAGGGGAAAATCCGGGAGCGGTTGACGCTTCCGGGGTCAACGTTTTTCGGCTCAGGCTCCTCGCATGCATCTTTGGCGCCGCGTTGGCGGGCCTAGCTGGGGTATTCATGAGCACCGATTGGCTGGATATGACAGCTAAAGACTTGCCAGCTGGGCAGGGTTTCATCGCGCTCGCCTGCGTCGTGTTCAGCGGGTTAGAACCCCTTCCAGCCCTTGCTGCTGCTGCGCTCTTTGGTTTTTGCGGGGGCCTGAGCAGGTGGATAAAGGCCGTCCCACAACTCATACCCATCATTCCGTCAGGTGTTGACAATTTCATAAACATGATCCCTTACATCGCTACTCTGGTGGCGGTCGCGGTTGTGATAGGCAGACGGAGGTTCCCGAAAAGCGTGGGACGGCCCTACCGGCGAGAAGAGATCTAAAGGCTATTTTATGAAGGCGCTGGTTAAATTAGAGAAAGAGGTTGAGCTCCGGGAGATCCCGATTCCCGAAGTCGACAAAGCAGGAGTATTGATAAAAGTAGTGAACGCAGGCATATGTGGCACCGATCTAGCAATTTATACCGGTTCCATCAAAGTGCCAACTCCCCTGGTGATGGGTCATGAGTTTTCCGGAACTATCGTCAAAGGGCCCGAGAGATGGTTGAAGAAGCGGGTGGTATCCGAAATAAACACTGCATGCCGAAAATGTTATTTTTGCAGGATCGGTGAGCGCTATCACTGTATCAACCGGAAAACCCTTGGCGTGACGATGGACGGATGCTTCGCTGAATATGTAAAGGTGCCCGAAAAAAACGTGCATGAGATCCCGTTTTCCTTTGAGGAAGGCGTTTTCGTTGAACCATTGGCTGCGGCAATTCAGACCGTCAAGCGCACGAAGATTTCTCCCGGGCAGAACGTGCTTGTGCTCGGGTGCGGGAGGCTGGGTCTACTCGTCGTGCAGGTGATGAGATTGCAGGGCGCGAATGTGTTTGCATTCGATCGTAACGATTCCAAGCTCAAGCTTGCCTCCTCTTTCGGCGCAAATGTCATTTCACCCGATGAAGAGAGCTTACCGATGTTCGATGTCGTCGTCGAATGTACTGGGGATCCAGGTGCTCTGAATAAGGCGATCGAACTCGTAAAACCCACTGGTACGGTTGCCCTTAAGAGTACTCCAGGGAAACTCTCAGGAGTCAACATGACATTGGTGGCTCAAAAGGAGATAAGGATCCAAGGCTCGAGGTGTGGGTCATTTAATGTTGCGATACCTCTTATCAGGGATGGGAAAGTTCAGGTCAAAAAACTGATCTCTAACAGCTTCAGCCTTGAGGAGTATAAGGAAGCGTTTGAGTCCAAGGGCGTCAAAAACATCTTCACCATCGGATGCTAGCTCAGCCAGATGTTTTGAGATAGGTGCGGGGGAGGGGATTCGCGCCCCTTTTTACTGGTAAAACTTCCTGAAATCCTATTAGCCGGGAGTACGTATTGCACGTGTTCTTCAACTTTGGGTCTGAGCCTTGGTGGGGTGGCGACTTCGGGTTCGACGCCCCCCTCGAGAATGGGCTATGAGTTCGAATCTCGGCGGGCCCACCAGTAAAAATACATAAACTGAGCAATATTTGAGCTGTTTTTGGGCAAAAAGGAGCTGTCTAATTACTGCTAGATGTTTGCTGGCAAACACTTTTATATACAAAGTAAGATTAGTCTTACTTGGTGAGATATATGACATTGGCCATCACCAAGACCTCGGTCAAAGGACAGTTAGTGATCCCGCAGAAAATCAGACAGGAACTTGGCATAAAGGAGGGGCAATTGATGCTGGTTTATGCCGCCGGCGATAGGATTGTCATGAAGAAAGTGGAAGCCCCCGAACCCGGGTTGTTCTCAATGTTGGCCGAGCCCATCAGGGTAAAAGCCAAGGAGCGAAAGATTACCCGAAAGGATGTCGAGCGCGCGATCACAGAAATCCGCAGGCGTACAGAATGAAACCAGTGGCAATAGTGGCCGACACGAACGTCATAGTCTCTGCTTTATTTTGGGGAGGGAATGAATCCAAGATCGTGCACTTGGTGGAAGAAGGAAAAATAAAGTTGCTCACCTCTGTCGCCCTTTTAGACGAGTTGAAAAAGGTTCTGATGTACGAAAGATTTGGTTTGAATGAAAAGGAGATCGATGATAATGTTAAATACATTTTGACTATATCTGAAATCATTTCGCCGAAGCGCAGGCTCAGAGTGATTTACGAAGACCCAGCCGACAACAGGGTGTTGGAGTGCGCTTTAGCAGGGACGGCAGCATACATTGTTTCTGGAGACAAACATCTGTTACAGCTAAAAAAATTTGGGGGAGCTAAAATAGTGCGCGCCAAGGAGCTTCTAAGCATTCTCAAAGAATAGCCTAGCTCTAAAATAGCTCGATTCCTGCCCAAATCCTGCACATTAGCTCAAACGCAGATGTGAAGCTAGGCGACCCCACCTTAAAAAATAAAAAAGGGCGGCCCCGCTACCGCCGATTTTCCAACATCACAATTTCAAAAACCACAGCGTAGAACTTTACTCCACCGATCTTGCCAGGCGCGTATGGTTGATATTTCAATTCAACCTTCAGTTCCTTGCTGCTTCCCTCTCGCACGGAGAACTCGTCCTCATCCAGGTAATAATTCCCATGTTTTATCCAGACCTCACCAAATTTCACATCGTTCTCCGAAGGCACCTTATTGCCGTCTGAGTCGAGGTAGAAGCTCCACTTGCCATCATCGTAGCGCTCGGTCAAAAACTCCACCGAAGAATTGTCCTCGTAATCGATCCTGACGACCAAGTTGGCTATCCTTCCCCTGAGTTGGAAATCCCCTCGATTGTTTATGGTTAGGCCCCCACTGTCTGGAAAGCCGTCACCCTGAGAGTCCACGAGCTCGAACCTGAGACTATTTGGAATCGGGTGGTTGTCCACCTGCACCAATGAATCGCCCGCCTCCCCTCGCATCTCGACTGAAGTAAGGTTCGATAGGACAACTGCAGATACCGATGCAGCGAGCACCCCGAGCACCAAGAATGGCAAGAATGCTTTGACCCACTTCATAAGATCCCGCCGACTTTTTGGCCTGGGGTCGCATTTAAAGGAAAAACAGGGAAACGGAACAGACAATAATTGGCCATCGTATGAGAAAACAGGTGCCCGTTTGGAGGCCTTCACGAGTAATTACTTAAACTTCGATGACGATGTCTTGGGTGGCGATAAAGTGCGAACAATCATAGGTGGTTTATCCGCGCGCAAGATCCTCGATAGCCGGGGAAACCCAACCATCGAGGTCGAAATCGTCGCAAGGGACAAAGCGGGCGAAATAGTGGGTCACGGTAGGGCGGCGGCCCCAAGCGGCGCAAGCAAGGGTAGACATGAGGTCGTCGCCTTTCCCAAGGGCGGCGTCGACGAAGCGGTTGGTATGGCTCGGAAAGTTTCATCCAAGCTCTTGGGCATGGACATAAGCGCACAGGGACAAATAGACGAGCTGCTTCGAAAGCTCGATGGCACTTCGAACCTCCGCAGGATAGGGGGCAATACTACGGTGGCTATTTCGATGGCCGTTTCTAATGCAGCCGCATGCGCCCTGAAAATCCCCCTTTACATGCACCTTGGGGGAAAGGGCGCGAGCAGCCTGCCATATCCACTCGGAAACATGCTGGGTGGGGGAGCTCATGCGGGCAAGATGGCGCCGGATATACAGGAGTTCCTCGCCGTGCCGGTGGGTGCAGGTAGGTTCGTGGACGCTGCATTTGCGAACTCTCAAGTTCACAAGAGGGTCAGGGTACTGATCGAAGCCAAGGACAAAACTTTCACCGGGGGTAAAGGGGATGAGGGCGCTTGGGCACCAAATTTGGACAATCTAGCTGCACTCGAGGTCCTGACGAAAGCATGCGAGCAGGTCGGCGATGAGGTGGGTTTTGAGATCAGGCCCGGGCTAGACTTCGCCTCGAACGGCTTGTACGACGAGAAGAAGCGAAAATACGTTTACGAGCGGGAGGGAAAGTCGCGCGACACAGGCGAGCAGATCGAATTCGTGCTAGACGCGATTAAAACTCATGGGCTCTTCTACGTGGAGGATCCATTACGTGAGGATGATTTCAGGTCCTTCGCTGAGCTGACAGAAAAAGTCAAGAAGTGCCTGATATGTGGCGATGACCTCTTCGCCACGAACGTCACTAGAATCCAAAAAGGTATCGAGCTCTGTGCGGCAAACGCTGTGTTGATAAAACCCAACCAGATAGGCACGCTGAGCGGCACGCTTGCGGCCGTGGAGCTGGCAAAACAATATGGCTACGTGCCAGTGATGTCTCATCGCTCTGGGGAGACGCCGGATGAGACAATAGCGCACCTCGCGGTGGGCTTCGGGTGCCCGATCATCAAGACAGGGGTTGTGGGAGGCGAGCGGGTAGCTAAGCTCAATGAGCTCATCCGCATTGAGGAGGAGTTAGGGGAGAGAGCAAAGAGGGGTGACCTGCCTTTTAAATAACTGTTTTTGGGATTAGAGTCTCCATCTCTAGAAAGAGCTTGAACCTGCTTTAGAAACGCTATCCTTTCGCTTATACATAGGGGCAACCATCTTCTTCAAAGTCGGCAGTTTTCTGAAAAAGAGTAGTGAGCCAGCTACACAACAGGCCCCGCCTATTATCAAAGTGTTCGGCGCGCCTATTGCATCAGCTAAACTACCCATCAATAAATTGCCGAATGGTGCCGCCCCGAAAGATGCCATTCCCCAAAAGGCCATCACCCGCCCGCGCCTATTGTCGTCAACGATGTTTTGTAAGGTCGTGTTGCTTGATGTCAGCTGTATCATCATACCAAGACCGGTTATCACCATAAATATCAGGGAGAACGGCAGGGAGCGGGATAGGGAAAATGCAATAAGTCCGATGCCGAAGACGCTCGCGGCCGTTGGAACTATCCTACCCAGCTTCATGAAGGTCTTTCGCGATGCAAGATAAAAGGCGCCAATCAAGGCACCCACACCAGATGCGGCCATGAGATAACCCAGGGTATTCGGGTCGCCGTGGAGAATGTCCTTGGCGAAAACGGGCATCAGCAGCTGGTAAGGCATCCCCATCAGGCTCACCAACCCGATGAGCAGTATGATATACCTGATTGGCAAAAACCTGGAGACGTGAGAAAACCCTTCTTTCAACGCCGTCATGGCTGGCGTCTTCTTTTTATCCATTTCACGTGGAGAGATTTTCATGGCCAACAAAGCGATGATGACCGCAAGAAAGCTTAGGCCGTTGATGAAGAAACACATTCCTTCCCCTACAGTAGCTATCAATATTCCGGCGATGGATGGCCCAATCAAACGCCCGCCGTTGATCAGCGAGGAGTTTAAGGCAATGGCATTTCCGAGATCCCTCCTATCATCGACCATATCCACGATAAACGCTTGGCGCACTGTCATGTCAACAGCAGTGATGAAACCAAGGGCGAGGCTCAGTAGCAGGATATGCCAAACCTCGATAATTCCGGTAAAAACAAGAAACGCCAAGACGAAGGCTTGTATCATGGACAAAGTTTGCGTGGCAATCACTGTACGGTGGCGGTTCCATCTGTCAACCAGCGCCCCGGCTATGGGCGCAAAAATAAAGAAGGGGATCTGCCCCGCAAAACCAACAACTCCCAACAAGAATACCGAATTTGTGAGAGTGTACACCAACCACATCATGGCGATTTGCTGCATCCACGTGCCGATTAAAGAGATGCCTTGGCCAACGAACCAAAGGCGATAATTTCTATGGCGCAATGAACGAAAGACGTCCTTAAGGCCCATTCCCCCCTTAGGCGTTGATCGTTCTTTTTTCATCTTATTACCCATAAAATCAACAATAAATATGAAGTAGATACTTAAGACAAATGAGGTAATGTCATGGTTACAAAAAGGGTCCGAAAAAAAGGTGGGCTAAAAAAAGGGCCAAAAATTCCTTTCGTAGGGCTGGCCGTCATTGTCATACTGCTTTCCTTGATAACATCTGGGACAGTGGCAGTTAAACCATCACAGCTGGAGATGCCGGGATTAATCCTCCTCGCGATATTCCTTTTGACAGGATTACTTATGGTCGTGCCCACTGTTCTACACGCGGCTATTCGACATGTGGCCGAAATAAAGAAACTTATCGTTTTATTTGGCGTCGCTGGGGCGGCAGGGCTATCGTTTTTCAATTTTATCCTTTTCCTATTGGCGTACAATTCCCCCACAAAGTCCTTCGTGGTTCCGGTGAACAATTATGGAGAAGCGGGGGCGGAATTGGTTCTATTGTCGATTACAGTCATACTGATCGCGTGCTCATCTTTATGGATATTCAAACAGTATTTACATGGTAAAAGAATGTGAGGGTGCAAGGGGCAGAAGGACTCAAACCATGGAGCTCGATTGTCTGTCTATAATGCAGAATTCCTTGAAATCGTTGAGGATACTCGAAGTATCGCAGTAGGTAACCTTTTTGAGTGCTCCAGTAGCATTTGTTTCGGTGTTGAAAATGTCGTTAATGAGATCATCCGCATTGGGGGAGATGCCATGGAGATAGAACTTGCGAAAGGGGTAGAGGTACTCATAGATATGGACCAGTACCTCTCCAGCGGGGTCCACATAGGCACAAGGCAGAAGACTGGAGCCATGGTGCCATATATCTACCGCGTCAGGCCTGATGGACTCTATGTGCTAGACGTGCGAAAGACGGATGATCGCATTCGCATGGCTAGCAGGCTCCTTGCGAAATATGAGCCAGAACGGGTACTGGTGGTCAGCGCTAGGCAGTACGGTCAGCGCCCAGTGCAGAAGTTCGGCGAGGTGACGAGGGCTACGGTAATAATTGGCAGGGTCATTCCGGGCACCCTGACTAACCCATCCTACAAGGGATACATAGAGCCCAGCGCGTTGGTCATAACAGACCCGCTGGCTGACGAGCAACCGCTCCGAGAGGCGGCGGAAGTTGGTATACCCGTCATCGGCCTCTGCGACACGGACAACGAGACTGCGGGTATCGACTTGGTCATCCCGACGAATAATAAAGGTAGGAAGGCGCTCGCGCTCGTATACTGGTTGCTCGCGAGACAGGTGCTTCGTGAACGAGGAGAGCTGGCGCCAGATAATCCGTTCGAGGTCTCGGTTGAGGAGTTCGAGACAAAATGAGTGGCGAGCATGTGCGATATCCTATAGTCGCTGGGCAGTTTTACGCGGGCACAAGATCGGGCCTTTTGAAGCAGATTGAAAATTGCTACACCAATCGGCTTGGGCCAGGTAGGGTCCCTAAGCTGAAAAGCGGTGGCAGGCGGCTCATCAAAGGGGGGGTGGTTCCTCATGCAGGGTATGAGTACTCGGGGCCGATTGCAACCCATGTTTTTAATGCGCTAGCAGAAGACGGATTTCCAGAAACCTTTGTTGTGATTGGAGGACATCCAGCATACGGTGGAGCCGCAATCACCACAGAGACTTTCATTACCCCACTTGGCGAAGTTCTGGTGGATGAAGATATTGCCAAGAGGATGGATATAGAAGAGAACTCGGATGTACATGCCTACGAGCACGCGATCGAGGTTCAGCTTCCTTTTTTACAGCATTTAAAATCGGACATCAAATTCGTTCCTGTATATATGCCCTCCATGGACATAAAAATGGCAGAAGAGGTCGGTAGGAAAATTGCCAAGGCCATAAAGGGAAAAGATGTCGTGATATTGGCGAGTACGGATTTTACCCACGCTGGTCCTAACTACAATCAACTTCCACCTAAAGATTTGAGGGTGGATGAATTTGTGAAAAAACAGGATGAGTTAGCAATCAGGGCTATTTTGGAACTATCTCCAGCCAAGCTTTTCGAAGAGATCAAAAAGAATGAAATAGCGATGTGTGGTGGTGGAAGTGTTGCCACAATGCTTTTTGCACTCGAAAAAATAGCCAAGTCTGCGGAGCTCCTGAAATATGCAACTTCGTACGAGGTTTGGCCAGCGAGTTCGGCGGTTGGGTACGGTGCAATTGTAGTTAGGTGATTAAACGGACCTTCTTAAACGAGCAAACAAATGGGCAGTCAAACATCCAATCGAGTTTGCCGCCATTCAGATGGCGATTGGAACGATCGTACGTATGGTTATGGGCGGACATCCAACCAAGTCCACCGAATATGCCAAGGGCAAAATAGCTAAAATCTCTAGAAAATATCGCGTGCCAAAAGCGTATGTTAAAGTGTGGGTAAAGCAAGAATTGAGTGAAAGAGGTATTCGTTACATACGTTTGGAGTAGTTTATATGAAACCATTAATCGTCAAGCTCGGCGGCAGCGTCATAACTGATAAAAGGAAGGAGTTCGCTGTAAAAAAGGCGGCGCTGAGAAGGCTCGCCAATGAACTAACTGCTGCAAAAGGGCCCCTGATACTCGTGCATGGTGGCGGCTCCTTCGGGCACACGGTGGCATCCGAATACAATATCGCGGAGGGCTATAGGGGCGAGCGCCAGCTAATGGGTTTCTCACTCACTCACAGGTCAATGGAGAAGCTCAACGCCTACGTGATCGACGCCCTTCAGAAGGCCGGGCTACCAGCCGTGGCGATTCAGCCATCCGCATGTGTAGTGGTCAGCGATGGGAGGATTAAGTCCATGGAGCTGACGCCCGTGCGCAAGTTCCTCGAGCTCGGCATCGTCCCAGTCTTATACGGTGATGCTGTGCCCGACTTGAGGAGAGGGATGAGTATACTCTCTGGCGATCAGCTCGTCGTCTACCTCGCGAGGGAGCTCAGGGCATCCCGCGTCGTATTCGGTGTCGATGTCGATGGAGTTCATACTGCGGACCCAAAGGTGCGCAGGGGCGTCAAGCTCGTCCGGATGGTAACGCCCTCCAGCTGGAAAAATGTCGTCAAGTCCATCGGCGCGGCTGGCGGGCCAGATGTTACCGGCGGGATGGCGAGCAAGGTCGAGGAACTCCTGACGCTCGCTGAAAGTGGGGTAGAAGCTGAAATAGTAAATGCGGCAAAACCTGATATACTAAAGCGTGCAATACTCGGCGAGCGTGGGCTTGGCACCACGATAAGGGCGGGATGATTTATGGGCAAAAAAACTGTCAACCGCAAGTTTGAACACGTCGAGATATGTTTGAAGGAAAAAGTCGAGGCGGTTTCCAAGACAACCGGATTTGAGGATATAGAGCTCATGCACAATGCTTTGCCTGAACTAAACATGGAGGACATCGACCTTCATACATCTTTCTTGGGAGCTGAGTTGAAAGCACCGGTTATGATATGCGCTATGACTGGTGGCTATCCGCGGGGACGCAAGTTGAACCTGACGTTGGCCGCAGCCGCGCAGGAGCTCGGTATAGCATTCAGCGTTGGAAGTCAGCGTGCGGCCCTCGAGGATCCAAAGCTCGCCAAGACCTATGATGTCCGCGGCGTGGCTCCGGATGTCTTCATCGTCGGTAACCTGGGCATGGCCCAGCTCGCCCAATGGACGAGTCGTTCATCGCAGAGTACGGCTCGCCGTTATGGTGCCGAAGATGCACGTCGAGCTTTGGAGATGATGAATGCGAACGCTCTTTCCATTCACATGAACACGCTGCAGGAAGCCGTGCAACCAGAGGGCGAGCCCCACTATCGAGGTTGTCTTGTTCGATTTAAGGAAATTTGTGATGCACTCGATGCTCCCGTGATAGCGAAGGAAACTGGCAGCGGCATAAGTGCAAAGGTGGCAAGAAAATTAGTAGATGTGGGTGCATCCGCGATAGATGTGAGCGGGGCCGGTGGCACCTCCTGGGCGGGCGCCGAGGCACTTAGGCCACATCCAAAAAAGCAGCTCGGCAAGGTATTCTGGGACTGGGGTATCCCAACGGCTGTTTGCACGGCCGAGGTTGCTGAAGCTGTTGAGGTGTCAGTGATCTCGAGCGGGGGCGTGAGGACAGGGATTGACGCAGCGAAAGCTATCGCGCTCGGTGCGGATCTCGTAGGCGTTGCGCTTCCACTTTTGAGGGCTGCGGTGCGGGGCAGGCGGGCTACCGTAACTTGGCTGGAGAGCTTCATCGAGCAACTCCGTGTGGCAATGTTTTTGACTGGATGTGCGAGTGTTGACAATCTTCGTAAAAGGGCATTGGTCGTCACCGGAAAGACGCGCGATTGGTTTTTGGCCCGTGGTTTGAACCCGGACAAGTTTAGCCAGAGGGGTTAGCGATGGTCGTCGAGATCCTGCCCCTGGGTGGCTTGGGCGAGATAGGAAAAAACATGACTGCAATCGGGTTCAACGGCAAATATGTGATAGTCGACATGGGGATCAGGCTCGACGCCATCTTGGGGTTCGAGGACGTCGACATCGGCAGCATGAGCCGAGAAGAACTCATAAACATGAAAGGTATACCTGATGACGCTGCCCTGCGCGGTCGTGATGTCGAAGCAATTGTGCTGACTCATGGACATCTCGATCACATAGGCGCGATCGGCAAGCTGGCACGCGCGTACAAGGCCCCGATATATGGTACTCCTTTCACGATCGAGCTCGCCAAGCATGTCATACGTGAGGAACGTGCGTTTAAGATCAAGAATGAACTTAAGACGGTGATGCCAGGCGATGTGGTTGATGTAAATGGTATGGAGTTGGAGTTCATAGGGGCGACCCACAGCATCCTGCAGACAATTTTACTGGCGATTCATGGTCCCGGAGGTGCGGTACTCTGCGCGAGTGATTTCAAGCTCGACGATGAACCCCTTTTGGGCAACAAGACGGACTACCGTCGCTTGAAAAAATTGGCCAACGATGGTTTACTCGCGGCCTTAGTTGGAGCTGTCAGGGTGGATGACCCGGGCCCAACTGGATCCGAGGCTCACGCGAAGGAGATGTTGCGAGATGTCATGAAGGAGGCGATGTCGAATGAAGGCGCGGTCTTGGCTACAACTTTCTCATCCCACATCGTCAGGATTAAATCGATGGTGGACCTGTCGTTTGAACTTGGTCGAACGCCGGTTTTGCTCGGGCGCTCGCTCAACAACTATTGTACGGCTGCGAGTCGGATCGGCCTAGTTAAGTTTCCATCTCAATTACATATTCATGGGCGGCTGAATGCGGTGAAAAATTTGATTCGGAAGATCGAGGAGTCCAGGGAGGACTACATGGTCATAGTTACGGGCCACCAGGGGGAACCCTCTGCCCTGCTGACGAGGATCGCAGACAAACAGCTCCCCTTTAAAGTGAGGGATGGGGATGAGGTGATCTTCTCGGCGAGCGTCATCCCGAACCCGATAAACGAGTCAAATAGAGAGCTCCTCGAGACGAAGCTCCGCGCCCAAGGTGCTCATGTTTATAAAGGCATCCATGTCTCGGGCCACGCTGGGAGATGTGACACTGCGGAGTTTATCAAGCTCGTCGGCCCCGAGCACATTGTGCCCTGCCACAGCACAGTGGACAAGTTGAAGATAGTGACGGATATCGGGCGAGAGTTGGGATATTCAAACAAACAGCTACACATCCTCCAAAATGGTAAGTGTTTGAGACTAGGTGGTTAGGTGGACGTAGAGAAGTATCTGCAAGAGCGAGCCAGAATGGTCGAGGAGGAAATCGATAGGTGGTTTCCCCGCGAGATCAAGCCGGAGGTCTTGGCAAAGGCATCTAGGCACCTAATCGAGGCCGGGGGCAAGCGGCTGAGGCCATGCTTGGTGTTGACTTCGTGTGAGGCGGTTGGCGGCAGGGCCAAGGATGCGATCGAAACTGCGGCGGCGCTCGAGTTGCTGCATAATTTCACGCTCATCCACGACGACATCATGGATAGGGACGAATTCCGAAGAAACGTCAAAACCGTACACGTGCTATGGGGGGAGCCAGTTGCGATCATCGCGGGTGATGCCCTCTTCGCCAAGGTATTCGAGGTTTTGGCTGCAAACGCCAAACGGTTGAAGTTACCGGCTGGGCGGGCGATCGAACTAATCGACACCATAAGCAGGGCGAGCTTTGAGATATGTCAGGGGCAGGCGCTGGACATGCTCTTCGAGGGACGCAAGGACATCACGGAGGCTGAGTACCTGGACATGATCGGCAGCAAAACTGGGGCGCTCCTGGAAGCGTCTACTAGGGTTGGCGCTTTACTTGGCGGTGGTAAGCCCAAACAGGTGGAGGCGCTGGCTGAATACGGGCGTCTCGTTGGCATGGCATTTCAGATCAGAGATGACCTGCTGGGAGTGGTTGGAGAGCTGGAGAAATTTGGCAAACCCATAGGCAGCGATATTCGCGAGGGGAAGCTCACGCTCGTCGTCGCGCGGGCGCTGAAGGCAGCATCGAAGGAAGATCGGAAAAAACTGCTTCATGCGCTCGGCAACAGAAAGGCCTCGGAGGTCGAGCTCAAGTGGGCGATCGAGGTGCTCAAGCGCTCGGGTGCGGTGGACTACGCAGCGGGGAAAGCCCGTGAGTTCGTGGTTCAGGCGAAGTCGAAGTTGGGCGTGTTGCAGGATTCTGAGGCAAAGCAGTTTTTGCTCAAGCTAGCGGATTTCACCGTCGAACGGGAATTTTAGAATTCATTTCCTCACTGAGGGTGGGGTCAAATCTTACAAGGTTTTAAAGTCGCACTCCTAATGAAAGGTGGGGCTGGAGTGAGAGCGAAACATAGGTCGATATCCATTTCATCCGGGAAGGGCGGGACGGGCAAGACCACTCTCACGGCAAACCTAGGCATAGCGCTCGGTAACCTCGGTCACGACGTCACGATTTTAGACGGCGATCTTGCGATGGCGAATTTGGCGATCATCATGGGCATGCACAAATGCGAGGTGAACTTCTTCGATGTCTTGGCAGGTAAAGCTGACATAAGCGATGTCGTCTACAAGAATTACGGCATCAAAGTGGTGCCTACAGGGTTCAGGTTCGAGGACATCCACGATGCGCTGTCCGGGCTGAAAAAGGAAAAGGTAGAACGATCGATAGGTGAGCTGCTCCGCCAGACCGAGTTCCTCCTGATCGACGCCCCTGCAGGAATCGCGGATTCGACCATAATTTCGATCGCGGCCGCGCGCGAGATGATTTCGGTCACCAATCCAACCTATACAAGTTTGGTTGACTGCTACAAGACCATCAGGCTCGCGAACGTGCTTGGTGCTTGGACAAGGGGGCTGGTGGTCAACCGCGTGGGCAAGGCCGCGGATCTCTCGCTCAACGATATAGAGCATTTCATGAGCAAGGCCTTGGGCGCAATGCCGATTCTAGCGGACATCCCGGAAGATCCGAAGGTTCTCGAGGCTGAGAGGGAGGGCGTGCCCGTGGTCGTCTACGAGCCGGAGTGCCCGGCTTCGGTGGCGATAAACGAGCTAGCCAAGGTCGTCGTGGGCGAGGCTGGTCTACCTTACACCCCATCTGCAAAAAGCGAAGTCGACGAGACGGTCAGGAGGCTGACGCGCGCCCTAACCGGCCGACGCGCTTAGGCTTTCTCATGAACCAGGACAACATCGCTGCGAAGAGCGTGAGGCCTAGGGCTATTTTCACGTATTCAATGCCAGTTCCAGGGAGGGGGCTGATGAAGCCCTCGATGAAACCAGCAACTATCAACAGAAGGAACACGACGGGCAACATATTCATCACATCGCGCCCGGCTTTTCTAAACGGAGCAAGCCTATCCTCCTGAATCAGCGCTTTCGCGGAGGATATGCCTAGCTTCAGGCCGCATGTTACGGCGATCATGAACGCCGATAGCTCGATCAGCCCGTGTGGGAGGATCAGGGAGAAAAACTCGGGCGCAGAGAAATTTGTTAAATAAAAGGGAATGTAGCCGAGGACTAGCCCAGTCATGATCATGTTGAAGATTGGGAATATGCCGAAGAGTATCCCAAGCCCGACGATCTCGATGGCGACGAGGAAATTGTTGGAAATGACATATGCGGTGAACTCAGGCCCATAGGATATCCCCTGCACCTCGTTTTCCATCTGCTTGAGTTCGTTCTCGACCTCCCCCCGAACAGCCTGGCCAGCCGCGCTCTCCCGCCAGACGCCAAGTGCAACGCCCAAAATGATTGTGCAGACGAATGCGATGCCCACGATTGTAAGAAGGCGGGCATTCCGATGGAGCGCCTGCACGAAATCGACCTCGGCGTAACGCCTGAAGCGCCTGCTGAGCGACCTCTTAGCTGGCATAGTAAGACAAATGAAATTAAGCAGCCCTGAATTTAAGTGCACGCAGAGTAGTTTCATGTGATTTGAACGCGGTGGGCGGTAAATTGAGATATGCGGAATTCAAGGCACCTAAGGGGGTGATAAAGGTAGAGCTCGAGCTTAGCGGCGGCGTCATCTCGTACATCTCGCTGAGCGGGGACTTCTTCATGTATCCTGAGGACGCCCTCGAGGAGCTTGAGCGTACGTTGGTGGGTGTTAGAACCGATAGCGGGAGCTTACTCGAGGCCGTGCAACGCTTCTACATTTCGACGGGGGTGCGTACGCCTATGGTCGAGCCAGAGCACTGGGTGGAGGCGATTTTGCGCGCGGCAGGTGGGTCACGATGAACTCGTCAGTTGTTGTAAATATAACAAGAAAGAGGGAAAATCCACCCATCAAGTGGCGGCTGCTTCCGTTACGAGTTGATGATGCATTCATGAGCATGGCGATCGACGAAGCTCTGCTCAGGCTCAACGCAGAGGGGAAGTCTCTGAATACCATCAGGTTCTGGCGTTGGCTACCCTCGACAGTTTCGATAGGCTGCTTCCAGAGCGTGGAGCGAGAGGTAGACCCAGAGGTGGCCAAGAAATATGGTGTCGACGTAGTTAGACGCATCACGGGTGGCGGAGCGGTATTTCATGATCACGATGGAGAGCTCACTTACAGCGTTGTCTGCAGGCAAGATGATGTACCAGACGATATCATCGAGTCATACAAACTCATCTGCGGTGGCCTCGTCCGCGGTTTCGAGCGGCTCGGCTTGCGGGCGGAGTTCAAGCCCGTCAACGATGTTCATGTCAACGGCAGGAAGATCTCCGGCAGCGCTCAGACTCGCCGGTGGGGATCTGTGCTTCAGCATGGAACAGTGCTGATCGACCCTGATGTGCGGTGGATGTTTGAGTTACTTAAGGTAAGTCCAGAAAAAATCTCTGATAAATTTATCGCTTCAGTCTACGAGCGCGTCACGACCGTCGTTCGCGAGCTGGGGCGAAAGCCTAGCTTTGAGGAAGTAAGGAAAGCGATGAGTGAAGGATTTGGGATGGCGCTCGATATTGATTTCGTCGAGGGTGAGCTGACGAAGGAAGAGCTCGAGCTTGCGGAGGAACTTAAGCCCAAGTACACATCAGATGAGTGGATGAGGAAACGTTGATGACAGCCGAGATCCAACACCGCGCATTTTCGATGAAACTTGGGCGCGATTCAACTTTTTGGGCTTGTTACCCACTCCCTAAGTTTCCCACACTTTCGATCACCGGCGACGCATGCGCGCTGCGCTGCAAGCACTGCGGTGGGCGCTACCTACAACAAATGTTCTCCTGCCCGACGCCCGATGTCTTACGTAAGACATGCCTCGAGCTGGCCTCGAACGGCGCGCGGGGCGTGCTCCTCAGCGGGGGCTACAACAGCGAGAGTTATGTACCGTTCGAACCCTTCTTGGATGCAGTTGAGCAAGTGAAGCGCGAAACAGGGCTCTTCATCAGCGCCCACACGGGTTTGGTGCCGGGTTGGCTAGCTTTGGAACTGGGCCGCGCTGGCGTCGACCAAGCTGATTTTGACCTGATCGGTGATGATGAAACAATCAAACTCGTGCTAGGCATCGAACGGACGGTGGGGGATTACCGACGAACGCTCATGGAACTCAGCAGATGGTTACCTCACGTCGTCCCTCACATCTGCATCGGCTTGCATGCGGGCGAGCTCAGGGGCGAGCTGACCGCGCTTGAAATCGCAGCTGACTCAAATTGCTCGACCCTCGTGTTGCTCGTGATGACTCCCACTGCCGGCACCGAATTTGATGATGTGATCCCTCCAACTCCGGCCACGGTCGGTGAGGTGGTGGCGCGCGCTAGGCTCAAGCTTCCCCAAGCCACGCTCGCGCTAGGGTGCATGCGTCCTAGAGGGGTCGAACGGGCGGAAATCGAGCTGCAGGCCCTTCAATCCGGAATCGATCGGATGGAAATTCCAGAGCAGCGGACGATCGAAGCTGCCCGGGCGATGGGGTTGGATGTCAAAAGGCTCGACGCTTGCTGCGCCGCGCCGATTGAGAAATTCGATGGGGTGTAAAAATGTCTTACGTAAGACATTTTGTCTTAGCTAAGACATCGTCCTCGGGAAGGGCAAAAGTCGAGGGTACGACGCATACGCGCTCAAATCGGGGGCCTCGAGTCAGCTATGTTAGGACTGCTTTCGGCACGGGTGTCGTGCTCGACTTATGGAAAGGTCAGCTTGCGACAGCACCCACGACCGCGCATTTCCTGACTTACTACGGCGGCAGGTGCAGCGCAAATTGTAGGTTCTGTCCCCAAGCAAGGGAAAGCACAGCCGACCAGAGCATGTTGTCCCGCGTCGTTTGGCCGAAGTGCGAGCTTGAGAAAGTCCTCGTTGCTTTAAAAGAACATCGCTTCAAATTCAAGCGCATCTGCATACAGGCGGTCAATTATCCGGGTGTGGTCGATGACTTGTGTGAACTTGTGGAAAAGATAAAGGGTGTCTGTGACCTGCCGATCTCAGTCTCATGCCAGCCGCTTGCAGCGAGCGATGTCGAGAGGCTTGCTGCAGCAGGTGCTGAGCGAGTCAGCATAGCTCTAGATGCGGCCACTCCAGAGGTCTTCGACAGCGTCAAAGGTGGCGAGGCGGGAGGACCGTACACATGGCAGGGCCATCTTCGGGCTCTGGACGATGTCCGTGCAATTATGGGCAATCGTGTCTCGACTCACCTCATCATGGGGCTGGGCGAGAGCGAACTGGAGATGGTGCAAGCTATCCAATTTTTGAACGATCAAGGAATCACGGTCGGACTCTTCGCCTTCACCCCGATCGCGGGCACATCACTTGCAGATCGGGCCCAGCCGAACTTGACGAGCTACCGCAGGATTCAGCTAGCTCGGCATCTCATCGTGAACGGCATGAGCAGGGTTGAACTGATGAGATTCAACGGAGGTCGAATTGTGGATTTTGGAGTGATGGGAGATGTCTTACGTAAGACAATCGGCTCGGGAGAACCTTTCAGGACCTCGGGCTGCCCCGGCTGCAACCGTCCGTTTTACAATGAGTCGCCTCGGGGGCCGATTTACAACTATCCATGGAAACCGACTCCCGAAGAAATTACAACTATTCGAGGACAACTACACCTCAACATTTAAGTTTTGGTGCACGAGTTTAGCTGATGTGGTGATTGCATGAAGGTCGGTGACTATGAAGTGCGAGATGGGCTTCATTACAGCAAGGATCACGAGTGGGTGAAGTTGGAGGGCAAGCTCGCGCGAGTTGGCGTGACGGACTATGCGCAGCGCAAGCTCGGCGATGTCGTCTACGTTGAACTTCCTGATGTCGGCAAACGCGTCGCGCAGGTCAAGGAAATAAAGACGAAGGAAATGGAGCTCGGCGCGGTCGAGTCGATAAAAGCTGTGTCTGCAGTATATGCGCCCCTGAGCGGCTCGGTGAAGGAAGTCAACTCCGCGCTGCAGGACCGACCCGAGCTTGTCAACACGAGCCCGTACGACGAGGGCTGGATATGTTTGCTGGAGCCGAGCGATCTCAATGCCGAACTCAAAAATCTCATGAGCGCGAGCGAGTACGCAGAATCTCTCAAAGGTTTGAAATAATAGGTGGGTTCCGTGGGCCACCCTTACATCCCCAACACCCGTGAGATTAGGGAGCAGATGCTTAGGGAGATAGGGGTGGCGAGCGTCGATGAGCTTTTCGCAGATATCCCGGTTAAGATCAGGCTGAAGCGCGGGCTCAAGCTGCCCGGGCAGATGTCCGAGCTCGAGGTCAAGCGGCACGTGCAGGCGATTTTAGAGAGGAACAGGCCCTTCACGAAAATGCTTTCCTTCCTCGGCGGCGGCGTTTGGCCCCACCACATCCCCACACATGTTCGAGAGCTTGTGAGACGCTCCGAATTTCTTACATCATACACCCCATACCAACCAGAGGTAAGCCAAGGCATGCTCCAAGCCCTCTTCGAGTACCAGAGCATGATCTGCGAACTCACCGGGATGGATGTGGCTAATGCTTCGATGTACGATTGGGCTACTTCGCTGGGCGAGGCTGCGCTCATGTGCGCTAGGGTCACCGGCAGGCGGAAGTTCATCGTACCAGCGCTCATCAATCCGGAGAGGTTTAGCACCCTGCAGAACTATGTTTCTGGTCCAGGCCTCGAAATCATAAAAATTGGTTATAACAACAGGACTGGGCAACTCGACCTACCCCAACTTCGCAGGGAGCTAGGAGAAGATGTTGCAGGAGTTTACGTCGAGAACCCAAGCTACCTCGGCTTCCTTGAGACACAGGTGGATGAAATTGCGAAGGCCGCGCACGAAGCTGGGGCGCTCTTCGTGGCTGGGGTAAACCCGATCTCCCTAGGCCTGCTGAGGGCGCCAGGTGACTATGGTGCGGATATAGTGATAGGCGAGGGGCAACCTTTGGGGAACCCCGTGAGCTTCGGCGGGCCGCTGCTCGGCATCTTCGCCTGCCGCGACGATGTCAAGCTGATGAGGCAGATGCCTGGCAGGCTGATAGGCATGACGACGGCGCTCGACGGCAAGACTCGAGGCTATGCCATGGTCCTGCAGACAAGGGAGCAACACATCCGCAGGGAGCGAGCGACCTCAAGCATATGTTCTAACGAAGCCCTATGCGCGGTGACAGCGGCAATTTACCTCTCCTCCCTTGGACCAAGAGGGCTTCGCGAGCTCGGCGAGGCCTGCGCCGCGAACGCCAACTACGCGATGAGGAAGTTGAGGGTAATAAAAGGCCTGAAGGTTCCGATATTCGATGCTTCCCACTTCAACGAGTTCACGCTCAACTGCGATGACACAGGCATGTCGGTGGCCAAGCTGAACGCGGGGCTGTTGAAGCGGGACATCCAGGGTGGGAAGCCGCTTCGAGGCGAGTTCCCTGAGCTGGGGGAAACCTCGCTGATGTGCGTCACCGAGCTACACACCAAGGAGGACATCGACCACTTGATCGACGCCTTAGCCGAAATCGTGGGGTAGGATGATGACGAACTATCGACAGGCCAGATGGGCAAGCGACGCCGTCCTGGAGCCGCTGATATTTGAGTTGGGCAAACCCGGGCGGAGAGGGTACACCCTGCCACCAAGGCTGCACGAACAATTGAAGGTACCGAAGAACCTCCTCCGCGAGGAGCTCAAGCTCCCGGAGCTCTCTGAAGTCGAATTGGTCAGGCACTACACCCACCTCTCGCAGATGAACTACGGAATCGATTCAGGCATTTACCCACTAGGCTCGTGCACGATGAAGTACAACCCAAAGGTCTGTGAGGAGTTGGCTTCTTTGGAGGGGGCGGCGTGCATTCATCCCAACCAGGCAGAGGATACCGTCCAAGGCGCGCTCGAACTCATGTACAGGCTGGAGCGATGCTTAGCTGAGATAGCAGGCGTCGACCGAGTTTGTCTTCAACCTTCCGCTGGAGCTCACGGTGAATTCGTGGCGATGCTCTTAACCAGGGCATACCACAAGTTCAAGGACGATGGAGGCCGAACCCAAGTCATCGTGCCTGATTCAGCTCACGGGACGAATCCAGCGAGCGCTGCGATGGCCGGTTATGAGGTCGTCACCGTGCCATCTGACGGTCGAGGGCGAGTTGACCTGAAGGCGCTGGAAGCGGCGGCATCTGAGCGAACTGCTGCCCTGATGCTGACGAATCCCAATACCCTCGGCCTGTTCGAGGACAAGATCTTGAAAATCGCGGAGGTCGTCCATGGGGTAGGAGGTTTGCTGTTCTACGATGGTGCGAACCTCAACGGGATCTTGGGCAAGGCTCGCCCAGGCGACATGGGCTTCGACATCGTGCATTTCAACCTCCACAAGACATTTTCGACGCCGCACGGGGGAGGTGGGCCAGGCGCTGGTCCCGTGGGTGTAAAGAGTGAGCTCGAGAAATTCTTGCCCGTGCCCGTGGTAGAGTTCGATGAAAAGCGAAAACATTACTATCTGGACTACGACCGCCCGCAATCGATAGGCAAGGTGAAAGCGTTTTACGGCAGCTTTGGGGTCTTGGTGAAGGCCTACTCCTACATCCTGCTTATGGGTTCCGAGGGCCTGGCGGAGGTTTCAGAGGCGGCCGTGCTGAACGCGAACTACATCATGCGAAAGCTGTCGGGCACGAAGGGCTATGAGTTGAAATTCGACTCGAGCGGCCCATGTAAACACGAGGTGGTATTCAGCCTCGAGCCCCTGAGGAATGAAACAGGGGTGGGCGCTAAGGATGTCGCCAAGCGGTTGCTGGACTACGGCATGCATGCCCCGACCTACTACTTCCCGCCAATCGTCAGCGAGGCCCTGATGATAGAGCCCACGGAGAGCGAGCCGAAGGAGGAGCTCGACCGCTTCGTTGGGGCACTAAAGGAGATAGCTGGAGAAGCTCAATCAAACCCAGAAAAACTCCGCGCCGCGCCCACAGCGACGGCGATCGGGAGACTTGATGAGGTCAAGGCATCACGCGAACCTATTTTGAGTTGGAGGATGTACCGTAGGCATCGGGCGTAGGCATGCGGAAAAAGCTAGGCCTGATCGTTAACCCAATCGCTGGCATGGGCGGCCGCGTGGGACTAAAGGGCACGGACGGCGCAGATGTTGTCGCGAAGGCTCTCGAGCTAGGGGCTAAGCCCGTATCGCCTGCCAAGGCAGTCGAGGCGTTGAGGGTAATCAAGCGTTCGGGATTGAAGTTCGATTTGGTGACTTATCCACGCGAGATGGGGAAAGATGAGGCGCGCGAGGCGGGTTTGAAGGCACGAGTAATGGGCAAGATTGTCTTAGGTAAGACATCCGCGGAGGACACGAAGCGCGCGGCGAGGGAAATGTTCGCGGAGGGCGTAGATCTGCTCCTTGTGGCTGGTGGGGACGGAACAATGGGTGATATCGTCGAAGCAATAGGTACGCGTGTCCCGGTTTTGGGCATCCCCTGCGGAGTCAAGTTGCACTCGGCAGCATTCGCTAATACGCCTGAAGCAGCGGGTGATGTAGCCGCGCGTTTTTTGCGAGACGGGTTACCCCTCCGCGAGGCCGAGGTCATGGATATAGATGAGGATGCTTATCGCGGGGGGCGCCTATCGGCAAAACTCAAGGGTTACGCGCTGGTGCCCTACGAGCCAGCCATGGTGCAGGCGACGAAGGAGGGGAGCGCCAGTTTCGAGCTGGCGGACCAAAAGGCGATCGCACGGTGGGTGTTGGAGCTGATGGAGCGAGGACGCATATACATCCTTGGGCCAGGGACGACAACTCGAGCGGTGGCTGAGGAGCTCAGCATTCACGATTCGACCCTTCTCGGCGTCGACCTCATCCTAGATCAAAAACTTCTGGCGCGGGATGTGAACGAGAAACAGATTTTACGCACGATCGAGGGCAAGCCGACGACGATAATAGTGAGCCCGATAGGCAGGCAGGGCTTCATCTTCGGGAGGGGGAATCAGCAGATCAGCCCCGATGTCATCAGAAAGGTCGAAAGAGAGAATGTAATGGTAATCGCCACGCCTCACAAGCTGGGCCTCACGCCCGTCCTCAAGGTCGACACTGGCGACATGGTGCTGGATGATAAGCTCCGGGGCTATATCCGCGTGATAACTGGCTATCGTCAGGCGCGCATGGTCATGGTAAGCTGACGATGTGGGTTTTTGCTGGAATTTAAGGTGTCTTACGCAAGACATTTTGTCTTAGCTAAGACATTCGGCGTACCTTGGATGAGATATGTAGAGTTGTCGAAATTAAAGTTAAATTAGATCAAATATCTGCTATATCAATGTGCTGAAAGCTGTTTACCCAATCTGCGTATATCTCACCAAACTTATCGTTGTTCGTGGCATCTAATGTCACCCAATCTGGATAGCTAGGTGAGTGACGTACATCTGGAGTATTGGGTAAATACAGCATGTTAATTGCGTGCCCGTCTCCTCCTTCATTTGAGAGGATAACTAACCTAACGTCGAACCCCGCTGCTTTGTACATCGATGCGAGCACAAGCGAATAGTTCAAACAGACCCCTTTACGATCGTAAAGCGTTTCAATTGGAAGCTCAAACTGGCTATAATCAAAAATATTTTTAACTATCTTAAAACTGGTTCCAGGAATCGTGTAAAACTCGTCCATATCATATGAAATCCAATTCCTAACCCAATAGTAAATCTCTTTCGCCTGTAATTCTTTGTCATTTGGATGCCTATTAATGAGGCGAATAGTTACTGCTTGAACAGTTTCTGAATCGGGGGTAACAAAAAACCTTTTGTAACCATCCGCTGGGTATCCAGCCCAGTCCCATAACCTAGTTGCTATGCCTCTAACAAGCTCGCTAAATTCAATCACGGCACGTTCAAGTTCATTGATATCTATATAGGGTGTAGCATCGAATGGCTCCACATCCACGCTAAAACTTGTACCAGCTTGGGCACTGTCAGAGCCGTAAGAGTTAGTGGCCGTGACCTGAACACTTGTGAAATAAGGGCCGATATCTCGCACTTGGGGACCAGTCGCCGTCGCGGTTTGGCTCTCGCCTTCGCCTAAACTAAATGTCCCAGTTTGTGGCTGGGTTTCAAAGATCGTGTAGCTGATCGAACATGCGCCGCCAGTATTCGTCACGGTGAAACTTGCCTCGGGATAATCGCCTAAATATTGTGAAGATACTGAGAGGCTGACGCTAACATTTGGCGGGGCACCATAAGTTGATGGAGGAGGACTGATCCCTCCGCCACCGTTTCCTTCTTGTCCTGCGTTTTGATCGGTCCGATGTTTTAGATATCCGTTGGTGAGAAGTACCAATGCGCCTGTGGCAATAATAACGCAGATCAAGGCGATAGCGGTGCCTGTGGCAACACCTTTCAAGGACCACCCCCATTGAATCAAGGTTCACACTGTTTAATATCTGTTTGACTCTAGTCCGAACCCTAGGCCGTCATTAAAACCCTTTAACTTGAACGGTGAAAGTCTCGGTATCTGAATTTCCTTCTACACAGGTAGCGGTAGCATAAAAATCATAGGGGCCTCCTTGAGCCAACAAAAATGTAAAGTCTGCGGATTTGCTTTCCCCCGGATTTAAAGTTCCAAGAGATCCGCTTTTTGAGTCTCCCGAGCTACCAACGACAAGCGTAACTCCAGTTGCTGAGGCCCCTCCATTGTTAATAACCGTAACATGGATACTCGCGCGGAACAATTCATTACTTCCAGTTGTTACCGAGACATTCAGCGACGGCTTTGGAATAACCCTAGTTAGTATTCCGCTCTGCAAAAGGGCATAAACAATAACTACAACCGCAATAATTCCAGCGCCAATTTTTAGTTTCTTCCCCATCGCACACCCTCATTCTCACTACTGTTTATTACTGCTTTACCATGAATCAATTACTACTTTATCCCTTTGCGCACCACTCCTGGAGGCCGAAAATGACTATCGATTAAAGTGATTTCCCACCTAAAGATATCCCAAAAGCTGATTGAAGTGCCTGAAATCCCTGATTACGACGTCCGCAACCTCGGCCAATGTCACATCCCCACCTATCGCCACCCCCAATCCCGCATGTTTCAGGAAATTCGCATCGTACTTGCTATCTCCAACCGCCACGCACTCAGCAAGCGTGAGGTCGAGTTCCCCGACGAGCCTAATGAGCGCCTCGTGCTTCATGAATGGCTCCACGTGGAAGACGCCTTCGCCCGTGAGATATCCCCGTTCGTCCACCTCCAGCCCATTCGAGAGGACATGGTCGATCTGGAGCAGACGAGCCACCTTTTCAGCTAGGATATCTATGCCTCCAGTTACGATCGCAATTTCATAATCCCTCCTGTGGATCTCAGCCACCACATCAGCCGCGTTTGGGGCCAATTTGAAGTCAGAAATTATGCGCTCGATCTGCGAGATGTGGGGCGTGGGCTGCCAGAGCTTGATGTCCTGACGCATGAACTCTGGGTAATCTATCTCGCCGCGTTCGTAAGCCTCGAGGTTTTTCTGCGCCTCCTCTTCAACCCCGAAGTGCCGGTGTATGGCCCGCCAGCTGCTATTCTGTTCGATCAGCGTGCCATCCATGTCGAATGCGACGAGCTTATACTTCACCGGAATCCCGGCATGGTTTATGTAGCCATGAAATAAGAAGGGTGGGGAATGGTTTGAGCAGCCTGCCGATAATATTCCTCGTTTCCTTGGTGCCTGCGGTCGAGCTGCGCGGCAGTATACCCTTGGCCCTAGTGTTGTTCAGAGATATCCACCCGCTCTTCGTGTTCCTGATATGCGTCGCTTTGAATCTACTGGTGATCCCGCTCACCTTCAAGGGCCTGGATTTGTTCGCTCCTCCGCTCATCCGGAAGTCGAAACGGATTGCCTCGATCTTCGCTTGGTTCAGGAGACGCAGTTATGGCCGCGAATGGGGAATGGTTGGGCTCGCAGCGTTCGTGGGCATTCCCCTCCCCGGAACTGGCGCATACACTGGCGCGCTGATAGCCTACCTACTCGGCATGAAAAGATGGCAGGCGACCCTCGCCATAGCTGTGGGGGTAGTTATAGCAGGCGTAATAGTGACATTGGCGGCGCTCGGCATCATCTCATTCTTGGGAATTTAACGCCTTCATGTTTATGTGGAGCTCCATTTCTGCCGGCCATCGACCACAGGCTTTTTATCCCTCAAAAGTAAAATTCAATTGAATCACAATCAAAGCCAGAATCATCATCAATCTCATCTGGCTTTTGTGGGCGTGCAGCCCGATGGAAGAGAAAAAACTACAGGAACTGATTGCCGAGAGAATCGGCCAAAAGGAGGTTTCGTTCATGAAAGAGGATATTGGTACGACCAAGTATCTTGTTCACGCCAGGATTGAAGCTAATGGCGTGGTTGAGCGCCCCGATGTGGTTGGGGCGATATTTGGACAAACTGAGGGCTTGCTGGGGAATGAACTCGACCTGCGAGAGCTGCAGAAGAGCTCGAGGATAGGTCGAATAAAGGTGGACATAAACTCGAGCCACGGGAAGGCGACGGGCACCATACTTTTACCGTCGAGCCTGGACCGAGTTGAGACCTCCATCATCGCCGCAGCGCTTGAGACGATAGACAGGGTTGGGCCATGTGAGGCGATCATCAAGGTGGATAGCATCGAGGACGTCCGAGATGCGAAGCGCAAGTTCATCGTCGACCGGGCTAAGGAAATTCTCGGGCAGATAGAGGAGGTAACTCCAGAAACTCAGGAGATCTCTGAGCGGGTGAAGGAGAACATCCGCCTCGAGGAGATAGTGGAATATGAGGGCCTGCCGGCGGGCCCAGGCGTGCGAGATTCAGATGCGATTATAATTGTCGAGGGGCGGGCAGATGTGCTGAACCTGCTCAGATGCGGCATCAGAAATACAATAGCGATAGAGGGTACGAACGTGCCCCCGGTGGTCGCCGATTTGACCAAGAACAAAACTACGACGACATTTCTCGACGGCGACCGAGGCGGGGAGCTGATTCTAAAGGAGTTGCTTCAAGTAGCTGAGATAGACTTCGTCGCTAAAGCACCGGCTGGGAAAGGGGTTCAGGAACTGACGAAGAAGGAGATAATCAAGTCACTTCGAAATAAGGTACCCGTCGATCAAGTGCGCTCCGAACTCAGGGTCAGGCCTGCGATGTCTGGGCCATCACAAGCCCCTGAATCACGGGAGGAGGGCGACTTCGATAAGCTCGAGGGCATCGCCGGTAAATTGCGTGGGACGCTTAAGGCCAGCCTGCTCGACGAGAAACTCGAAAAGATCGAGGAGACGCAGGTCAGGGATCTGAAGGAGAGACTTCCTCAAATGGACGGGGTAAGTGCGATCGTCTTCGATGGCGTGGTGACCCAGGAGCTCGCCGACATCGCGGCTGAAAGGGGTTTGAAATATCTCGTGGGCATGCGCGCGCGAATCGAGAGACCGCCAGAGAATTTACGAGTTTTAACGATCGACGAGTTGCGCCAGCTCCACCATACCCAAGGTCGTAGATACTGATTTCTAACTTTTGCCCAAAATCAGGTATGGGTTATAAGCCTGTACGCGCCGCCGGTGGGAGTATGAGGACCAAGGGATAAAACTATGGCCGGCAGCGCGCGGCCCGTAAGTCAACTCCACAATAGTTTACCTACGGATTGCCTCCTCTCCCCCTCATACTGTATATTCGTTTAACACCAATACACTTAATAAAGTTTTCCCTGGTGTTCCTGGTGTTGGCCAGAGCTTCAGCAAATCTGTAAAGTCATCCTCAGTTCAAATCTTATCGAAGTTCAGGTTCATAACTACTGCCGTTTCTCCATCTTCGTAATAGAAGGGAATTTCCTCCTGTTCGGCAAAGCCCAGCTTCTGGTAGAACTGCCTCGCGGAGAGATTGCTCTTCCGTACCTCGAGCCTCACATGCTTTGCCCCCCCCGCGCGAAGGCGGTCTAAAATATTTGTCACGAGCGCAGTCCCAACCCCTTGCCTCCTGTAGGGCGGGTCAACGGCTATCGCGAGGATATGGCCGGTCAAACCCCACCGGATCACACCTATCACATAGCCCACGAGCCTGCCTTGAAACTCCGCCGCGAGGAAACCATCTGGATGCATCTCGTGCAGGCGGTTGAGGAGGCTTAATGGATATGGGTCCTTGAATGAGCGGTACTCTATGTCTAGGGCCGTCCTCATCTCTTCCCGCTTTATGTCCCTTATCCTGATGAATTGCTGGACAACCATTCCACCGCCTCTCACAGATTTAAACATTCAGGGATAAAGTGGCTTCGGTTGGGCTCCATGGTATTGCCTAAACTGCGAGGAGTCAATTTTGAATACCGCGTAGCTTATCTCTTCGAGCGCTTCGGCTACACCTGGGACCGCTCTGGAAGCTCGCTCGGCACAGATCTCAAAATTTTGAAGGATGGACGACTTCGTTATCTCGTGAGCTGCAAAAAAACATCTAAGCTCGGCCCGATTTACCTTCCTCGCCTTGAGGTCAATCGCTTGGCGGCCGGTGCTTCCAGCGCCGGAGTTCAGGGCCTCGTATGTTTTGGCTTTAATCGCACCCCCATACTTACGCTACCTCTCGAGCACATCCAACGTTTGAAGGGCACCAGGCTCAGCTACAAGCTCTACCCAGCTGATGGGCGCCCGCTGGCCAAACTTTTGACCGAGGCAGGGGAATGAGGATAATCCACAGGGACTTAAAGCACGGCAGGATCAAGCTTGCGGTCGAAACGCTCGACGATCTCTGGCATTTGCAGCACCTCATCGAGCCCGGAGATGTTGCAACCGCGCTGACCAGGCGGCGGGAGCATTTGAAGGTCAACAAGCTCAGGCCGGAAAGGCTCGAGAAGAAGTCGCTCACACTTTCGATAAAGGTTGATGAGGTTGAGTTCCACAGGTTTGCAAACGTGCTCCGCCTGCTCGGCACCATCACCAAGGGGCCAGACATCGGCAAACATCACGCGTTCAGCATTGAGCCGGGCTCGAAGCTCGTGGTCACGAAGACATGGCGGCCCGAGCACCTCGAGCGGCTGCGGGAGGCGGTCAGAGCCAGCAGGCGCCCGCGCGTGCTACTGGTTGCGATCGACGATGAATCTGCCGAGCTCGGGCTGGTCCGTCAGTACGGGCTCGAGGGGCTTGGCACAATTTCCCATCGAAGGGCCGGAAAACGATATGCGACCGAACGGGATGCCGATGAGCGAAAGTTCTTCTATCAGCTTGCCTCCACAATAAATGATATCATCTCGCGCGAAGGCGTTCGGGCGGTGATAGCCGCTGGGCCGGGTTTCACCAAGGATGCGTTTCAGTCTTTCCTGCGCGAAACTTGTCCTGAATTGGTTGAAAGGGTTAGGTTAGACAGCATCAGCTCTGGCGGGAGGACCGGGCTTTACGAGATCGTGCGTCGCGGATTGGTGGAGCGGATTTCAAGGGAGGATCGCCTTTCATTTGAAACATCGATAGTCGAACAGTTAATGGCGGAAATTGCGAAGGGCGGTCTCGCGGCCTATGGAAAGGCTGAGGTCGGGCGGGCGGCCTCGATGGGTGCGATCGAGAAGTTGCTGGTGGCGGACGAAGTGCTGAGGAACAATCGAGATGATATGAGGGAGCTGCTCGAGCAGGCACGAAGGACGCGAGGGAAAGTTGTGGTAGTCAGCACGGAACACGATGGAGGCAGGCAACTCCTTTCCCTCGGTGGTGTGGCCGCGTTGCTGCGGTTCAAACCGTAAGCAAACTTTGATAGAATTGAGGAGAAATGAGGTTTCTTAGAATAGGAGAGTATTTAGGAATAGCTCCAAAAACTATTTGGAGAAGATTAAATCAATTAAAGAGGATGATATAATGGAGATTTCATCTTCGGTGGCATGGCTCGTTCCAATCATCGTGCCATTCATCATCGGCCTGCTCGTCGGCTTCCTGATCAAAAACACACTAAAGCTGATTATCGTGATCGCGGCGCTCGTCGCCGTCTTGTTTTTGACTGGGGCCTTAAGCATAGGTTTCAGTGACCTCTACGATAAGGCAATGCAATCCCTGCCGAAGCTCTCCGAGACAGGAAGCGCATGGATCAACATCCTGCCCTATTCGTCGGTGGCGTTCATAGTTGGGCTCGTGATTGGACTGTGGAAGGGATAGGCCCCAACCTACACGAACACTAGAGTTATTCGAACTTCGTCCATAATCTATTTTGATGAACGTAACACCCATCTACGGTACTCCGGCGCTCTCCATCAACTTCGCGAGGGAGCGCGTGCTCGTCGTCGCTGACCTACACTTGGGCGTCGAGGCGGAGCTGGCGAACGAAGGCGTGGGGCTGCCAAGCCAAATGCCGAAAATCAAGGAAAGGTTGATCGAGCTCATCCGCCAGCAGGAGCCGGATCGACTGGTGTTACTTGGTGATGTCAAACATAACGTGCCCGTTGCGGCTTGGCAGGAATGGCGGGAGCTGCCAGAGTTCTTCGCAGATCTAGCCAAGCTGACGCGCGTCGAGATAGTTCCAGGCAACCACGACGGCAATATCGGGGGCATGGTGCCATCGGGCGTGGTCATCCATAATCCAAGGGGGTTGGTACTAGGCACGCGCAAGCGAGTTGGTCTCATACATGGGCACACATGGCCCCGCCCCGAAGTGCTCGAAGTCGAGACGCTCGTCGCAGCTCACAATCATCCCGCCGTTGAGTTCAGGGATGAATTGGGTGCGCGCACAATCGAGCCAATCTGGTTGAGGTGCAGGCTCGAGCCAAAAAAGTTCCCGGATAAACTTCGAAGCGCGATAAGGGGAGATGGGCCCGAACTATTGGTAATGCCCGCTTTCAGCGAGCTCATCAGCGGGGCAGCGGTGAATAGAAATGTAAATGAGAAGCTTCTTGGCCCGATGTTCAAGGCGGGTGCGGTTCGTTTAGACGATGCTGAGGTCTATTTGCTCGATGGCACCTTTTTGGGCACGGTATCTACCTTGAAGAAATTGGGTGAAGTCAGACGTTGAGTTCTAAAAGCTTTTATAAGTGGGTTAGCATTAGGGGTGGGGGAGTCCATTGGTTGATGTTTTGATCATAGGTGCCGGCCCTGCGGGACTTTTCGCAGCGCACGAGCTATCCACGAAGTCAAAGCTCTCGGTGCTAGTCGTTGACATGGGACGCGAAATCGAAAAGCGAAGGTGCCCAGCTGTAGAGACCGGCAAGTGCGTCCGTTGCGAGCCCTGCCATATCATGTGCGGCGTAGGCGGTGCAGGCGGGATGTCGAGCGGAACATTGAACCTCCGCTACGATATCGGGGGAGACCTAAGCGAGCTGGCGAAGGGAGTCGCAAATGCTCAGCGCCTGGTAGAAGAGGTAGATGAGATATTCCTCGAGCACGGCGCCCCCAAGGAGGTCTACGGCGGTAACGAGGAGGAGGTCGAGAAGCTCACGAGGCGGGCCGCGGCTGCAAGCGTCAGGTTCATACCCATACCTCAGCGGCACATAGGCTCAGAGTACTTGCCGGATGTCATAGGTTCTCTCAAGCGGAAGCTCCAGAGGCATGGCGTCAAGTTCATGCTCAATACCCGCGTCGAAAGGCTTCAAAAAGGGGAGGCCATCATCAATGGCAAGCGTGTTAAGGCCAAATATATCATCGCTGCCCCAGGTCGCGTAGGGGCCGTGTGGTTCGCTGAGCAGACTAAATCGCTGGGCGTCGAGCTCAAGCACGGACCCATCGATGTTGGGGTCCGCGTGGAGGTGCCAGCCATGGTGATGGAACCCGTAATCAAGGTCAGTCGGGATCCTAAGTTCCACATAATCACTAAGACCTTCGACGACTTCGTGAGGACATTCTGCGTGAATTACATGGGATATGTCATGGAGGAGCGTTATGATGACTACGTGGGTGTCAACGGGCACTCGCTGCGAGTCAAGAAGTCGACGAACGCGAACTTCGCATTCCTGACCAGGGTCGAGCTCACGCAGCCCGTCACAGATACCACATCCTACGGGAGGTCGATAGCCTACTTGGCGACGACGATAGGCGGAGGACTTCCTCTGATTCAACGGCTCGGCGACCTTAGAAGGGGAAGGCGTTCCACTTGGGAGCGAATCGAGCGGGGTCACGTCAAGCCGACTTTGCGAAGCGTCACGCCCGGCGATATTTCCATGGCCCTGCCTGGGAGGATCACAACCGACATCATCGAGGGCCTTGAGCGGCTGGACCAAGTTATCCCGGGCGTCTCATCCGATTCGACCTTGCTCTATGCTCCGGAGGTCAAACTATACGCCATGAAGATAGAAGTCAATGGGAACATGGAGACGAGCATTCCTAACCTTTTCGTGGCGGGTGATGGGGCCGGCCTCTCGCGCGGCATAATCACCGCGGCAGCGACGGGCGTGCTCGCTGCGAGGGGAATACTACGCAAGGCAAAGTCGCATGGGGCCTCTACTCGATGACATCGAGCCGTGATAGGACTTCTCTTTGTTTCACTGTCAACTTTATTGGGTGCTCTCTTTCAGGGATCCGTATATCTTTAACCTCGCCGAAGAGCGGGGTCGTGAAGTAGCGGAAACCGTGGTCATTTAACATCGTGGCCATGCGCTTGAGTTCCGAGCGGCGGTCGTGAAGTTTGAGGCATGCTGCTACATTTGCCCCGCTAGAGATTCCGACGAAAAGTCCTTCCTCCATTGCGAGGCGCCTCGCCATCAGAATGGCCTCCTCTGAGGAAACGAGGATAACACCATCGAGGATCGAGATATCAAAAATCGATGGGATAAATCCATCACCTATGCCCTCGATGCGATGCGAGCCCCAGCGCTGCTTTGATAGAATTGGGCACTCGGCTGGCTCCACGGCGTAAACTTTGGTATCCGAGTCCCGTTCCTTGAGGTAGCGCCCCACGCCAGTTATTGTGCCGGCGGTTCCCTGAGTCGCGATGAACGCATCTATGGCTCCACCTGACTGTTCCCAGATCTCCGGGCCGGTGGTCTCGTAGTGGGCTTTGACGTTCAAGACATTGTTGAATTGGTTTACCCAGAAGTAGTGCTTTGGGTCCGAGGATATGATCTCCCCGACCTTTTTAACCACCAAATCGACGTCCGACTCAGCACCTGGGAGTGTCGATATCTTAGCACCGTATGCCTGAATCGCCTTCTTGCGCTCCTCGCTCATCCCCTCAGGCATGACTATAAGCACTGGGTAGCCGAGCATGGCACCCATCATGGCAGTGGAGATGCCCGTGTTGCCCGTGGTGCCCTCGACGATGGTCATGCCAGGGCGGAGCTCTCCACTTTCAATCGCATCCTTCATGATCTTCAGCAGGATTCTGTCCTTAAGGCTCCCAGAAGGGTTGAGGAACTCGGCCTTCCCCAGGATTTCTAAGTCACGCCCCTTCACGATTTTATTCAGGCACACCAAGGGCGTGAGGCCTATCAAATCCGTCACATCCCTTGCCGCCTTTTCATGGCGTCTCCAGTTCATATGCGCACCATCATACATTCAGCTCTGGGCGATATGAGCGTTTATAAGCTCTAACTCAAAAGTCCTTTGAGGTTTGTGAAAGGTGAGTGCATTGGATAATTCTTGGTTTATCAAGGGCATAGGGTACCTGCTCCTTGCTGTATTTTTTGGGATCGTCCTTTGGATCATTCATTTGAGGCCGAAAAAGACGAGGAAGAAAAGGAAAAAAGTGGTGCAGAAAAGAAAACCGGCTAAGAAGAAGGGAAGAAAATAGTTTTACTGGTGGGGTCGCCGGGATTTGAACCCAGGTCTCTGGCTCCCAAAGCCAGAAGGATAGGCCAAGCTACCCCACGACCCCAATAACCTATATTGATGGCTAATTTTAAAGAATCCTAAAATAGGCCCACATACAGTATATCTTCGCTTTGACATCTAGCATGAAACATTTGCGCGCCGCCCTGTTTGAGCTTTCAAAACGTTTCAGATAGTTCCCTTATTCTTTCCTCTAGGGGAATTCCTTCTTTAAATTTTGAATTGAAATAGTCCTCAAAGACCTTTACCATGCCGAGATCTTTTATCAAAATTCCCGTATCAAATGTGCCAGTTTTAGGCGCGGCTACTGATAGCAGGACTTCTTTTCCATCGACAGCATAAAGAGCAAGATCTGGTGCCCTGCCCCAATGTCGTATCTCAGCATACTTGGCCATTTTTTCAAAAATGCGAAGATTATCGTTGGTCACGTTGACTAAGAATTTTAAACCAACTCTCTTCTTCTTTAAATCGCTAAACGGTTTTATAATGTTTGGAAATATTTTATAGAGGGTACCTCTCGGGCCCTTGATAAGCGAGCCAATTCCCCAAATTCTTTTCTTAACGATATCGATATTTCTAAGCACCCATTCGTTCATTTGATCTGAATCCAAAATGTATGCGACTTCTTCTGTAGAAACGACAGGGGCAATCTTTTTTGCAAGTTTGGCCGAAACTTTTTTAATACACCCCTCTTTATCCCTATGACCTGCAGCTAATTCTCTACCATAGCCTTCCAACGCGGCCTTAACGGAGGTAGCGGAGTATCTTGGTTCCCTTCTCTTGGACTCTTTGACGACAAATCCCATAGATTCGAGCTTTCTCAAAATATCGTATACTCTCGGTCCAGGTATTTTTGCGATTTTCGCGACTTGCATGGGAGTAAGTGCTCCATGCTTTAATAGTGCGGCATAGGCCTGTGACGCATAGCTGCTTAAACCGATGGATTTCAGTTCCTGTATGACGGTCTCCACTCGATCACTCTCAGCTTCGTTTAGAAATCTCTCGCCTTAAACCCCTCAGAAAATCATCGGACTTTTGCACTGGAAAGCCCAAAAGCAAAAGTGGCGGAGACTTCGACCTTTCTGCTACTCTTCCGGCGAACTTCGGAATATCGACCAACCCCGTCGTCCGTCGTTTTTTTGCATCGAGGTCTTTCTCCTACAGTCGCTGCTTCACACCTTTCTTCCAGGCGTTTATCCGCGGCCTTCCCTAGTTTTTCGCCCAGGTTTTTCCGCAGCTCCCCGTTGCCCGTAGGCTTCGGTTCGGCCACCTCTGTAGGTTTCCAGCCTCCGCCGTTTAATTTGTATGTAGCTACTTCTATATAAAGTGAACATGTGTTTTTCTCTTAAACAGTTCCTTTTGTTGAACTAAAAATTGTGATTAGCGCTTGGATATGACTTGCGCCTTGAGCAAACGCTCGAGCTCCTCCTCCAGCATTGTCACGGGCACATCGGCCACGCTCACTCGCTGCGTCCGTCCTCGATGGAGTTTTCTTGAGATTTGAACATCTACCAATCCGAGTCCATCCATCCGCTTGAGGTATCCCCAGAGCTGGGTGTGCTTTCGAGGTTTCTCGTCGTACTCCTCACAGACCACCCGATAGCTCCGCTCCAACTCACCGGTCAAAGCGTATGCCCGTTTAGATATCTTCAACTTCCGTGCGAGGGCGAGCAGTAGCAACCGTTCGTGCGGCTGGAGCTCCCGGAGCACCTCCTTGCGGACCTCGGGATGAACCTCGATTTTAGCGCGGCGGGCATGCTCAGGCGACACAACATCTGTCCCTTCCTCGTCCGCGATCATCCCAGCCCGCCAAAGCAGCTCAAGTGCAAGCCTCGCGTCGCCCCACCTCGATGCGACATCAGCGATTAGCGAAACCGTGTCCTCGTCGACCGCACCGGCCTTGAACGCCTCCTTGATGCGGTAGTTCAGGATGTCCTCGAGCTGGGCCGCGCTGTACTTGTCGAGGGCGATGACGTTGTGCATAAATGTGCTCTGCGTCGCGGCATCGAGATTACGGAGGAAGGTCGGGTCACGGGAGATTGCTATGATGCTTATTCGATTTTGCGCCCCCGACTCCTCCGCCGTTCGAGTAAGCGAATAAAGCAGGTCCGGGCCATTTTGCTGGACGAAGAAATCTAACTCATCTAGTCCGATCGCCAGATAAGCATCGTGCCCGTTCAGATATTTGATGACCTCAGCTAGGAGCTTCTCCGGACCCAGCCCGCGGGAAGGCCACCTCGGGTTGTAGTGCTGCATGAGCTCCATGAGCACGGCGTAGGGGGTCCTCTGCTTGCGGCAGTTTATGTGAAAATAATCCAGTTGCATCCTTAGTCCCCTCGCCACGGGCATCAATTCCTCACCGAACCTCCTGGTTAGGGCGGTCTTCCCAACCCCCACGTTTCCGGTTATCAGCACCCGCTGGCTCACCTTGTTCTCTAGGACCGGCTTGAAGATCCGCACCAGCTGCTTGGACTCCCTCTCCCTGTGGACGAGGATCTTCGGCACGTAGTCTGGCGAGAGCTTGCTGGGGTCCCTGAAAACGGACTCGCGCTTCAGCTCCTCCTCGAACATATCCTCGAACATCCCGACCCTGATTATCTCCTCTCCCACGTTCCTAAAATTCTTCCTACTAGGTGAGCAAACACAGATAGGCTACCGCTATCGTTATCCCAACCACAAGCGAGAAAATCCAAGCCGTCTTCCGCCAGGTTCGACTTCATGTTCCCCTAAAGGCCAACTTTACGAGCAGGGGGGTGACCAATGAGGTTACTAGGACTATCATGACGGTGATCGAGAATAGCGTTGAAGTAACTATGCCTGCTTTAATTCCTATAGAAGCTACAACTAGAGCTACCTCTGCACGGGGCATCATGCCGACACCCACGCGAAGCGAGTCCTTCCGACTAAACCCGCTAAGCAGGGCACCAACCCCACATCCGACTATCTTATCAAACATCGCTACAATCACCAAGGCGAGTGCCAAGAGCCCCACGTTCGCCAGAGCTCCAAGGTTAGTCTGCACCCCCATCCCGACGAAAAACATGGGAATGAATAATCCATAGCCAATGGTAGAAATTTTGCCCCTCAACGACTCAGCTATGGGTGCCTTGCTCATTATGATACCTGCCACGAACGCTCCCGTGATGGCCGCAAGTCTGACCTCTTCCGCGAGCGCACCCATTATAAATGCTAGTGCAAGGGCGATCGAGAGCGCCATCTCCTCCACAGGTAGTTTGTCAATGTATGTTATCACTCGAGGCGCCAGCTTGAGGCCAATGTAAATTGCTGCAATGAAGAAAATTGCAATCAAGCTCAAGTCTTTAGCTAGCTCAGGTAAGGGGACGCTCCCATGGGCGAGGCCGGCCAGCACGCTGAGGATCATAATGCCCATGACATCGTCTATTACCGCTGCGCCAAGTATCGTCATCCCAACGCGAGTATGAAGCCTATTGATGTCCATCAGGGTCCTCACCGTGATGCCGACGCTCGTGGCGGCAAGCACAGCACCTACAAATGCCGCTTGCATGCTTGTCCATCCACATAGGGAGGCGACCCCGAAGCCGAGGGTAAAAGCTGCTATTACGCCGGTGGTCGCGACTACAGCCGAGGCCCTGCCGGCAGCCTTCAGTTCGTCGACATCTATTGATAGACCCGCGAGGAACAGGAGGAGGATTATCCCGACATCCGCGATCAAGCTCATGAACTCGCCCGCAGGAGTGCCAGGGTCTATTAAGAGCGGGAGGTCAAGCTGTTGGGATATCCATCCCGCTACGGATGGTCCTATCAAGATCCCAAATAGAAGCTCACCGAAGACCGCCGGCTGTTTGATCCTAGCTGCCAGCAAGCCGCCAAGCTTTGCGGCGATGAGGAAGACGGCTAAGTAAACTAACACGGAAGAAATTTCAACTGGCATGTGCCCGACCTACCTAACTAGGTGATAGAGATTTAAAATATCGCGTAAGTTTACCAGGCCCACTAATTTCTCGCCTTCGACCACGGGCAGGTGGCGAAGCTTGTGAGTCGCCATGATACTTAATGTTTCTTGGATTGTCATCTTGGGAGTCACTGTAATCGGGCGCTTCGTCATCATCTCTCCGACATTGCCTGCCGCGCGCTTCATTGCCTCTCTTACAATATCGCTGCCGCCGACGATGGCTCGTTGTGCTGGGACGTATAGAATATCCAATAAATCACTTTCCGTCACTATACCCACAAGTTTTCGTTTTTTGTCCACCACCGGAAAACAGCCCTCTATCTGTTGTCGGAGGCGCTCCATCAGGCCTTCTATGGAGGTTTCAGGTGAGACAGTTCTCGGTCTGGGATTCATGACATCCTTCACCTTCATCTTCATCATGGTTTCCTTTGGGGGCGCATGGCGAACAGCTTTGAGCTCCTTCCTCAGTGGAACCTCCCCCTTCACGGTGTCACCACTATCCCGCTCGTGCTCCAACTTAAAAGGTTAGTCGTGTTAAATGCGTTCGCCATGGCATGAGCGGGTGATGGCCTTGATCATCGAGATTGTTACCGTAGGTAAAGTATCCCATCGCCTGCTGTCGGATTTGGCCGCGAAACTCGTGGAAATTTATTCACCGTTAATCGAAAGTTGTATGATGGGTGCTGTATTGGAGTCACCACCCGCCGCTTACGACCCACATCGCAAACAGTACCGCTCAGATATCATCCTCGAGCGGGTCCAGCACAGGATAACAGGTGAGAACAAGGTACTCACCATCACCGATGCCGACCTCTATGTGCCCACGCTTAACTTCGTCTTCGGTCAAGCGCAATATCCCGGTAGGGTTGCCCTCATCTCGATATGCCGCCTAAATCCCCAGTTTTACGCCAAGCCATCCAGCTACGAAATTTTGCTCGAGCGGGCGACCAAGGAGGCGATCCACGAGCTTGGGCATACCTTTGGACTCGCCCATTGCTCCAATCCAAGATGCGTAATGTCGTTCTCCAACAACATCCTCGAGGTCGATGGGAAATCCTCCACCTTCTGCAATGTCTGCAGACGGAGACTCCATCGCTAGTGAAATTTAAGACATGGGCCCCCGGTTATGAATCGGAGAGCTGATGTTCTTCCGTCGGATCTTCGGCAAAAAGCCAAAGCCGTCCCCTCCGCTGGAGGTCAAGGAACTCTCGCTCGACTCGCTTGAGGGGGAGATAAGGAAGTTGAAGGATGGCAGGCTCGAGGTAGTCAAGGGGGAGATCGGGCCACTTGTCGAAGGAATCGCTGGGGCATGTGAGAACATCAGGGCATCGGTTAAGATCCTTGCCCAAGCTGAGGTGTCGAAGGAGGTATACGTCGGGCTGGATAAGAGCGCGCGCGAGGCGAGGCGCCTTTTCATCGATAAGGTGACCCGTGCGATCGAGGGGCTCGGGCGACCAAAGGAGCTGACGTGGCGGAGCCTTCTAGCATTTGGTGATTCCTTGGATCGGGCGCTAAACATGGTGGCGGATGCCGGAGTTGTTCACGGGCGCTATGTGTCAGTGTTGTTCGGGCAACATCTGCAGAGCGTCTACCAGTCCATTCATAGGCTACAGGGATTAGGGGCTGAGTTCAAGGGCGCAATCGAGGTAAAAAAGGACGAGGTTCAGCTTTTCGATGATATTTCCGACCAGATAGCTCACCAGAAGGGCCTCGTCCAAAGGCTGGCACACCTGCGCGCTCGAAAGGAGGCGCTTGAGAATCGAGCCAAGATCTTGGAGGGCGTCATAGGGGCCGAGGGCGTTGAGTTCGATGGGCTCACCAGCAGCCAAGAGCTGAAGAATGTCGAAGAAATCCGTCACGAGCTCGGACAAATCGAGCAAAAAATAGCTAGGCTGAGGGGCGAGGCCGCGAGCGCCATCTCCGGCCTCCAGAGGCCGTTCAAGAAGATGAAAAAGTTGGCGCTGGATGGAAAACATTCATTGGGCAGAGATAAGCTCAGGATGCTCGACCTTTGCATCGATGAACCACTCGAGGCATTTTTGTCTGATGGAAGAGATCTACCAAGGTTGACAGCCCTGCTTCAAGACCTCAAAGGCATCATCGAGGGCGGGCAAATCGAGCTAAACCCTAGGGAGCGGCGGAAGAGGCTTGAACAGATCAGAGGCATGCTTGGTGGTACCCTGCTCGAGCTTAGGCGGGAGTACGACAATATCCTAGTGGAGAAGGCGGAGAAGGAACAGTCGTACACCACCTCACCCCTCCTGAAACAAAGGGTGGAACTTGAGAGGTCGCTTGAGGCCCGCCGATCTGAGCTTGAGAAAATTCAATCCGAACTTAAGGGGCTCTCAGGGGAAATTGAGAAAATTGAGGGAGAAATTGGGCGTGGCGGGTCGGAACTTGAAAGCAAGGCCTCAGCGGTTCTTGGCATCAAATTGAAGATCACCTAGTTCATTTGCATCTCAGTTTTCAACGATAATTTTGCCTTCCTGGAGCGATGTCTTAACTAAGACAAAATGTCTTACGTAAGACAGTCTTCTGACCGCGCAAGAACTTTGCAAGCCCTTGGATATCTTTGACGTCTTTGCGGAGCAGCGCCTTGAGCTTCTCCCTGATATCGAGGATTGGCTTCGGGCCCAGCCCTCGAAGGTGCTTGGAGCAAAATTTTGCTAGTTCATCGCCGGTCCTGTCAAAATCTGTCAGGATAACGACCTGCTTATAGTGCGCTAATCCACCCAGAAAGTTCAGCGCCGTCTCTTTACCTGTTATTTGAACTATATGTCCCCCTACATCGAGCTCGCGCAACGATTTTCTATCGCGGGAGCCTTCCACCAAGATCGGGGTACCCTCGGCAGCATACTCCCTGAGTTCATCGAGCAGCTTCTCGACCTGTTCAAGTATTTCAATGGTTATCATCGTATCCCCATCCCGCTCGCGAGGATATCACATGCGCTCAGGTGCAACGATGCCAAGCGTCTCAAGGGCTTTGTGCAAGGCTATTCGAGTACAATCGACCAACCGCAGGCGGGCAGCCCTGAGCTCAGGCGTTTTAGCCTCGATGACGGGTGCAATCTCGTAAAACTTGTTAAAAGTGAGAGCAAGGTCGGCCGCGTAGATCGCCGGCAGGTTTGGTTGCAACTTTTCACCAGCAGCTCGTAGGACCTCCGGCAACTTGGCAAGTAGTTTGATCAAGCGTCGCTCCTCGCGCAACTCGAACACATCCGGCGGGTGCTTGCCTCCCAGCCGCTTAGCCTTTCGAAGGATGCTGCATGCGCGCGCGTGCGAGTACTGAATTGCCGGGCCGCTGTTCTGCTCGAAGTTCAAAGCCTCCTCCCACTTGAAGACGACCTTCTTCTCAGGTGACGTCTGGATCAGTGAATAGCGGACCGCCCCCACGCCTACGAGCTCAGCCACCTTTTGCTTGAACTGTTTGCTAGCCCTCGGGTTCCTTTTTTCCACCTCGGCGCGTGCTCTCTCCACAGCTTCCTCGATCACCTCGTCCACGGAGAAACCCACCCAGGTCCCGCGGCGACCCGAGAATTTACCCGTCGGCAGCCAGACGTGTTCATAAGCCATGTGGTGGGAGTTCCGGTACTCCTGCTCAAGCCCGAGCGCTTTGAGCGCGGCGAACACTACCATCTGCGGGAACTTTTGCTCGGCGCCGACGACGTTGATGACCTCGTCCGCACGACCAAATTTACGGCTGAGCCTTCCGCGCTGTGAAGTGGTGTAGGTCTTCGTGCCATCCGGGCGTTTTGAGTGGAGCCTGAACAGCAGGCCGGACTTTGTTTGTCCAAACTTCCAGAGCTGGTATGCTATGTCTCGAGCCGTGTAGACGGCGGTTCCGTCCGACCTGACGAGCACCTTGTCATCGATTCCGAAGTCCGATAATTGCAGGATCAACGTGCCCTCCCGTTCGCCGGTTCCCTCGACGACGTGTGGCGTCGCACGGAGCCGCTTGAGGGCCTCCTGGAGCATGCCGGAGCGGGCGATGTCACTCTCCCAAATGAGTAAATCGTAGCTGACTCCAAGGCGGTCGGTCGTCTCCATATTTGCATCGACACATCTCTCGGAAAGCTTCCTAGCCAGGCGTGGGATGTTGCCCTTGCCCCGTTCGAGCTGTGCGAGGATTTCTCGGATCCGACGCTCGAGTTTCGGCTCTCGCTCAAGGCGGCGATGAATGTCAACATAGAGCAGGCCGAGCATGTGGTCGAACTTCGCGCGGGGCTTTCGCTTGATGGTCCGGTAGGCTAGGAACGTCTGCGCGACCTGCAACCCCATATCATCGATGTAGTTCTGGACTTCCACCTCGTGACCCAAGGCGCGGAAGATACGGGTCATGGTATCCCCTATCACGGCGTTTCGTCCATGGCCTATGTGGAGCGGCTTCGTCGGATTGATGCTCGTGTGCTCGATGACGACCTTCCGGCCCTTGCCAACCTCAAGATGCCCGTACTCGGCGCCAGCCCCTTCGATTGCGCGGAGCGTCAAATCGGCGAGCTTCGGCAGATCGACGAAGAAGTTCACATAGCCTCCAGCCGCCTCGACGCGGGCGACGAGGCCAGACGGTTTAACTGTGCTAGTTATCTCGGTCGCGAGCCATGTGGGAGACTTATGAAGGACCTTGGCCAGCTCAAAACAGACCGTCGTCGCCAGGTCTCCGAGCGATGAATCCGGAGGCTCCTCCAAGGTCTGCTCGAGCTCCTTGGGCGGCTTCCAACCTAGCTGCGAGAGTGCCGCCTTCAAGGCCCGGAGTACGTCTTCCCTAAATTTTCCCCATGGGTTAACTATCATAGATATCAAAAATCTGTAGTCTCTTTAGCTCAATAATTTAATGGTCGACAGCCCAACTATCTTCGGTGGCGCCATGATCCTAAATATCGGAATTGATGACACGGACTCAAAGGATGGGATGTGCACGACCTATGTAGCAGCAGTGATCGTCGACAGGTTGAAAGGACAAGGCATCCGACTAGTTGATTTTCCACGCCTGATCCGGCTCAACCCAAATTGGAAGCTGAAAACTCGGGGGAATTGTTCGCTTGCCTTAAAAGTTGAAGTTGAACAGCGGCAAATTCCGGCGGTCAAAAAAATCGTTTTAGACACTGTCAAAGAGCTCGCCGAACTTCATCACGATACCACAAATCCAGGTGTAGTGTTTTACGAGGGTAATAAAATTCCAAAAAAACTTAGGGCATTTTCAAAAAAAGTCGTGCAGGATGTGGCGACTATTGAGGAAGCGGAAGCCCTAGCGAAGGAGATTGGCGCCGAGGTGCACAAGTTCAAGCTCGGCCGTGGAATCATCGGTGCAATGGCAGCAATCGGCAACACGCTTGAGCGGGACTGGACCTTTGAGCTGATAGCGTATCGAGCGAAGGAGAACTGGGGGACACCACGGAGGGTGAATGCTGAGTCCGTCCGCAACATGAATGCTAAAACTTATCCAAAAACATTCGACAACCTTGACCCCACCACAGATGAGATCCGAATCACACCACACACGCCTTGCCCAATCCTCTACGGCATTCGAGCTGAGGGACCTGAAGCGGCACTCGAAGCCCATGAGCTCGTCCAATCACTCGAGCCCATCGAGCGCTTGATTGTATACAAGACAAACCAAGGCACGGACGAGCACATGAGGCGCGTAAGGGTCGCTGAGATCAAGCCCTATTGGTCCGTGGTCGTGGATGCTGTGGTCTGTAGGAAGCCGATGGTGATCGTGGGCGGGCACGTCATCTTCCGAATCCGAGATGAAACGGGTGAGATCGACTGTGCCGCCTATGAGCCCACGAGGCAGTTCAGGGATGTCGTGAAGAAGTTGGTCGTAGGGGATAGGGTGAGGGCGTTTGGTGGGGTGAAGGAAAAGCCAGAGCTGCCGCTGACGATTAACCTCGAGAAGCTCGCGGTGCTTGAACTCAAGCCAGTCTTGAAAAAGGTCAACCCAAATTGTCCGAAGTGCGGCAAGAAAATGAAATCAGAGGGCAAGGGTAAAGGGTATTCATGCAAGAGGTGTAAAATTAGGTTGCCTGCTGTAGCCGCAAAGCTAGTCGAGGTGCCGCGCGATATCGAAGTCGGCGCGTTCGAGGTACCTCCGAGAGCTCGTAGGCACCTAGCCAAGCCCCTGATCAGGGCGGGGCCGCTGGAGCGCGTGTATTGATGCACAAGAAGATAGAGCACATCAAAATTGAGTCCATCATGCAGGTGGGCGAACTTGTCGACCGCATGGACAAATCCGGCGTGTTCAGCGCGGGCCGCCTTGCTGAGGCAGTTGACATCTACCGAGACATGGTCGATGATGGTTCGACAATTTTTATGGGCGTCGGGGGAGCTCTTGTCCCCGGAGGGTTGCGTCGGGTATTGACAAAGGCGATATCCAATGATTTAGTCGACGTCATGGTCACAACAGGTGCGAATGTCACGCATGACCTAATTGAGTCCTTCGGCGGTCACCATCTGCGGGGCGAGCCGATGGTCGATGATGCAAAACTGCGCAGGCAGGGCGTGAGCCGCATATACGATGTTTACGTGCCGCAAAAGGCGTTTGAGCTATTCGAGGATAGAATCCAGCCCATGCTTGCGGAGGTCACGAAGGTCGACGCATATGTGTCATCGGCGAGGCTCCTGCGAGAGATAGGGCTGCGCCTCGACGATCGGAACTCATTCCTGAGGGCTGCCGCGAGGCATGAAGTGCCGGTTTTTGCGCCAGCGCTCGCGGACTCCATCCTAGGGCTTCAGGCATGGCTTTACTCACAGGATCATGAGCTCATCATCGACAGCTTGCTCGACGTGCGGGAAATAGTGGAGCTCGCTGGCAAGGCAAAAAAACCCGGAGCCGTCCTGTTGGGTGGAGGTGTGTCCAAAAACTTCGTGTTTCAGAGCATGCTGCTTACCTCCCACGCGTTCGAGTACGCGATTCAGATTACCATGGACCGGCCAGAGCCTGGAGGCCTGAGTGGTGCGACGCTCGAGGAGGCCAAGTCATGGGGTAAGGTTTCGCCAGACGCGAGGCTCGTCACGGTGATTGGGGACGCGACGGTGATCTTTCCGTTGCTCATCACCGCCCTGCTGGGGAGGCTCCGCAAATGACCGTCATCGGGATTGATCTGGCGGCCCTGCCCACGAACCCTACGGGATTTGCATCGATCCTCGACCGCAAGTTCGAAACGGGTTTGATTCACTCAGATGAGGAGATAGTCAATCTGTGTTCACGCAGCCATCCGGACTTGGTCGCCATCGACGCGCCACTCAGCCTACCAGCGAGCGGCAACCTCAGGCAGGCGGACAAGCTCTTGATTGAGCGAGGCCTCAGGGTTTTCCCACCGACCTTCGCGAGCATGAAGAAGTTAACTGAGAGAGGCATTCATTTGACAGACGAACTTCGCAAAAGGGACATTAGAGTTATAGAGGTCCATCCACGGACATCTGGTAAAATCCTATTCGGGGCAGACGAGAAACAGGAATGGCTTTCGAAGATCAGGGAAAGTGGATGGGGTGTCGGTCAAGAGATGAGCGAGCATGAGGCAGATGCGGTTATGGCAGCATTGACAGCTCGGCTGCATTTAATGGGAAAGACTGAAGCAGTTGGTGACGTTGAAGAGGGCACGATAGTCATCCCCCGCGGGCCCCTGTAAGCTTTCGGATGCTACCAGCCGTTTGACAAAGGCTCGACACACCGACGCCCAGGGCATCCGCCAGCTTTCTTATAGTGATCGCCTCGCCAGCTTCCTTACTGGCAAGGTAAAGCGCCGCAGCCGCCAGGAGTGTTGCTGGTTTCACCTGTTTGAGGCGCTTGGGCAAAAGGGTGCATATGGCATGTGCTCGTGCGGTCGTAGGCCTCGATATATTCAATTGAGATGCGAACCTGTCGACATATTCTTCAGGCAGGGTGCGGGCGATGCGCAGCTTGAGCCGCCCCCTGAGTAGCTTGGTGAGGTGCCTGATGCTCCGTAGGGCAGCTGTTTCTTGTGTATCAGTTCGGGTCGCTAGAACGCGCGCGACCTCGAATTCTGTTCTGGGCACCCTTCTCAGCCTGCAGGTGAGAAACGTGAGCGTCGCTAGGACATTCCACGTGCTGCGACCCATCGTCAGCCCGGCTTTTTTCGCCCTCCGGTAAAGGGCGCTCACCTCAGCCCTGATGCCCTTTGGCAATGAAAGGTCCTCGCACAGCTTGTCGAGTTCGAGCAGGGCGTCTCGCAGGCTCTTCTCGCCGTAGCTGCCCGCGCGAGAGCGGCGCTGCCACATCTGAAGCCTCCTCAGCCTCGCCCGCCAGCTTGGGGGAAGGTCCCCAGATGTCCCGAACCTGCTTCCGAGGCCAAAATCGTGCTGGGTGATGTCCAAGCCCGATGTCAAATCTGCCCTGCCGGTTTTCTTCCCAGGCTCGGCCCTCCATTCGGGCTCAGCCCTTGGCAGTCTCTCGAAGATCACCAGCCCGCAGCGCGTGCAGATAAGCTCGCCCCTAGCATCATCGTAAAGCACGGAGGGGCTGTCGCAGGAGGGACAATGTGCGGGCGCCATTTTCACACCTGGTTTGCTCTGGGCCTCCTCCTACTTCTCTAGCGCCTTCTTGTTTTTACGTTAGTTGGCGTAGGGCCTCCTAGCGGCGCGCAAAGGCAGGATACGGACAAATTTTAATGGAGGTGGCAAAAGAAAGGGGTTTGGAGGGGGCGGGGTTATTAGAGTTAGAAGAAAGTTTTACAGAAGTCGTCGATCAAGGAAACCTTACCGAGGGGAGAGACTCGGCCGAAAGAACGTTTGCTCCTATTGTGGCAGAATAATCAGAGAATTACCTTATTGGTGCCATCGCTGCGGCAGAAATTTTTGCTCTAAACATCGTTTACCTGAGGCTCATGCATGCAAAGGATTGGGAAAGAGGGTTTGGAAGGAATATAAAGAAGAGCAGGAAAAGCGAATAGGTCCACCGAAGCCGATCAAAGAGCGTCCAATTTGGGCCCCACCAGTCGAGCCGCCAATTCCGATACCCCCATCAGAGTCCCCAGTAGAAGAGAAAAAATCCTCCAAATCAAAATTACTCGCCAATGCAGTGGTCGTGGCATTCCTTCTCGTGTGCTGCATACTTTTAGCTTATTTTATAATTTCAAAAGAGCCAAATAGTAATCTCGTGCGCTCGCCGATAGCCAATTTTAGTTTGAATTCAATGAATGTGATAGCATACGACAATATACAATTCATGGACCTTTCCTTTGACAACTTTGGAAACATATTGTCTTGGAGTTGGAATTTTGGCGATAGTTCTACCTCCACTTATCAAAATCCATTTTATACCTATACCCAGCCCGGCACTTATGAAGTTAGACTCACCGTGATAGATAACAATGGAAAATCAGATGATTGCGTAAAATATATCAAAGTTTCGCCTTGGGCAGGTGAAGACGGTGAAAGTCTTGATGAGTCTGTAATGTGGAATGGAGGATATCTTGTTGGGGGTAACGGACACACAATAACACTCCATAACAATCCTTATGCGACTGACCCTACTTGGAATGAGCTAATGCACTTCTTACAGCAGGACACGACAGAACAGATTCCGTATGTCGTTGGCAGTTTCGTCTGTGCGGATTATGCTGAAACTTTACACAATAACGCGGAAAATGCAGGTATCCGTGCTGCTTATGTCTGTTTAGAACTTTCTGGTGTTGGGCATGGTTGTGATGCTTTTAGAACTCCCGACAGAGGACTTGTTTTTATAGACGACACCAATTCACTGGTTGCGACAAACTGTGATAAACAAGTTAACATAGTGGTCGGACAAGAATATTTACCAACAGCCTTGTTTTCTAGTCAGCAATTCTTGTCTATGGGTACTTTAGATTCCTACAAAATACAGTGGTGATGTAATTTCTTAACCGGGCTTGGCGCTGTAACAGAACCGGTCTCCAGAGGGTGGCGCGCAAATGGCTTTATTCCCTCCGCCAATAAAGTGAAAAAAGGAGGCGAACCGGTGAAGAACACTGAATGCACAATCTACATCATGTCAAAACATGGATGGATTCAGAAATTTAAAAAAGAAAAAGATGGATGGGCTCTAACAACTAGAAAAGGTACAGTATATCCATGCACTGCAGAACAATTGCTTTCGCACCTCCTTCCTGCTTTAGCTGGAATAAAGGGACCTTCCTGTACTGTTAAAGTTGAACCAGACAATAGAAATGAAATTTAGGTTTGGGTTGGGTGTGCTGAATTTTAACTCTAGAAGCGCAGGAGCTAGCGGGAGTCTACCATTAGCGGCGCGCAAAGGTCCCAAGTGCGCATTTTGAAGGGTTAAAATAATAAAGTTCTAAAACACATGTACCTCTGGAATATACATGAAAATTTTTCAGACATTCAGAGACATTAATTGCACTTGGCTGGAAGATGTCCCAAAACTATATTGCGAAACTTGCGACAAAGAAACGGAACAGTGCTATTGTAAAGTGAGTTCGAAAAAATTTGGTATTGTTTGCGCATGCAAGGAATGTAACACTATAAATAAAGTGGTGCAAGAATCTGAGAAACAAGGGTTTTTGAATAAACACAAGTCGCTAGATTCGAGATTTAGCGGTAGCGGTGATTTGCACATATGGTCGGAATTGGGCCGCTCAGGAACATGTGATGTATGTTATTTTGAGAAATCTCAGGAGTATGTGCGAGGAGGAAAATCTTTCGAATCGAATATAATTAATAAAGTTCGCCAAGAGCGCAAAGACGGATATGAGTTAGAGCAAATTGCGAAGAAATATGGTATCTCCACTTCGGATGTCTATGATATGCTCTACAAAACTTCCGAGTTGGATAGGCATGACTTGCATGACTTGAATCAGATTCTTTTACGATCCAGAGTTGGGACTGGTATACATACTCATTATAAAGGTGGCATATTTAGCGCATTGATGCCAGAGTCTTGGATTCCAATTGAAGCAGTAAAACTATATTTGTGTAACAAACATAAAGATTGGGCAAAAGAACAGAAGACGTCAGAAGAGCTATCCAAGAAGATAAATTCATGGATAGAGCGGGGCTTGGGCTTGGAGCCAACTCCTGCCAAGAAACACTAAGAAGTCTTCAGAGTCTTAAAGAAACTTTATTCTCGAGCGCGCATTTTCCAAGGCGGTGCGCAAAGGGATTTAGCAACGGCAATATTCTGTTTGTCTCCCAGTAAGGGCTTCGAAAATAGCAGCTCCAACTAGTGCAAGTAGATTTGTGATAAACCAATATACCATCTCTATTGTTTTCTCGGTCACGGGCAAATCAGAGTACATTATACCTAACGATGGTACGCCCGTAAAAATAAAAAATAAGATAGCAGTAATTAAGGCCCTTTGCCAATTCTCCAATCCCTTAAAAATCACCCAATAAACAAATGCTTCAAAGAATCCTCCTGCAATGATTATTAACGGATTCATGCCCCGCCCATCTTAATTAGCACATGCGCTTTTAACCACATTACTCCTAAAACGGTCAGACGCGCATTTTTTTGGGCGCAACATAAATCGGGACAGTTTCACGTAAAAAAGTCATAAATTTTTTACCAGTTTTTGTCTTTATAAAATAAGACCGACCAAGGGGGTTTGGGTTCGAATGGCAGAGCATTATGATATCATCGTCGTCGGTGGGGGACCTGCGGGCCTAGCTGCAGCAAAAGCCGCCGCTGGGGAGGGCGGGAAGGTACTCCTGCTCGAGATGCAATCCCAAATCGGCGGCCAGACTCAGTCAGCCACCTGGGCCCCTGCGAGCGTCGTGAGTCAACCCCTCAGAGAAGCTGTGTCTCATGAGGTCCACCGTGTAAAGTTGAACTCGCCTCACCAGCAGCTAGCCGTCGATGGAGATTTCGGCGTCATCCTCGATCGCCGCGAATTCGACAAGTTGCTCGCCTCGGAGGTCGTCGCAAGCGGCGCCGATATATGGGTGAGTTGCCCGGTGAAGGAGCTAATCATTAGAGATGATGTCGTGAGGGGCGTCCAGGCCGAAGCCGGTACGTGGGTCGAGCGCCTGGAGTGCGAGGTCGTCATCGATGCGAGCGGCGCCCAGGGACAATGGTCCAGCTTGCTCCTGCGGAAATTATTCAAGCGAGATTGGAGCCGCGAGCTGCTCACGCTCAGCAACGAGTACCTCATGGCAAATGCGTCGGCGAGGGAAGTTGAGCTGTTCTTCAACTCCTATTTTGCTCCATTGGGTCACGCCTGGGTATATCCACTTGGCAGGCGCTTCGCGATGGTTGGCATTCGGGGGGTCAGAATTCACCCTGATGCTTCACTCGACGAGTTCATCGGGCGCAGGGCGATACCCTCGCTCGAACGCGCCGTGCCTATCGCCGCATTCCGGGGCCAGCTGCCGATCGAGGGCGCGCTCAGCCCAGCGTGCGCAGATGGCATCATCTCAGTGGGTGGAGCTGCTGGGCAGGTGTACGCCCTATCTGGGGAAGGATTGAAATACGCTCTGGCATGCGGCGAGCTCGCGGGCAAAGTTGCCGTTGATGCGATCGTCGAGGGCAATATTTCAAAGGAGGGACTGATGGAATACGATCGAAGCTGGCGCGCCAAGTTCGAGCCCGAGCTCGGGATCGGGCAGCTTTTACACACCTCGCTTAGAACTTCACCCGACCAAAAGATGGACGACCTGCTCAGCTCATTGGCGGGCGATGTAAACCTCCAGCGAGCTTTCGTAAATGTGTTCATTGGCGTGGAGCTCGCCGAATCGTTGAAATTACTCCTATCCAGCGATGAGATCAGCAGCATCTTCGGGCGCGGAACTGTTGAAAAAGCCCTCGCCCTATGTAAACCTTAATATCGTAAGCACAAATGTCCTGTTGTTTTGGTGAATTCATGCGTCGCATTGCAGTGGCCTCTGGTAAGGGGGGTGTCGGCCGAACCACCCTCGTCGCCAATTTGGGCATCGCTTTGGCCCAGATCGGCAAGGCAACGGTAATCGTCGATGGGAGCCTCACGACCCCAAACTTGGCCCTGTTGTTCAAGCTCGAGAGGGTCATCTACACGCTCAATGATGTACTCGCCGGCGAGGCCACCCTTGCCGACGTGATGTACGAAGGTCCTGGCGGGGTCAAAATAATTCCTGCCGCGGTAACGCTTGAACAGATCCGGAGAGTGAGGTCGGAGCGCCTTCCGGAGGTGTTGCAGAAGCTACCCGAGGGCACCGATTTCTTGCTCATAGATGCTCCAGGAGGTCTGCGGCGTGAGACTGTATCAGCACTTCGCGCCGGACATGAGCTCATGTTGGTCGTCACACCCCAGATGACGGCCGTCTCCGACGCGCTGAAGACGCGCCTAGTTGGGGAATTCCTCGGGCTCAAGCCTATGGGCATTGTGCTCAACCGAACGCGCAGGGAAGAATTCGAGCTTGCAAAGGATGAGATCAGAAACATCCTAAATCTGCCAGTGCTCGCCGAAGTACCGGAAGACGCGAGCGTCAGAAAAGCCCTAAAGCTCGGCAAGCCTGTGATTGAGCTCAGCCCAAAATCATCCGCATCCAAGGCGATAAAAGCCCTCGCAAAAAAACTCGCAAGGATGAAGGTTGACTAATTTATAGTGATGGTAAATTTATATGGAATTTGACATCAATCCATTGTGAATGGGTGTTAAGTTGCGGAGATTCAAGCGCCGAGCCAAGGAGCGAAAGGGCAGCGAGAAAGCCGAAAAGAGGGAGCGCAAGTTACTCAAGAAGGAGCTGGAGGAAGGCGCAGAAGACGAGGAAGTCTTGGTGAACGAGGAAAGCTAAGTCTTGGCGCGCTCTGGCGGCAGGGTGAAACATATCACCCCTGGCTTGGGCTCGTATATCCTCCCCGCATTTTTCTCACCGACCAAGATCTCTTGAACAGACTCCTTGTTTAGCCCGACCTTCCCTGCTATGTCGATGATGTCATCAACTTCCACCATGCCGCTGGGCTCCTTGCTGGCGAGCGCCCGCATCGCCCGGAGCACGAAGTCGACCTTTGCCTGTTGCCCGTGTAAGACTGTCGATAGGTCATGCTTTCCGACCGCCGATACAGCAGTCTCAGCAGTGACGTAGGTGCTCACCTCAAGCTCGACGTGGAAGGGCTTCCCACATATCGGGCAGATCACTTCGATGCGCTGGCGCAAGTTACCACCTATCAAAATTTGGTCATAGATGCTTTTTAAAGTGTCGAGGGCCGCGGCGCCAAGTAAAACTTAAGTTTGCTGTCACAAGTGAAATGGAGGTGAAAAAATGCACATCCATGAATTTCAGGACATGATGAAAAGGATATATTTTCGCCGCGATTCCAAGCGAGGGGTAAAAAGAACATATGATTGGTTGGTGGATGAGGTCGGGGAGCTTGGGGCAGCGCTGAAGGGGCGGGACCTGAAAGCTCTGGAGGATGAGTTCGCCGATGTCATCGCTTGGCTCTCGTCCCTGGCAAATGTCGTCGGGGTAGACTTGGAAAAGGCCGCGTTGTCAAAATACAAAAACGTCTGTCCCAAGTGCCAAAAATCTCCCTGTGAGTGTTCCTTTCGATTGTCAGTGAAAATCAAGGGCTAATTACTTACGCTTGGGCATCAAATTGGACTTGATTTTATGAAATTTATCGCCGATGGCATGCTCGGCAAGCTCGCGCGCTGGCTTAGACTCGCGGGCCACGATGTCACTTACATCGGCGATCTCAAGATACCAGCAGAGGAGCAGGACGATGTATTACTCTCGCGCGCTCACCAGGAGAAGCGGGTGCTGCTCACATGTGATATAGACCTCCATAGGCGTGCGAGGCGGGCCGGCGTCAAAAGCGCGTTCATCCAAAGCAGCAACGTGGTCGAGCAGCTCGTCGAGGTTTCGAGGCGCAGCGGCCACAAGATTCAGATCCAGCCAGAGAACTCTAGGTGCCCGATGTGCAATGGGTTACTTGAAAAAGCGGGCAAAACAGATATCCAGGGCGAGGTGCCAGCCACGGTGTTAGAAAACCAGCGCGAATTTTGGAGGTGCTCGAGCTGCGGAAAGATCTACTGGAAAGGCAGCCACTGGCGGACGATAGTCGAGATGGCCGAGCGCTACAATCGAATGGTGGAATGATCGTTTGTTATCGTTGGAGGAAGGCAAGCTGCTGGTGAAGCTCGCTAGGCGGACGATTGAGGATTACCTGCGCACGGGGAAAAAACCGCCTGTGCCAGAGGTTGGGGCCAAGCTTCGAGAGCGACGCGGGGTCTTCGTTACCCTTACAAAGCACGGTAAGCTCCGAGGCTGTATTGGCCACCCCCTGCCGACTTTGCCCTTGATCGAGGCCGTCGTGGATTCCGCGGTTAGCTCCGCCATCCACGACCCAAGATTTTTACCGATGACTCAGGATGAGTTGCCAGACGTCCAGATTGAGGTAAGCGTGCTAACCCCTCCTGAGCTCATAAAGGTGAAGGACCCCCGCGACTACCTAAAGCATGTCGAGGTCGGTAAGCACGGTTTGATCGTGGAATGTGCTGGCTGCGCTGGTCTGCTCCTCCCTCAGGTGCCCACCGAGTGGGGCTGGGATGTCGAGGAGTTCCTCTCCCAGACTTGCATGAAGGCTGGTTTGATGCCGGATTATTGGCTGCGGGAGGATACGCGCATAAGCAGGTTCTCAGCACAGATTTTCGCCGAGGAAAGCCCGGGTGGTAAAATAAAGGGGGTACAATTGCTAAAAAGAAAAGTAAAGGGCTAAAATCGGATATTTTTGCGATTAGAGGCTAAAAACGAAAAATTTATATGGTTTACATCACCCTGAAAAATCAGAGAGGTGGAAAATTTTGGAACAAAAGATGGAAAGTAGGCAAATTTTGGCCTTTGAAAGTCAATTAAACTCTTTAAAGCAGAGATTAACTGAAATGGAGCGTAGATTGAGTATTTTGGAGCAATCCGCTGGGGTACCAAAGCCCGTTAGCAGTCCAGCGAGGCCCAATCCATCCTCCCAGCCTCGCGTCGGGGCAACACGCTACAGTTACATCCAAAGGACGATCATCGGGGCCAGACGTGAGTACGAACGTGAACATCGATAGGTCTGGCATCCGCTAGGCCATCCAGATCGTTGCCTTGTCTACCCTAAGGTTGCCTGACCTTTGGTCTCCTTCGCCACTTCCTCGGCCTTCGCCTACCTAAGTTTGATGGTCGCTGCGCTCTTCTTGAGGTGGTCCGGGGAGAATATGTCAAGGTCCTCGTTCCCGTTCTCTACTATCATCACTTCCTCCCGTTTTCTCACAGGGTACTTTACTTCCGTCCCGTTGATCAAACAGTCTGTTTTCCCATTTACCCGCTCCATCAACTTCGACTGCTCGGCCGGTTTTGGAACGCGAGTTCTCCTCATCTTCATCCCTCTACCGAGAAGTACACCCTCCTGCCCTCTCTCTCCCTCTTTACGTGCCCCATCCGAGCGAGCTGGTTCAAGTATGCGCTTTCGATCGCTCTGGCCCTGCCAGTCTCCCTCGCCACATCCTCGGCCATCGCCCTCCCCAGTTTCATGAGTACCATGGCACTTTTTCTCAAGTGGTCTGGAAAGGAGAGAAGTGTGGCTACATCGAAGCTCTTGTTCATTACCACTGGGTTTTCCGGTTCACTGCGCGGATATTCCACATCCGGTCTGTTGGTTATGTAATCGATTTTCCCCTCTATCCGCCTCAAACTTGAGAGCACAGATCTTAGACCCTCAGTCCGACCCATTTTTTTTATCCTCGGGGTTTTCCCCATATATCTGTTAAACATTTATGCATAAGAGATTCCCCCTTCCACCCTTGCAGAAAAGCTCGACGTTTTTGGAGAGTTTTCTAAAAGACCCCAATCAACAAACTCGACGTTTTTGGGGAATTTCCCTATATATCTGTTAAACGTTCATACAAATGAAAAATGATTATTGGATTGTAAGTCCACCATCTGCGACTATTAGCTGCCCAGTTATGTAGCTGGAGTCGTCTGAAGCTAGAAATACAACCAAGTTCGCTATGTCCCTGGGCTGCCCAATCCTCTTCAGTGGAATTGCCTGCTCAATCTGTTTTAGAGCTTCGTTTCCAACAATTTTCGTTCCAGGAGTTTCGACAGCGCCTGGGGCTATGGCGTTTACTCTAATTTTATATTGGGCCAACTCTACTGCAGCCGCTTTAGTGAAGCCGAGCACACCCCCCTTGGATGCTGAGTAGTGAACTAAGTTGGCATAGCCAATCACTGCGCCGGCTATGGAAGCGATGTTTACGATGTTCCCACTTTTCTGTTCGATCATTTTTGGAAGGACTGCCTTAGTGCAGTTGAAAACTCCCTTTAGATTTATCCCGATGACCTTATCCCACTCTTCCTCCTTCATCTCAACCAAGAGCTTGAAAGGGTATATCCCGGCGTTGTTTACGAGTATGTCGATCCTTCCGAATTTTTTGACCGCCGCTTTGGCCATTTCCCGGGTTTCCCTGCTGTCCGCCACATTTGCCCTTACTGCTAGTGCCTCAGACCCCAAACTTTCTATTTCCCTCACGGCATCCGCGATTTTATCGCTAATATCACTGACAACTACCTTAGCACCTTCCTTCGCCAGGGCCAATGCAATACCTCTGCCGATTCCTTGGGCTGCTCCAGTCACTATTGCAACTTTGCCCTTCAGTTTCATCTTCTCACCTATTTACAGTCCCTTGAGTTGATGAGAGGTGTATAAAGCTTTATTTGTCAGAGGTAATCTGGCACGAATATTTCAATGACGTTACGAAGGAGGGACTTGATGTATAAAACTCTGAAAAAGGAAGACATTAGGAAATTTATTAAGTACCTAAAAAAGGATTACGAGGTCATAGGGCCCAAGAGAAAGGCAGATGGGTACATTTTTGATTACATCGATGATCCAGCTGAGTTAGCCTTGGACTACACAACGACAATATTGCCGCCAAAAAAAATCTTCTTCCCACCCAGGGAGCCACTCTACAGTTATGAAAAAGTAGGCGACGAAGTCGTACTTCATGATTTAAGCGAAAAATGGGACAAGAAACGAGTCCTCTTCGGCGTGCACCCCTGCGACCTTAATGCGCTGCTAATTTTGGACGGGGTGTTTGGCGGTGAACTTAAAGATCCACTTTACCTCTACCGGAGAAAGAATACTTTGATAATCGGCATGAATTGTAAAAGTCCTGATGAGAACTGTTTTTGCGATGCGATGGGCGCTGGTTCAACGATTAAGAAGGGATATGACCTGCTTGTCACCGATATCGGCGATAAGTATTACTTCCAATCCGGGAGCAAGGCGAGCGAGAAGATCCTTGGGGCGAATTTCTTCAGTAGCACGACAAAAGAAGATCGGAAGAAAATGGAGGCGGAGGTCCTCAGGGTGAAAAACAAACTTCGAAGCGATTTCAGGATCGATAATTTAGGAGAGAGGATGAAGGGGAAGTTTTGGTCGAAGCTCTGGGAAGCTCAAACTAAGAAATGCGTACTTTGCGGGGCCTGTAATTTCATATGTCCAACTTGTTACTGCTTTGACGTGATCGATGAAACGGACTTTGCGGGGAAAAAGGGTCAGAGGGTTAGGGTCTGGGACACGTGCCATTTCAAGAACTTCGCCTTGGTCGCCGGGGGGATCAACTTCAGGGGAGGCAAGGTACCGAGGGTAAAACAAAGGCTTTACCACAAGCTATGCTATTCTACCGAGCAACGGGGAGTATACGACTGCGTGGGATGTGGGCGATGTATTCAATTTTGCCCAGCGAGGATCGACATTAGGGAGATCATAAAAGACGTGCAGGGGGAATGACGTGAAGAATCCATACATCCCCAACCTTGCAGTCATAAAGGGCATAAAGGACGAAGCTCCGGATGTCAAGACTTTCAAAATCTCGCTTAAGGACGGACATTTAAAATATTTGCCAGGCCAGTTTATCGAGCTGACCGTATTTGGTTATGGAGAATTTCCAACGAGCATTTCTTCGTCCCCGGTACCCAAGAAAAATCATTTTGAGGTCACAATAAAAAAAATTGGCGATGTTACAAATACATTGCACCAACTGAAAATCGGCTCCACTATCGGTGTTCGGGGGCCATTCGGTAACGGATTCCCATTGAGTGCGATGAAGAAGAAAGATGTTATGATAATCGGCGGCGGTGTCGGGTTAGCTCCTTTAAGATCACTAATTTACTACCTCCTGGCGAACAGGGAAAAATACTGCGATCTGAAGCTCCTTTACGGCGCTAGGACGCCGGATGACATACTCTTCAAGGATGAGATGAAGAAATGGGATATGGAAGTTTGTCTGACGGTGGATAGGGCAACTGAGGGATGGACCGGAAACGTCGGCTTGGTGACGACGCTCTTCAAATGGACGGAAATAAAGCCGGAGAATACAGTGGCCGTGATATGTGGGCCGCCAATAATGATCAAGGTCGTTTCGGACGAGCTCTTGAAGATGGACTTCCCCGAGGACCGAATAATCGTCTCCCTCGAGAGGTTGATGAAGTGCGGCATGGGAATTTGTGGACATTGCAACATCGGAGCGAAGTACGTGTGCAAAGACGGGCCGATATTTGCCTACGGCGAGACGATGAAATTTTTGGAGGCGGCACTTTAGGTGGTTCTATGAAACCTAAGATCGCAATTATAGGCCTGTCCTGCTGCGAGGGCTGCCAGGTTCAGTTTCTCAACCTTGGTGAAGAAGTACTAAGTGATATTTTGGATGCAGCAGACATCGTGAATTTCCGATTCGCGAAGGGGAAGAACTTACCTGGCCCATTCGACATAGCTTTTGTCGAGGGGAGCATTGTAACGCCGCAGGAAGTCGAGGTGGTAAAAGAGGCAAGGGAAAAGTCAAGGATCCTCATCGCGCTAGGCATATGCGCATGTTGTGGCGGAGTGCAGTCGATAAAGAATTTTCTCCCGCACGATGAGGTCAGACGAAGTGTTTACGGCGATGTCAAGCTAAACTACGAGGCATCTGAGAAGGTTCAGCCGTTGGATGATTACGTAAAAGTCGATTATTACATCCCGGGATGCCCGTTCGATATGAAAGGATTTTTGAAAACGCTCAAGCTCGCGCTCACCGGCAAAAAACCCTCGCCGATTGACTACAACGTCTGCGCGGAGTGCAAGCTCAGAGAGAACAACTGCCTACTTGATAAAAAGATCACCTGCATGGGCCCCGTGGTGAGGGGAGGTTGCAATGCCCTTTGTCCGAGTCGCAATTACCCGTGTGAGGGGTGTTGGGGTCCATCCGAAGATGCGGAGGAGAGGATCGAAGCGTTCTTGGAGATCCTGAGGTCCTACGGCATCCCCGAGGAGGAAATAATCATGAAGTTCAGGAAATATGCAGGGCCAACGAAACCATTTGGGAGGCTCACCGGTGGTCATTAGGATAGAGGAGCTCACAAAAATAGAGGGCCACGGCAGCCTGGTGATCAACGTCAAGGACAAGAAGGTGGAGGAGCTGCGCCTGGACGTATTTGAGGGCTCTAGGTTCTTCGAGCCAATTTTGGTAGGCAGAAAATATTCGGAAGCCATGGAAATTTCCTCGAGGATTTGCGGCATATGCGCCATACCACACTACCTTACCGCGCTAAAGGCGATAGAGCGGGCTCTGGATGTTGAGCCCTCCGATCAAACTGTCAACTTAAGAAAGCTGCTTTACTTTGCGGGGGATCTACAGAGCCATGTTGCACATATCTATTTCTTGGCACTGCCGGACTACCTCGGCTACGAGAGCGCGTTTGCGATGGCGAAGGATCATCCAGAGGATGTCAAGAGGGCGCTGCGCATGAGGAAGTTGGCGAATGATTTAATCGAGGTCATCGGGGGCAGGTTGATACACGTATTTACGCCAATCGTCGGCGGGTTCAGCTCGTTGCCTTCCAGAGGGAGGTTAGAGGAGCTTTTGAAGCGCTTTAGGGGGGCAGGCGGAGATGTCCAAGCCACTGTTAATCTATTGAGGAAAATTGATTTGCCCAAGTTCGGGAGGGAGACTGAATATCTGGCTCTGGATAAAAAGGGAACATATCCGATATACGACGGGGACGAGGTCGCCTCCACGAATGGTCCAACATTTCCCGTGGCAAACTATCGTGAAGAGATAAAGGAGTTCCCGGTGCCATATTCAACCGCGAAGCATTCGATACATCAGACCACCGGCAAGAGCTTCGGCGTCGGCCCATTGGCGAGGTTGAATATTAACCGGAAATATCTCTCTGATAATGCAAAGGAAACCGTAGATCGGATCGGAGCAAAGTTCCCGAGTTCAAATCCGTTCATGTACAACGTGGCTCGAACGATAGAAGTAGTCCATTACATCGACGAGATAATAAGCATACTAGATGAACTTGTGGAAGCAGGCCTGAAGGATGAAGAACCGAAGGTGAGTGCGAAAGCTGGGGAGGGCGTAGCTGCGACGGAGGCACCGAGGGGAACTTTGTACTACCACTTCAAGCTCGACGGGGACGGAAAAATTGAATACGCCAACATAGTGACGCCGACAGCCCAAAATTTGGAAAACATAGAAGGCGATCTAAGAGTCCTCGTACCTCAACTCCTATCTTTACCGAAGGAAAAGATGATTCTAAACCTGGAGGAATTGATCAGGGCATATGATCCATGCATTACGTGCTCAACGCACTTCCTTGAGGTAAAATTCATTTAGTATCTGCTTTACATCCCCGAGCAAGCTTTGGGCGGGTTTTCCGTATGGTAGCCCCAAAATCCTCGTCTTTGGTCCTCCGATTCCCTTCACCAATTTGATGAAAAATCCGAGGTCGAAGTCGTGGAGGGTGTAGAGGTTCCTATCCTTTAGAAGATCGTCATCGATGAACTGGACGTGATCAATCCCCTTGACTACGTCTAGGATGATAGTGCCATCGGTGTGTTCAAGAATTTCTGATGGGTCATGGCAGACGATGAACTGCACATCTTGGGAATCGTCCTTCAGGAGTTCACATATCTTCAGGGCGGTGTCGTCATCCCCAACGAGCTCGCTCCCGAAGCATAGAACTTTCATGAGACCATCGAGTAAACTAGAGGTAGCCTTCCGCCTTCAGCAACTCGGCGTTGAGTATCGCCGCTCCAGCCGCGCCCCTGATGACGTTGTGCCCGCAGCAGACGAATTTGATGCCGTTTTTGAGCGCCGGGTCTTTCCTTATCCTCCCAACGACGACTGCCATCCCCGGCACGCTCCCCGCGTTCCTGGCGTAGCGTGGCTGGGGCATGTCTATCGCATCCGAGACTATCACTGGCTGTTCCGGCGCCATCGGCAGTTTGAGCTTCTGTGGCCTAGCCCTGAATTTTCTGAGCACTTCCGCGACCTCTTCCGGCGATGCTCCCCGCTCGAGCCCGACGAAGACGGCTTCGGTATGGCCGTCGAGCACTGGCACGCGATGACAGCTCGCGCTGACCTTGATCGGTGCAGGTGAGACTTTTTCGCCCCCGAGTTTGCCGAGCAGCTTCAACGGCTCCTCCTCCACCTTGCCCTCCTCATTTGCGATGAATGGAATGACATTGTCCTCTATCGCCATCGAGGGCACGCCAGTGTACCCTGCGCCAGAGAGCGCCTGCATCGAGGCGACGTGCACGCTACTTATCCCGAATGCATCGAGCAACGGCCTGAGCGCCAGCGCGAAGACTATCGTGGTGCAGTTGGGGTTCTTCACGATGTAACCTTTCCATCTTCGCTGCTTCTTCTGGACATCGATGAGTTTCAGGTGATCGGGGTTGACCTCAGGGATTATCAGCGGGATGTCGGGGTCCATTCTGAAGTTGCTAGAGTTCGAGCTGACGACGAAGCCAGCTTTCGCGCATGCGGGCTCGACCTTCGCTGCCTCATCTGCAGGCATTGCCGAGAACAGGAGCTTCACGTCCTTGACTGCCTTCGGGTCCGTGGGCCTGACCTCGATGTCCGCGACCTGCTCGGGCACCTCCTCGCTAAGGTACCACTTCGCTACCTCGCCGTAGGGCTTGCCTGCGGAGCGTTCGCTAGCCGTGAGCGCCGCTAGCTCGAACCAGGGGTGGTCTAGGAGCAGCTTGACGAAGTGCTGCCCAACCGTGCCCGTCGCGCCTAAAACTGCGACTGGAATTTTCGCCATACGATTACCTTGCTACATTATCCCTCGTGAGATTTATATCCACATTGTTTTTTATCGGTGCCACCACAATCTGATTGGTGTATCTGTTGCCAAGGCGGAAATACGGGCACATGGTGAAGCCCCTCCCCTCGCCCCCGCCAGCGGAAAAATGCCGGTTCTGTAAGCTCGGCCTTCCCTGCCCCTTTCACAAGCAGAGTAAACCATCTTCTCAGGGATCGAAGTAATAGATTCAAATGTTCGAATTAATCATTCGTATGGCGTATGTCCCATATCTCCTTCAACTTTTCATGGGGGATTTTGGAACCCTTGATACACCCCTTTAGCTCCCGCTCAAATTTTTCGATGTCCTTCACCGTGGTTTCTCTCATATCTTCACCCATCTCATTTATTGTCCCACTGGATGTTTTTGCCTTAAAAATCACCTACTCACAACGTGTGGGCGATGAAAAGGGGCGCGCGGGAAGGGAAAATATAAATATAACTTATAATTTATAAAATATAGGGAAGAGGGTGGCGACAACGATTCAGGTGAAGGATAGGACGATTAGGCTACTCGAAACACTCAAGCGAACTACTAGGGCGAGGAGTTACGACGAGGCGATTCGGGTGCTCCTTGAGGAGAAATTCAAGCTCCAAGGCGAGATGTTTGGTGTAGACAAGGGCAGGATCTCGAGCTTCAGGGAGGAGGAGAGGTTGGAGGACCGAGAGTGATTATCTTCGATAGCTATGCTTGGGTGGAGTATTTTATAGGCAGTGAGAAGGGGGCAGTCGCGAAGGAGTACTTGGAGGGGGATAAAATCGTGACGCCCGATGTGGTGCTTGCCGAAATCGCTCGCAAATATCTGCGTGAGGGTTTGACTGTTGGTGAGGTGAAGGGGAGGGTCTACTTCATTGCAGCTCGGAGCGAGGTAGAGGCCGTGGATGCTGACATTGCCCTGGCGGCAGCCGAGGCTTGGAAGGAGCTCCAAGAGAGGGCAAGGAAACGAAAGTTAAGAGCCCCAAGCTTGACCGATGGAATAGTGTTGGCCCTAGCCAGAAGGCACGGGGCTAAGGTGCTGACGGGGGATGAACATTTCAAGGGGATGGAAGAAGCGATAATGCTGTTGTAATTCTGACGACAAAAGTTGGTAAAAATCGTAGAATTGAAGTTCAATCTAGAACGTAGGGATAGTTATCCTCGAGCCACTCCTGAGCATTGAACTCCGAAATGAAATAGGCATACTTCAACCAATCAAAATCAGGATACGCCTCTAGACCCCACCTCAGAACTTCGGCATTCACATTGATTCACTGTTCATCGACTTTTGCGTAGACAACCGCTATGAACCGGCCATACTTATCTCGGTAGGGGCCTTGGCTTTCAGGGTTTTGCCACTGGTTATCGTCAAGATCTAGGTAGACCAAGGTTCCACTGTTCAGGTCAGGCCCAACACATCTCGCATGTCCTGCACAACACCCGGCCTGCCTTTTTTGGCAACGTGTCGTATCGCCTTCAACGCCCCGGCTACAAACGTCTCCCGGCTGTGTGCTCGGTGCACGATCTCGACCCGTTCGCCGGGCGCAGCAAACGTCACGACGTGCTCGCCCACTATGTCTCCGGCCCTGACCGAATGGATGTAGATCTCACCCTTTGCTCTGGGCTGTTTTCCAGCGGACCTCCCACATTTTATGCTCTCCTTGCTCAAACCTAGCTCCTTCGCAATAATCTCAGCCGCTCGAAGAGCAGTGCCGCTGGGCGCATCGGCTTTATGCATGTGGTGGGCCTCCACTATCTCGACGTCGTAGCCGCTTCCCAGCGACCTTGCAGCTTCCCCCACGAGCTTGAAGAACACGTTGACTCCCACCGACATATTCGGAGCTACAACTGCAGTGATTTTTTTCTTCTCGACGATTTCAGCGATTTCTGTTTGCTGTTTTTGGGTAAAGCCGGTCGTGCCAACCACCACAGCAACGCCACCATCGGCTGCAGCTCCGATGTTCTGGACTGCAGCGTCAGCATTTGTGAAGTCCACGAGCACATCTGGCTTCTTGTCGCGCAGGACTTCAGCCAAGTGCTCGGCCCCGACGATTTTCACGCCCAAATTTCCAACTCCGGCCAGCTCGCCAGCATCCTTCCCAGCCGCAGGAGTCTTCGGGGCATCCACAGCCGCGACTATCTTCATGTCGGGCTGCTCGGAGATCATCCTGACGAGAAGCCTGCCCATCCGCCCGCAGGCGCCGCAGACGGCCACCTTTATCATTTAACCAGCCCGAGCTCTACCAAGACCTTGCGCAGTTTCTCCCTGTTTTCGGGCCTCATCTCGACCAGGGGCAGCCTGAGGTTGCCCGCGGCCATCCCCATCATCTCCATCGCTGCTTTGACCGGCCCAGGGTTCGTCTCTATGAACATGGCCTTGAAGAGCGGCATCAGCTCGAAGTGGATTCGCCTTGATGTTTCGAGGTCACCTGCCATGAAGGTGTCTACGAGTTTAGCTATCCTGTCCGGGACGATGTTCGAGGCCACCGAGATCACTCCCTCGCCGCCCAGCCCCAGTATCGATAACGTCAAAGAATCCTCCCCTGATATCATCGAGAAATCCCTGCCGCGCGTGAGGTCGATTATCCTCATGACCTGGTCCATGTTGCAGCTCGCCTCTTTTATGCCCACGATGTTCCCGATTTCCGCGAGCCTCGCGACGGTTTCCGCCTCCATGTTCACGCCCGTGCGGGATGGGATGTTGTAAATCACTTGAGGGATGTCGACTTCCTCTGCAATTTTCTTGTAGTGCTCGTACAACCCAGCCTGCGTAGGTTTATTGTAGTAGGGGACGACTATGAGGGCACCATCTGCTCCGACCTCCTTGGCGTGCTTCGTAAGCATGATTGCCTCCCAGGTGCTGTTGCTGCCAGTGCCGGCTAGCACAGGGACTTTGCCCCTCGCTGCGTCGACGGTTACCTCAGTCACCCGGTTGTGCTCCTCGTAGGAGAGAGTCGCGCACTCTCCAGTCGTACCCACGGGCACCAATCCGTGGATGCCCTTTTCGATCTGGAAATTCACGTTGGCGCGTAGCCCCTCCTCATCGACCTTGCCATTCCTGTCGAATGGAGTTACCATCGCGGTATATGCGCCTTGAAATCTCAAATTTACACCTCCTCCATTGTTTGTCTCAAAAGCTTGAGCGCCCGTTTCGAGTCGGCCCAGTTAATGAAGAACGTGATCGATGCCCTGCTGGAAAGTATCTCGATGATGTTTATTTTTCTCTTGGCCAAAGGCCCGGTCAACCTCGTGATGATTCCCGGAGTTTCGATGAATTTCTCGCTCTCCGCAACTATCATGGCGATGTCATCCTCGCTCGTCACGGATTTCATCAATTCATGCCTTTTCACGACTTCATGGAGCATCCTGAGCGCACGGGGTGCCTGCCTTCGATCAACGTAGAGCGAGAATGACCTGGGACCGATTGAGACGCCGAAGATGTTTATGCCAGCCTTGCTCAGAGGTGTAGCTGTCTTCATGAGGATCCCTGGCACGAGCTGCATCTGTCTACCGACTATCGTAAGCATCGCCAGCGGGTTTTTGTACAACCTCACATCCATTTCACCGCCTCCGGGCCCCACTATTTTCGTCCCCCGAGCAGAGAGACTTCCATGGCGGAAATGTATAACCTTTGCGTCGATGTGAGGGTCTTTGTAGTTCATCGCGCGGGGATGTAGCACTTGAGCCCCATACATCGCCAGGTTCCTCATCTCCTCAACTGTTATTTCTGGGAGCAGGCGGGGCGCGCGGGTTTTGTTCGGGTCACCGCTCATCACCCCTTCCACGTCTTTGACGATTATCACCTCGTCAGCGTCTAAACAGGAGCTGATGAGGAATGCTGTTATGTCGCTGCCCCCCCTCCCAAGGGTGGTTATGTTGCCTCGACTGTCTTTGCCCAGGAATCCGCAGATGACTGGGATGGTGTCTCTTTTCAGGAGGGACAGAATGTATTTTCGGACTCGACGCCTCGTCCCCGCCAGGTTCACTTTTGCGTTGCCGAAGTTGCTGTCGGTCACCACAGGCCACTCGGGGCATCCGGGATCGATATATTGAGCGTCCGCGCCTAGGCTGCAGAGGGCTTCTGCGAAAATTCGAACGCTGATCCTTTCACCCAGCGACATTATGCTGTCCAACTCTCTCGCGCTGATTCTACCTTTGGTGCTCGCCTGGGCCGCTCGAATGAGTTCGTCCGTGGTGTGGCCCATTGCCGAGACGATAACCGCCACCTGCGCGCCCTTCAGGTGCTCCCGATAGACCGATTTAGCAGCCAAAAGCACCCGGCGCCTATCACCCACGCTCGTTCCCCCGAATTTGGCGATGATTCGCCTCATTCCAGCCACCCAGGTATCCGGTCCAAGCGGGTGAGATCATCGAAGCTCTCCCGCTGCCTCACTACCTCAGCCCTGCCGGAGTTCACGAGCACCATTGCCGGACGGGGTTGGGCGGTGTGCTGGCTGGACATTGCTAGGCCGTAAGCCCCGACGTCGAACACCGCGATCAGGTCGCCCTGCTCCACCTTCGGCAACCTCCGCTCCTTGCCCAGGAAATCTCCGGACTCGCAAAGTGGTCCCGCGACATTTACCAGCTCCGTATGTTCTGCCCGCATCCTATTGGCTACCTCGATGTGGTGGTATGCGCCGTACAGGGCTGGTCTGATCAGCGCATTCATGCCTGCGTCGACCGCGACCCAGCCAGGCATGCCCTGTCTTTCCTTTGAGTAGCCGACCCTCGCCAAGAGCACGCTGGCATCTGCCACGATGTAGCGCCCGGGCTCGAATATGAGGGTGGGTCTGCTCAGGCGGTGTTTCTTAACTGCTCCCTCGATTATCGGGACGATGCTGGAAGCAAGTCGTTCTGGCTGCAGCTCCCGTTCATCTGGTTTGTATGGGATGCCCAAGCCTCCCCCGAGGTCGATGAATCTTATGTCGGTGCCCGAATACACCTTGAGTTCTGCGACCAAATTCATGAGCTTCTCCGCAGCCTCCTCGAATGGTTCGGTTTCAAGTATCTGCGAGCCGATGTGGCAGTGAATTCCCACCACCTCGACACCCCCCATCTCAGAGGCCATGCTGTAAGCCTCGAGCGCCTGACCACTCGCCACATCGAGGCCGAATTTGCTCTCCCGCAACCCTGTCGCGATGTAGGGGTGAGTTGGGGTCCTGACATCTGGGTTCACCCGAAAACCCACCCGCGCCCGGCGACCGAGCCTTAAAGCTATCTGATTGACCGCGAGCAGCTCCTGGGTGTTATCGACGTTTATCAGCACGTCGTTGGCTATCGCAATTTCGAGCTCGGCGGCGGATTTGTTGTTACCGTTGAAGACCGTCTGCTGACCGGGCACGTCGATGCGACTGGCGATCTGAAGCTCGAATGCCGAACTCACCTCAGCCCCAGCGCCCTCGCCGTGTAAGATTTTGCATATCGCCAGGTTTGAGTTAGCTTTGTAGGCATAGCAGATCATGACGCTCGGCCATCTCTCCGAAAATGCTCGGTAGAACCTCTGGTAATTCTCCCTGATCCGCTGCTCATCGACGGCATACAAAGGCGTGCCGAATCGCTCTGCTAGCTCGACCGCGCTCATTCCACCTATCGTCAGGTGACCATGTTCGTCTATCCCGAAGTGTGATTTTAGCATCTTTTCTCCACCTCTCCCAAAGCCTGCTCGAATAGGTCTAGGCCGAGGTCTAGCTCCCGCTGGCTGATGATGAGCGGGGGCGCTATTCGAATTGTCGATTGCCCCCCGCGGAAGACTATCACGCCTCGGTTGATGGCCGCCTGCACGACTTTATCCCTCTCCTTGACCGCAGGTTTCCTCGTCCCACGATTTTTCACGAGCTCCACAGCCAGTAGGAGACCTTTGCCCCTGACATCTCCAATGAGCTCATAATTTTCAGTCATCTCCTGCAGCCGTCCGAGCGCGGTTTTGCCCAACCTCGCGGCCCGACTGACCAACCTCTGTCGTCGAAGGACATCGAGTCCGGCCAGGGCTGCCGCACACGCGAGCAGGTTGCCCCCGAAAGTCGTGGCGTGCGCCCCTGGCTCCCAGTCCATGACGTTGGAGCGGGCCACAACCGCGCCCATCGGCACCATGCCCCCAGCTAGTGCTTTCGCCATGCACACGATGTCTGGAGTGACTCCCCAGTGCTCCATCGCGAACATCTTGCCCGTGCGCCCCAGGCCGGTCTGAATCTCGTCAGCGATGAACAGCCAGTCGTGGTCGTCGCAGAGCTCTTTCAGCATCGGGTAGTACTCTGGCGGTGGGATGATGTAGCCGGCATTTCCCTGGATTGGCTCGGTTATCACTGCGGCGACTTCCTCCGCTGGCGTCGTCGTCTCCAGGGACCCCCTCAGGTACTCGAGGCACAGGAAGTCACATCCAGGGTAGCTCTGGTTGAATTGGCAGCGGTAGCAGTATGGGAAAGGCATGATGCTGACACCAGGCACTAAGGGAGCGAAGAATTTACGATGTCGGGAGCTGCTCGAGGAAAGGCTCATCGCCCCGAATGTCCTGCCGTGGAATGCGCCCGTGAACGCTATCATCTTGGGCCGCCGGGTATGCCAGCGGACGCATTTGAACGCAGCTTCGATCGCCTCGGCCCCGCTGTTCGTGTAGAAGACGCGTTTCGCGAATTTACCTGGTGTGATTGCGGTGAGCCTTTCGGCTAGCCTCACCTGAAGATCGTAGTAGAAGTCCGTGCCAGCGAAGTGCGTCAGCCTGGCAGCCTGCCTCTGGACCGCGCGCACGAGCTGGGGGTGGGAATAGCCATAATTCATGACGAACATTCCAGCGGAGAGGTCCATGAGGACGTTTCCGTCGACGTCCCTTACGTACACGTTGTAGCCCTCCTCGCCGACGATGGGCTCGGCCCGGGTGTAAGATGGGGATATCACCCTCTCATCCCTAGCCACGATCTTCCTCGCTCTGGGACCTGGGATCGGCCTGGTCACTCTCGGACCGCCTTTCACCCACCGAGGCCTAGCCATGAACATCGCCTACGACAGCACTACTGAAAACGAGCCTATTACTTAACAATTTTGGCGGTCGGTAAACTGGGGCAGCGCGCCTTAAAACAATCAGCCCTTAAAGCTATCCCCCATTAAGTTCGCCTCTAGTAGATGCTGGGCGGTGATTTAAAAAGGGTTTCGGTTTCACAGCATTATCGTCTCTTTCAGCCATGGTTCAACCTTTTTCCTGTAGACGTCGCGCCTCACTTCCCTGCATATTCTGATTATATCCTTCCTCGATGGCAGCTCGGTCTCACGCTTGTCAAGGTCCATGTTTTAACACCCTCCAAACCTTCACCGCTTCGGCTATCGCGGGGCGTCCCTCGACGAAGATCTCGATCGCCCTGTGCCCGCCCGTCCACTGGATCAGGCGCGGCTTGGAAATCCACCTGCCCACGCACCTTATCTTCTCGGCCTTGATGATTTCATCGCTGGGGCTCAACCCAACCCTCCTGCCAGAGCTCCATTAAAACCTCGTTGACTAGGCTCATGTCAACGCGCAGGGCATCGCTTATCTCGTCAGCGCTCACGCGGTCCTTGCCCTTCAGATATTTCCGCACTTCTTCCTTCGCCTGCCCCTTCGCCAGTTCTCGGTAGGTGACGACTTCCAGGCCCCGGAGGTACTCGGCGTAGTGCTTGATCGCCTCCCTTATCGCCTCAGCCTTCGACATCCCCAGTTTTGTGGCGATTAGCCCGAGGTCTCGCCCCCGATCGCTGAGGTCTATCGGGTAGACATATCGCTGGGCCTTTGCGCTTGCCAATTTCTTCACCGTTGTATAAGTTTTATACACAGGTATAAATTCTTTTCGCATGGTCTCCCGATTCAACTTTGTAGGAGGTAGTTTATGAGGCGAAAAGATGCGACTCTACAGGCTCCGCGTGGGTGAGTACAGGGTGTTCTACGCGGTCGAGGGGGAGAAGGTGATCATCCTAGGCGTGGAACATAGGGGAAGGGCATACAAACGCTCCTAACCTCCCTGCCGCTCGCGCTCCGTGGGGTCAAATCTCCCGAGAAGGTAAAGCAGGATTTGAAATTTAAGCTAGGAGTTTGTTTCATAAGCCTTAAATATCGTAAGACGCTCGCTATTAATACAGCAAAGGATGAGGGGTTGAATTGAATCGGATAGGTGTAATGTTCATATTTCTCCTGCTTTTCGTGGTCAGCTTGGCCCATTTGAAACCAGTATCTGCACAACAGAACGATTGGAGCTCCGGGGCGGACGCAGGCGACAGCTTTTTCCAGGCCCTAGCGATAACCCCTGGGACTGGCACGGGCCACCTCGACGATACTGACACAGACGATTATTACAAGGTTAACGTCTCCGCAGGACAGACCGTGAGCGTCAGTATGACACCTCCCTCGGGTTCTGATTTTGACCTCGCGCTTTACGATACGGACCAGTACTACCTCGACTCATCCATCCTTAGTGGTAGCTATACCGACACGGTAGAGGGGATAGCGGCCGCATCTGGCTACTTCTACATTCACGTCTACTGGTACAGAGGTTCCGGAAGTTACTCCCTCACGGTCACAGTAGTGGGCGGCACGGCGCAGGACGACATGAACACAAGCATTGACGCTGGCAACTCATTCAGCGCTGCCACCACGATACTCCCAAAATCCGGCATGGGATACATCGACTACACCGACACGAACGATTACTACAAGGTTCATGTGAATTCGGGACAAACCATCAGCGTCGAAATGACGCCCCCACCAGGTTCAGACTTCGACCTCTACCTTTACGATTCAAGTCAATCGCAGGTTGACTATTCCAATTATGGAGGGAGTCAGACAGATTCAGTTGAGGCGATTGCAACCTCCTCAGGCGACTACTACATTCGCGTCTACCAGTACAGCGGTTCCGGAATTTACTTAATGACTGTCACGGTCACAGGAGGCGCGACTCAAAACGACATGAACACAAGCGTTGACGCTGGCAACTCGATCAGCACCGCCACCACAATCCCGGCAGGCTCGGGCACGGGCTACATCGACTCGACTGACACATACGATTATTACAAGGTCAGCGTCACCTCGGGTCAGACAGTGCGCGTAAACATGACGCCCCCATATGGATCCGACTTCGATATTAGTTTATACGACACCAACCAATTACAAGTAGATTCATCCACCCTCGGCGGAAGTCAGACGGACGCGGTCGATGGAACCGCAGCTGCTTCAGGATACTTCTACATCAATGTTTACCGATATAGCGGCTCTGGCATCTATTCGATGACTGTCACGGTCACAGGAGGCGCGACTCAAAACGACATGGGCACAGGAACGGATGCCAGTAACTCGCTGAGCGCTGCCACAACTATCCCAGCGGGCACGGGCATCGGTTACATCGACTCGACAGACACCGACGATTACTACAAGGTGAGCGTCAACTCTGGACAGACCGTGAGCGTCAGCCTTACGCCCCCATATGGATCCGACTTCGACCTTTACCTCTACGATACGAGCCAGTCCTACATCGATTCATCTACACTTGGCGGTAGCCAGACAGACATGGTCGAGGGGACAGCAATTGCATCGGGCTACTTCTACATCCGCGTTTATAAGTGGTCGGGTTCAGGAATTTACTCCCTCTCCATCACCGTCACCGGCGGCACGACTCAGAACGATGCAAATTCAGGCACAGATGCCGGTAACAGTTTTGATCAAGCATTGAGGATATCCGCCGGCAGTTTTACAGGCTACATCGACTCGACTGACACATACGATTATTACAAGGTCAGCGTCACCTCGGGTCAGACAGTGCGCGTAAACATGACGCCCCCATATGGATCCGACTTCGACCTTTACCTCTATAACTCCTATCAAACGCAGGTTGCCTCATCCACCCTAAGTGGAAGCCAGGCGGATTCAGTGACATATACTGCAACCTTGGCGGGCGATTACTTCATCGCGATGGTGCAGTGGAGCGGCTCTGGTGTATACTCCTTTGATGTTTGGCTTTCATCCACCTCTGCCCAAAACGATTGGAACTCGGGCACGGATGCCGGCAACAGCTTTGATCAAGCCCTGGCCATAAGTCCTGGCACTGGCACTGGTTATATTGATAGCACAGATACGGACGACATTTATAAAGTGAATGTGGCATCGGGCGGAGAGATAAGTGCCGTCCTCACGCCACCATCTAGCGCTGATTTCGACCTAGCCCTCTACGATTCGAGCCGTACCCAAGTAGCATCCTCAACGCTTGGAGTGAGTCAGGTTGACTCCGTTTCGTATACCGCAACTTCGACCGGCGATTGGTACATCCGCGTCTACAGGTATAGTGGCTCAGGCACCTATACGCTCCAAGTTTCGACCACATCCACAACAGTCCTGGCAGAATCGCCTCACCCATATCCGAATAACTACGATTACATGTGGACGATCAGCGAGGCCGGAGCTGGAAAGATCAGAGTTCACTTCACCCAGTTAGATGTCGAGCAGGGCTGGGATTACGTTTACATCCACGATGAGAATTCTAACCTTATCACGAGTTATACCGGAAGCTACCGTGACCTGTGGACAGATTGGGTAACCGGAAGCACGATAAGGGTAAGGCTGGTCTCCGACTATTCAGTAACCGCGTACGGCTTTACCATCGATGGCAAAGAGACGGGGGCGGCGCCACCACCGCCATCTGGGAACAAATTCGCGATCCTTGCAGGCGTGAACGACTATGCAGACCCATCCATCAATGATCTCGTCGGCTGTGTTGAAGACGCGACGGACTTGAGGAGCTACTTAGTTAGTAAGGGCTATCAAATAAGTTATTTCTTGGCTGACTCTCAAGCTACCGAGGCGAACATAAAAGCCGCGATAGCCAACGTGGTGGCGCGAGTCGGCTCAGACAGCACGATCGTATTTTCATTCTCTGGGCACGGTGGTAAGTCAAACGAGGTGGGCCTGCCAGCTGGCAACTCCGTCATATGCTGCCACGACAGCGGCTGGGGGACGAGTGGTAATCTCACAGATGTGGAACTCCAGCAGGCGTTTTCAGGTTACACGGGCAGGTTATTTGTCTTCCTGGATACCTGCCGCTCGGGAGGCATGAACGAGGTCGCCACCGGTTCGAACAGATACATGACGACCACGTGCAGCGACGATGGCTATGGGTGGGGTGTACCTCAGTACCAGAATGGCGCCTGGGGGTACTGGTTCTGCGATCGTGGCCTGCTTAATGGAGGGTCTGGTCATCAAGATATGGAAGGCAACTTCACGTGGGCAAAGCAACAGTATATCAGCGACATTCTGGCGGGTACGGAGTACAATACACAAAACAACTACCCAATGCAGTTCGATGGAGATTTAGCTAACTTGTTCAATCTTTAGGGGGATAATGTTTGAAACTTGGATTCAAGATAATTGGCGCGGCAGTAGCGGTTGCCGTCGTATGTGTTGTTGCGGTTTATCTCATCAGTCGAGCTCCAGCGGGGCAACAACCTGAAGCACCTGGAAAAACTCCTTCGCTTGAGATGCCGATAGAGGAGATCACGAGCGCCCTAGCCACGATGGAAGGGGTTTCGGCTGACAATATAGAACTCCAATTCTGTACATTGGCGAGCGCGACGGACAACGATCACTTCGCGGCCGGGGCGATAATCACAAATAACAAATCAGTAGTCTTCCTTTTCGAAAATAGCACGAAACAAATAACAGAGGAAAACAGCTACACTGCAAGCGGCGGCGAAGTCCAGGCAGTAGCAATCATCGAGAAGCAGCTATCGAAATGGACCGGAAATAAAATCGTGCCAATCTGGTTCGAGAGCATAACGGGTGGGTACAGATTCAAATATTATGATGGTTACTCGGCCAAATTCCAGCGCTGGTTATGGGGTATCGGCAAAGTATATTTGGACAATAGATCGGTGGAGTGGGTCACCCATTCAGTATAAATTCGTAACCGTATTCAGAAGATGAAATGGTTTGCTTAAGTTTTTAATCTCCGCGGGGCCCTTTCCTTTAGGTGTGTGTCCACGATAACTCAGAAAATGCGCGCTACCAAGCGGGATGTCTCAGCCGTGCTTCCAAAGCGGAGGCCCGAGTCTCACAAGGGGGATTACGGCAGGCTGCTCGTCGTAGGCGGGAGCTCGCGCTACACAGGTGCCCCGGCGCTCGTCGGCCTAGCTGCCCTCCGTTCAGGCGTCGACTTGGTGACGATCGCCGCACCATCAGCAGCCGCAAAGGTCATCAGCTCATTTTCACCCGACCTCATAACCATCAAGCTCCAATGCCACGACCTCGAGCCAGCCGCGCTGTCTGGGCTGGAGGGAGAGTTCGGGCGCTCCACCGCCGTAGTCGTGGGCTCGGGGCTCGGAACCATGGCGAGCACACGCGATGCGGTGATTGAGCTCGCACGAAAGCTTCGAAGCGAGAATCCGCGCCTGCCCGCGCTCTTCGATGCGGATGGGCTGAAGGCGCTCGCTGGGGAGAGGGCATTGTGCAGGGAGATGCCTTGGGTCCTCACCCCTCACGCTCGGGAGTTCGAGGCCCTAACTGGCGTAAACCTGCCACTCGACGTAAAGGGGCGCCTACAATACGTTAAGGCGGCCGCGATGGAGTTGGGATGTACAATCCTGCTGAAGGCCCACGTCGATGTGATTGCAGGTCCAAAGGGCGAGGTTAAGCTCAACTACACGGGCAACCCCGGCATGACAGTTGGAGGGACTGGCGATGTGCTGGCCGGTATCGTCGGGGCTTTCCTCTCTCAGGGGGCCGAGCCATTCCGTGCAGCCGTCGCGGGAGCTTGGACGTGCGGGCGGGTGGGCGACTTGTGCTATAGGGATAAGGGATATGAGTTCATAGCATCTGATGTGATCGAAAAGCTGCCAGAGGTATTCAAGAAGGTTCGATCTTCGAGATGATATCATGGCTAAGTTCGAGGTGGCCGAGCGAAGGCTGTTCAAGACGAAGATCTGCATGCGATGTAACGCGCGCAACCCCTGGAAGGCGCTCAGGTGCAGGAAGTGCGGGTACTCCGGGTTGCGCCCGAAGGCGAGGGAGCCACGCGGATGAAGGTCGAAAGATATCTCTCGCGCATCATCGCCCGGGACGGCGCTGCACACCTCACGCTCATCGATCCAGCCAAGCAAAGCCCCTCGATCGCGGGCCAGATCGCCTCGGATGCTGAGAAGGCCGGCAGCTCGGGGATAATGGTAGGGGGTTCGACTCAAGCTGGCGGGGAGCTCCTCGATCGAACCGTACGCGCGATCAAGAAAAAGGTGAAATTGCCCGTGATCTTGTTCCCCGCGAGCGAGACAGGCATCAGTGGGCACGCGGACGCCATATTTTTCATGAGCATGCTCAACTCACGCGATCCTTACTTTATATCCGGCGCCCAGAGGCTCGGCGCGCCGCTCGTGAGGATGCACAAACTCGAAGTCCTACCAATGGCTTATCTGGTTGTGGAGCCTGGCGGCGAAGCCGGGCGCGTGGGGAAGGCGGAACTCATCCCGCGGGATAAATCGGAACTTGCGGCCGCATATGCGCTCGCTGCAAAATATCTGGGCATGAGGTTCGTCTATCTCGAGGCGGGTTCTGGGGCCGGGGTGCCTGTGCCAGTTGACATGGTCAAAGCAGTGAGAAAGGTTGTAGATGGGACACTCATTGTCGGAGGGGGAATAAGGTCGCCGAGAGCCGCCTCGGAGCGGGTCAAGGCAGGCGCTGATGTCATAGTGACCGGGACTCTCGTAGAAAGGTCAGCTGATCGGGTCGCGAGGATCGGGGGAATAGTCAGGGCGGTCAAAGCAAGCGGCGGTGCTTAGCGCACGAGATGCAGGCATAAGCCTTGAAACCGGAAGTGAAAACGCGGCGGCGGTCGATGCCTGGGATCTTCGGGTCGACCCTAAATCCCCTCTGGACGACAACTGCCTTTATCCTGGGCGTCAGGCGCCCGCAGTAGACGCAGGACACGGGCTGGCTTCGCCCTCCGGCCTTGAAATGACCCCATTTTTTACCCATTTTTACCACCTTTGCGCCGGCGAGTTGGTCGTAACCTGTCTTCTGTTTTCAGGCAGCATTTAGCTTAGCGGGCTACCACCCGCCTCCAGCAGGCTTTCATTGGCGGCGATTTGCCCTTGCATCTCGCGGATTGGCCGTTTCATCCTGTTCGGCTCGACCTCGACGTTTCCGAGTCATAGCACAAGCCGATAGGTTCCGTTTCTGTGCCATTGTCTGGCCTCGCGGCCAAGCCCTTTCGGACCCGCGAGCCTGCTCGATGGACAGAGTTTCCTCAGGCTTTCGCCCGACGGCCGCCCACCAACTCGCCGGCATATAGATTTTAACTCCCGTGGCTTAAGAACATTGGGGAACATCAGGTGGTAGAATGAAAATATTTATAGCTGGACCGCTTTTCTCCCAGGCCGAGCGGGAGTTCAACATCAAGGTAGACGAAAAGCTGCGCAGGCATGGATTTGAGACCTTCCTCCCCCAGCGCGATGTGGGAAAGTTGGACGAGCTTCTGGTGAAGGAGGGAAAAAGGGCGTACCAAACAATATTCGAGCGGGACTTAAAGGGGCTGGAGTGGGCTGACGCGGTCGTCGCGATCCTAGATGGGCCTGATGTAGATAGTGGCACGGCTTTCGAGGTGGGCTACGCGTTCGCGAAGGGCAAACACGTGATAGGCCTGAAGACGGACATGCGGGTGTTTGCCAGGGACGAGGAAGTGAACAACATGCTCGCCCAAGGGGTAAGGGCGCTTGTCGGGAACTTGGATGAAGTGGTATCTAAGTTAAAAAAGATTTAACCTGGTTTTACAGGCGGTTCGATGTCAGAAGACGTCAGGCGCACGGCGGACAAATTCTTGGTCAGGTTAGCTCAAGGGAAATACGCTTACATAAAATATCGTTTGGAGGGAGGCACCATGTACATCGATTCCACGTTCACGCCGGAGGAGTATCGCGGCCGTGGCCTAGCGGCAGAGCTCACGAATGCGGCTATCGAGTACGCGAGGAAAAACGCGTTCAAGATCGTGCCAAATTGCAGCTATGCCAAGAGCTACTTCGAAAAGCATCCGGAATATCGTAATCTTCTCGCGAACCCTTAAGATCGAAAATCATCGAAAAATTTATAATGACTCAGTGATTAGACAATCAGAAAAATGGGGTGGGAATATTCCAGTAAAAGTTGACCAGGAAACCTGCATAGGCTGTGGGTTGTGCGCGTCCCTATGTCCCCAAGTTTTCGAAATGGGTGATGATGGAAAGGCTCGCGTCATAAAACCCAAGGCCGAGAAAGAGAAGTGTGCTAAGGATGCGGAAGGGAGTTGCCCGGTCTCGGCGATAAAAATCGTTTAAGCCATAAATGATTTAGGAGGCAATCTTTGACCGGAGATCTCTGCAAAGAAGTTATGGACGCCTTGTTGGAAACTTTGCCAGTGGAGATATCCTTCGTCGACGAGAACGACACGGTGAGGTACTTCAACAAGGATGGCAACAGGATATTCCCCAGGTCTCCTTCGGTCATCGGTAGGAAGGTTCAGGATTGTCACCCAAAGAAAAGCCTGCACAAGGTGAACCAGATACTCAACGATTTCAAGAACAATCGGAGGGACGTGGCCGAGTTCTGGATAGAAATGCGCGGCAGGAAGGTGTACATAAGATATTTTGCTGTAAGGGACAAGAACAGAAAGTACTTGGGCTGTCTCGAGGTGACCCAAGACATTACGAACATCAAGAAGATTGAAGGAGAAAAAAGGCTCCTGTAGTTGTATTAATGGAAAATCAATTAAGAATGAGGAGGTAAAAAATGGCCCCTAAACGGGAATTGAAGGGAAGCAAGACGGAGAAGAACCTGCTCACCGCATTCGCTGGTGAGTCCCAGGCCAGAAACCGCTACACATACTTCGCAGAGGTGGCTAGGAAGGAAGGGTACGAACAGATAGCTGCGATATTTGAGGAGACAGCGTGGAACGAGAGGGCGCATGCTCAACGGGAATTCGAGTTTCTGAAGGGCGGCGAGGTGGAGATTCAAGCGGCATATCCAGCTGGAGTCATCAGCGACACCAAGGCCAACCTAAAGGCGGCTGCAGCGGGCGAGCACTACGAGTGGACGCTGATGTATCAAGAGTTTGAAAAAGAGGCCCGCGAAGAAGGTTTCACAGAGATAGCAGTTGTCTTCAAGGAGATCGGGGAAGTCGAGGAGCAGCACGAGAAGCGGTACCTCGCACTATTGAAAAATATCGAGGAAGGGAAGGTCTTCAAGAAGGATCGCCCGGTGAAGTGGAAGTGTAGAAATTGTGGATATGTTCACGAGGGACCATCAGCTCCAGAGAAGTGCCCGGCATGTGGGTACCCGCAAAATTTCTACGAGTTGCAGTGTGTAAACTATTAACGTCGATGGATATGTGAGCTGTGGCGATGGTCATCTTCAATAGTTTAAAAACCAAGTTTCTACCTTGAAGGAAACTCCATAAAAAAATTTCGTCTGTGTTCTTGCTAGGCATCTAAGGTAAAAAAAGAAGAAAAGATTTGTAGCGTGTTTTTAGAGCGGAGCTTTTAGATCACTTCTTCGATGCTTTCTTCATCGGCACATCGCAACAAACTATGTCGCATACCGCGCAACCGCAATCCTCGTCAACAATCACCACAAGCCCACATTCTTCACATTTGTACTTCTCGCCCTTCTTCGCCACCATTTTTTAACCCCCTATTTTTTAGTATAACCTTAAGTCACGGCTTTTATACTTTGTGTTTTTTACCCAGATTGCAGCTGGCCAACAACAGTGCAGTTTACTACTTCAACAGTTCTTCAAGCCTTTTATTTGCCTCATCCCAGTTAACGATGTTCCAGAAGGCCTCGACGAATTTCGCTCTATCGTTCTTGTAGTCTAAGTAGTATGCGTGCTCGAAGACATCAAGGACAATTAGAATTCTGAACGTTGGATAGACGTTGGTGTTGTGTTTCTCCACCTGCATTATAATTGGTCTTCTAGTTTGCTGGCAGAATGTCAGGGCCGCCCATCCAGAGCCCTCCACGCTCACGGCTGCCTGAGTGAATTCTTTTCTGAACCTTTCAAAGCTTCCGAATTCCTTCTCGAGCTCGTCGCCAAGAACTCCACCGGGCTTTTCACCACCCTTGCCAGCTGGTGCAAGATTTTCCCAGAAGATAGAGTGCAAAAGGTGCCCCCCGATGTTGAACGATAGCTCCTTCAAGGTTCCTTTGATGTCTTTATCTGCGCCTTCTTTCCTCGCCTTTTCTAGCCTCTGGAGTATCGCATTAGCACCATTGACATATGCCTGATGGTGTTTCTCGTGGTGTATCCTCAACTGACCCTCAGACATGTATGGCTCTAGATCTTTGTATCCATAGAGCAATTTTGGAAGGACATAAAATTTGTTTGCTTCCACTTTTCCACCCCCATTTTCTTTAGGAGCATGAGCATTAGTTAGCAGACGCATACCCTTCTAACTTCTTCCATGATTTTATTCAGCGTATCCTGAGGCAAACCCGTTCTCCTTTTCAAATCCTCGAGTTCATAACTGGACAGATCTTTTGCCAACATTATTCCGGCCTGGAACAATCCATCCCTGGCAAGTCCCTTGACAGATTTCAGAATCGTCACAGGATACAGATTTTTTTTCTCTATCATCTTCTCCAAGCTTTCCCTTCTTGGATATCTCCAACTCGTGATCTTCAAGCCGACGCATTTTGCATATCTCCTGGCTTCGTTTGTGCATTTCGTATTGCAGATCAGCCAAACATGATCAAAATTTTTGCCAAGATCTAGGAACCTCGCGTGGGTGTATAAGGCGACTTTCAGATCGGTGTAGATCCCTGGGGCGTTGTGGTACTTGCACTCCACCAAATACCGCTTGCCATCCTTTTCCGCAACGATATCGATCTCATGGTCAACACATTTGCCCCTGAGAACCTCCCCAACCTTGGTTTTGTAGCCATAATTCTCGAGCACCTCGGCCATGAACTTTTCAAACGTGAAACCAGCTGGGCCGAGGGACATAATTGCTCTTTTCAGGTCGTATTTTGCGGCAGCCCTGGGTTCTTCTTCGAGCAATTTGAGGACGAGGTCACGGATCTCCTTGGTGGTCATCCCATCGTGAGCCTTCTTCTCAACTTCTTTAGAAATTCTGTCGGCGAGCTCCTTCGAAGCTCCAGCCCTCAAGCAGGTTCTTCTGATTTTTTCGATATCGAATTCTTCCTTTTCACCAGATGCTTTTACCACGTACATCTTTTTGCCACCCACTTCTTTGTTCACTGCAAATAAGATAAATTCTTCACCAAGTGCTGCGGAACTGGATAAAAGTTTATATCGACCAAAGTGAGCTTATCACGGAGTTCCAATGATAGAGGTAAGATTCCACGGTCGAGGGGGGCAGGGCGCAGTCACTGCGGCGAGATTGCTGGCAGAGGCAGCATTTCTCGAGGGAAAATACTGTCAGGCTTTCCCATCATTTGGCGCCGAGCGAAGAGGAGCTCCAGTATTAGCCTTTACGCGTATCGATAACAAGCCCATAAGGATTCGATCGCTGGTCTATGAACCAAATCATGTAGTGGTGCTCGACCCGACCCTGCTCGAAGCGGTAAATGTCGCGGCCGGACTGAAGAGGGGGGGCATCATCGTGGTAAATGCAAAAGAGACGCCCGAGGAACTTAAAGCTGGAAAAGTCGCGACCGTGGATGCAACAGCCATTGCACTCGAGTTATTGGGCACACCGATAACGAATACGGCCATGCTCGGTGCGTTTGCGAAAGCTACAAAGCTCGTCTCGCTCGAATCTGTCGTCAAGGCGATCGAGGGCTATTTCGGGGGGAAGCTCGCGGAGAAGAACGTCGCCGCGGTGAAGGCTGCATATGAACGAACTTCAATCTGATTTTGCCCATTTTTCAAATTTTTACCTAAACTTTTTAACTTCGAATTTAACACTTTGTAAGGCGATGGTTAGATGAAGCTGAAAGCAGGTGCAGTCATAACCGAGCCCGGAAGTTCTGAAAAATACGAAACGGGCAGCTGGCGCAATTTTAGGCCCGTGGTCGAAGTGAGCAAGTGCACGGGCTGCGGGATGTGCTGGCTCTTCTGCCCCGACAATGCGATCTCAAAGGGCAAGCCCGCCACTGTCGATTACCGCTTCTGCAAGGGCTGCGGCATATGCGCGAACGAATGCCCATTCAAGGCTATAATCATGGTTCCGGAGGGGGGACGTTGAAGCATGTCCTTACAGGCAACGAGGCCGTAGCAATCGCGGCGAAGCTGGCTCGCGTCAATGTGATCGCGGCGTACCCCATAACCCCCCAAACCGCGGTAGTAGAAAAGCTCGCTGAATACGTAGCCAATGGCGAGCTTAACGCGGAGTTCATGAAGGTGGAGTCTGAGCACAGCGCGCTCAGCGCATGCATTGGGGCTTCAGCGGTTGGGGCGAGAGCTTTTACGGCCACATCCTCTCAAGGTCTGATGCTGATGAGCGAGATGCTTTTCGTCACCTCTGGGCTCCGCCTGCCGATAGTCATAGCAAATGCGAATCGATCCCTCTCCGCCCCCCTGAACATCTGGTGCGACCAGCAGGACTCTTTCGCGGTGCGGGACTCGGGGTGCGTTCAGATTTATTGCGAGAATAACCAGGAAATCCTCGATTCGATAATTCAGGCGTACCGTGTTGCGGAGGAGCTCTTGCTGCCAGTGATGGTATGTTACGATGGCTACATCCTCTCTCATACCACAGAGCCGGTTGAGGTCCCAGAGCAGGCCGAGGTAGACAAATTTTTGCCATCCTACAAACATCCCCACCAGCTCGACCCAGACAAACCAGTCACGATGGGGCCTCTGGGCGTTCCAGAATACTATGCGGAGTTCAGACGTATGCTGCAACAGGCAATGCACGCCGCCAAGCACAAGCTCGTGGAAGTCGATAGGGAGTTCGGTAAGAGATTCGGAAGGCGCTATGGGCTGCTCGAGCGGTACAAGAGTGGTGATGCAGATATTTTATTACTCACGGCTGGATCGTTGAGCAGCAGTGTCAAGGAACTCATCGACCGCTATCGTAAGCGGGGCGAGAAGGTCGGATTGATCAAGGTGCGGGCGTATAGGCCTTTCCCGGGCGAGGAATTGGTCAAGGCGCTTGGTCATGCCAAAGCGGTTGCGGTACTTGAAAAGGATATCTCCCTCGGCTGGGCTGGGGCACTTTTCACGGATGTTTCAGCAGCCTTCGTGAACGTCAAAAAGGCACCACTAATCATGAATTTCATCTGCGGATTAGGCGGGCGTGATGTTTCACCGCTTCAGATAAGGGAGGCGCTTCGGGCCGCGGCCAAGGCTGCCGAAACTGGTGAGGTCAAAAGACCAGTGCACTGGCTTGGGTTGAGGGAGAAGGTCGTGGGGTTGTGAATATGGCGGTCACATTACCTGGAATACCTGACCAAGAGCTCGTGGCGCCCGGGCATAGAGCTTGCGCGGGCTGCGGGTGCATCTTGGCGATGAGGTACGTGCTCAAAGCCCTGGGCAAGGACATCATCGTAAGCATGGCCACGGGTTGCATGGAAGTTGTTACCACTCCTTACCCAGAGACCTCCTGGCGCGTCCCTTGGATCCACTCAGCCTTTGAAAATGCTGCAGCCACCGCATCAGGCGTGGCGGCCGGTCTCAAGGCTATGGGTAAGAAGGGCATAAAATCGGTCGCGATTGCCGGGGACGGCGGCACAGCAGACATAGGTCTACAGGCCCTGTCCGGAATGGTGGAGAGGGGTGATGACGTGCTTTTCGTCTGCTATGATAACGAGGCTTATCAGAACACGGGGATTCAACGGAGCGGAGCTACACCATTTGGCGCTTGGACCACGACCACTCCAATCGGGAAGGTGACGCGGGGAAAAGATAGGCCTAAGAAGGACCTCCCAGCGATAATCGCTGCCCACCGCGCCCCATATGTTGCGACAGCATCTGTAGCATACCCGCTTGACTTCATCAAGAAGCTCAAGAAGGCAGCAGCAATAGAAGGTCCAACTTATGTCCATGTCCATGCTCCATGCACGCCCGGCTGGAGGATAGAAAACAATAAAACGATTGAGGTCTCTCGCCTAGCGGTTCTGACTGGGGTTTGGGTGCTCTACCAGGTTGAAGGGGGCCAGCTGAATGTCACATTCAAGCCCCCCAAGCGGAAGCCCGTCGCGGAGTACCTAAAGCTGCAGGGACGATTCAGACACCTGACCGACGAGGAAATCGCCGAGATCCAGCGGATGGTCGATGAGCAGTGCAGGCGTTTTGGCATTGAATAGCATTAAACACCCCTGTTGATTAGCCGATGCCTGCCTTCTTGAGCTCCAACAAATATCGTTTGGCTTCGGCTCGAAGTATCGCCTGAACTTGTTCCTTATCAGCACGCCAAGCTAGCCTTAGCAGTATGGCGGCATTTTTGTCGTTTGGATGATACTCTTTCCTTGTCACCCAGTTAAAAACTGCTTGTGGGGTTACGCCACACATTTTCGCTATATCCTTCTGTATCCGCCCGTTCAGAGCCACCTCAAGCAGGCGAATTCTTGCCCATCGACTGAGGCGCTCGGCCAAGGGATACCATTTTCCGGTCTTCAAGTCCCCGCTGAGGTTTTGGGCGGAGGCTCTTTATAAGGAAATAAATCTGTGCGATAAACACCCCTGTTGATTGGCAATCGACTAAGGCGTCGTCCTGAGTTAAAGGATTCGAAATCAACACCCCTGTTGATTTTTGGGTGTCGGGGTAGCATTTTAATCTCTACCATTTACAACTTTAGAATTACATTGTGGGAAAATGCGTGTCAATGCTGAAATCTCGGTAACCGGAATCGTGCAGGGAGTCGGATTTCGGCCCTTTATCTACAGGCTAGCCGCGCATCACGGCCTCGTCGGCTTCGTCCGCAACTTAGGTGATGCCGGCGTCGAGATCGTGGTCGAGGGCGAGAGGCAGACGATCGAGAATTTCACGTCTGCGATCCGAGCCGAACATCCTCCGCTCGCGAGGGTGGAGGACATCAAAATCACTTGGAGACTGGCTTCGGGTCAATTCCAGACCTTCAATGTGGTGGAAAGCAAAAAAAGAGGCTCGGGGGCAAGCTCGGTACTGCCGCCAGACCTAGCCCTTTGCGAGGACTGCCTGGGGGAGATGTTAAATCCAAGCGATCGCCGCCACCTCTACCCATTTATAACATGCGTCAACTGCGGCCCGAGGTTCACCATCGTCGAGGAGTTGCCATATGACCGCCAACGGACATCGATGAAGGTCTTCCCCCTATGCCCAGACTGCCTCCGCGAATACACCAACCCAGCCGATAGGAGATATCATGCGGAGCCGACCTGCTGCCCCGTCTGCGGCCCTCAGCTCGAACTTCTTGATGCGAATGGCGATCGCGTGAATAGCCCCAATCTGACGCTTGAGGTTGCAGGATTTTTGGACGATGGTAAAATAGTCGCGATAAAGGGCATAGGCGGCATGCACATAGCGGCGAAGACCACGGACGACGATGTGCTGGCACGCCTTCGAAAGGCTTTCAACAGGCCTCAGCAACCCTTCGCAATAATGTCTAAGGACCTCGAGACCGTCCGTACTTTTGCCGATGTCGATAAAGCCGAGGCCGAGCTTCTAACATCCTACAGGCGTCCGATAGTTGTGTTGAGAAAATCCCCAAACTACATGCTCTCAGAGATCGTGTCGCCAGGGCTCGACTCCGTGGGGGTAATGCTGCCATACTCAGGCATTCACCACCTCATCCTAGGCTACGGCAGGGATCCAGCTTACGTGATGACGAGCGCCAATGTCTCAGGAATGCCTATGCTGATAGACAATGTCGAGGCCCTTGCGAAGCTTCGTGGTTCGGTCGATTACCTCCTGCTTCACAACCGCACGATAGTTAACCGTTGTGACGATTCCGTGGTCAAGTTCGTCGGGGAAAAGCCGACATTTATTAGGCGCTCGCGGGGCTGGGTACCTGAGCCCCTAAAGCTCGCGTTTCAGGGCAAGGCCAGCGTCCTAGCGTTGGGCGCGGAACTCAACGCCACAGTCGCCCTCTTTGTCAACGATAGGTGCTTCATAAGCCAACACATAGGCGACACCACAAAGGTCGAGACACTAGACTACATGAGGATGGCTGCTCAGCACATGATGCACTTGCTCAACCTTGGCCGCGTTGACATCATCGCCCACGATCTACACCCTGGTTACGCCACAACTAGGATCGCCCCCCAAATGGCTGAGCAGCTCGAGGCGAGGACAATGGCGGTTCAGCACCACCACGCCCACCTCTGCTCGCTCATGGCCGAGCACGGATTGGACGAGCTCGTGGGCATCGCGGCAGACGGCGTTGGTTATGGGCAGGATGGCACGATTTGGGGAGGAGAGGTTATGGGCGCTGACCTCAAGTCATTCGAACGGATCGGGGGGTTGATGAAGCAGCCCATGCCAGGGGGAGACCTATCGACACAATTCCCAGCTAGGATGGTCGCTGGCATGTTATGGCAAGCGCTCGAGCCAATCGAGGTCGAGCGGGCGTTGAACGAGTTCTGCACGAGCGGCTTCAGGTACGGTGGACGTGAGCTTGGTGTGGTCCTTCTCCAGCTCGAGCGAAACCTCAACGTATTCTGGACGAGCAGCTGCGGAAGGGTGCTGGATGCAGTTGCCTGTTTGATTGGGGCGTGTGGGGAGCGCACGTATGAGGGCGAGCCCGCGATAAAGCTCGAGGCCTGGGCCAATGGGGGTAATCCTGATCGATTAAAGTTCGAGCCGATTTTGGAGGATAAGGATGGGATGACCGTTATGGACACATCACAACTGTTAATCAATATAATCGATGCGCTTCGAAATGGTGTGCCTCGGAGGCACATCGCTGCAGCGGCCCAGCGGACGGTGGCGAAGGGCCTGGCCGAGATCGCTGTCGATGCGGCATTAAATAGAGGGATAGGTGCAGTGGGTGGGTCAGGAGGCGTGTTTTATAACCGCGCGATAACAGCGACCGTTCGAGCTCTTGTGGAGAAGTCTGGTCTGAAATATTTCACCCATGGGCTTCTCCCGCCTGGCGATGGTGGCATATCCGTTGGTCAAGCAGTCATGGCTGCTAACGCGTTAGCTTTTTGACGGCTGCGACACCTGTGCTATTGGGATAATTTGCAGTTCACGCTAACAACGCCCAAGCTCGAGCTGAGGATAGGGCTCGAGGAGATCAGCAAGGTCAGAATTCATGAAGAAGTAATCCCTGAGTTGCTCGAGAAACTGGCGAGCACAATAAAGTCTGACGGCGTGGTCAAGCATCCAGTCATCGTCGATTCGAACACGCTTGTGGTACTCGACGGCATGCACCGCGTGGCAGCGCTTGAGCGCCTCGGCTGTAGGTACCTGCCGGTTTGTTTTGTCGACTATCGGAGCCCGAGCGTCGAAGTCGGATGTTGGTATCGTGTGGTTCTTGGTGATATGAGTCAGGACAAACTCAAGGCTATTCTAAATTCGCTCGAGCTCAGGCTCGTCGCGAAGTCGCTTCGGGAGGCGATGAGCGCGCTGGACCGGCGTGAGGCATTGGCGGCTATTTTGACGGAAAAAACTTGTCATTTAGTGAAGGACACCGAAAAGGACATCGAGGAAATCTACACTTGGATTAAACGACTAGAAGAGGCCCTTATGGAGGAGGGGTTGAGCGTGAGCTACGAGACAGAAGGCGACGCCGAGGAGAAAATCAGGTCGGGCGGGGCGAGCGCAGCTCTGATGACTCCGAGGGTGAAGAAGGAGGAGGTAATAGAAGCAGCCCTCTCGGGCCGCCTCCTCGCGCACAAGACCACAAGGCACATCTTGGCAGCTAGGCCGATGGGTATAGACGTCCCGCTGGGTTGGTTGAGCGGTAAAATGTCTCTCGAGGATGTCAATCGCATGCTGGTCGAACACCTCTCCGAGCGGAAGGTGAAGCGTCTGCCCAAGAATAGTCTGTTCGAGGGGCGGAAATACGAGGAGGAGCTCTGGATTTTCGAGTAACTCGGGGGCTCTTAAAGAAGAAGGTGTAAAGATGTTTTTGAAGCAAAAGGAGAGCCACCGAATGACAATAGCAGTTACTTAGATTTTATCAAGGTTTTATGCAGGAAAAAAGCAGCCAGCGCCTGGGTTATGAGTGTGTACGGGAGGGCTAAATAGAAGAGATCGTTATCGAGGAAGAAGCCGAATGCGAACCCGCCTATCAGAAATCCTAGCCCATAAAACGTGTGGAAAATACCGTAGGCGGAGCCCCTTATTTTAGCTGAAGTTATGTCCGCTACGGCAGCCCTGTAGATAGACTCATGCATGCCGAATATAATTCCAAAAAGGAGCGCCGAAGCAATGGTGTACTCTATACCCCCAAGGAATATGAGTATCGAGGGGAGGATTGAAAGGGCAAAGGGCAGATAGAGCAATTTCCTCCCGACTGAGTCGTAGACGTAACCAGCTATGGGGGCGGCTACAGCGTCAACGGCTTGGGTGGCTAGATATAGGAGGGACACGGCCCAAGGCAAAACTGCCGGGGACGCCCTGTACAGGATGAGTGCTATCGACACCAGACCCATCGAGTTGAAAGCTACGGCGATGGAATAACTTACAATGCCTTTCGGCAGCTTTTTGAGGCTTACTTTTCCTGCCCGAGGCATCACGCGCGAGATTGGCCTCTTGAGTTTGGTGTAGGTCACCGCGAGCACGAGCACGAGGAGGATAAAGGGAATAAAAAGGATTGAAAAGGCCACCTCAAACTTCCCCCCGGTCGTGAAAAGGGCAGCGGCAACTATGGCCGGCCCCAGCACCGCCCCAATTTGGTCTAAGAGCTCATGCAGCCCGAAAGCTTTGCCAGTCCCGATCCCCTTTGCGGCATGAGAGATCAAAGTGTCTCTCGCTGGGGTCCTCACGGCCTTCGAGAGCCTTTCAAGGAGCACAAGGACTATGGCCATTTGCCAGCTCCCAGCGAAGGCCAAAAGAGGTATTGAGAGTAGGAGGAGATAGCCCCCTATGGTGAGACCCCAGTAGGCTCTGGTTCTATCGGAAAGCACACCAAATGCTGCCCTGAGGGCATAGCCGAGGAATTCACCTAGACCCAAGACAGACCCCACAATAAGGGCTGAGGCGCCGAGTTTATGCAGGAATGGCGAAACTATCCCCCTTGCTCCCTCGTAAATAATATCTCCGCATAGGCTGACGAGGCCAAAAAGCACAATGCTTAGATAGGCCAGCTTCCTATCCACCTTCATCGTTATCCCTTTTTCAACACTTCGTCAGTTTTTCAAAATCCCACGTTTCCCAGCTTAATTGGGAGTTGTAAAACTGTTTATGCTTCCTCCGAGAACTCGACTATCTTCAGCTTTATTTCCCGCTTCTCCGGCTCCGCCTTTATGATGAAGTATTCGCCACCCTTTAGATCAAATAACTCGCGGATCTCCTTTGGTATCACAACATAGTAGGAAGTGCCATCTGGACGCATGTAACCTTTGACGAGTATTCTCGGAGGTTCGATTTTGCCAGATTTTCTCTTTTCCTCCATTTTCTCACGTTCAATATGTTCAGTATGTTAAGCATACTTATGAGTTTTGGGATGGGGGTATTCCCAACGATTAACCTCCAGAACTCGCCAACCTTCGCAATATTCCTATCGCATAAAAAGTATCCTCGAACGTCGATATCCCTAGGTTATACCTTGCGAACCCACCGTTAGAGTTTTGACAACTGAGAACAAATCGAGCAGTGGCTTTCGGGTATCTTGCATGTTCGCCAAGTAAATCAAGGGTTGCTATCCCAAAGTATATGTGCTCCATGTATGGGGGAGAGCTACCTGGCACGACGGTAAAGCCTCCTGAGGGTTTTTCACAGGACCTAACATAAGCAAGAGTTCCCCTGAGAGACTTGACCGGGTAGCCAAGATTGAAGAGGGAGGCTACTGCGTGATGGGTCGAGCTTAAATTGGAATATCCGTGGGCCCCAAAGCCCCTATCTCTGTTTTGATGACTTAGTAGCCAGCGCACCATTTCCTTGCGGTCAATCTCGACACCCACCAATTTAACGAGTTCGGTAAACATGAAAGTAGCTTCAAACTCCGAGGCGACCTCCACATAAACGTCCACAGTTCTAAACCCTCCTTTTGGGCCTTGGAGGGAAAGAAGAAAATCCCTAAGGTTTTTGTCGGGGTCCTGCCCACATAATTTCAAGGCCTTAGCCACGTAATAATGTGAATAATAACTGTCCGGGATAAAATCATGTAGCCACTTAATTGTCCGCTCAACATTTGGAAAAGGGACCTTCAACAGGTCTAAGATCGCTAGCCCATAGTAAGTGTCCTGCGCGTTCGATTCTGTGCCTTGACAAAAGGTGTAGCCCCCGCCATTATTCTGACGGTTTACAACATAATCTATAACGCCTCTAATCCACGAAGAGTCCGCAAACTGTTCTTTTCCAAAGCCTAAAGTCCTATCCCACAATACGAACCGCCCTACTTTGCGCAACCTAACACTCTCTCTTTTGCTTTGAATTTGGTAGAAGCTATCAGCCCCTGCGATCATTGAAGCAAGGACGGTTAAGGCGAGCCTCATCGCCTTCTTGAGCTTTACAAACTTTTGTTTAAATAGTTTACCGTTTGAAAGGGGCTACTTGTTTTGAGATTTAAAAAGTTAGCAAGCGGAAGAATAGGAGAGGTGATGATATGCCATTGGTCACCATTGATATTTGGGAAGGTCGAACGGTAGAGCAGAAGCGGGAGCTCGCGAAGGCCGTGACATCGGCCGTTGCGGGAGCCATAGGGTGCCCTGAGGGAGCTGTTGAGATCATCATCCGCGACGTGCCGAAGATCAACTGGGCAACTGGCGGGAAGCTGGCCTCGGATAAATTCCCGGAAGAATAGCTTCGTCGGTAATCTAGGCACCCACGAATATCGGCCGCATCGAAAGCAACTTCGGTAGCGCGAGCGGCCTGAAAGGCATGTTATTCGTCTTTCGCTTGATCTCAGCGGTCAGACCTTTTGCAGTCAAGGGCTTGAGTTTCTTCAACCCACGAACTCTGGTAGGGAGTTTCCTAGCCTTCAACTCCTTGGCGCCTACGACGATGACGTAGTGTACCCATTCGCGCTCGGCATCGCGCACTCGCTTGGCGACAGTCTCGTTTCTATCGTCCACATCGGCCCTGATCTGATTTTTCTCGAGCACATCAGTTAACCTTAGGCAGTACTTGAGATGTTGTTCCCCAACGGGCACCAGCCTCACTTGGGTTGGTGAAAGCCAGAGCGGCAAGCTAGGCGCCGCCCCGGATTTGAGCCGTTTGGCCGCCTCCTCGAGCATCGCGTACATCCAGCGCTCGATCGACCCCATCGTCGAGTGCAAAATGATGCAGCCCCGCTTCTCCCCCTTTTCATCTATGTAGAAGATGCCATAGCGCTCCGAGTCCTCAATGTCTAGCTGTACCGTGGCCAGCTGGGCGTTGCCCCCGACTGAGTCGACCTCCTGAAATTCGTGTTTCATTATCCAGTAGTGTTTCCGCTCGGGCAGAAGTTCGATGAGGGCTGGCTTTTTGACGCGCATGAGCAGCCCGGAGATGAACTGCTTATTCTGCTCGTAGAATTCCTTGACGACGCGAAATGCGACAACGTACTCGACATCCATGGCATCCGTGAGTTCGGTGTACTTCAGGAAGAGCCGCTCGTACTCCTGGAGCCCCTGCTTTAGGTCCCGGCAGAAGCAGTGCACGTCTGGCATTGTGAAGGCCCTGAGCCGCTTGAGCCCGACGCACTCGCCGCTCTGCTCGAGGCGGTAGGAGGATGAGAGCTCGAATATGCGCACGGGCATCTGTTTGTAGCTCATGACAGTGTCCTTCATCATCCGGAATAACCCGAAGTCACCCGCGAAGCGGAGGAGTAGCGTCCGGTTTGGCAGTTTTATCCTGTAGTCCTTCTGGAGGAAGCGCGAGGCCTGCTCTCGGATATCAGGTTCGTTTGCCTTGTAGAGCATTGGTGTCTCTATTGGTGATGCTTCGAGTTCATTCGCGAGCTGAACGGCCAGATCTTCCAGCAGGCCCTTGATGAGTGCGCCATTTGGATAGAATCGGAAGTGCCCTGCGTCGCTCGCTGGTTCGTAATCGACGAGCTCGAGCCTGCGCATGAGTTTGATGTGCGGGGGCTCCTCGCCGGTTTTAATTCCAACTTCCTCGCTCAGCACGAACTGCTTGAGCAGAGGATATTTGTCGAGTACCTTGCACTTGTCGATGTTTTGCAGGTCAAGAGGGTGCTCCTCGCCATCAGGTGTTAGGATGACGCGATCGCTGGGCAATTTTGAAGCCTCTGCCACCCCGACAGCTTCAGCTGTTATCGTGCGTGAGAGCTCGCTCAGCGGGTGGCCCTTGCAGCTGAGTTTGAATGCCTTGTACCATCCAAATGGTAACCTCAGGACATCTAGGCCCTCAGCTTGTAACATGTCTCGAGTTATGTCTAGGACCTTTATCGCCGTGGCGGGTGATGCCAACGATGAGCTTAGGTGAGCGTACGGGTAGAGCGCAACCCTCTGAGCCTCGACTTTTTTACAGACTTCGGCTATCTCTCTCGCGGCGTTACCAGCGATGGCGACCGGGTCCGCCTCATCCTCCTCCTCCACAGCGATGAACGCTACCAGGGCTTCGTTCACCCTCCCAGATTTGAGTTCGGCTGGTACCTCCTCGGCCATTGGCGTGGGCTGTTTGGCCTCGAATTCCAGGTAGTCGGCGTGGATGAGCAACATTCGCATTTGAGCACCGCGTGGACTTGGACGGGAGATTTATTTTAATGTTTTTATGCCCTATTGCTTCAAGTTCCCACTTGAAAAACCAAGGAACGAAAGCAGGTCAGAATGGCTTCTTTATTATCAGGAACGCGGCGATTATTGTCACGATGACGACTACAGCCCCAACGTATATCAATGGAGAAGTTCCAGGTGGTGCTTCGGCCTTAACTTCCTCAAATATTTGCCTGATAACCTCCCCCTCAGCATTTCCGGGGGGTCTCACTCCCGCGAGTTCGGTTATGGTAGGGGTGATGTCTATGATGCGGTGTGCGACGTAGGTTTCACCGTAGTTTCCAGAGGCTGGGATGTAAATCGAGTCCACCATTTCATATCCTTGCTTTACTCTTGGGCCGTGCCAGACGGAGAAGATGCGCATGTCTGTTTCGTAACCGTAGCCGTGCGATGTGCCCGTCATACCATGATCCGGGGTAATCACGATCAAGGTATTTTCATAAACTCCGAGTTCCTTCAAGTTCTCCACCAATCGCCCTATGTGATAATCCGCATCTTCAATCGCCTCACGGTACTGGGAGCTACCAGACCCGTACGAGTGCCCCATCTCGTCCGGCACCGGGTTGTAAATAGCTATGAAGTAGAAATCGTTCTCCCGAAGCAGGTCGATTGTCATGCTCATGAAGTGCTCAGCAGGGTCAGGGTCAGAGTAGTATCCCGTGCAGTAAGTGGCTGAATACCCACCCAGGATTGGGTCCTCGCCAACGATCGCGCAGGGTAGGCCAGCCTCCTCAAATACCTCCACAATAGTCTCGGCGTGTATCTCGCCGTGCCAGTCGGTGACCCCGTGAACCTCGGGCGTCGCCCCAGTAAAGATTGAAGGAATGGCTGCGATCGTCACCGAAGGTGTGACCGTCCAAGCATTCCAAGTGAAAGAACCACTAGCCACAAGGTTATCAATGTTAGGAGTGTCCGCTCCAATAAGTATGTCAGGCCTAACGCCGTCAACCACGATGAGGATAACGTGTTCATAAGGTGTTGTTGGGGGATCATCAACACTCTCAGCAGCGTTTTCCAGCTCCGAAAATACAACCGCCGTTACTGTTGGCATAGTCAGTGACAGAACGATTGCAAAAATAAGCGAGAGGATAACTATTTTAGAACTTGAGATTTTCAAATACAACCCCTTGCAATAGGATAAAGCAGAATAAATAAAGCCTTTGCGCGTCGCCAGAAGGGTAGACACCCATCTAGCTGCGGATTGCCACTATCGATTTAAGCGTTGGGAGATAAATCGAGATAGCACCGGAGTTATCGTTGGTGAGTTCATGCGTCTGGTCATTGCCATTACGGGCTGCAGCGGTGTGATTTACGGCGTTAGGCTTCTCGAGGTCTGCCACCAGCTCGGAATTGAAACTGATTTAATCATATCACAGGCGGCCGAGCGCATCCTCAAACATGAACTTGGTAAAAGTGCCGAAGACCTACGAAAGCTGGCTACAAGAAGCTGTTCGCCCGCAGACCTTACCGCCCCCCTTGCGAGTGGCTCTGTATTGACCGACGGGATGGTTATAGCACCCTGCAGCATGAAGACCCTCGGGGCCATCGCGAGCGGCTATGCAGCAGATCTGATAGCCCGGGCAGCCGATGTCGCGCTCAAGCAGAATCGCCCCCTCGTGCTAGTGCCGAGGGAGACCCCCCTTAACCTGATTCACCTTGAGAACATGGCGAAGCTCAGGCGCGCGGGAGCGATCATACTTCCAGCCATGCCCGCATTTTACCACAAGCCGAGGGACATCGCCGGGCTCGTAGACTTCATCGTGGGCAAGATTCTCGACGTCCTAAAGGTCGAGCACCAGCTATATCAGCGATGGCGGGGCTATTGACGGTAACATTTGGATATCAGAGATATTGTGAGGCAGGAAAATGAAACGTCCAGTTGCTAAACTTGAGTGCCTCGCGTGTGGCTACGCGGATTATCGAATGTCTGCTAGGGTCATCGGTGACCTAGCCCCAGGGGAGTGCCCAAAATGTGGCGGGGACATGGCAGTTGTCGCCAAGGAGCTTCCGCCAAAGCTCTACGAGGTGGAGGACCTCGTCAGCAAACACTTCGAGGTCACAGACTTCCATCTGACTGAAGGCCGCATGGAGTTCGAGGTGTCAACCCCAGATACAAAGAGCTCATTCGTAGGGCTCCTACACGACCTCAAGCCCAAGGGATACATGGCTGCGCTCCGCGAGCGGGGAGGTGAGCTCAGGCTGCTCGTGGCAATGAGCCCGCGAATCAAGGAAGGGAATGTGATCATAAACATCCTGCTGATATTTGCGACCATCGCTTCGACCTTCTTAGCTGGTTACTACATAATTTTCGATGAAAACGCCTTGTACGCTGGCATGTTCTCAGCCACAATCATGCTAATATTGGGCGCCCACGAGCTCGGCCACAAGATCGCCGCCTGGAGGCACGACGTCGCCGCGACGATGCCGTACTTTATTCCAGCCCCAACTGGACTGGGGACGCTCGGGGCATTCATCAAGATCAAAAGTCCAATCCCGACCAAGGAGGCGCTCGTCGAGATGGGCGCGAGTGGCCCGATATTTGGCTTCCTCGTCGCCCTCCCTATCACAATTGTGGGCCTAGGACTTTCCCAGCCTGATCCGGAGGGCACATCCCTGTTTATCACCCCTCTATTATTCGCGATATTGCAGCTCCTAACCTTCGGCCAAATCCCTGCCGGGCTCAAGCTCAACCCGTTGGCGTTCGCTGGTTGGGTGGTGATGGTCGTAACGATGTTCAACCTGATGCCAGTGGGACAGCTGGACGGAGGTCACGTGGCGAGAGGCCTACTCGATGCAGAGAGGCACTATAGATTATCGAGGATGCTCAGTCTGGCGCTGATCTTGATCGGCTTTATCAATCCGGTGTTTTCGGTGTTTTTGATATGGGGCTTTCTAACTTTCATACTCTTCAGGGGGTATCACATGGGGGCGCTGGATGATGTTTCGGAGCTCTCGAGGCGTCATAAGTTATTGGCTGTCGCTGCATTTGTGATATTTCTGCTCTGCTTCCCATTGCCATTTTAAATTTCAATAGATACATAGGGAATGCTGTTGATCTACGCTCAGGTGCTTCCATGAAGGGCAAACTGGTGTCGATAGAAGGGATAGACGGCTGCGGAAAGACCACTCATGTGCGGCTCCTAGCTGAATGGTTGCGCTCGCGCGGCCACAGGGTCGTCGTCACAGATGAGCCGACAGACGGCGTGATTGGGAGGATAATCAAACGAGCGCTGCGAGGCGAGCTCAAGCTTTCGGTCGCCGCTGAGGCGTTGCTATTCGCCGCGGACAGGGTGCAGCACATAGCCGAGATCATCAGGCCCGCTCTCAAGGCAGGGAAGATAGTCGTAACGGAGCGCTACTTTTACTCCTCATTAGCATATCAGTCCGCACGCGGCTTGTCGATGACCTGGCTCGAGGGCATAAACAGGGCAGCGCTCAAGCCCAACCTATCGATTCTCATCGACCTGCCAGCCGAGGTCGCGCTTCGGAGGATAAAGCGCTCGCGCAGGCTAGATAAATTCGAGAGGGATCTGCAGCTGCAGCGGCATGTGCGCCTGAACTACCTGCGGATTGCTAGGCTGAGGGGCCTCAAGGTGGTGGATGGGGATCGCTCGGTAGATGAGGTTCAAGCTGATATCAGGAAGATAGTCGCCACGACTCTTTTGGTCATGGACCGGATCAAACAGGTTTAGGTCACTTGCTGATCTGGGCCGTGAAGGGTAACGTTTTAAACACTTCCTTGGCGGCCTGCTCGACTCGCTCGCGGTGCTCACGGAGCGTGTAGACCCTGATGATGTCGATGTACCCCTTGAGCACGTCGATGAGGCGGGAGTAGCTCGAGAGCTGAACCGGCTCCCTTTCACCCCCGCTTGTCACCCTGAAGACTGGAACCTCCATGGGGTCAATCTCTCGGGGATAGTAAGGTATCGAATCGAGAGTCGGGACATCTACCACCACATATTCCGGGTCAATTTCAGCTTTTTGAGCTATCTCAACCTCCTTCTGGTGGCGCACGGCTTCATCGCTCAGGAGCTTCGCGATGTATTCATCCTTAACGTGGATGTCGCGCTGATAGGCCATCTTCAGCAATTCACGCCTGTCGAGCCTCACCATCATGTCTTTTGCTTTTTCAGCTGATGCACGATTCGCGGCATTCACGTGCTGGAGGTCGAGCTCGCGCAGGTGGGTCGTGAGGTAGGAGTCATCGAGCCTCAAAAATTCATCAACATCTCTAAAGTTGGTCAGCCCGAGCAGCTCGTGCGCATAGTCCATCGCCTTATTAAGCATCACCGCGCCTGCCCGGACCGAGTGGTGGTAGTAGACCGCGAGGAACATCTCGTAGCGCGCGATCATGAATGCTTCGAGCGCGTAGAGTGCCTTCAGGTCGATGGCAATTTCATTTTCGATTACCTCCATCGCCTGGATCAGCCTGCTCACGTCGATGTGCCCGTACTCTACGCCTGTGAAATAGGAGTCGCGCAACAGGAAATCCATCTTGTCCGCATCGACTTGGCTAGCAATCACCTGGTGCAGGTAACGTTTTTCACGCCTAGGTTTTCCAAATGTGAGTTCAGAGATCTCGGAGGGCTCAAATCCACATGCCTTCAGCACATCAGCGAGCTCGCTTTTCTCGAGGACCTCACGCCCCATTTGCTCATGATTTAGGCCGCGATACTTGACGAGGATCTCCTCATAGGAGTGGGAAAAGGGGCCATGGCCTATATCGTGCAAAAGACCAGCTAACCGCACCATCTGCCACTCATCATCCGTCACGCTGGTGCTCCGACGCAGATTTTCGGCTATCTGGCCTGCCAGGTGCATTGCGCCCAAAGCATGTGAAAAGCGCGAGTGATCGGCGCCAGGATAAGTTATATGGGTGACTGAAAGCTGCTTTATCCCTCGCAAGCGCTGGAGAGGCAATGTGTCGATTACCTGCTTCTCGATATCAGTCATGCCTATGTAGCCGTGGACGGGATCGCGGACGTATTTGATGAACATGGTCTCGTTAGATTTCTCATGGCCGCGCTTAAAACCTTTCACGGAGCCCCAGCAGATTCCAAAAATGACAATCTAACCATTTTATTCGATGAATTACTAAGTTAGGTGGTATCCCCATGGTGCTGGATAAGTTGGGAAGGGCATTACACGGTGCTCTCCAGAAACTCACCAAGGCAACCCATGTCGACGAGCGAGCGATCAAGGAGCTCGTGCGAGACATACAGCGCGCCATGCTGCAGGCCGATGTTAACGTGCAGATCGTGCTGGAGATGACGAAGCGTATCGAGAAACGCGCCCTCGAGGAAAAGTTACCCCCAGGGATGACGCGAAAGGAGCACGTGATTAAGATCGTCTACGAGGAGCTCTCCACTCTGATGGGACGCCCAGCGCAGCTCCAGCTCAAGCCCGGGCAGCCGACGGTGTTGCTCATGGTAGGGCTTCAGGGCAGCGGCAAGACCACCTCGGTAGCGAAGTTGGCCGCACACTTCAAGAAGCGTGGGTTCAGGGTGGGCATCGTCTGCGCCGATACCTTCCGCCCAGGCGCCTACGAGCAGCTCAGCCAGTTGGGCGAGCAGGTTGGTATATCCATGTTCGGAGATCCCAAGGCTAAGGACTCGATCAAGTTGGCTAAACAAGGCGTGGAGCACTTCAAGCGCGAGGACCTTGAGCTGATCATCGTGGACTCGGCTGGCCGCCACAGGCGCGAGGAATCATTGATGGAGGAGATGCGACAAATTGCGAAATCCACAAAGCCAGATGAGGTTATGCTCGTCGTAGATGGGGCCATTGGACAACAGGCGAAAGACCAAGCAACCGCATTCAAGGCAGCAACCGATATTGGCTCAATCCTCGTGACGAAGCTAGACGGCACGGCGAAGGGGGGAGGAGCGCTGTCAGCGGTTGCCGCAACTGGTGCACCGATCAAGTTCATTGGTACGGGCGAGCACACCGAAGACCTCGAGCCCTTCGTGCCCGAGAGATTTGTGGCGAGACTCCTTGGCATGGGGGACATCGAAACGTTGCTCAAACGCATCGAGGAGGCGGCTCGGGCGGAGGAAATCAAGCCTACTGAAATGAAGGCAATCCTCGCCGGAAAGCTGACGCTGCGGGACGTCTATGAGCAACTCGAGATGCTCGGGAAGATGGGGCCACTCAAGAAATTGGTCCAGATGGTTCCAGGCTTGGGAATGGAGTTGCCGGATGAACAGATGCGCGTTGGCGAGGAGAAGCTGAAGCGCTTCAAAGTCATAATGCAGTCGATGACACCGGAGGAGCTCGAAGATCCAAGGTTGCTCAACGCTTCCCGCATCCGTCGGGTAGCGCGAGGCTCCGGCACATCCGAGGCAGATGTCAAGGAGCTGTTGCGCCAATACGAGCTCATGCGAAAGCTAATCAAAACGATGGTCAAAGGCCGCGGCCCGAAGTTTGGCCCAATGGGGAAGTTGCTGAAACAGATGCCCAAGGAAATGTCGAAGAGGAAAGGCGGGAAAAGCTCTTAAGCCAAGGGATTGGGATTATCCTTTTGGAGGAAGACAAGATTTTTGATTACTTAGCGGTGTTCACGATGGTTAGAAGGTCGAAGGGATACCGAAGCAAGACGCGGAGGAAGCTGAGCAAGCATGTGCGCCAGCATGGGATTCCGCCCGTGAGCAGGGTAATCCAGGATTTTAGCCCGGGCACAAAAGTCACCATTGCCATCGACCCAAGCGTCGTGAAAGGACAGCCGCACTCAAGGTACCATGGCAGGACAGGCGTAGTTGTCGAGAGGAGGGGCCGCGCATACGTGGTTGAGGTTCAGGACGGGGGCTCAATCAAAAGGGTTATCTCCAGGCCCGAACATCTTATGGTGGTGCATTGACTTGATAGGCAAAGGGGTTTCCAACGAGAAGCCAGTGACCTTAGCTGAGGTCTTTGAGCTCCTCGAGAAGCAAAAGAAGAGGGGAGAGCTGGAATACGGGCAGCGCCTGACATACGATTATACGCAAAAATTTGCCAAGCTCGATGCGAAGAAAGCGAGGGAGCTTATGGAGGAGTTACTCAAGCTCGGCAATATAAGGGAGCACCAGGCTGTCGCGCTCGTCGACCTCATGCCAGAGACCGAGGAAGATGTCCAACTGATTTTTGCCAAGGAAAGGACTAGGCTTGGAGAAGGGGACATCAAGAAGTTACTCGAATTGATCAAAAAATACCGCGAATAGCTACTTTGAAGTGGCATTGAGGATGGTGTACGATTTGATTAAAAAGTATGAGGATCACGGCATAGTGTTGGATTTCCTACTTCAGGGGCATTCGGACGACCCTAGGCCGATACACCTACGTGAGCCAATAGCCCAGATACTCGGCGACACCTTTTTCACATTGCTCGAGGTCGTGCCGATGAAGGATGTGATACTGACCCCCCACGAGCGTGTTTACATAGGCAAGGACAAGCGCGACAAGATCGAGCGGATAAGGCGCAGGGTCGGCTATGAGGAGCTGACGGCGGCCGCAAAGGCCGAGTTGCCGTCTGCTGTTGAGGAACTCGTCAACGAAGCTCCAGAGAGGTTCATCGAGTTCTTCAACCGGGCAGCGCCGTTGACCACCCGCTTCCACCAACTCGAGCTGGTCCCGGGTATAGGGAAGAAGCTCATGTGGGGCATCATCGAGGAGCGTAAAAAGGGCCCATTCGCAGATTTCAAGGATCTGGTGAATCGTGTTAGGGGCCTGTCTCATCCTGAGAAATCAGTGGCGAAGCGCATAGTCATGGAGCTTGAAGGTGTCGATAGGTACCGCGTCTTCGTGAGGCCACCGGCTAGAAGGCACGAGGAAGAGGGCGGATATCCGAGATGAGGTAGCTCGGCAAGGTAGCCGCGGGCATCATAAAATTCGGTTAAAAGAGTGGGTTTTTATCTTGCTTTTCAGTAGGATTTAGCCGGGAAGACCATGAAAAAAGCCACTTACGTAATTATCGCCGGGGGAGGCAGAGTCGGCTCACATTTAGCGAAGACACTGGAATCCAGCGGCAAGGATATAGTGGTGATTGAAAAAGATCCCAAAGTTTGTGAAAAACTTTCGTCCGAAGTAAATGCGCTCGTGATCTGTGGGGATTTCAGCGACAAGAAAACGTTAGAGGAGGCAAAGATCCGGACGGCCGACGTATTTGTTGCCGTCTCTGGGAATGATAATGAAAACATCGTTTCATGCCAGCTCGCAAAATATTCGTATAAGGTGCCTTTAGTCCTCGCGCGCGTTGAGGATGCGGATAGAGCACAGATGTTGCGCGGTATGGGCATAGATTTGATCGTAAGTCCGGCGCATGTGGCCGCGATGGTACTTGAAAATGCGATAGCTTTGCCCGGCACCACTTCTATATTGATTTCCGAAACCATCACAAGGGCGGTGGAAGTCGACGTGCCAGAACTTTCCAAAGCTAGGGGCAAGATGATCAAAGACCTCCCGTTGCCCTTGGAATGCGTGATCGCCGCCATATATCGACGTGGCAAGCTCGTCATACCGCACGGCAACACAGTGATAAAGTCCGGTGATATCGTCGCTTTAATAGGAAAGGAAGATGCGATTAGAAAAGTTGTGCAGGTTTTGAAGGGAGAATAATGGGGCTGAGGAAATTTAGCCTTCGAGCGTTTTTTAAGAAAAACTTTGATTTTATAGCAGGCATTCTCAGTGAAGTTGGTCTAACTGCATTGATCATGGGAGTCGTTTTTGTAATCTGCTTGCTGCTCGTGCTCATTAAGTCAGTGATTTAAGGTGCGACCGTGATACCACCCTTAGAAAGGGAAGATTTGAAAATCATTGGGTATAACCTGAGTAAGATATGTTACTTGGTTGGGGCTCTTCTGCTTCTGCCGGTCGCCGTGGCGACCATCTATAAGGAGTTCGACACCATTCCCTATTTTCTCATCGGTTCCGCAGTTGGAATTATTTTGGGCAGCTTTTTGTCCTTCTCCCTTTATACAAAAAAGGAGATGGAGTTAAAACATGCTGTTGTAATGGCCGCCCTCGCTTGGCTTATCGCACCTCTTTTGGCCAGCATTCCGATCTGGTTGTCAAACGCCACCGCCTCCTATTTGGACGCAAGCTTTGAGGGCATCAGCGGATTCACCGGTACCGGTCTTACCCTGGCAGTGGATATAGACCATCTCTCACATAGCATCAACTTTCTCCGGCATTTCCTGCAGTTCATTGGCGACGGCATAGGCATCATAGTAATTTCTCTTTCCATTTTGGGAAGGACAGAAATAAGCTCGGTCCTCGCCTTCAAAGGGGAGGCCAAGGAAATGGGCATAAGGCCGGGTATAGTGCGGACGACTAGGATAATCGTCGGCATCGCGGTGACCTTCCTTGTTATCGGTACTATCCTATTCACAGTGGCGGGGGTTCATGAGGGCCTTGATTTTGGTACTTCAGTTTTCGACGGGCTCAATCACTCGATGACGGGCTACTGTACTGGGGGGTTCAGTACACGTTCTCAAAACTTGCTTTACTACCACAGCGCTTGGGTTGAGGTAGTTGCCATGGTTTTGATGATAATAGGGGCGCTCAACTTTAACCTTCACTACGCCGTTCTCGGCGGCAAAAGGAGAGAGATCCTGAAAAACCTGGAGGTCAAGATTCTTTTGTTTGTCCTGGTGGTATTGGGTCTGCTTGTTTCGACAAACTTGTTATCCGCAAACTTGTATTCCTCAGGAGAGATCCTCTTCAGAAAGGGCGTCTTCCACGCGGTCTCGGCCCAAACCACTACCGGTTTCCAGACCGTTTATCCCCTTCACTTCATGTTGATATGGCCCGTCTTCTCAATGATGTTGCTTTCAATGGCAATGGTAGTGGGAGGGTGCGCCAACTCCACCTCGGGAGGGATAAAGATGCTGCGGATTGGGGTGCTTTTGAAGTCCCTTGTGAGGGAGGTGAAGCGGGCATTGCTGCCAAGGTCCGCGGTTGAGACGGAAACCTTTCACCACATAGAGGACACTCCCCTTACAGATAAGGTTGTGAGGGGCGCGGCAGTGATAGCCATGAGTTATCTTATTCTTTTTTCATTAGGGACCATGATTACCATAGCTTATGGCTACAACTCGGAAGATTCCATGTTTGAGACCGCTTCTGCTTTGGGCAATGTGGGATTGAGCTGCGGCATTACCTCCCCTTCCATGCCAGTTGGACTTGAGGTCACATACATGCTCCTGATGTGGGCCGGGAGGCTTGAGATAATTGCCGTGCTAGTGCTCATGGGATTCATCATCTTAGGGCTCAGGAAGGGGATTAAAAGATGAGATGGAAAGTTTATTTTTTGGCGGCCATATTGCTACTGCTCATGGTTCCGCTGGCGAGAGCTGAGGAAGTCGTATCTGGCAGAGCGCTAATCGAGAACTCCGCTGGCTTCGATAACACGACAGTGATTTTTAGGGGAGAAGTCGTCGGGAGGATGATTCGGGGCGATTACGCTTGGGTCAACGTCCTCGACAACGAAGGTATCGCGATAGGGGTTTGGTGTAGTGCGGGGGATGCTAGGAAAGTTTCCGTCATCGGCGATTATGGGCATGTCGGGGACAATGTGAAGGTGGTTGGAACTTTTCACATGACGTGCACCGAGCATGGCGGCGACCTCGACATACATGCGGACAACTTTGCCGTGGAGGCGGCAGGGCAGGAACTGGATAGACCAATAAGTTTACCACTCGTCGCGCTCAGCGTCGCCCTAGCGGCAGTAGCGATTTTTGTGGCATTTTACCTCAGGCGTATCCGTAAGGAAAGGGAGAAAATAGTGCCATGGCCCTTCCAATAAAGCGGCAGAGAGGGGCTTTTTAAATTCTAGTTCATAATCTAATGTGTGAACACGATGCGCGACGTCCAACACGCGATGCGGGAGATCGCTGAGCAGGTGCTGGATGTTTCTGGGGCGTTAGATAAGAAACAGGTCGATGATTTTATTCAAGCATTGCTCGGCGCGAGGAGGATATTCGTCGTCGGTGCGGGCCGCTCAGGCTTGGTGGCCAGGGCGTTTGCCATGCGTCTGATGCACCTAGGCCTTGACACCCACGTAGTCGGGGAGACGATCACACCTTCGCTCCGTGAGGACGACTTGCTCGTGGCGGTATCTGGGTCGGGTGAAACTAGCCTAACCATGAGCGCCGCCGAGATAGCTAAAAAAATTGGAGCGAAAATAACGGCAGTTACATCCTATCCGAAGTCGGACTTGGCCAAGATTTCTGACCACATCGTTGTACTGCCAGGTCGAACAAAAACAGAATCCACGACAGATTTCCTGAGCAGAGAGCTCCTTGGCGAACACCCATCATCCGCCCCGCTTGGGACAATGTTTGAGATCGCCGCGCTCGTGTTTTTCGATGGCGTAATAGCAGGCCTGATGGCCGCCCTTGGGAAGAAGGAGGAAGACCTCCGAGCGCGCCATGCCACGATCGAGTGAGCTTAAATCTGGATTTACATCATCACCGCTGAAACTTCATAACCCAAGAAATCTTGCTAGGCTAATATGGCTCCCGATATCGAAACTTAATCTAGTATCCTCTAACTAAATGCCGCACGACGCCTTTTTTGTGGCAGAGGTGATCGAAGAGCCAGCAAGATAACTCATCCACGCACAGTTTCCAAGATGCTGACGGCATTCCAAATCGTCGTCCTAGTGTGGATGGGCATGTTTGGGTCATTGCTTATTTCATCCAAAATCAATACCGCAGAAGCCGCCCTAACGACCTGATCCTCCTTCTCCTTGAGCAATGCTTCCCTCGCCTCGCTCGCAGCCCTTCGAATATTTCGAGGCACTGAGGTATCCTCTGCCACGCGCGCCATAATCTCTGCTACCTGCTTTAGTTTCGCGTCCAAGGGCATTGTTACCACCAGCGTTCATGGCTCATCCAACTAAATTTAAGGAAGGGGGCCTCATAAAGATTTGGGGCTGATATGCGGGAGAAAAATGTGGCGAAGATAGCTGAAATGCTGCTCGCGGGGGGCAAGATGCTCCCCCTGCACTGCGCAACTTGCCAAAGCCCACTGTTTGAGTATGAGGGCAAGATAAGGTGTCCCGTCTGTGGCGAAAAAGCTGTGGCATCGAGGGCGGAGGCAAAGCCGGTTGGAGAGGTCGAACGTATCCTGCTCGAGAAACTCGATCAGCTTGCGGCGGAACTCAAGGTAGAATCGGATCGCTACGCTGCCGCGGAACTGCTCGAGCTCATGAAGTTGATCCTTGAGGTGTTAGAAAAGTTGAGGGCGAGGTGAGAACTTGCGTAGGGAGAAAATCTTGGAGACTTTGAGGAACGCGGAAAAATCACTCACTGTGGATGAGCTATCCCAGCGAACTGGCATCGATGTGGCGCGCCTGCGAGTCGATCTGTTTCGTCTGATGGGCGAGGGCAAGGTCGAACGCAGGCAGAAGGGCAACGAGTTGACCTGGGCGCTCAAGGTAAGCGTGCCAATCGAGGAGCGCTACGAGAAACTTTCCAAAAAGTACACGCCGTGATTTCATTGGTATGGTTTGATGTCGCCAGGATATGTATAGCTGGCGGTCTGCTAGGTGGAATTGTCGTTAAACTTGTGGTCCGCAGGCCCTATTACCTCGAGCGGCTTCGCCCGGCCTTTTGGCTGCCCATCGCTAGAAAAATGCGCCAGTTGGATTGGTCGAGGTTGCTCGCCATCGCGCTCGCGTTTGCAGCCCTAGCGCTCTTTTCGGCGTTTATCATCGGATGGGTGGTCCAGGATAAGCTAGGGTGGGAACTCTATTCTGAAAATGAATTCATCTTCACCCCGGAGAAGATCCCACTACCCCTCCTTTTTTTAACCGTCAATATTCTGCCAATTTTTGAGGAATGGGTCTTTAGGGGAATCCTGCTCGAGGAGGCCTCGCGTCGCACCCGCTCCCAGTTTCTCGGGGTCTTGATATCAGCTCTAGCATTTGCACTTTTCCACCTTTCAAACCCAGGCACATATCTCGCATATGCAATACCTCTAGTGGCGGGAGGCATCCTACTGGGGGCATGTTATTTGCTCGTCGGGTTGGGGGGCGCAATTATCAGCCATTGCGCGTATAACTCAATTTTGATGATCATGGGGGCTTAACATGGGTCGAACCGAGCTCGTGCGAGTGGCTTTAGGAAAGGAGCCTGCGGACATCGTGATAAAAGGTGGGCGCCTCGTAAACGTCGACACCGCCGAGATCGAAGAGGGGGTCGATGTTGCACTGAAGGGAAAAAGGATAGCATTGGTGGGCGATGGAAGACATTGCATCGGCAAGGGCACAGCTGTGATCGAGGCTGAGGGGAAATACATTGTTCCAGGCTTGCTCGATGCTCATGTCCATATCGAGAGCTCGATGGTCACGGTTACTCAGTTCGCTAGGGCTGTCCTCCCCCACGGGACGACGGGAGTCTTCATCGATCCGCACGAGATCGCGAACGTGCTCGGGATGCTTGGCGTCAAGATGATGTTAGATGAAGGCGCGAATCTACCCCTGAAGGTCTTCGCCACCATCCCTTCGTGCGTTCCGTCCGCTCCCGGGCTGGAGACGACTGGTGCTGAAATAGGCCCAGCCGATGTTGCCGAGGGGCTGAAGTGGGAACGCGTGGTTGGTCTTGGTGAGGTCATGAACTTTCCTAGCGTGCTAGCCGGGGGTAAAAGGATGCATGATGAAATTCAAGCGGCATTGGATAGGCATAGCGCAGTCGAGGGTCATGCCTCAGGGCTGCTTGGCAAGGAGCTTTCCGCATACGTGGCAGCGGGGATAAGGTCCGACCACGAATCCTCCACGCGCGAGGAAGCGATCGAGAAGCTCAGGCTCGGCATGAAACTCGAGATCAGAGAGGGGTCGGCCTTCAAGAACTTGAAGACGCTCGTTAAGCCGATCCTCAAGCTGAAGCTTGACACCAGACACTGCCTGCTTGCCACGGATGATATACATCCCTCGGATTTGGTCAGGGAAGGACATATGGATCATGTAATCAGGCGCGCGGTCGAGGAGGGCGCCGACCCGGTTAGGGCAATTCAAATGGCGACGATAAATACTGCGGAGCATTTTGGGGTGGATGGTGAACTGGGAAGCATCTCGCCTGGCAAGCTCGCGGACGTCCTCATCGTCAAAGGTATAGAAAAACTTTCCGTTGAAAAGGTCATAGCCGATGGAATGCTCGTGGCTAAGAACGGAAGACTCGTGATAAAATCTCCGACCCCCAAATATCCGAAGTTCGCTAAGCGGACGATGAACATGAAAAAGGTAACTTCTAGGGATTTCGATGTGAGGGCTCCAGTTAGAAAGGGCGAAGTAAAAGTCAGGGTGATAGGATTGGTCGAGGGGCAAGTTTTTACAGAGCACGAGATAGCTTCTCTCAAAGTCGAAGATGAGCTTGTGAAACCGGACATCGTCAACGATATCGTGAAGGTAGCCGTCGTCGAGAGACACAAGGCGACTGGCAACATCGGTCGTGGGTTCGTCCGCGGGTTCGGGATGAAGAAGGGTGCCATAGCCTCGAGCGTCGGCCACGATGCGCACAACATAACAGTAGCCGGGACGAATGGGCGGGACATGGCAGTCGCGGTAAATGCGATCGTGCGGATGGGCGGTGGTCAAGTCGTAGTGAATGAAGGCAAGGTTCTGGCGAGGGTGGAGCTCCCCATCGCGGGACTGATGTCGGATAAGCCTGTAGAGGAAGTGAGCTCTGAGCTCGAATTGTTGCACAGAGCTGCGAAGCGCCTCGGCATCGGGCTCAAGTCGCCTTTCATGCGCCTATCCTTCCTATCGCTTGCCGTGATACCGAAGCTAAGGATAACCGACAAAGGTCTGGTGGATGTTGAAAAATTCAAAATTGTGGATTTGGTCGTGAAAAGTTAGGTAGGCATGAATTGCTGTTGTACGGCTACTACTTCCTTGCTGTCGGCCGCGCTGGCATAGGCTTCAAGTGGTTCGCGATTTAACTCGAGGAAGGTTGGCCCCCACTTGAATATTTTGAGGATCTCTTCGGCGCGTTCCTGATCGCCGAGTATAAACAGTGCAGCTGAAAGGGCCTCTACCGTGCTCAATATTGTTGGCCGTCCGTAGTATGTTGGGTTTGCTGCGACCAAATACGGCAGACTTCTCGGCACCATCCTCCTCCGAAAGCGGGTGATTTGTTCGATTTGCTTCCAGGAGCAGTCAAGTGCCACTATCCCCCGCTCCCTCGCGATTGTAATGTCGGCCTTAGAAAGCGCCTGTTGTGCGAGCGGGTCGAGCAGTATCGCACCAGCTGGCAGGTCGCTTAGCTTATAAACCATCTGGATCTTGCCCACCCGGTGCAGGCGCATCGCGGTACATCTCTTGGGGTCGCACTCGCGCGCGTTGTAAACGACGAGTCGCATGATATCAAAAAATATTGGGTTGATAAACATTAAAACATAAAGACTATTAATTAATGAGTTGAGAAAAGGGAGGGGAAAAGCAAGAACGGGAAAGCTGCGATTAGATAGGTGGAACCTTGGCATTAAAAAAGAAAAGCAACTATCCGACTGCCGCAGGTGTTTTAACAATCATTGCCGCTTGTATTTGCCTCTCCTCAGGGATTATTTACGCGTGGGCAACCAATTTTCCTGTGTTCGGGATATTTGGATTTCTAGGATTTGCATTCGGATTGATAAGTGGAATCCTTGCCCTGAAAAGAAAGGTGTTTTCTTTAGTAGAAATAGGGGTGGCTATCGTGATGGTGGAAGCCATTCTCTCCATTTTCTCTTTTGAAGAACATGTTATTGGGATCATCTTTGGAGTACCTGTGTTAGTCCTTACCATTCTTAGCATGATGTTTACTGAGATGTCAAAACGAGAATTTGGATTTGAAATAATACCAAAAGGAAAACATACGGAACTTGGCGAAGTAAGCTTGGTTTTTGGAATTATATCGGTGCTTCCTATTTTCCCAATAACACTCCTCTTCGGGCCTTTAGCACTTATATCCGGAGCTATATCTTACCTCGGTGAACGCAAAGATAGCTATGGGCTTGCCGGCATCATTTTGGGTCTTATAAGCACCATTATAAGTATCGTAATTTGGGTTTTGTTAGGTCTTATAATTTGGTGACGTTTCTGAAAATTTATGGTGCCTAATTGTATTGTCATCACGTTGTAATGTCCCCCTACCTCTTCGCGTAGAGAGAAAGCTAGTAAACATTAAACTACAGTAGATGTTGGGATAACGTGGCTAAACAGGTGCTCTCCAATGCAGTTTTGCTCGAGGGAGATGAGTTAGAGGTCACTCGCGGTTACCTCGTCATCCGTGATGGTGCAATCGAAGAAATAGGTGAGGGGGCGCCATCCAAGCGCGGGAAGGACCTCAAACGCGCATTCATTTTGCCACCTTTCGTCAATGCGCATACCCATATCGCGGACTCGGTGGCCAAGGACATCTACCTCGGGAAAACTCAGCCCCAGGTGGTCGGGCCGGAGGGTGTTAAATTCAGGGAACTTCATTCAAGGACTAAAAGTGAAGTCATCGCCGCTGTTCGCACAACGCTTGGGGACTTGTTACATACCGGCACGCTCGCGCATTGTGATTTTCGGGAGGGCGGATTGGCTGGCGTAGAACTCTTACGCTGGGCATCAAATCCATCGGTCAATTCAATTATCCTCGGACGTCCATCAACTCCAGATGAACTGGATGAAGTTTTGAGGGCCTCGGATGGAATTGGGTTGCCATCGTTGGAGGAGTTTGAGCCAACCGTGCTCAAGCGCATCGCTCGAAAGGTCTCCGCAGCCAAGAAGATTTTCGCTGTTCATGTCGCGGAGACAGCCGATGCACAAAGGGCCTCGATCAGCTCAACCGGCGAGAGCGAGGTAAAACATGCGCTTGAGTTGGGTCCATCGTTTATCGTACACGGTACTTGGGCGACCGAGAAAGATTTCGATGCCATTGGCCGAGCTGGTATGCCAGTGGTGTTTTGTGCGAGGGCTAACAGCCTGCTCGGAGTTGGCGTGCCTCCGATACACCTTGCGCTTGTGACTGGTGCTAAGTTTTGCCTGGGCACGGATAATGTGACCGTCTGCCAGCCGAACATGTTTGAGGAGCTCTCCTTCGCATGGGCATGTCTACGTCGAGCGAACAGTGGCGCTGGCGGCGAGGAGGCGCGCGAACTTCTCCGCGCGGCCACGGTTGAGTCACAAAGACTTTTTGATCTGCCTTGGGGTTCCATTCAGAAGGGCAGCCCAGCGACTTTCATGGTGCTCGCGAGGGGACAGAACCTCGTCAATTTGACCGACGTGCACGCTGGCATCGTCAACAGGGCTCGGGCGGACAATATCAGGGAAATTTACCGCAACGGCAAAATTATTTAAGCTAAGGCGTTAAGAAAATCTTGGATTCTTAGCGTCCTAACTAGCGTAGCGGAGAGTGGATGAGGAGGAGAATATGCAGGTCAAAGATGTGATGACGAAGGAAGTGAAGTGGGTAGAGGTACCTGGCACCCGTGCGGAGGCATTGGAGCTGCTCAGGAAGCTCGGAGCGAGCGCCGTGCCCGTGGTAAAGCGAAGTACGGACGAGTTAGTGGGGATGGTGACACTGCGCAAATTATTCGAGCATCCAGATGAGGACCAGTTGGCCATGCTCGTCGATCGAGATGTACTCACCGTCACTCCGGAGGATTCGTTAGAGGAGGCCGCAAAGCGCCTGCTGACTTCCCGCGCGAGGAGGCTACCTGTCTTGAAGGATGACAAGCTCGCCGGGATCATAACAGTCAGGGACATCGTTTATCGAGCGATCGCAGCGATGAATCTCGAGAAACTGGCCTCGGACTACATGCGCCCCCACGCCATCGCGGTTTGGGAGGGGACGCCGATAAAGGCAGCGATGGAGATAATGGCACTTTCCGGATTCAGGGCGCTGCCGGTCATAGATGAGAAAGGTAGTTTGACCGGAATTATTGACGATGCTGACATAATCAAAATCAGCGAGGTCGAGACCCAGTCGAGGATGAGCCAGATGGTGGGCCGCACCGAGGGCGATAGCTGGACCTGGGATAGCGAGGATCGAATCTACATCACCAAGAGGCACCTGAAGGTCCCAGATAAGTCGGTCAAAGATGCGATGGCGAAGGACCTTGTCACCATCACTAGGCGGACGCCCGTGAGCAGGTGCGCGGAGCTCATGAAACAGCACAAGATAGAACAGGCCCCAGTGATAGCAGCCGACGGCGGGCTAATCGGGATAGTTCGTGATATCGACCTGCTCCAAGCATTGATTTCATAGTTTTACGAGAGAAGTTTTTTAGGGTTCTAGGGCTGTTAAAATTTGGTGAGCTAGTGGGACAAAATAGGCATGAGAAGGTCATGGATATCGCTCGTCGACGCGGTTTCATCTGGCCATCCTTTGAGATATACGGTGGCGTAGGTGGATTCTACGATTTTGGGCCCTTGGGGACTCTTTTGAAAAACAAGATAATCCAGAAATGGCGTGAGTACTACGTATTCAGGGAGGGCTTTTTTGAGATAGATTCTCCAAGTGTCACACCTGAGGAGGTCTTGAAGGCAAGCGGCCACGTCGATCATTTTCTCGATGCCATGACCGAGTGCAAGAAGTGTGGTACAGCGTTTAGAGTTTCGGACGTCGTGCGCGAGGCAACCGGTAGAGATATTGAGGGGATGTCAAAGGGCGAGATGGAACAATTCATGGAGAAACATCGGGTGCGCTGTCCAGACTGTGGGGGCGAGTTGGGCCCGGTCTTCGATTTCAATGCGATGTTTCGCACCACGATTGGGCCTGGGGCTCAACGGGTGGCATACCTTCGGCCTGAGACCGCGCAGGCCATGTTTATCGATTTCAAGAGGCTTCAGCGCCATGCTCGAGGTAAGTTGCCATTCGGCGCGGTGCAGATAGGCAAGGGCTATCGAAACGAGATTTCACCAAGGCAGGGCATCATCCGGTTAAGGGAGTTCACGATGGCCGAAGCCGAGGTCTTCTTCGATCCAGATGATCCTAGTCATCCAAAGTTTTCCGATGTGGCTAGCGAGGAGCTTAGGTTATGGCTAGCAGACGATCAGGAAAAGGATAAAAAACAGTTGAACGAAATCACCGCCGAGCAAGCAGTCAAGAAAAAATTGATATGCAATGAGTTGATGGCATATTATCTCGCACTTACCAAGCGATTTTTGATCGACCTGGGAATTCCGGACAAGGCAATCCGATTCAGACAACAAACCCCAGGGCAACGAGCTCACTATTCCGCCGAAACATGGGACGCGGAAGTGTCGACCGAGCGATTTGGCTGGGTTGAGGTAGCTGGGCTCGCCTACCGCACCGATTACGACTTATCTAGCCATGCCAAATCAAGCGGGGAGGACCTAACTGTATTTTCATCCGATAAGAAACGGAAAGTGATGTGTCATGTGGTGGAGCCATCATATGGTATCGATCGCCCACTATATTGTGTATTGGAGTACGCCTTCGTCCAAGAAAAAAATCGCACATATCTCCGATTGAAAAAGGACCTAGCTCCGATCGATGTGGGCGTATTCCCGCTCATCAGCCGCGACGGTCTGCCGGAGAAGGCCGCGGCGGTGTACGAGAGCTTGAGGGGTAAAGGTCTCATGGCAGAGTACGACGACTCTGGTTCAATCGGGCGCAGGTATGCCCGCGCGGACGAGATCGGCACACCGTATTGTGTGACTATAGATCATCAAACGCTCGAGGACGGCACGGTGACGATAAGGGATTGCGACACGACGAAGCAGATCAGGGTTGAGGTCGAGAAACTTTCGGATGTTTTATGCTCACTGTTGTATGACGAAATTCCCTTTTCGAAGGCCGGCGAGGAGGTTAAAAAACTAAGAAAATCATGATGGGAAGGACGACGAACAGCGAGACAATAGTTAAATAGAACACCATTGCCCCGTAAAGCTTGAGGTCTAGCTTAAAATTGTATGCAAGGAAAATATTGAAAACGGCTGGCGGCATTATCGATAGAATAAGCGATACTCTTGCTGGAAGATCTGCCGTTGGTCCGATGATCGTCAACCCGAGAAGCATTATCAGCGCATAAGTTACGAGCGGACTGACTAGGAACCTCATCGCGCCAACGCTCACCAGCTTCGATGCATATTTGCGAGGATTAACTATTGGCATCTGATAACCTACGAGCAAGAGCATTAAAGCAAAGAAAGGTTTCGCGAGATAGACATAGAATGTGTCTTGTATCACACTTGGTAGGTAGGCATTAAAACCGACGAAGAGCAACGCCGTGATGAGTGCTATGGTCGCAGGGAATACCAGCACGTTTTCGAGGATAACGCGCGCGTTCAAGTGCCTCTTTCTCGCAGCCAATGCGTACATGACGCCCAATGCTAAGTGAGGTACTCCTATCGCGACTGCGTACAAGCTCGCGGGCCCTAGGCCGGTTATCCCCACTATAGCATAGATGAGAGGAATGCCAAGATAGGTGACATTCATGAAGCCCGAGTTCAAAGCAACAGCGATGGTAGTTTTTCTATCATAACGCATAACGGTTGAGAGCACCACTGCGACCCCAAAGCAAGCACCCAGCGATGCGAGCGCGAGGATCACCACATTGTCGAATTTTAAAATCTCACTCCATGTACAACTGGCTATTGAGACGAAGACTACAGTCGGCAACATCACCCAAAGGGCAGCCACGTTGAGCACGCGAAAACCAGGTTTCGCGAAGGGTTCTAATTTTCTTATGTGCCTTACGACGATTCCAGCTATGATGAATACAAGCGCATAGATGGCCGGCGTTAGATAGCTCTCCAGCACGGGTCCACCAAGATTTAATCGTTCATCGCTTGTGTTGCTCGATCTCCTTCAAGGTCCTTTCGAAGATATCCAGCCCAACATCTGCCTGCTCTTTTGTCAGTATCAGGGGCGGTGCCAGCCGGAGTGAAGAAGCTCCTGCGCCCAACAGGATCAGGCCGCGCTCGAATGCTATTTTCATCATTTCTTTGCGCTCCTCTCTTGCCGGCTCCTTCGTCCTTTGATCTTTTACCAACTCTATGCCTATCATCAAGCCCTTCCCCCTGACATCGCCTATGAGCTCGTGGTTTTCTGCCATTTCCTGAAATCGGTTGAGCATGTAGTTACCAATCTTCGCAGCATTGTCCGCAAGTTTTTCTGATTTTAAGATGTCGAGCACCGCGAGCGCAGCTGCACATACGACGGGATTCCCGCCCAATGTGTTTTCGTGCGCTCCGGGATCCCAGTCCATGAGCTCAGCGCGCGATACGGCAATGCCCATGGGCAGGCCAGCTGCGACCGCTTTGGAAACGGTGAGGATATCTGGCTCGATTCCCCAGTGCTCGCAAGCGAACCACTTGCCCGTACGGCAGAATCCGGATTGGACCTCGTCGATCACGAGGATGATGTTGTTCCGCTTGCATAACTTAGCAATCGCCGGAAGGTAGTCGTCTGGAGGCACGATGTAGCCACCAGCACCTTGGATCGGCTCGATTACCATGCATGCGACATCGTCCGGTGGGCAGACCTTCTTGAGCAAGATATCCTCTATGTAGCCGACGCACCAGAGCCCGCACTCCGGGTAGCTCTGTTTGAACGGGCAACGGTAGCAGTATGCGTATGGCACGTGGAAGACGCCCTGCATCATCCCCTTAAAGTGTCGCCTAGCGTCTATTCCGGTGGTCGTCAGCTGGAGCGAGCCCATCGTACGGCCATGGAAACCCCCTATGAACGCGATGACGTAGTAGTTCCGCGTGTGCCACTGGGCTATCTTGAGCGCAGCTTCGACGGCCTCCGTCCCAGAGTTGCCCAAAAAGGCGCGTTTCTTGAACTTGCCCGGCGTTACCTCGAAAAGTCGCTCGAGGAGCTCGACTTGGGGCAAGGTGTAGAAATCGCAGCTGTTTATGAACATCAGCTTTTCCGTCTGGCGCCTGATGGCCTCCACCACCTTGGGGTGGCGATGCCCGATGTTTGTGACGGCGATGCCAGAGCTGAAGTCCAAAAACACATTTCCATCTATATCTTTCACCCACACGCCGTCATCCTCGACGCCCACAAGAGAGGCTGTCCGAGTCAGCGACGGCGAGGTCACCGCATGATCTCTCTCGATGAATGCTCTAGCCTTTGGACCCGGCGGCTTCACGACGATTTTAGGCTCCTTTACCTTTATCCCCACCATTCCAACACCTTCAGCCTACTACAAACACCTCTTGGGCATTTCCCTTCGCGCTATTTATCCTTTTTTACTCTTAACAAGCCTGCCCTTCCACGACATTTTCACAGATCTCATTCTATCGATTTTCGGATTTTTGTTCAGTTAAACAAATACTTTAAAGTGTATATTCACTTTGATGAATTCAATTAAGTGTTTATATTCTTTGTTGTATACAATCAATCGATATTTTTAAATAGAGGAAGATCCTTACAACTACCTTGGGTGGTAATCGATGGTAATAGAGCAACCAGAAATCTTATTTTTCCAAGAAAAGCCTGTAAAAAGCCTTTTATTGCTAAAAAAGGCAGATAAACTGATGTATGCGTCAATAATAGCCAAAGAAATAGATAGCACCTACGCGCACACTTTAAACGTCCTTTCTGGCTTAAAAGAGCGAGGATTGGTTAGTTTTGAGAAAACGGGGCGCATTAAACACGTTAAACTCACAGAAATCGGCGGGCAGGTGGCGAATATTTTGGAAAATTTCATCGACATGGTGCGGTTATCGGAAACTGGGGCGAAGATCGAGCGCGTTAATGAAAAATTGGTGCGCGGCCGTTCACAATCGGAAATCAATAGGGCGGCGGTGTCCAAACGTCTGGCGCCATATAGGCGGGAGTTGGAACGTTTTGCGAAGAAGAGCCCGGAGCTCAAGGAACAGTCAAAGAAGCTCATGAAGAGGGTTGAGGAAATCTCGAAGGGTGCCACGGCTTCAACAGGTCCTTGACGGGGATAAGGGCAATGTTTTTAACATTTTATCACAAAACGTTAAGGGGGGATTAAACGGCTCCAAACGGGAAAAGGGGGAAGCTAGGCGCCAAAACGAAGTTGAATTTGCTGGGGGAGGACGAAATCAAGCGGATTTTGGAGAAATGCGAAGGGGGCGAAATTCCAGTCATCTACACCCTCGCTTTCACAGGGATGCGCGTTTCGGAGCTCATCCACATGCGCAAGGATTGGGTGGATTGGGAGGCGGGACTAATTCGTATCCCTGAAAGTCAGCCGTGCGATGCTCACTATGAATGTAGGCGCGAGATAAAGAGGAGGGGAAAAATAATCAAGCAGTCCTGCCTTTGGCGGGTCAAAGTTCCTGAGGCGGCTAGGGGAACCCCTATCCTACCCGAGCTTAGACCAGTATTGGAAGACTTCTTCTCCCGGCATGAATCCATGGGTGAAGTGGTAAAGGGGAGGGAGGAAGTTTGGGGGATGGTTAGGGCTGTTGCTGCTAAAGCTGGGATTCAGAAGCGTATTTTTCCCCATGTCCTCAGGGGATCGCTCGCCTCATTGCTCGCGGGCAAGGATTTTGATGCTTTGAGCATTCAGGGTTTCATGGGATGGAAATCCGTTAAAACGGCGGATGAATACATCCGGATCTCTCCAGAGCGCCTAAAGCGAATAGTCGAGAAAAAGTGGTAAGGGCAACCTGCCGCTATTTCTGGCCTTAGGATTCTTCCTCCCGCTCGCGCACCTCTATCCTGACCCCGAGTTTCCGCTGTAAGCCCTCGACGGTGCGCCCACCCCGTCCGATGATCTTTGGTATGTAAACAGCATCTGCCCTGACAATCGCGCTTTGCTCGGACAGCATTTCGACGTCGACGCCCGCACCCACGAGACGCCTGAGTTCGCGCTGGATGGCCTCCGCCGCCCTTAGCTCCGCCCGCGTCGGTTCCCTCTTCTTGACAGGCATGACGACTATCTCCTCGCCAAACGAGTATATTTCATAAACTGCCTCACCGGTCTCGAAGTCGCAAACTTCGACCATTGGGCGCGCCAGGTCTGCCTCGATCATGCCGTGGGGTACTTTCACCGTCGACCGCAGGGAGTAGACCTCTCGAATTTCGCCGTCCTTGATGAATATCACCGTGTCAGCGATCATAGGGATCATTCCAAGCTCCACCCGCCCGATCAGCCTCTGAACTGCATCTATAGCTCGGGTAGAGTGCACCACGCCCACCATGCCTATACCCGCCAGCCTCATGTCCGTGAATATCTGGAAGTCCTTGGTCTTTCGCAGCTCGTCGTAGATCGTGTAGTCTGGGCGCACGAGGAGCAACACGTCTGCGGTCTTCTCCATGTCGCCCTCAAGCGAGGTGTATTGCGTGATCTCGTCGCTCACCTGAAGGTCTCGAGGCGACTCCATGGTCTTGATGATCTTGTTTTGGGAGAGATAGAGCTCCGCCAAGGCCTGCGCGAAAGTCGACTTGCCCGCTCCAGGCGGTCCAGCAATGAGCACCCCTTCGGCCTGCTTCGCCAGCCGCTCCTTGAGCTTCGAGGATAGGCGGTAGTCCTCGAGCTTCACCTCGGCTATAGGGCGGACCGCGGTGATCTCAAACCCATCGCTGAACGGCGGGCGTGTTATGGCCACGCGGTATTCGTGGAACTGCACGACCGTCGCCCCCTCGAGCTCCATCTCAACGAAGCTGTCCCTGTCCTGCCGGGATAGCTCGACTATCTCGTGCGCCAGCTCGCGGAGCTGTTCCTCGGTGAGCGGCTTCTCGTCCAGAACCTTGAGCTCGAAATTTCCGGGCCGTCCGACCTTCGCCATGGGCCGCACCCGGTCCTTTAGGTGCACGGACATCACCCCGGGGCCGAAGTATTCGATTAGCTTTGGCTTTCGTCCGACAGGCAGGGGCCTGAGGAACCATACCTCCAGCCCTTCCGCCCGTCCGGCTTCGGCCATTATCGCGTCGCTGGTCATGAGCATCGCCCCGTGCTCCCGCGCCACGTCGCGTATCGCGGCATCTATAGCCCCGAACTCTGCCCCCGCGAGCTGTTCAGGCGTGGGCCTTCGCCCTACCAAGCTGAACTTGACCTTGCCATCGGTCGCGAGTTCCCTCAGCCTCCTCAGCTCGGCGAGCCCGCTGAAGCCCGAGTCCTTGCCAAGGTTTGCCTGATGCTCTAGCTCTGCCATGACTAGGTTTGGCACCACGACATCGCAATCTTGAAGCTCGCCGCTCTCCATGAGGCGCGTGACGCGGCCATCGATCACAACGCTCGTGTCAGGTACGCAGATTTTCGTCATATTCATTCCCTAAGTTAACTGGCAAGCATTGATAATAAGGTTTGTAGGGTGAATTTGAGTTTTTATTTATCGAAAGATGAACATCAGCGGGTAGTCGAGCTCCTTCACGTACCGCATGCCCACGTGTGCCTTCGCCTTGCCATACCTCGCTACGAGCGTGACGGTGAACATCTCACCCGACAGCTCTGGGTAAATATAAGGAGGTCTTCGCCTGCCCTTAGGGAGCTTGATCCTCACCGTCGCTCGCTCGATGAATGGCTGGGCGAGCGCCGCCTGCTCCATCGCCCGCTCGAGCGTTCTCGCATCGTGGATGGCTGCGCCAACAAACTGGTGGTAGAGCGCACCCAGAGTGATTGCCCCCTCAAATATCGCCCGTTCACGATCGGTAACATTTTTGGCGAAGTACTTGCGCGCGGGATCTTTCATGGAGCCTCCCTCGGGACATTTGGGATATCTTCGCCTTTGGCAGTTAGGTTGATAAGTTTTGCTCCAAGCCCACCCGACAGCCACGCTAAGAGCTCCCTGCAGATGGCTAGTTTTATGAGTTTTCGCCCGATTTCCTTATCGCCGGAGTACCTGCCGATTTCTGTCCCGAGGTCCATCCCCACCAGATAAATTTTGGAGGCCCCCAGCTCGTGTGCCATGAACGCCGCCCGGTCTCCATCCGTGAATCCCCCGAAGTTGAAGAGCTTGCCGAAGGGCTCTACCTGGGTGGTGCCGATTACGCGTCTATCGATTTGAGGTGCGATTTTTTGGATTTGATCCAAGTTGTCGCCATGTGCGTGCAAGATCAGCCAAGACCCGCAGCTCCAAGCGTCGAGCTGGTCGTCGACGTTTCCATCCAAATCCGTCACTATGATATCAGGTGGGTGATATTTCAATAGGGCTGAAGTTGCACCATCCGCTGAAATTAACAACTTATCCATCCAGCCCCTGCGCTCGAGCTTCTTCAAGTCATCATCTAGGGAGGGGCCAGCGCCGAGCACGATGCACTCCCTCCCTTTAAACAAGCTCTTTAGCCCCCCGATTTCGGGTTTGGGCAATAGGTCGTTCAATGTTTTTGCTGCGGCTTCATCTGCCTTTTTGTCCAGTTTTAGCATACGCACGATTTTCCCGTACCAAGGACGCCAGAGCTCCCAGCGCATGTATTCAGCCCACTACCCTCAACGAGATCTCTTCACCTCGGTGATTGTAAGATTTCCACGAGCGCTCGTCGTATGGGAAAGCAGCGATAATGTGCACGCGCCCGTACCTCCCGAAAAGGGCTAGGTCTTCCCCAGAGGGCGAGGCGTTTGGCGAGGGGTGGCTGTGCACCGTGCCGCAGGCGCTCGGGTCAATCGGCATCATATGCAGCCTGAGCACCGCTGATCCCTGAGATGAGATGGTCCCGGGCAGCACGAGCACCTCCTTAATCACATCTCCAGCGGCGCGCAGCATGCCCGCAAATTCTCTAGGATGGCTTGAGCGAGAGACCCCTAGAATAAACTCCAACGTTTCCCTGTCAATGCCAGAAATCAGCCGCATCCGATCAACATCCGCGTGCGAATTTCAGATAAGTTCCCCGTACGTGCCTTCATAGGAAGCGAGCACATCTTGCCAAGTCTCTTCAACGCTGGAATAAATTTTGTCCTCATGTGGGGAGGTTCGGAAATAGTTTCCAGTCGGATCGGCCAAAACCCAGCCATCAGGGGGGAGATACACTTCAGTCCAGGCATGGCCGATTATGTATCGTCCATCAGGCGTCATGCCCGCTACCTCGATGAACGGTTCGGTTACGTGTTCAAAAATCAGGAACCCACTCACTAGTCTGGATGGTATCTCAGCGGTTCGTGTGAGGGCTAGATACAAATTGGCCTTGTCTAAACACTTCCCCTCCCTCGTGTCAAGGATCTCCTCAGACGTGAACCAGCCGAGGGGGGGCGGCATGGGGTATATGATGTTTTCATAGACCCATCCGCAGAGGTTCTCGGCAAGCTCGTTGTTGTCATGGATCACCTGGCGCATATCTGACACGATCTGGTTCACCCTAAGCGTGCCCGTGATCACGTATTGGGTGCTGAGCAAAAAGTAGGCGTTGCTGGCAGGGATTTCAATACTATCTCGAGTTAGGTCGCCTGAAGGTGAGGGAGCAAACGTTATGTTGTCCAGCAACTCTCCGTGGTCACAATAAAATGAAATGACCCTGAGGAAGGTGAAAAGAGCATCTCTGGCCCTGAGTGCTCCAATTGGGCTATCAACGCTTCCCGGCGCCCTTCCCGTAAATTCTATTTGGCCGCGGATATTCTCAGCTAAGGCAACGTAGTCATCTTCTGCCATCGTTTTCAGAAAAGCACTCCAAACACCGCTCTCGTTGTCCGGGGGAAGGACTGAGATCGGTTGGGCGTCAGATAGGAGGGGTTCGGAACTGTTTTCGGCCAAGATCACGACCTCCTTGGCGGAATAGTACAGTAGCTGGTAGGGGGTTATGTCGAACTCCGCGCCATCGAAGGAAGCCGAGTAGCTATCCCGCTCCCGTCCGAATTTCATGTCTATGCTTGCCCAGGCAGCAAAGCCCTCAAACCCGTAGGAGGGGGGAATTCCAGTATAGTCTATTGGGCAGAAGTTGGAGGCGTTTAGGAATTCTTCCGGCGTGATCGTGACCAATTGGGGCGTGATAATGGCTTGGCCCTCTGCCACAACGGCTGGCCTTCCCTCGAGCGTTGAGATGTAGGTGGTGCTATTTTCCATGGTTCCACCCCCATAGTCCATGCTTCCGGTGCCAGCGCTCAGCAGTTCGCCCTCGTTGGCGATGTTTGCCCCGTTTGGCAAGATATAGGAAGTTTTCGATGCGGAATAGATTTGGCAGTTTGTGGAGTGCATGTTTGAGATCACAGAAAGACTACTTTGCAGGTCCTTCACGTTGTTTAGCGACTCCCGAGCAAAACTTTGATTATCAACGGGTAGGAGTAGGATCCTCCACTTGTTTTCGGACCTGTAGGCCAAGTGAGAAGTTTTCCACATTATAGTTATTTCAAACGCGTCACCCTCGTTGAGTCCAGTTATATCACAGGCGGCATTTTCCATCTCCCAACCATATTCGGCGTAGTTGCTTCGTGCATTTGTTAGATACATCGATTTCGCATTTTCAATTCCAATTCCATGGATAGTGAAATCGCCGATGGTCCCACCTACAACACTCATTCTCACATAATCCGCAAGGTACGATGGAAGGATTTCCTCAACCAACTCTGCACAGGCGTTCCCATTTTCGTCTATATAGAAAGTTGTGTTGTCTTGAATTTGAAATGTCTGTACTTGGGTCTGTGCTTGGGGCCCAACTTCACGGGTCAAAACATAGATTCCAACAGCCACAGATATTATGACCGCTACCGCGACCAAGATGATTGCCTTTTTCGTCTTTCATTCCCCCACTACAGTTGAATCACGTTGGTTTTATTTCAGTTTTTCCCTTACCTCTTGGGAGGCGTTAACGAGCGCCTTAAGTTTGGCGATCGCCTCTTCGGTCGTGCGCGTCTTGAGCCCGCAGTCAGGGTCGATCCAGAGCTGCTCAGGCTTCAGGACATCAAGGGCCCGCTGGATGCGCGCCTTCACCTTCTCCACATCCTCCACGACATGTGAGTGAACGTCGACCACCCCGAACGACAGGTCCTTGGTGAACGGGTACTTTCGGAAGAGCTCCACCAAATCGAGCTCGCTGTTGGACATCTCGAGGTCGAAGTTGTCCACGGGCAGCTCCAGCATTTCCGGGTAGATGAATTCGAAGGCGCCGTAGCAGATGTGGCTGATAAAATATGCATCGATGCCTTTGGTGACGATTTCCATCGCCTCGATCGCAAACTCCCGCAGCTCTTCAGGCCTGGTGGAGATGGCTGGCTCATCTACCTGGATGATCTTTGCCCCGGCGTCAGCGAGGGCTTTCACTTCCTCGTGCAGTGCCCGCGCGAGGGCCAGGCAAGCCTCTCGTCGGCTGGGGTAGTACTCGTTAAACGACCAATCCATCATGGTGTATGGCCCGGTGATCATCCCCTTTACGGGCTTCTTCGTCAGCCCCTGGGCGAACTTCCACCACTCAACTGTTATCGGTCCTCGCCACCTGATCTCCCCCACGATGATCGGCTTCCGATAGTATCGGTTTCCGTAGGAGCGCACGAGCCCGCTTATCTTGAACCCTTCGAGGTTCTCCGCGAAGTAAGTTGCCATGTCTCCTCGGTACATCTCGCCATCGACCAGCACATCCAACCCTATTTCCTCCTGTAGGGAGATCCACTCCCTCGTCGCCTGCTCCTCCAGGGGCTTTAGGTCCTTGAGCTTGAGCCTGCCAGCGAGCATCATCCGCCTGGCTTCCAGGAGCTGCTGGGGCTTGGGGTAACTTCCCACAGCGGTCGTCGGCAGGAGTGGCAGATCTATCCCAAGCTTTTTCAATTTCTCGTGCATGTTCACATCCTACAACAGCTTCTCCCTCGCTCGCTCAGCTATCGTGGCCATGTTTTTGAGTTTTTCAAACGCCACATCTCGGGGCAGATATTCGTCGAGTCCGCACGAGGGGTTGAGGTAAACGTGTTCGCTTCCTATGTTTGGCAGGAGCTTTTTCAGAGTGGAGAGCACCTCCCTTTCGCCCTCGAGCCTTGTATTTCTGCCGTCGATGAGCCCCAGGCCGAGGTCCTTCTCGCATCCCAGCCTCGCGATGGTGTTAGGCAAGTTCTGGCTGTAGGTGAAATCAAATCCGATCACGTCTACAGGCAGTTTAACGAATTTTCGGTAGAGTGGCATGGCGTCCCCAAAGTATGTGTAGAGAGCAAGTTCTGTCTTGTCATTGTTGGCGGCCACTTCCTCAATGACGGTCTTGAGGAGCTCGAACTCTTCCTGATTTTTCAAAATCGCTGGCTCGTCGATCTGAATTAGGTCCGCGCCGGCCTTCCCCAACTCGCTGACTTCCCGCGAGATGGCATCGGCAAACTCTCGCAGGAGCTCCTCGAACTTCACCCCCCGCCTGTTAATCGAGAGCTTCGCGAGCGTGTAGGGTCCGGTCAGGACTGGCTTGATGGGAACTTTCGAGACCTTCTTCGCGAACATGAACTCTTCCACCACTATGGGCTCTCGCCAGCTTACCTCGCCAACGATGACTGGCTGGCGGAAATAGAAGTTCGTGTCGAAGAACCTTAGGAGCCCGCCGACCTCGCAACCGCCGAGTTTACGGGCGAAATGGGAGATTGGGTCGTACCACCTGATCTGACCGTCGGTGACGATTTCGAGCCCCGCCCGTACCTGCTCCTCGATGACTTCCCGGGTCACTTCCTCCTGCACCCGCTCGAACTCCTCGTCGGATAGCTCGCCTTGCTCCCATCTTGCATAGGCTTGGCGATGTTTTTGCTGTTCGGGCTTGTCGCCTATCCGGGGGTAACTTCCAGTGCTCGCGGTCAGCAAATCCATCTCTTCCACCTTGGATGACGTATTAGTCAAACGTTAAATATCTGCTTAGCTGGAATTGGATATCAGAAAACGTGAAGGGAAATGACATGAAAAAAATCAATGCAGAATGGCATAGGAAAAATAGAATACCAAAAAATCCAACAATTGAACAAAGAATCGAATGGCATTTAGAACATCAGAAACATTGCAACTGTAGACCGAATATCCCAGAAAAATTGTTAGAAGAAATGAGGAAAAGAAATATTGAGCAGAAATAAAAATAGGGGGCAGTCGATGGGGAAAAGCAGAGGTTTCGGAAAGGTAATTTTGTTTAATGAACATTTTGTCGTCTACGACATCCCTTCAATTGTATCAGCGATCGCCCAAGCGACCACGGCAAGGGTGAAGCCGTTCAGTGGTAAGGGCTGGCACCTCGAAGATCGGAGGCCAGCCACGCCCGGGTACAAGGAGGAAAAGCTCGAACAGCAGCGGGAATCGGTGGAGAGGGTCCTGAAGGCGGCTGGAGTTGACCTGTCTCGAAATCTGGTCGAGATCACCTTGGAGGGGGACCTGGTCGCGGCGAGCGGGATAGGGGCAAGCGCCGCATCTTGCGTTGCGATCGCTCGGGCCCTGTCGGATGAATTCGATTTGAACCTCTCGGACGAAAGGATAAACGAGATAGCCTACGAGGGCGAGCTAGCTTACCACGGAACCCCATCTGGAGTCGACAACACCGCGGCGACCTATGGGGGCCTAATCTGGTTCGTCCGGGGCAAGCCAAACGTAATCGAGCGGATAAGGATGAAGGAGCCAGTCGAGATCGTGATGGGAAACACCGGCATAGTCGCAGATACTGTGGCGGTGGTCGCGGGGGTTCGCGAACAGAAGGAAAAGTATCCCGCGAAGTACGGCAAACTGTTTAAAACCGCGGAGGAGCTTGTTTATGATGCAAGGAGGGCGCTCGAGGATTTTGAATTGGAGGAGGTTGGAAGGTTGATGAACGAGAATCATAGGCTGCTACAGGAGATAGGAGTCTCGTGCAAGGAGCTCGATTTCTTGGTCGGGTTATCCAGGGAGCATGGCGCCCTCGGGGCGAAGCTGACTGGGGGAGGCCTCGGCGGAAACATGGTAGCGCTCACGCCAGGCAAGGATCTACAGGAGAGGGTTGCTAGGGCGATGGAGAAGGAGGGTTTCGAGGCCCTAAGGACGAAGATCGGGGTGACGGCATGAATTTTCGAGAGTTCGTGAAAACTTTGGATGATAGAGGGCTTCTTGTGCGGGTCAAGCGCCCCGTCGACACGAAGTACGAGATCTCGACCTTGATGAAGCTCATGAACGACAAGCCAATCCTATTTGAAAAAGTCACGGGTCACTCGATGTCCGTGGTGGCCAACGTCTGCTCCACGCGTGAGCTGGTCGCGCTTGGTCTCGGCATAAAGCCGAACGAGATCATAGCCAAGCTAGATTGGGCGATAAAAAACCCGAAGGAGCCTAAAGTCTTGAAGGCCAGCGGCTACCGGGAAATGCCAGCCGACCTGACAAAGCTCCCGATACTGCTTCACTATCCATTCGACGGGGGTCCTTACATCTCATCTGGGGTGATAATAGCAAGAGACCCTGAGCTCGGCCTAAATGCATCTTACCACCGTATGATGGTAATAGGAAAAGACAAAATCGTGATGCGGATTTTGCAGCGCGACTTCGATGCTTTCCTGAAGCGCGGAAACAAGGAATTTGCGATCTGCATAGGTAACTCGATGTCGGTCATGGTGGCCGCAGCTATTTCTGTGGAACTTGGGAAGAGCGAGCTGAACATAGCAAACGCTCTGGCCGAAACAAACCTGATCGAGCTTGGTGGGCACAAAGTTCCTGAGGCCGAGATTGTCATGATAGCCGAGATGACTGGGGAAGAGCACGACGAGGGTCCGTTCCTCGACCTGACGGAGACTCCGGACATCGTGCGCAAACAGCGGGTGGCGAGGATAAAGCGAATATTCATGAAGGAGAACCCACTCTACCACGCACTACTCCCAGGCGGTTTGGAGCACAGGGTACTGATGGGGATGCCGCGGGAACCCACGATTTTTAGGGAAGTCAGCAAGGTCTGCGAGTGCAAGGATGTTCTGATAACTTCTGGAGGCTGCTCCTGGTTGCACGCGGTCGTGAGCATAAGGAAAAGGGCCCCAGATGACGGTAGGAAAGCGATAGAGGCCGCCTTCCGGGGACACAAGTCGCTGAAGCATGTTTTTGTCGTGGACGATGACATAGACATTCACAACCCGCACGATGTGGAGTGGGCGATGGCAACTCGCTTTCAAGGGGACAAGGACATGACAATACGAAAGGAGCCTGGCTCTTCGCTCGATCCTTCTTCAGACCTAGAGACCCGCATGACTGCCAAGGTAGGTTTCGACCTCACAATACCTTCCGATCGCGACTCGAAGGACTTCAAGAAGCCGGAGTTGCCGATGAAATTGAACATCAAGGATTATCTGAAGTGACCCGAGAGCAATCTTTTGGGATATCAAACTTATCCAATAGCATATTTCCTGTAGAACCATTTTTTGACAAGTTCAACCAATACTAAGTAAGCACCGATCAATCCCGCAAGAAGTACCAAAAATGTCAAGGGCAATCGTACAAACTGGAACAGCTCCCCAAACGGCGTAAATGGTATCATCAACGCAAGGCCCAGGATAATCGAAGTGCTGAGAATCAAGAGTCTACTAGGTGCGCTTTTGTAAAATGGCGTTCTTCTCGTCCTTATGACAAATATAATTAACGACTGCGTGAATAACGACTCGATAAACCAAGCAGTTTGGAATAGCGGAGCAGTCGCGTTGAAAATAGCCAACATTATAAAGAAGGTCAAGAGATCAAAGATGGAACTAATCGGCCCCAGGAATATCATGAATTTTTTCACGAAGGGAATATCCAATCTTTTTGGTTTTTCTACGTATTCTGGATCGACATTGTCGGTTGGTATGGCTAACTCAGACACGTCGTAAAGGAGGTTGTTCAGGAGTATTTGTATTGGGAGCATTGGCAAAAACGGCAGAACCAGGGAAGCTATGGCCACGCTGAACATGTTGCCGAAATTTGAACTCGTTCCCATCAGGATATATTTCATGGTGTTGCCGAAAGTTTTTCTTCCCTCCAAAACGCCTTCTTGAAGCACCCTTAAACTTTTTTTAAGCAGGATAATGTCCGCGGACTCTTTTGCAACATCAGTCGCGTTAGCAACCGATATCCCAACGTCCGCCGTTTTCATTGAAGGCGCGTCGTTAATGCCATCTCCAAGAAAACCGACAACATGCCCATTCTTTTTCAAAGCATTTATTATTCTGTCTTTCTGAACTGGCGTTACTCTTACGAAGATATTGGCTTCCTCGACAACCCTTGCGAGGGCATTATCTTGTACCTGGGCAATTTCGCTTCCTAGAACGATACCTTTTATTTCGAAACCTAATTGTTCGCATATCTTCTTTGTGACCAACTCATTGTCGCCAGTGATAACTTTTAGTTCCACCCCTGATTTTCTTAATAACTGTAGGGATTCCTTGGCGGTTATTTTTGGTGGGTCGAGGAACGCTATAAAACCCAAAAATACCATTTCGGTTTCATCATTTACGGAGTAAACTTGCCTTTTGTCTCTGATTTTTTTATAGGAAATTGCTAAAACCCTAAATCCTTCGGAGCTCAAATCGTGATATTTTTGTTCGATCTTTTTCCGTAACTCACCTGTTAAATTTGGTATTTTGTCTCCACATTCACAGTAAGAACAAACTTTTATGATTTCTTCAGGCGCCCCCTTAGTGATCAAAAATCGTTGCCCATTTTCTTCAACTACAACTGAAATTCGCTTTCTTGTGAAATCAAATGGAACTTCATCTACTTTAGAGTAATTTTTCACATCAATTTCTTTGTGTTTAAGTATGGCGTCGTCGAGTGGACTTTTCAGCCCCGTTTCATAATAACTGTTCAAGAAGGAATACAATAGTACTTTTTCATCATCATTCCCATCCATATCCACATGCAGTACAAGTGTTATCTTGTTCTCCGTGAGCGTGCCTGTTTTGTCAGCGCATAAAACATCCATGCTTCCAAAATTCTGAATCGATGCCAAACGTTTCACGATGACGCCTTTCTTAGACATCGTAATGGCACCCTTCGAGAGGTTCACGGAGACGATCATAGGCAAAAGTTCTGGCGTCAAGCCAACTGCCAGAGCCACTGCAAAAAGAAGCGAGTTCAACACGCCACGTTCGTCATGAAATAAAAGAGCATTCACCAAGAACACAAACAGCACGAGGAGGAAAGTGACTTCCATCATCAGAAAACCGAATCTTTTGAGGCCTCTTTCGAACTCGGTCTCGGGTATTCTCGCCACAAGACTTTTGGCAATTTTTCCGTACTCAGTAAAGTTCCCGGTTTTTATCGCAACAGCGGATGCCGTGCCACTTACAACCGAAGTGCCCATAAAAAGGCAATTATCCCATTCAGTAATTGTCGTGATCTTCGTCTTCAATGGTTCGGCCGTTTTTTCCACCGGGAACGACTCGCCCGTCAACGCTGATTGATCGATGAATAAGTCCTTTGCACTGATTACTCTTGCATCTGCAGGGGCGATGTCCCCCGCGGAAAGGTATATCATATCACCAGGCACGATTTCGGAGAGCTTTACTTCTTGTTTAACCCCGTTTCGGAGCACCGTCGCGGTAATAGTCACCTTTTCCTTAAGCATCTCAGCGGCTTTTTCGGCCCTGAATTCTTGATAAAATTCAAGAGCCACGCTTATGATCACTATCGAAAATATGATGGCAGCATTTAGCGCCTCTCCAAGAAAAGCTGAAATAAAACCAGCGATGAGTAAGATTATTACTAACGGGCTTTTTAGATGCAAAAGAAATTCAACAACTGCGGTTCGCTTCTTTCTCTTTGCAAGTTCATTGTAGCCATAGACCTCAAGACGGTTCTTCACCTCTTGGGAAGTGAGGCCAGACTGAGAAGCGTTCAAACGGGCAAAAAGCTCGTCGATTGGCATGCTCAGAAGTTCTTCCGTGTTCATCATTGGTTGTGCCTCGCCCGAAGTCTTGTTGAGATTTTTCATCGATTTCACACCCATTCACCAGTACCTTACGAGCTTCACTTGATGGGGGGCACACCCAATTTCAGTCAACTGATATTATTAAAAGAGGCAGGGTTAGAGGCCGAAAAACCAAAGTCTTATTTTGAATAGCGCCTATTAGAAGATGATTTCATGTATTTGACTAAAGAGCAGGAACGGATGCTTGCGGGCGAGTATGGTGAAGTCGTGGAGCGGAACTTCAGGCTACTCGTGAGGCTCGGTGAAATTTACGGCGCCGACCGCATGATCCACGTGGGGTCGGTCCAAGTCGCGGGCGTTTCCTACAAGTCAATCGGCGACCCAGGGTTGGAATTCTTGGAAGACCTCACGAGCAAGGGAGCGCGGGTCCGGGTGCCGACAACTCTGAATCCGCCTGGCATGGATCTGGAGGACTGGAAGGGGCTAGGCTTCCCCGCTGATTTCGCCGAGAAGCAGATGAAGATAATCGAGGCCTTCAGGAAGATGGGAGTGATGATGACGGCGACTTGCACCCCATACCTGGTTGGCAACCTTCCGAGGTTCGGGGAGCACATAGCGTGGTCCGAGTCCTCAGCAGTTTCCTTCGCAAACTCCGTGATAGGCGCAAGGACGAATCGGGAGGGAGGACCATCCGCGCTTGCTGCGGCCCTTTGCGGGGTGACTCCGAACTACGGGCTACATTTGGACGGGAATCGAAAGCCAAGCTTCCTCATAAAGGTCAACGCTGAATTGAAAAACAACTCGGACTTCGGTGCCATGGGTTATCATGTCGGAAAGATCGTGAAGGACAAGGTTCCGTATTTTCAAGGGATAAAAGGTGCGAACATCGACCAACTGAAAGCGCTTGGGGCAGCTATGGCGGCTTCCGGGGCCGTTGCGCTGTACCACATCGAGGGCTTGACTCCCGAGGCTGGTTTTATGGACCCATCAGGATTAGAGACGATTGAGGTGGGTGAGCGGGAGCTGTGCGAGGCATACGAGAAGCTGAACACCGGTAAAGATCCAGACATCATCATTTTGGGATGCCCTCACGCGTCGTTAAAGGAAATCGCAACGCTAGCATGTAAACTGGAAGGGAAGCGCCTCCGCAAACCGCTCTGGATCTGCACCTCGCGAGTCACCAAGGAGGCCGCGACCAAGATGGGATTCACAGAGTTGATCGAGCGAGCTGGAGGAAAGGTTGTTGCCGACACCTGCACTGTCGTTTCTCCGATTGAGCGAATGGGTTACAAAACAGTTGGGGTCGACTCTGGGAAAGCGGCGAACTACTTGCCCGGATTCTGCAAGCAACAGGTCGTGTTTAAGAGCCTAGACGAATTGCTGAAGGGAGTTTCCGCATGAAGGGACGGATGATAAGCCCTGGTAAAGCAAGAGGCGAGGCCTTAGTCTCGAGGGAGCCAATAGGGTTTTACGGCGGGATCGACCCGAAGACCGGCATCGTGATAGAGAGGGGCCATGAGCTTGAGGGGCAGTGCGTAAAGGGCAAAATCTTGGTTTTCCCCCAGGGAAAGGGCTCCACGGTCGGCCCTTACGTGATTTACGGGTTGAATAAAAATGGGATGGCTCCAGCTGCCATAGTGAATAAGGAGACGGAGACCATCGTCGCGACTGGGGCCATCTTAGCGGGGATCCCATGCGTCGACGGGATCGACATCAAGAAGATCAAGACAGGGGATAAGTTGATAGTTGACGCTGATCAAGCCAAAGTCGAGTTTGAGTAAAATGACAGGTCCAGCTGAGAGCAAGATAGAGATCGAGGCAAAGGTCTACATCCATAAAAAGGATCCAGCCACCCGCTCGAAGATCCCACACATCGATATCGAGGCACCGATCTTGAACGAGATCATCAAGCCGAATGAGACGACCTTCGTGAGCGGCAAGGCTGGAGGAGTTTTCATAGGATTGAGGCGGGAGATGCTGGAGCGCCTCGAGCGGGTTCTCGAACGGCTCGGGAAGTAAGCTTCGAGTTAAATTCTTTGGGCAGCTCCTCACGCGCATGTAGTTCGCGGGGGCACGATTTAATATCACCAAACTAAAATTTATTTGGGCCCGTGGTCCAGTGGTTAAGACACTACCCTCACACGGTAGTTACCTGGGTTCGAGTCCCGGCGGGCCCACTATTACGCCAAATTTAAAAGCCATGGAGAAATACTTAGGTGGAGGTAAACATGGCGAAATTGAAGATGCCGAAGCTGAAGACGGACAAAACAGTGGGATATGTGCTGCTCCTCGTCGGCGTGCTCTTGATACTCCTTGCAATCTACTGGGCAGCGAGCGCCTTCAAGAGTGGTTCGTCGCCCGTATCGGTCTTCAAGTGGGCGGACCAAAATATATCAATTAAAATGGGGGAAAATCAGCCTTCTGAAAACCTCAGTATACCCGGCGCATCGATAAGCAACACGACGAACCTTGGACTCTGGCTGATGTTGATGTTCTTCGTGGCCTCAGGGGGCGGCAGGATCGCGAACCTTGGCATCAAGCTGATAAGGGAAATTAAGGTCGAAGTCAAGGTCAAGGAATAATTTGATATTCACCCATGTCCGATGGATCTAGCCAGCTTCAGGGAATTCATGTAGATGCACCGCTTTGGAGCTATCTTGGGCGATGTTTTGGCCTTCTCGGTGAAGGTTACGCTCGCCCCTCGCACCACTACGGCAGGCACCCGCTCGGCGGCCTCGCCCATTGCTAACTGCGCGGCGGATGCGAGCTGGTCCGCCACGGCTCTGAAGGTGATTTTAAGTGGTTTCCCAAATAGGTCCAGCTGTCCCCGGCAATCCATGGCTGGCTCGATTCCAGCAACGCCCACGGCCTGACCGACGGTGCCCAATCTGAGCGGCTGGATGTGGCTGTCCGCGATGATGACTCCTAAGCGGGCGTTCACGTGTTGCTTCAGCGCCTGTAAAATCTCCCTAGCGGTTCGGTTAGGTTTGATCGGCATGAGCACGACCTGCCCCTGGGGCGCATTCGAGCCGTCTATGCCAGCGTTTGCGCACAGCCTGCCATCCTTGAGCGTTAGCACGGACAATTTGGACGTACCCAGCACTTTGTCGGCCTCCCGCAGCATGAGTTCGACGAATTCCGGTTCGAGGCCACAGCGCCTCGCTAGAAGCTTTGCGCGCTTCGATGGGTGAATGCTCGCTAGCTTCCGAAGTCGCCCCTGCGCCGTCGCCACCGCGCTGGACGCCAAGACGATGACATCGCCGTCCTTCAAGCCCCCGACCTGCTCGGAGGTCTTCAATATCATTGCTGGTAGGTCATCCCCGGGTTTGATCAACGGCATATTCAATCCGAGAATTCGCATCCGATCACCACTACGTTTGACGGATGGGGGTTTAACTTTTTGGCTCCCCAGCGCTTCGCACTGCTTCTGCTATACGAACGACTTGCAGGGTTTCCTTCGGGTCGTGGGTTCGGATGACATCGGCGCCGTTGAGCACAGCAATTGCAGTTGCAGCAAGCGATCCCAAGAGGCGGTCGGCTGGGTCTGGCAGATCTAGCACTTTTCCTATGAAACCCTTCCGTGAAACCGCGACGCATATCGGGCGCTTCAGTGTTGCCAGCTTCCTCAAGTTCGCCAGGATGCGGAGGTTCCACTCAGCCCCTTTTCCGAACCCTATGCCCGGATCAATGACGATTTTTTTCAAGTCGATGTCATGGCGTTCGCATATTCGTAGGCTCTCCCCCAACTCATGCTCGATCTCCTCAATCGTTCGAACGTCACCCGGCTTCTGTCTAGCCGCCATTAAAATAGCCGAGCATCCGAAGTCCGCCAACACCTTCGCCATCTCTGGGTCCGCCTTCAACCCGCTGACATCGTTTATGATGTGTGCACCCGCCTTGAGCGCGGCCTCGGCTATCTCAGCGCGTTGTGTGTCAATCGAAATCGGAGAGTCGAGCTTTCTCACGAGGGCTCCGACTATCGGCAACAACCTTTGCCTTTCCAAATTCACTGGGATTGGCTTCACCCTAGGTGCAGTCGACATCGCTCCGACGTCTATGATACCCGCGCCTTCGTCGAGCATGCGCCTGGCTTGTCTCACCGCCTGAGTTGAGCTGCGGACGACCGAGCCCTCATAGAACGATTCTGGGCTAAGGTTCAGCACGCCAACGATAGCAACCGGATGACTATCGCCGACTTTGATCCCGCCGAGTTCAGCCTCGCCCATCGAGTTCACTCATCAAGCGCCGTACCAGCAGGTGGGATCCTCAGCGAGGTGGTCGCCCAGCTTCGCCAACGCCATCGCCCTGCAACCACCACACCAGTTCTTGTACATGCAGCGCCCGCATTTTCCTTTGAGATTGTCTCTGTTTCTTAGTGCGGCTAATATCTCTGAAGAGTACCAAACGTCGATGAGTTTGTCATCCCGCACGTTTCCGAGAGGCATCTGCAGCCTCGAGCAGGGCATTATCCGGCCATCGGCGGCGATACATAGCAGGTCTATCCCGCCTGTGCAACCTCCGTGGATTCGGCCATCATCTTTAGGTATTCGCTTCTTCGTGAAGAGTATTGAGTAGGGACTACATGTCGTCGTGATATTCATCTTATTTTTCAGCTCGGCCCTTTTCGCGAAGATGAATTCATAGAATTTCTTCTGTTCCTCCGGGCTGAGGCAGTATCTGTCCAAAATCTTAGCTTCTCCTATCGGCACGAGCACCTTCGTCGAAAAATTTGCATCGAGGGATTCGGCGAGGGAGAGCAGCTTTGGCAGTTCTTTGAGGTTGAGTTTTGAGATGGTGGGTGAGATATATGCTTCGACCCCCTCACTCCTCAATATCTTTACAGCCTCCACGCACCTCTCGAACGACTTTGGCTTGTTTCTGAAATCATCGTGCGTTTTTCCTATCCCGTCTGTGCTCACCGAAACGTGGTCGGCACCGCTCTCTTTGAATTTACGCGCGTTTTCTTTGTTGATGTACCACCCGTTCGTGATCGTGTCTACGTGAAATCCGAGTTCGGTAGCTTCGCGTATCATGTCGAAAAGGTCGTCGCGCATTAGTGGCTCCCCACCGCTGAGGTGCAGTTCCTCGGCCCCAAGCTCAGCGAGCTGGTTCAGGAGACTCTTTGCCTCTTCAAAACTCAAGTCTCGATGCGCTGGCGAGGGAACGTAGCAGTGTTTGCATGTAAAATTACACTTGCTCGTCACATTCCAGACTGCAGAATAAAGCCCATGCGAGTTGGCCATCCTCTCGCCTAGAAAAATTAAAAATCAATCAGGATGCGCAGATGCACCCGTTCTTCTTCGACTCTTCTTTCGTGAGCTTCCATTTTTGACTTGGCAAAATATCACCAATAGAGTGGGGGTCCCGTGCCTTTAATAACTTATCTAACGGAGACACCAAACTCAAAGTTTAAAGTTTACAGGAGCTATCACAAATGGATGAACATGAAACAGCTTCACCTCGCGAAGGTACACCAAGCGCTCAAAGCCCAAATGGTGCCTTTCGTCGGCTGGGAGATGCCCCTGCAGTACACCAGCATTGCGGAGGAGCATATGGTAGTTCGAGAATCTGTCGGGCTCTTCGACATCAGCCACATGGGCGAGATCTCGGTTCGTGGGGGCGGCGCCGCCAGTTTCCTGCAGCACGTCACCACCAATGATATCTCAAAGCTAGGAGTGCTCGATTCACAGTACTCGACCGTCTTGAACGAGCGCGGCGGGATCAAGGACGATATTTTCATTTATCGCCTGGGCGAGCAGGAGTACTTTGTGGTGGTCAATGCCGTCAACGTCAAGAAAATCTGTGATTGGTTTAAGCAACATGCGCGCGGTAAGATAGAGGTCGAGGATATCACTCTCACGACAGTCATGCTAGCACTTCAGGGGCCGAAGGCAGAGCGGGTACTCCAACAGCTCACGGATTTTGAGCTCGGGGGGCTGAAACGGTTCAAGGCAGCTTTCATGAAGGTTGTTGGCCTGCAGTTGTTGGTGAGCCGCACAGGATACACAGGTGAGGATGGCTTTGAACTCTACCTCATGGATGAGCCAGCTTCCAACCCTAGGAGGGCTGAGAAGCTATGGAATGCTTTATTGAGCGCTGGTGAAGGGATCGGGATTAGGCCCTGCGGTATCGGGGCTAGGGACACCACGCGTCTGGAGGCGGGCTACGTGCTGTATGGTAACGAGCTGGCAGAGAACATAACTCCATTTGAAGCGCGCATCTCATACGCCGTTAAGCTCGAGAAGGGCGAGTTCATCGGTCGGGAGGCATTGATGGAACAAAAGAGGGTGGGTCAGAAGCGCACCCGCATAGGCCTGCGGATGCTGGAGCGTGGAGTGCCTCGCCAAGGCTACAAATTGCTGAAGGGTGGCGAGGAGATAGGCCATGTCACCTCTGGAACGATGTCCCCCCTCTTGAATGTCGGCATCGCGATGGGGTATGCAAGTCCCGGCCTGACGCCAGGAGAGAAAATAGTCGTCGATATCCGAGGAAAATCCCACGCGGCGGAGATCGTCAGCTGGCCATTTTACGATCCTGATAAATACGGTTTTGCGAGGAAGTAACTTGCCAAAGGTATTCGGACATCTCATGAGCGAGGTCATAAACCCCGAGTTCTGCTTGGGCTGCGGGGCGTGCGTGGCTTCATGTATACACCGCATGTTAGAGATGGTCGATGGAAAGCCGAAGTTGGTGGGGCGTTGCGAGGTCTGTAACATCTGCTATTACCAATGTCCACAGGTCGTGAGCCAGGAGGAGCTCGAGAAGAACATATTCGGGCGCAATGCGACGGCTGAGGAAGTTGCAGGTATCTATCGGATGGCGTTTTCAGCGAAGACATCAGACCCAGAAATTCGTACACGTTGTCAAGACGGTGGTGCTGTCACTTCCATCCTTGCGGCGCTTCTCAAAACCGGGTTCATAGATGGTGCAGTTGTCACAGCGAGCGATGTATGGCGCCCGGTATCAAAGGTGGCAACCACGCGGGCTGAACTGCTCGAGTGTGCGGGGTCAAAGTACTCCAGGGGAGGAGTTTTGCTCGGGCTGCGCGATGCCATCGATCTCTACTCATGTGAGCGAATTGCGGTGGTGGGCTTGCCCTGTCAAATCAAAGCCCTTCGGAGGATGCAGACGAGCGAGCGAGCGGTTCACCGCCTCACGGATGCTGTTAAGCTCTGCGTTGGGCTCTTCTGCTCTAGGGCTTTCCCGTACGAGCAATTTTTCAAGCGCGTCGTCGAGGGACAGCTCGATACCAAACTAGCAGATGTAGCGAAGTTCGACATCAAGGGGGGGAGTTTCCTCATCTATCGGCGCGGGAAGCCAAAGCGCGAGTTGGCCGTAGATGCGCTCGAGCAGTTCGCGGACGTCCCCTGCAAGCTTTGCCCGGACTTCGCCGCTGAGCTGGCGGACATCTCGGTCGGAGCTACAGGATCGCCACTTGCTCACTCCACTGTCCTGTTGCGCACGCAAGTTGGGGCTGAGGCGTTCGAGATTGCTGAGGTAACGAAGGCACTCGATGCGCACCCAATTGAGGAGGTCAAGCCCGGCATAGAAGCGGTCAGGCGGCTATCGATATCGAAGAAGCGGGCGGCGAAGGAAGAGATGGAACGCAGGCGTAAGTTGGAAAAACCTTTGCCATCCCGGGTTCCAGAACAATCCGCGCCATGAGGATCTTTTAGAGCAGCGATTTTTTAATTGAATTTATCGCTTTAGCTGGTTCAGGACCAATCGGCGACCCAATCACTGTTTGAGTTATGCCGAGCTTGTCCAAGCCTTCCATGTGCCGCACGAGTTCAGCGGGTTTGCCACATATCGAGAAGGCATCGATCATGCGGTCGGTCACGGCTGCGGCGGCATCTTGGATCTTTCCGACCCGAAGTTTTTCACGTATCCTCTCGACATCTGCAAGGGCAATGCCATGCCTTTCGAGCGCTGAGGGTGGTGCCGAGGATGCGACAAAAGCCACAACAGTCCTAACAGAAGCTCGAGCTCTGGTCATGTTAGTATGAAGAGAGGTTGCCATGTAGGCGACCACGTCGAGTTCCTTGAGCTTTCGTCCAGCTGATTCAGCACCTTTCTTGATGTAGTGGATGCACTCGCGGAGGTCATCGTGATGCGATGCGTTGATAAGCACACCATCAGCGAGCGAGCCAGCCAGTTCAAGCATCCTGGCCCCCCGTCCACCAATGTAGATCGGCACCTTGTCAATGGGTTTGAATCGGAGCTTTGCGCCTCCGCAGACGAAGGCCTCGCCGTTGAAGTTCACCCGCTTCCCGGCCAGCAGCTCGCGCATGATGTGGACCGCCTCTCGAACAGCTATAATAGGCCGACGAGGTTCAATCCCCACGGTGGATAGAAAGATCGGATCTCCGGCTGAGAATCCTAACACCGCGCGGCCCTCCGAGAGCTCGTCGAGGGTTGCGATCGCAGCGGCAGTGACTGCAGGGTGGATCAAATAAGGGTTCGTGACCCCTGGACCAAGCTTCACTTTCTTTGTCTCGAGTGCCAATTTGGCGAGGACCGAGTGCACATAGCGGTTGTGATAGTGGTCGCACACCCAAATATATTCAAAGCCGGCCTCCTCGACCTGTTTGGCCAGAGCGACTAGGGCATCAATTGTTCTATAGGGCACGAATTCTACTCCGAACTTCACCACGACCCCCCACGATTTAAGGTGAGCATGCTAAAATACCCTGACGGTGCTCGCTTGCAGGTTATAGCGCTCAAGGGCTTGCCATTGGTGAAACGAAACGACGACATCGGCGAGCTGATAATGCATGCGGCTGAAAAAAATGGGCCGCGTGTTGAGGATGGGGACGTCGTAGTCGTGGCGCAGAGCATCGTTTCAAAAGTTGAGGGGAATGTGGTCGATCTCAGGGCTGTGAAGCCAGGCCAGCTAGCCCAAAGCCTCGCGAAGAAGCTCGATAAGGACCCCAGGGAGGTGGAGGTCATCCTAGGACAGTCGAAGGAGATCGTCAGGCTGGGACACGTGATCATCTCGAGGACAAAACACGGCTTCGTCTGCGCGAATGCGGGCGTCGATCATTCCAACGTTGAGCCAGAGCACGTGACGCTTTTGCCAGATGATCCGTATGCAAGCGCCGAGCGGATTCGGAGCTCCATTAAACAGATTGCTGGTGTGGATGTGGCTGTGATAGTCAGCGATACTCAGGGTAGACCATTTAGGCTGGGGGCCGTAGGCGTGGCGATCGGCGTGGCTGGAATGTTTCCCCTACTCGATCTGCGGGGCAGGCAGGATCTCTATGGAAAGGAACTAAAAGTAACGATCACTTCGCCCGCAGACGCCTTGGCGGCAGCAGCTGTTAACGTCATGGGGGAAGCCGGTGAGGGCACCCCCGTGGTCATTATCAAGGGCGCGACATACGAAAGAGGTCATGGCAGTGCTCGTGAGCTCGTGATGCCGCCTGAGCGGGACCTTTTCAGGTGATTTCTTGCTCACAGTGCTCTCTGGCGGCACGGGTACGCCGAAACTACTGCAGGGTTTGTCGCAATTGCTCAAGCCCGAGGAGCTTTCGATCATAGTCAACACGGGAGAAGATGTGGAAATTTCAGGCATGCATGTTTCCCCGGACCTCGATACCGTCGTATATACGCTCGCGGGCATCGTCAATGAGGAGACTTGGTACGGCATCAGAGACGACACATTTTTCTGTCACGAAGCCCTCAAACGCCTCGGCCATGTCGAACTGCTCCACATAGGCGATCGCGACCGGGCGACTAAACTCTATCGCACTTTGATGTTGAAGCGGGGTAAACCGCTTTCCGTGGTCACGACAGAGCTATGTGGGCAATTTGGCGTCCGCGCGAATGTCATGCCAATGTCGGACGAGCGCGTGCAGACGCTCATAAATACAGAGGCAGGTGTGATGACGTTCCACGAGTTCTGGGTAGCTAGAAAAGCCGCGGACAGGGTTCTTAGTGTCAGTTTTGAGGGCGCGGAGGATGCAAAACCGGCGCCGGGCGTACTCGAGGCCATTGAGGCATCCGATGTCGTTTTGATCGGACCAAGCAACCCGGTCACTAGCATAGGGCCGATACTAGCGGTCGAAGGGATCCGTAAGGCGCTTTCACGAAATTGGGAAAAGGTTGTTGCCGTCAGCCCGATCGTGGGCAATGCACCGATCAGCGGTCCAGCTGGAGTCCTCATGCGTGGGCTCGGCTATGAGGTGAGCCCAGTTGGGGTGGCGAGGATGTATCGAGGGGTCGTGGGAACACTTGTCTTGAATAACACAGACGAGCGGTTTGGTCCGGCGATCGATGAGCTTGGCGTGAAGGCGATATTTATGGACACGCTTATGCCAGACCATGCCGCAAGGGTTAGACTTGCGCGAGAGTTGTTGACAATCTCTGTTCCCTAAAATTCGTGGATGCATAATCCATTCAACTAAAAACGAAATTTTCGAGCCGATTTTTCGAGAAAAATCCGATATTAAACCCCATTTTGAGAAAGCTTTAAATATAGCTCTTTAAATAAGAAAATAAGGAGGAAAACCCGTCCGAGGGGGTATAAAATGGTAGAATTACCTGCAGCTGCCGTGGATCGGATCATCCGAAAGTCAGGTGCTAAGCGAGTTAGCGAGGAAGCAGCGACAGCTTTGGCCGAGGTGTTGGAGGAGCAAGCGTTGGTCATAGCAAGTGAGGCGACGAAACTCGCTGAGCATGCCGGAAGGAGAACCGTTCGAGATGTCGACATCCGCTTGGCAGCGAAGAGGGCTTAATCACAAGCAAATTTAAATCGGCTCAGTCTGAACAGCTATAGGGTGCACGTGGGCGAGGCTGGAAAACGCGCCATCATGCCGCATTTATATAACGTTTTTGACATGCCCAAGATTAAGGCCGTCCGTGCCACTACTGTATTGCGTTCGAAGGTGAATGTTGGGGAAATCTCGAAGCTGATTTCCCGGGCTCGCCAGGTAAGGTCCGCCGATAAAAACATCATAAAATTTGAACTTAGGCGGGGCGTATATCTCCTGCTCTTCCCATCCGGTTACATCGAAGTGCATGCGCCCGATGAGGGTGAGATACGCGAGGTCTTGATAGCGTTTAGGGACGAGCTATTCGAACATGGGTTGATCAAGTAGCTGGTAGAATCATGCAAGGGCTATCGAAGGGTGCAAAAATAGCCGTTGAGACTTGTATGGGCGTCAGGCCACGCGAGATTGTGCTCGTCGTAACGGATCCCGCCAGGCTGAGGATAGCCGAGGCCTTGGTTGAAGCCGCCGAAAAAGCCCGAGCGGAGGCCATGCTAATGTGCATGCAGGCCAGATCGAGGCACGGCGAGGAACCCCCCAAACCTGTCGAGCGGGCAATGATGGCGAGCGATGTCGTGCTTGCCCCAACGACCTATTCGCTCACCCACACCCAGGCGCGCCTCCGAGCATGCAGAGCTGGTGCGAGGGTGGTGACGATGCCGATGATCACCGAGGAGATGATGTGTCGAGGAGCGATGCTCGCGGATTATCGAGAGGTCAGTCGGTTGACCCATAAGGTAGCAGACCTTCTGACCAAGGCATCGGAAGTCGAGGTCAGCACGTCCGCGGGGACGGATTTGGTCCTAGACATCTCTGGGCGAGAGGCATGCCCTGACACTGGTATCTTTCACAATCCGGGCGATTTTGGCAATTTGCCAGCTGGGGAGGCCTTCATCGCGCCCATCGAGGGCAAGGCTAAAGGTCGGATCGTCGTCGATGGCTCCATGGTCGATACCCTGTGGGCCACGATTGAAATCAAGGTAAATAGCGGGCGGGCCACGAGGATATCAGGTCGTCCCGCAAACAGGCTCATCAAAATGTTGGAGGAGGCCGGACCAAAGGCCTACAATTTAGCGGAATTTGGGATCGGGACCAATCCAAAGGCGCGCCTCATAGGCAACGTACTCGAGGACGAGAAGGTGCTGGGCACTTGTCATGTGGCATTTGGCGATAACTCGACCTTCGGGGGTAGAGTTCGGGCGGGCATTCACGTCGATGGAATCCTCCTAAAGCCTACGATCAAGTTGGATGGAAAAATCATCATGGAAAAAGGGCAACTTGAGATTTAGACTATTCCACCGTGACTGACTTGGCGAGGTGGCGGGGTTTATCGGGGTCAAAACCTCGTTCGACGCTGATGTGATAGGCCAGCAGCTGAAGCGGGATGATGTACGTCAGGGGAGTGAAGAGTTCATGGGTTTTTGGTATACGGATGAGTTCGCTCGCATGCTTTCCGATCTCTTGATCATCCTCCGCGGCGATGGCTATTATCGTTCCCCCCCTCGCCTTGGTCTCCTCGACGTTCCCCATCATGCGACTATACGAAGCGCTCGGTACCACTGCCGCTACTACTGGCACGCCTTCTTCGATGAGCGCGAGCGGTCCATGTTTCAGCTCGCCAGCTGGAGTCGCCTCGGAGTGGATATATGATATTTCCTTCAACTTCAGTGCCCCCTCCATCACGATGGGATAGCCTATTCCTCTGCCTATGAAGTAGAAGTTTGGCGCATCCTTGTACCGCTTCGCTACGCGTTTGACGAGGGGTTCGACTTCCTTTAGCACTTTTTGCACGATCTCAGGGATTTCACGGAGTTGAGTGGCCAATTTATCGAACTCCGCCTTCGACATGTGTCGTCGTTCCTTGGATAGATGAATGGCAAGCTGAAGCAGATATGCCACTTGAGCCGAAAAAGTCTTGGTCGCGGCCACGCCTATCTCGGGCCCAGCATATATGTGGCATACGAGCTCGCTCTCGCGCGTGATCGAACTGCTCACGGCGTTCGTAAGGCAGGCTATCCTCGCCCCCTTGGCCTTAGCCACCTTCACCGCCTTGAGCGTATCAGCGGTTTCGCCAGACTGGGAAATCGCCAGGAGCACGGTGCCGTCATCGACCATGCAGCTCTCCTGAAACTCAGAGGAAATCACGACTTCGGCCGACACGTCCGCCAGCTGCGCAAGTGCGTACTTCCCAACGAGCGCCGCGTGGTAGGCCGTACCGCAGGCGACCATGTAGACGCGCTTAGCACCCAGCAACATCCTGCCCAGCTTATCGAGCTCCTCCGCTGAAGCGCGCAAGGTTTCGCGTATCGCATGGGGTTGTTCGTGGATCTCCTTGAGCATGAAGTGCGGATAGCCCCTTTTTTCCGCCATTTTCACCGTCCAAGCCACTTCCATTGGGGCTTTCTTCAAGAGCTTGCCGGAATCCAAGCGTTTGACGACAGCCTTTCCGGGACTGAGGATCGCCATTTCACCGTCTTCCAAGATGACGATGCGTTTTGTATGAGGGAGTACTGCTGGAACATCTGAGGCCAGGAGCGTCTCACCTTTCCCTAAACCCAAGATCAACGGACTCTCCTTGCGGACGGCGATGATTTTGCCTGGTTCTCCAGCGAATAAAATGGCGAGCGCATAACTACCTTCCAATCGCTCAGTCGCCCGCCTCACCGCTTCCTCGAATTTTTTTCCATGTTTCATGAAATAGTTGATCAAATGAGGTATGACTTCAGTATCGGTCTCAGACTTGAATTTGTAGCCCTGCTTAATCAAGAATTTTTGAAGCTCGGCATAGTTCTCAATTATACCATTGTGGACGACTGCTATAGTGCGAGCCTCATCGAGGTGAGGGTGGGCATTCGCCTGCGATGGTACGCCGTGGGTGGCCCAACGCACGTGACCTATGCCAGCAGTTCCGGGCATGTCGGAGAGATTTAACTTTGCGTGGATCTCGTCTATCTTTCCCTTGTCTTTCTTCACGTGAAGTCCATCTGAGGCCGTGGCGATGCCAGCCGAGTCGTAGCCCCGATATTCAAGCCGCTTTAGCGCGTCGAGCAAGATAGGAGCTGCAGGTCTTCCGCCGATGTAGCCGACTATGCCGCACAATTCGATACCTCGGCGACATTTAGTCCTGTTCGCTCTTAAACTTTCATTTGGGCTTTAACTTTCGAAGTTCTCGTTCGAGCAGTTCGTGCACCAATTTTCCGTCTGCTCGCCCTCGTGCTTTTTCCATGATTATTCCCATCAATGGTTTGACTGCCGCCTTGCCGCGCTCCTCAACTAATTTCCGGTTTTCTCGAATGGCACCAGAAACGAGTTTTAACACCTCAGATTTCGTCATCCTCTTCAATCCAAGATGTTCGATCGCGTTTCGAACGGTAGCACCCTTCGCCACATGCTTCAAAACTTCCGGGATCGCCTCCCTTGCTATCTCACCCTTTGAAACTAGCTGAATGATGTCCCCAAAGTCATCATTTGTGATATTTTCCACGGGCACTCCTTCCCTCCTCAAACTTACAGGAACCTCTTCTAAAGTTGTAGCGACCACAACGGGGGGAGCTCTGTACTTTTTGACCAACTCCTCGAAGAGCTCAGCTCGTTCCGATAAGCTCATCCGATTGGCTAGCTCCTTGCTGAGTCCATAGTTTCGAATAAATCTCTTGCGTTTTTGTTCGGGCAGTTCCGGCAGCAGTTTTCTGACTTTTTTCAATCTACCCTCAGTGATTGGGATCGGCGGGATGTCGGTTTCGACGTACATGCGGGCGGCACCTGGCAATGGACGCATGAACTCAGTATTGCCGTCCGGCAGGGCCCTACGCGTTTCCTCCGGCACACCTTTCAAGGCCTGATTCGCCCTTTCGACAACTGCGCTCAGCGCACCCTCAGCTCTTCCCTTGATATTAGCCACCAGGACCACGGCGTCGTCCCGCGAGGCACCAACGGCCTTTTTGAGTTCTTCGACTTCATCTGCCGAGATCCCGCATGATGGCAACTCATCGGTGTGGAAGATGCCCCCAACTTTACCGTATACCTTTGCGTAATCAGCCAGCTCGGTTCCAAACCTCCGATTTGGCTGCAGTTCCTTGCCGATTAGCCCGCCAAACTTCGGCAATTTGAGCGCCAGTACAACCCCGCCCGCTTGAATTGCTTTGCTTATCACCTTCGAATTGGTTTTTGAAAAAATTCTTGTGGCATCGATAAACTTCTTCTCAACCCTTTTAGCTTCCCTCCTCCTGAGCTCTCCACCAATCTCGAGCAGCGTGACCTGCCTTTGGACCTCGCGCTCGATCACCGTTGAGATGAGCGCTAGCTCTTGGAGCCCCTTTATCTCCTGCCTAGCTCCGCCTCTGATGGATATGTTTATGTCCTGACGAATGGTGCCTATCCCCCTCTTTACCCTGCCAGTTGCGCGTAGGATTTGCCCGATGTTTAAAGCTACCTCGGCCGGAGTATAGGGGTCGGAGAAATCAGGGCCAGTGGCGATCTCCACGAGCGGTATCCCCAATCTGTCCAAGCGATAATCGATAAGCTCCGCATCTTCTCCAAACTTCCTAGCTGCGTCCTCCTCGAGGCAGATCGTCTGGATGTGGATTCGCCCCCCTGTAGTTTCGATGTAGCCGTCGGTGGCCACCAGAGTCGTCCGCTGGAAGCCGCAAGTGTTGCTACCATCTATGACCGTTTTCCGCATGGTGTGCGCCTCGTCGACAGGTTTGGCGTTCAGCAGCAGGGCGGCCTCTAGGGCTATATCGAGCGCCTCCTCGTTCAACGGGTGGGGCGGCTCCTCGTCGAGCTCGACCAAGCAGATCGTCTCGGGATAAACATGGTATCTGAATCCCTTGCCCTTGATCGCCTCAGCCAGCGCAGCCCGGTCAACTTCGCCTAGCTCGCTCTGGGTTGGCCGAAGTCGCCGTCTCACTTTAATCGGGGGCTCTTCCTCCTGCAGGGTCGATGGGCATTCGCAGAACAGCTTGTGAGTGCTGAGCTCTTGGTGGATTTCAAACCCTACCTTCAGACCTAGTTTTTTGTAATCTGGTTTCATGCCGCTTCCTTCCTGTTCTATTTCATAGGGTCGGCGTAAATATTTGGGTCTACTTGGTTAAGACAATCGCTATCTTTTTGGAAAAATGGGCTTCAAAAACACATCGGGCCGAGTTCTCGGAGTAATCTCCCCCGCCAAGTTTGCCTGCATCAGCTCCGAGATTTCCTGCGGGTTTCGAGTATGGCCAAGGACCCACATGAGCTTGACATAAGCGGCCTCCGGCAGCATGTCTTCCCCCGGGATAACCCCAAGGTTCAGAAGATCCCTGCCCGTGGAGTACACTTTCATGTCGACCCTTCCCCAGATGCACTGTGACGTCATCACGACCGGAACACCCCTTTTTATCGCCCGTTTGATGCTGCCGTACAGGAACTCAGGCGTATGCCCAAGTCCAGTGCCTTCGAGCACGATTCCCTTATAGCCAGCATCAACGAGGGCATCCACTACATCTGGCTGGATATTCGGGAAGACCTTGACCAGCGCCACCCTTGTCTCGAACTTGCCGTCGAGCTTGACCTTGCTTTTTGACTTCGCGCGGTTGTAATCCTCCCTAAAGAGCATCACCCTGCCATCCCTGATCATGCCTATCGGAATGTCGTTGATCGTCTGGAATGTGTCTCGGCGGCTCGTATGGCACTTCCTAACCTTTGTGCCGCGGTGGATGAGGCAAAAATCATCATCGGTGGCGCCATGCATGACTACGCAGACCTCCGCGATGTCGGACCGAGCTGCGACCGTGACAGCGCTTATTAGGTTGAGCGCCGCATCGCTGCTGGGCCTGTCCGAAGAGCGCTGGGAGCCCACGAGAACGACCGGCCTGGGCAAGTCCTTGAGCATGAAGCTGAGCGCCGCCGCCGTGTAACTCATCGTGTCGGTGCCATGTGCGACGACTACGCCATCAGTCCCGGCGTTGATCTCCTTGGCTATCGCACGCCCGACCTTCACCCATAGCTGTGGGGTCATGTTTTCGCTGAAGACGTTGGCGACTGCGATGGTCTTGATGTTCGCTAAATTGGCAAGCTCCGGCACCGCGCTGTAGAGCTCCTCGGCAGTAAAAGCGGGGTAAACCGCCCCCGTGCGGTAGTCTATGCGGCAGGCGACAGTACCGCCCGTGCCCACTATTACGATGTCGGGCTTTTTCGGGTCATGTTTAACTTCGAGCGTCGGAAGACCTAGCCTTGGAATTTTCCCCTTCTCAGCCCTGCTTAGCCTTGCCCCCCTCGATATCCTAATCCCAAGGTTGTAGCCACTGTCGAGCTTCATGACGAGGTGGTTTGGATCCCCGAGCTCAGTTCGAGGCATCAAGATACCCTCATAAACGCGCCCGGCTTTTTTCACCCTTATTCGATCTCCGACTTTGACCGAAGCCGATTTCAACAGCTTCAGCACCTCGCCCCGGTAACCGTGCATCTGGATACCAGCTGAAACTAGTGCACGCCCGCTTAAATCGATAATCCTTTAATAGGGCCATTAGAAAACGTTTATGTAATCCTCTGATAATTTAGGTAGGTGTGAAAGTGAAGGTTCTAATCCAGAGTCTGGGTGAAGTGCCGGCCACCATCGAGCTCGCGCTGGAGAGGGAGAAGCCCGACATCACGTACATCATAAGTTCCGATTTTCAACTGAAGAAAGTCGCATCGGCGGCCAAATACAAAAGCTCGAACGAAGCTGTGATAAAAAAAGCTGCGAAGAAGACCGGTACCAAAGTCGTATTTCAGACTTGCGATACTCTCGAACCCAAATCGATCAGTGAGGCAATAGGGAAAGTGATAAAGCAGGTCAAGCCGGAGGACGAGGTCGTGATAAACTACACAGGCGGCACGGCTGGCGTGAAGTTGCTCCTCGGCGCAACCGCTGTCATCCTCTCGAAAATTTTGCCGATCAGGATAATTTATGCGGTGAGGTACAAGAAGGGCATCGAGGTGTTTAAGGATCAAACAGAGGAATTGAGGGATATCTTCAAGCAGCTCTACGAGTTCTTCTAGCCACCTTTAATCGCGTCGAGTATTGCGGGATTCAAGTCCTTAAACTGTCCGAGCCACGCCATCCTTTCCTTCTTCAGTTCGTCAACGTAGGCATCTATCTGTTCCTTTGAGTAGAATTTTAACAGATCAAATTTCGCCATGTCAACTCCATTGACTTTCTTAGGTACCAGCGTGCCGAAGTGGGGCTCGGCCCTCCACTCCATCGTATCCTTGACTATCCCCCGTATTATCGCCGCCATCTCGGGTATCTCAACCCTGGTAACCTCCTGTTTAACAATCTTGGCTCCATCATCGTTCTTTTCCACAATCTCTCCAACCCCGCCCGTGTTCAGGAGGTAGCACTGTATTTTCTCCGGATGTCTTTTGACGAACTCATAGAACCAGTTCCCTTCCTCAGCCTCGCTGCCCACGACGAATGGGTTCGTCCCGACTTCCCTCACAGATTCACCCGCCCTGCGAGGGTCGCCAGCTGAGGTCTCGATCGACTCCCCGAGCATGAAGGCTGCCGCTGCCTGTTCCGGCGTCAACTTCGAGGCGATCGGTGCAACGGTGTTCCTCCGTGTAATAAATATCACAATTAATCCATCGACTTCTGAGACAGGTGGAAGGTTTATGGTGGGAGTGATGTAGGGTTTGAGGTCCTCCCTCTGCATTATCCCCCTCCCATTGCCGGTCAGAGTTTCGTCATCGAAGTAGACATTTCCCATGTGGTCGACCATCACGTTTTCAAAGATGGCGTCCGGGCTCATCGCCGCCCTGTAAATTATCGGCTGTACAACCGGGTCGAGGTATCCCGTCTTGAGATAGAAGCCCCTCTCCGTGCCAAGGGCCGAGCCATCCTGCCTCAGAAATACCACGTCGTCCTGGGCGATCTCGATGCCTTCTCCTTCTCCAGTTAAGCCGTGGTCGTGGCAGGCGTGGGTCGTCTTACCCGTGGCGCTGAGACCAAACAGGATCATGCTGTAAGTCCTGATTTTGCCAGTTCTGTCCCTCGCGCGAACGATCTTCGAGCCAGCGTGCACGCCAAGCATGCCCTGTTGCTTGGCGAACCACATCGCCATCCGCAGGAAGCCCTTCTTCGCCTCGCCGTAGTAGTCTGAGCCGAGGACGTAGGTGACGCCTACCTCTGGAAATACCAATATCTGCCTGTCCTTCTCCTGCCACTCGGGTACGTAGACGAGATGGAGTTTGGGCCCCGGAGCCCCTTGCCGGAGTGGGAAAAGGGTCTGCCCGACCATGTAGGCCAGGCGGATCATCCCCTCTCGATGAACTGAAACGTGAAGCGTGCAGTGGGGGTTGAAGTAGGGGTTATCGCCCATCGTGCGTTCCACGCAGACGAATGGGGCCCTTTTGAAATATTGGTGTACGAGCTCGACGGTCCTTGGAGCATCCCTGATGAGCTCCTTCTGCTTCTGACTTAGTCTGGGCTGGGCTACCTTCGGGCCGCCGATGTATACTGTTGACCCAGCGCTCCTGTTCTTCACGCTTGAGACAAAGTTGTAGTTGCCGAACTTTGTGCGCGTACCATATTTCTCCGCTTTTCGCCGAATTTCCTCGGAGGATGGGTGGGCGACATTGGGCTGATGATATAGCCCTTTTACGGCCTCAGAGACCTCCTTCAGCACTTTTTCCACTTTTTCCATGTTTTTACCCCTCACTTTATTTACCGTAAGCTTTTTAAGCCTTTTGTTAACAAAATGTTAAACATGCCAGAACTTCGAGAATTAGACAAGAAAATCCTCATCCAGCTGATGAAGGACAGCAGCCAGCCCGTTTCAGAAATAGCGAAAAGCGTTGGAACTACGAGGCAGACCGTCGCAAAGAAGATCGAGGAATTCAGAAAATCTGGGATGATAAATTCTTTCGTAGCAAGGTTAGACCCTGAAAAATTTGGCCTGACCACGAAGGCATACGTCCTCGTGCGCGAGGATCCGCGCGCTGAGATAAGGAAGAAAAATGAAGAAAGGATTAAAAAATTCCACCAGATATCTGAGTTCTATCGCCTCTTCGGAAGATACGACGCAGTTTTGGAGGTCAGAGTTAGGGACAGCAAGGAGCTGATTGACCTCATAAAGAAAATACATGCATTGGATGGAGTGAGGGATACGGAGACGTTCATAGTCCACAGCGTCGTCAAGGATAACCGTGAAGAGCCGTTCATGGAAGTCTTGAAATCCTCCAAAAGAGCTAAGTGAGGTCCCCGCAGGCGCAGAATATCTCGTGTGTGATATCGTAGAGCTCGGCCATTCCCTCGCCTGTTTTCGCGCTCACCTTCACCAGCCTGGCAGCCGGTAACAATTCGGGTAACGTTTTCGACAGGCTGAGTGTTAAATCTATCATCACGCCTGAGCTTTCCCGCACAACCCTATCCTTCAAAAGCTCAGCGTCCGCTAGCATGCGATCGATGTCGGCGAGCTTGCCCTCAGCGAGGTCGATTTTGTTTAGGACACTTACAGCTGGCACTCCCAGTCGAAGGCTCACCGATAGCCCCAGCAGGCGGGTGAAAATGAACCCGGTAGCCTTTGCCACAGTCTCAGCGTCGGTAAGGAAAAGCGAGATCGTCACACCTTGCACGAGCTTTGTTATTTCTGGGCCACCATGGAAGAGGAAGACCTCCATCTGCCCCGGGGTGTCGACGATTCGAATATCGGCCTTGATTTTGTTTATTTCCTTCGCAAATTCAGCTGCCTTTTCGCTCAGAAGCTCGGAGGCCCTAACCATCGCGCCGTTCGGGCCGAGGTTTTCATCCCGCATTATCTGAGCGATTGTAAAGTGGTCTCGGATGTCGAAGCCCGGCTCAAAAGGAACGAAGTCGCAGCCCGGGTCGAGGTTGATATAGGCCACCTTTCGATCGGTGTTTTTCTCGATCCACTTGCCGAATGTTGCGGTCAAAGCGCTTTTGCCCGAACCGGCGGTGCCGAGTACTATGAGATTGAGTGGTTGCATTCTATTCCTGTTTTAAGCTTATCGCACAACTTCCGCTTATCTTTTACGCGCAACCCACTCCCGGGCTCCTGCTACAACAGCTAAAATGCCAATCAATACTACAAATGCCGCCAGAGTTGCGACAGCTGAAATAACTCCTCTAGCGCTCAAGAGCCACAACGTTCCCCCACAAAGGATTATGATTCCCCAGACGCTCACGACAAACGCCCCCATCTCGTATTCTGCCGGGCTCATGTGCTGAATAGCTGCCAAAACGAGAATCCACACGCCATTGAGAATGGCGATGAGCGGGATTATCTCCCCAGACGTTATGAGATTTGTTACATAGGCAAAAAATGCTATACCAAGAGCAATCAAAAATATTCCGAATGAAATTGCGCCAATTGGTCTTTTTCTGGACATCACATCCCCCCAATATTCAGCAGGGTATACTGTCATTCTTTTTTCTATTCGAGAGGTAATTAAAGATAGTCTTTATAACATTCTAATATCATTTCTATTCAGGGATTGATTGAGGTTCTTCAAGAGGCTGGATCCAGTAAATGCTGATGTCTCGCTTCTGCTCAATAAATCGACATTTCTCGAGGGTGAGCCGATAACCGGCAAACTTGTCTTAAATTCAGATGAAGCTGTCCGTGCCGACGAAATCAGGCTGGAAATTCGGGCGACGGAAACATTCCACGCCCCGACGTTTAAGAGCGTGGGAGGTCAAGTTAGACAAACCATGGAAACACAGACGAAGCAATTGCATGCTGAGGATGTTAGACTTTCAGGATCATTAGATATCTCCAAAGGTTATAAGGAAGAGTTCCCCTTCACCGTGGGCATACCTCCCATGGGGCCAACAATGCCGGGCGGGATTATCAATCGAAAGATAAAAGGTGTAGTAGCAGTCAAGGGGCGGCCTGACAAGACAGAGGAGATCGGCGTTAACATCTCCGCGGCCACCTATGCCCCGGGAGCCGTGCAAGCGCCATCGCAGGTTGTGGTCAAGGAAATCGTCAAGGTGACCTGCAAGTATTGCGGTACTCTCATACCGATAGAGGCTAATAGATGCTCGAACTGTGGGGCTCAACTTAAAAGGTGAAAAAATGGCTAGAGAGGCACCTCTGAAGAAAGCTGAAAAGGAAACCGCCCTCCTTGAAAAAATCTCGCTGGCGATTCCGGGATTTAGAGGTTATAAACTAAAAGAGCTTCGAAGGGAGGCGGATAAAATCATAAGGGACCATTTGTATCGAAGACTGGCAGGGGCCGAGTCAAGCTTAAAGGAGATATTTCAACGCTTAGTCATCAATAAGCTTATGGATGTTTTGGATGACACGGACCGGCTGATCGCTAAGTTCGACAGAGTATCGGAGCTGATAAACCACGCGCCATATGGGTACAGCGGGTTCTTTGGTGCCGTTAAGATCGAAGAAGATGATTTGGACAACATGATTAACTTTGACTTAAAAATGGTCGACAGTGCCAAAGATATAGAGGCAAAAGTCAAACAATTTAGAGGGGAAGTCATGGGCGGAAAATTCGAGAAAGTAAGGACTCATGTAAACGATATCCGCGAGTCGATAGAGGCTTTAGAGAGCACATTCAACGAGAGGAAAGAAGTGATAATGGGGGTAGAGGTGTAATGCCACAGGTCATCGAATGGCAAACGCCTGGCGCAGACGACATCGTTTGGAAATATCCCGATGAAAACATAACCTGGGGAGCTCAGCTGATAGTTCGGGAGATGGAAGCAGCAGTTTTCTTCAGGGACGGGAAGGCATACGACGTGTTCGGGCCAGGGAGGCACACCTTAACGACTCGAAATTTGCCCCTGATGACGAAGGTCCTCACGCGGATAGCCGGATACAAAGAAACGCCATTTAAGGCGATGGTGGTATTTGTATCCACAAAACAATTTGACGGAAAATACGGTACGAAGGCCCAGACAACAGAACTCGCTCCATTGATGGCGTACGGTTCGTTTTGGTTCAAGATCGAAAGTCCACAGCTATTCGTGAACGAGGTTGTCGGAGGGCAGGGCGCGTTTCACACGGTCGATGTCGACGATTTCTTAAGAGGATTCATAAACGAGAAAATGATCGATGAACTCTCCCAGTATGACTTGCTCACCGTCTTTACAAAGTTGGATGAAACCTCTATGGCCGTCAAGGCACATATCCTAGATGCTTTTAAGAGGCTGGGGGTTGATCTGGTTGACCTCAAGTTCGAAGGGGTAGACACAGCACCTGAGTATCGGGAGAGGTTGTTCTGGATTAAGGCGGGTAGGGCCTCTCCAACAGAAGTCCTGAGGATGGAAACCGTAAAAGAATCCGCCAAGGAGCTCGGCAAATCCTCTGGGGCTGGAATCGGCGCGGGCATGATGATAATTCCTCCACTCTTCCAGCAACCCGGTGCCCCTGCTGGAGCGCCAGCTGTAGCATTGGTCATCTGCGCAAAATGTAACGCACAGGTTCCGTCGACTTCAAGGTTTTGTCCGAGCTGTGGTGCAACAATCGTCGTCGAGCCAGCTGCTCCCGCACCAACGAAGGAATCACCAAAGAAGAAATGTCCCAAGTGCGGAAAGGCTGCACCAGCCAATGCCACTTTCTGCCCGAGTTGTGGTAAAAAACTCAAGTAAGTGCAGCGGTACGTGAGAATTTAACTCAGTTCTTTCACCATGTATGGTCCTTCTCGCTCGTATCCGAATCGCCTGTAGTATTCTCGTGTTCCTATACCCGCGAGCACGATGACTCTTCGTGCGTCGAACTCCTCACGTGAAATTCGCTCCGCTTCCTTGAGCAAATGCTCTCCCCAACCTCGGTGTTGCCACTCGCGGGGTTTCGCGCGTTCACCCACCTGCACCAGCGGACCGTAAACGTGGAGCTCACGCACGAGCGCCGCCCTAGCAGCCCTGGCTTCTGGCCTGTGGGTCTTATCGGATGGTTCCCTGAGCCTCAGTAGCCCGATCAAGATGTCTTGCTTCACATCCTCGACCGACAGGAAAATTTCCTCGCCCTCGGAGGCGCGATATCGCTCAGCCAATAGTTTCACATCGTCTGGGTCCGGCTCTTTCCCCAGTTTATACCACATATGGCCGACCTCACGGCAACGAATACATCGGCAGCGGGCGCCCTCTAGTTTGAGCCTCTCTTGAACAATGGCCCGCAGGTCTCCCCGCTTGACCCCATCCGCGATCAAGTTCGCAGGGATGTCCCGCTGGATGCGTTGAATTCTGACCCACTTCGGCACCCGCTTCTTCACCTCAGCGATGAGCTCGACGACCCGCTCAAATGGATATGACTTGTACTCCCCTCGCCCCCACATCTCGTGGAGCTTCGTGCCTGGCATGACGAGCGTCGGGTATATCTTCAAAGCATCCGGCCTGAACCGCTCGTCCTCGAAGAGCCGCTCGAAAATCTCCAAGTCCTGCTCGTAGCTCGAGCCAGGTAGGTTCGGCATCATGTGATAAACTACAGCGAACCCGGCATCCCTCGCTATCCGCGTGGCCTCGACGACGTCCTCCACAGTATGTCCGCGATCGACCAGTTTGTAGATGTCATCGCTGAGCGTCTGCACTCCCAGCTCGACTCGCGTGGCACCTAGGCGGAGCATGAAGTCGACGTGGGGCTCCTTGCAATAATCCGGCCTAGTTTCGAGTGCGATATCGCTGTTCCGGATTGCTGCTCTCTCGGCCGCCAGTTGTGCTTCCTCTATAGTGGTTGCGTTCGCACCGGACATCGCGTTTAGACACTGCGTCACGAACCATTCGAGGTAATCGTGGGGATAGGCAGTCAATGTGCCACCGAATATTATGAGCTCGATCTTATCGACATCGTGACCTGTCGCCCGAAGCTGCTCGATCCTGCTCTTCACTTGTCCGTATGGGTCGTAGTCGTGTTGAATTGCCCTCATCGCAGCCGGTTCCTTTCCCGTATACGATTGCGGTGTTCCGGCGCTGGGGCCTCCCGGGCAATAAATGCAAGGACTGGGCTTTGGGCAAGGGTACGGCCTGGGCATCACCGTGATTACCGAGACGCCTGAAATCGAGCGCACGGGCTTCAGCCTGAGCAGATTGATAATGGCATCCTTTTCGGTTGCAGCCGCTAGGATCTCGGAATTGCTTGGAGGCTTAGTTAGCCCGAACTCTCGGCATGCCCAGATTTTAGCTGAGGCTAGGTCTCGGGCACCTGCGATCTCGCCGGCCACAGCTTTCTCCAAGATGGCTTGGCATGCCAACTCTAGCGCATTCGCCATTTTCCCCCTACATTAATTTGTGTTGAAGGGTATTTCTTTGATGGTGTTGTCATGAGGGTGGATGAGGTCTGCCAAAAGTATGGTCTGCCCGTCCAGGTCGCCGATGCGCTGGAGAAATCGGGGATGACAAGACTTTATCCTCCTCAAGCCGAGGCGATAAAATCCGGAGCTCTAGATGGGAAAAACTTAGTTTTGGCCATACCCACGGCCGCTGGCAAAACCCTCGTGGCCGAGCTCTGCATGCTGAAATCCATACTCACGGCAAAGGGAAAGTGCCTCTATGTCGTGCCCCTCCGAGCCCTCGCGAGGGAGAAGTACGACGAGTTTCGCGAGAAGTATGGGCCGCTCGGTGTCAGGGTAGGCATAAGCACTGGCGATTACGATGCCGTCGACACCCGACTCGCGCGTTGCGACATCCTCATAGCGACATCTGAAAAGGTGGACTCCCTTTTGAGGCATCGCGCAAAATGGCTGGCGGACGCGATTTCGGTCGCTGTTCTGGACGAGGTTCACTTGATCAACGACCCGGGGCGAGGCCCAACGCTTGAAATACTGGCGGCAAGGCTCAAGCAAATTAACCCAGAGCTCCAAGTGCTCGCCCTCAGCGCCACTATAAGTAACGCCGATGAGATCGCTGGGTGGTTAAATGCAAAGCTCACGACCAGCGAATGGCGCCCTGTGCCCCTCAAGGAGGGCGTCTACTTTGAGGGGCGGATAAAATTCGCGGATAAAAGCACCCGAACCATTAAGGCCACGACTCCGGATGAATTGGCATCGATCGCTATCGACACGATTCTCGAAGGTGGTCAGGCCCTCATCTTCGTCAGCACGAGGCGCTCGGCTCAGGCGGCTGCTGGCCTAGCTGGAACACATGTTCGAAGATTGCTCAAGCCTGATGAGCGCGAGCGGTTGGCCAAGGCTGCGGAGGAGATCGAGGGAGCGCTCGGCGAACCCACTCGAATTTGTCGTAGGTTGGCGGAATGCGTTCGTAACGGGGCAGCGTTTCACCACGCCGGGCTTCACTCGCTCCAGCGGAAAATAATCGAGGATGCCTTCAGACAGAACCTAATAAAGATAATCGCGGCCACACCCACCCTCGCTGCCGGGGTTAACCTGCCATCGAGGAGGGCGATAATCCGGGACTACCGCCGCTACGAGGAGCCGTTCGGACTCCAGTTCATCTCAGTGCTCGAGTACAAGCAGATGGCAGGCCGTGCAGGGCGCCCAAAATACGACAAGTACGGCGAAGCGATCCTCGTGGCGAAGAGCGATGGCGAGCTAGATGCTCTATTCGAGGAATTCATCTTAGCCAAGCCGGAGAGGATAACCTCAAAGCTAGCCACGGAGCCAGCGCTTCGAACTCACGTGCTGGCCTCGATCGCCGCGGGCTACGTCAGCGATTTCGACAGCATGCTCAACTTCATCGGCCACACCTTCTTCGCCTATCAGCACGAGGCAAGGGATGTTGCAAGCATCATCGAGAAAATCATCGACTTTCTGGAGCGAGAGGGGATGATAAGCAGGCGGGGCAAACTTCTAATCGCGACCCAATTCGGCGAGCGCGTCTCAAGCCTTTACATTGATCCGATGTCTGCGGTCGTGCTTAGAGATGGCTTGAAGGGCATAGCTCAGAAGGAACCAACCGCATTGGGATTTTTACACCTCATATGTCATACGCCCGATATGGGCATACTCTATCTACGAGAGCGTGATACAGACGACCTCGAGGCCTTCGTCAATAACTACTTGATGGAGTTCTTGACGCCACCCCCGGATGATCCAGATGAGTATGGATTCTTCCTCGCGAAGGTAAAGACGGCCCGCATGCTCGAGAGCTGGATTGAGGAGGAGCTCGAGGATAATATTCATGAGAAATTTGGCATAGGGGCCGGGGACATCAGGCGGTCCGTAGACACCGCTGAATGGCTGCTTTACTCCACTCATGAGCTGGCTAGGCTCTTCAAGGTGAAGCGTGCCCTGCCAGTGCTCCATAAACTGCGCCAGAGGGTGCGATACGGCGTTAAGGACGAGCTTCTAGAGCTCGTCAGCCTCCGAGGAATAGGGCGGGTGCGCGGGCGGAGCTTGTTCAAGGCGGGATATAAAAAGCTCGCCGACATCAAACGGGCAAGCGAACAAGAGTTGGCGCGGGTGCCGTACATCGGCTTTGAGATCGCGAGGAGCATCAAGAGGCAGATCGAACAGAAGGACGAGGCCATAGAGGTGGTCGAAGCCTGAGTTTAAGTGAGCCAGCCATAAGGTTTATTGCCACGTCAAAAACTATCGACAGGGGGGAATGTTGACGGTTCATCCAATCGAGGGGCGGTATGGCAGCCGCGAGATGCGCCCGATCTTTGAGCTCGAGGCACGTTTCCAGCGCATGTTCGATGTCGAAGCAGCGTTGGCGAAGGCGTTAGCAAAGGCCGGCATAGTCCCAAAGGTCGATGCAGATGTCATAGCGCGGAAGGCATCAATCAAAAACGTTAAAGTCGACAGGATCCTTGAGCTCGAGCGGGAGGTCCAGCACGAGACGATGGCTCTCGTCCTAGCCCTGGCTGAAGCATGCGAAAAGTCCGGCAGATATGTTCACTTCGGAGCGACTAGCAACGATATCCTCGACACGGCTATGGCCTTACAGATTCGGGATGCTCTGGCGCCAGTTGAACGCAATCTCAGGAAATTGCTCGGAGTCGTGCTGGGTCAGGCGTCAAAGTACAAGAACACGATTATGGTTGGCCGAACTCACGGACAACATGCAGTGCCCACGACGCTCGGAATGAAGTTCGCGATTTGGGCATGCGAGCTCGCGCGCCACATAGAGAGGCTCGAGCAGCTCAAACCTCGCGTGCTGGTGGGAAAGATGAGCGGGGCGGTCGGCACAGGGGCGGCCTGGGGAAACAAGGGTCCGAAAATCCAGGAGTTCGTGATGCAGGAGCTCAAGATTTCTGGAGCCGCAGCTTCGAACCAAATACTCCAGCGCGATAGGTTCGCCGAACTAATTTCATTCTTCGGGATACTCGCGAGCACATTGGACAAGATTGCACGGGAGATACGGAACCTCCAGCGCACCGAGATAGCCGAGCTCGAAGAGCCGTTCCTAACGCGACAGATAGGCAGCAGCACCATGCCCCACAAGCGAAACCCGATAAGGTGCGAGAAGATATGCGGCCTAGCTCGGGTGCTTAGGGCGGACGTGCAGGCGGCGCTGGAAAACGTCGTCGTCGAACACGAGCGTGACCTGACGAACTCATCGTGCGAGCGCGTGTTATTGCCTGAGTGCTTCCTTCTGACGGATGAAATTTTGAAGACCTCACTTGAAGTTTTGAAGGGAATAGTAGTTCGCTCAGAGCAGATGAAGCGCAACCTGCAGCTCACCAGGGGCATAAACATGGCAGAGGCAGTCATGATCGAGCTGACGAAGAGGGGCATGAGCCGTCAAGTGGCGCACAAAGTGTTGCGGGAGTGCACCTCAACCGCTTACCGCAGGGGCATCTCTCTGGAGGATGTTCTGAGGCGGGATCGCAGGGTGCTGAAATATATCCCCGAGAAGGAGCTCAAGCCCCTATTCGACCCCAAGAGATACCTCGGAAGCGCGGCCGAAATAGTCGGACGAGTGGTTAAGGAGCTGCGTCCGCTTCAGCTGAAGTAGCGCACCGCATACATCGCGAGACCGGCGGCAACTGGGATCGTGAGGTTATCGTTCATCGGAAGTAGCTCTACAAATACCGCGACAATTGCCCCTACAAATGCGGCTAGCAAAGGTTTGACGAGCAAGGCTGCCAGCGCGAGGGCGATTAAAAACAACGTCAACGAACCCTCGATGGTCTTTTTACCTACCAATTTATGTTTTCCCCACCTCGAGCCGACGACTGCTGCCCCTCCATCAGCCAAGGTCGACATTAGGATGACAGCTATGGCGATTTCTTGTGGATATGCAAGCACCGCGATGAACGCGCCAGCCGCAAAAAATATGTGACCTCCAATCCCGCGCTTCTCTTGGGACCTCATGAGCGGTTTTGCTATGTCGGCCGCCTTCTTAACAGGTATGCCGTGCCTGATGCGGTAGGGCTCAAAGGCTATGAATAGAAGTAGGAAAAATGCCGTGAATAGCAGGGTCGCCTCCTGACCTACTCTCCAACCCCACCCCAGCCCAACTAGCCCGTAGAGAACTGGCACAGTTAGGCCGATTAGGTGGATGTATTTTCGGCGAAGCTCCGTCCTAAACCTTGCCATCTAATCTGACCGTATTTTACCAGCCGGATGGTAATAAACCGATTCGCAGCTACTCGGATTTCAGGGCTTCTTCCCTTTTCATTCGCACGTAGGCCTCGCACATCGTCTCTCCGAGCGCTCTTTTGATGATTTCATCGCTCTCAAGTGCATCGAGTGCCTCATCGAGCGTCGGCGGCAGTGTTTCTATCCCCCTTCGCTTCCTCTCGTCCTCGCTCATCTTGTACACGTTTTCCAGCACGGGGGGTCCAGGATCCGATTTCTTTTTTATCCCGTCGAGCCCAGCCGCGAGCGACCCAGCGAAGAGGAGGTAGGGGTTGCACAGTGGGTCTGGTATCCTAAACTCCAGTCTGACTCCCTTCCCCCTTCGGAGCTCAAAACCGGGCACCCTTATCATCACCGAGCGGTTTGGGCCGCCCCAGCAGATATACACAGGTGCCTCAAATCCGGGCACGAGCCTCTTATAGGACTCTGGCACGGAGGCGGCCAATGCGGTGAGCGCAGGCGCGTGCTCAAGCACCCCTGCCATGAAATGGCGGGCGAGCTCGGACATATGGTACTCGCCAGTCGGGCCGTAGAATAGGTTTTCACCCGTCTTAGGGTCCGAGAGGCTCAGGTGACAGTGTAGGCCGTTCCCCATGCCGTCGGGTATCGGCTTCGGGCCGTAATTGGCCTTGAGTTCGCGTTCCTCCGCGAGCGCCTCCAAGGTCTGCCTACATGTGATGATGTCGTCAGCCGTCGTTAGGGCATCAGCAAACCTGAAGTCCACCTCATGTTGCCCGGGGTTGACCTCATGGTGGATTTTCTCCACGGCGAAGCCTAACTCCTGGAGCATTATCGCAAGGTCGAGTCTGACTTCCTCACCTTTATCGTTAGGTGGGTAGTCAAAATACCTCCCCTTGTCGAGCAGTTCAAGCTCCTCGCCCTCCTTGAAGAGGTAAAACTCCAGCTCAGATCCCACGAGGAATTCATAGCCCTGCTTTCTCGCCGATGCCGTTTCCCTATCGAGCACGAACCTGGGATCGCACTCGTGGGGCGTTCCATCGGGCAAGCAGACGCCGCAGAATAGCTTGGCTATCGCCTTGCCCTCATGTTTCCAAGGCAGAACTTTGAAGGTCCTCATGTCAGGCAGGAGGATGAAATCACTCCTCTCTATCTTAGCATAGCTAGGCACAGAGGAACCGTCGAACCCTATCCCCTCGTCGAGCACCTCACCTAGCATGCTCGCGTGTATCGTCACATGCTTGGGCCTGCCGTGCATGTCCACGAACTCGAGCCAGATGAACTCGACGTTTTTCTCCTCCGCCTCTGCTATGACCTCTTCAGGTGTTTTGGGGCGCATTTTGAACCTCCTTAAATCCTATTGTAAAGATAAGTATTTATATATAAAACTTACTATTTTTTGCTGATATGTTTAAAGATAAAGCCAAAAAATGGGGTGATTTGAATGGGTCCTGCTGTTGATGTCAATGAGACGGATTTGAAGATAATCGAAATGCTAGAAAAGGACGCCAGGGTGTCGTTCAGGGAGGTAGCTAAAAAGCTTGGAATCTCCGAGGGCACCGCATACAATCGGGTTAAGCGGATGCAGGAGGAGGGTATCATAAGAGGATACTCAGCTAAGGTCGATCCCACGAAGCTGGGGATGGATCTGAGCGCGGTGATAGGCCTAAGGGTCGCAGGCGGCCATCTAGTCGAGGTCGAGCAGGAGATTTCAAAGTCCAAGGAGGTTTGTTGTGTCTACGACGTCACAGGCGACTACGATGCGATCATAGTTGCACGGTTCAAAAGCAGGGCAGACCTCAACAAGTTCATCAAGGGCGTCTTGGCGAATCCCAATGTCGAGCGAAGCGTAACTCATGTCGTCCTGAACACTGTGAAAGAGGATTTTACGACTTTGGTTTAACTTTAAAATTTCCCGCTTTGCATGCAGTTTAGCGCTTTATTTAGCATCATCTTGAAATCCTCCTCTTCGATAACTTCCCCAACGCCGACGCCAGGGCATTCATTTGACACATTGAACTCATAGCCCTCAAACTCCTCAAGCCAGAACGGGTAAAAGCGACAGAGCAGCGGCCGATGGGGATAAATCTGACAATCGGTGCCCTTTAAAAAGATGCATTTGCCCTCCTTTTTCCTCATCGTATACCGGTAGGGCCCCTCGTCGGATGAATGGATTGAGAACTCCTCGGGCCTAAGTTCGGTGACCCCTGAAATTCGCTCCACTTCCTTCTCGAGCATGAGGATGTTTCGCTTCCTCTCGGGCGTGTCCCCGCAGCACTTGGCGCATCTCTGGCACTCGAAGCGGATGTTTTTAGGATAGCGCAAATTCACGAACTCGGCTCCAGTCACTTCAACATCTTCGCCTCAATTCCTAAAATTGTTAATGGATCTGCTGGCACATCCGAAGGAAATATTCGTGCAACCTTGTGTCCGGCGTAAGCTCTGGGTGAAAAGCCACGGCGATGATGTTGCCCTGCTTTACAGCCACGATTTTATCCTGAAACTTAGCCAGGACTTGGACATCACTCCAGACTTCTTCGACCGCCGGCGCCCGGATGAAAACAGCTCTCAAAGGCTCCTTGCCGAGAATGGGGATCTCGAGGTCAGTTTCGAATGACTCCCGCTGTCTCCCGAAGGCGTTCCGGATTACGCTTATGTCAATTAAACCGAGCATGGGCTGCTTGGTTCGAACGACCTGCTCATCGCCCCGTTTTGCGAGGGTAATTAGCCCGGCGCAGGTGCCGAGAATTGGGATACCATCCGCCGCTTTTTTCCTGACCTTCTCGAGAAGACCAGTGGTGAGCATGAGCTTACTTATGGTGGTGCTCTCCCCTCCGGGAATGATGATGCCGTCGAGACTCTCGAGCTGTTCGGGCCTACCCACCCAGATTACTTCACCCTTTATGCCGAGCTTTCGCATCGCACGCTTCGTCGCCTCGATGTGCTCGCTCACCGCGCCCTGGAGGCCGATAATGCCCATTTTCATTTGATCACCCGATTCGCTCAACCAGCGTTAAGAGATGGGGAAGATGACTATATGCCCCTTGCCTGCATCCTTTCCTCAACTTTAAGCGTCTTGATGTCTATCCCGCGCATCGCCTGAGGCAGCCCCTTGCTTGCCTCTAGCACCGCCTGCGGGTCGTCGTAGTAGCGGGTTGCCTCAACTATGGCCCGGGCCATCCGCGCTGCGTCACTCGACTTGAATATTCCAGAACCAACGAAGACGCCATCCACGCCTAGCTGCATAACGAGGGCGCTGTCGGTTGGCGTGGCGATGCCCCCCGCGCAGAACCAGACCACGGGCAGCCTCTGTAGCTTGGCAGTCTCCTCAACTAGCTCAATTGGCACGCGATACTCTTTGGCCTTTGCCATTAGCCCGTCCCTCGGGAGGCCCGCAAGTTCAGCGATTTGCCTCTTGGTCAACCTGATGTGTCTTACAGCTTCGACAATATTCCCGGTGCCCGCCTCCCCCTTCGTCCGAATCATCGCGGCCCCCTCATTTATCCTTCGTAGGGCTTCACCAAGGTCTCGAGAGCCGCAGACGAATGGGACTTTGAACTTATGTTTATCGACGTGAAATTCTTCATCAGCTGGGGTCAGAACCTCGGATTCATCTATCATGTCGACGCCCAATGCCTCCAGCACCTGGGCCTCCGCGAAATGGCCTATCCTGCACTTTGCCATGACCGGTATCGTGACGGCATCCATTACCTGCTGGATCACCTCCGGGTCGGCCATCCTCGCCACCCCTCCAGAAGCCCTAATGTCAGCTGGCACGGCCTGCAGTGCCATAACTGCTACTGCTCCAGCCTCCTCCGCTACGATGGCCTGCTCGTGGTTGGTGATGTCCATTATGACCCCGCCCTTCTGCATCTTGGCGAACCCCCGCTTCAGGCGCTCAGAGCCGAAGATTATCTCCATGATATAGCCCCTTGATTCAAACAATTAATAGTGCGATTTCCGAAATAAAAGTGATGGTATGCTGTTTTTCAAATCGGTTAGGGGCACCAAGGCTAAATGTGAGGTCTGTGGCAAGGAGTCGGAGGATATCTTTGGTCATTGTCTCCGCACATAGAGAATTCAATGAAATTAAAATTTTAAGAGCGTTTAAGGCTCGAATTGGTAAATAGGGCGCATTAACTGTATAATTGTTTAACAGGACAATATATCCGACAGATTTATTATGTTTGGATACCAACTTTCTAACGAGGTGGGGAACCTCGGGGCAAAAAATGGGGGCCGAGAAAGGGTTTAGCAGCGTTTCAGTGCTGGTTTTAGTGGTAGCTTTATTGCTAGGGTTTATTGCACTCGTTGGTACTTCGTCCATGAGTTCACATGGGGCTTCAGGGGACGGGTCTTCAGGAGTCGGAGCGGGAAGAGGGCTTTCCATTAGCGGTGTTTATACTGATACTTGGTTTACCTCGATTGAGTCGGATATGGATATTTTCACCGGCGGTACTTCCTATGCTACGGTTCACAATGCTACATCTGGAGATATGGAGGACGAAGGTGCTACCACGATGATCATAGGGCAACGCAAGATAGGAGCGGGGTACGAAATTTATAGGGGGTTTGTTTTCTTCGACACCTCCTCGGTTCCAGATGATGCAATAATAACATCGGCCACGCTCAAGCTCACTGGCTATGTTGATTGCTCGGATACGAATTTCGATATCGTGATTCAAAACGGGCAACCCGACTACCCCAATTACCCCGATCTATTGCCTACCGACTATAATTGCACATATTATTCGGGCATCGGTGGGAGTTTTAACACATCAGGATATTCATATGATCCCGACGGAATAGGAATAGTCTTAACTCCCACGGGCCGAGGTTGGATAAATAAGGCCGGGATAACGAAGCTCTGCCTGCGAAGTTCGAGGGATAAAGACTACGTTGCGCCAACCGGAAACGAGTACGTTGGCGTTTACACTTATGAGTATGGGATGGGTCTGCAGCCGAAGCTCGAGGTCACCTACACCATTAATAACCCCCCAAACACGCCGAGCATCGTGTATCCCTCAAACGGGGCTACCAATGTCCCGATTAATGCGGACCTCAGTTGGACAGGTGGTGATCCAGATGGAGATTCAGTGGTCTATGATGTCTACTTCGAGGCGAACAACAGCACTCCAGACGTGCTCGTCTCAGACGATCAAAGCAGTGCCACCTACGATCCAGGAACGCTGAGCTATAGCACCAACTACTATTGGCAGATAATTTCGAAGGACAGTCACGGCGCCACTACAGACGGACCAGTCTGGAACTTTGCAACCGCCGCCTATTCAGATACCACTCCTCCAGATACCACGATCAGCGCGATATCTGATTATATTAATTCTCTTACGAGCATAACCGGCACCGCGACGGACACATCCCCTGGAAAAATAGCTGGGGTGAGCGTCCGGATCAAGTGCAACGATAACAATAATTACTGGAACGGGAGCTCTTGGACCAGCTCCGAAACATGGGTTTCGGCATCCGCAACGGATGGTGCATTTGACGAAGGCTCCGAGGACTGGTACCACAATTCTCTGCCGGCGTGGGCGAATGGGAAGAGCTACGAGATCAAGGCAAAGGCAAAGGATAATGCTACGAATTGGGACCTCTCACCGGCCTCTGAAAGCTTCACCTTCGATACCACAAAACCCTCCTCATCCGTGAATTCGATCTCGCCTTATTGGCAGACCTCGGTTCCATTTAACATAACCGCCATGGCATCAGATGCGACGAGCGGTGTCGAAAACGTCACTCTTTGCTACAGATACTCGACCGATAACTCGAATTGGACGCCTTGGTACGTGCGTGGAACGGACTATGAGCCGCCTTGGGAGTGGTCCTTCCCCTTCGATCTTACCGGTTATTACCAATTTTCTAGCTTTGCGGTAGACGCGGCCGGAAACTCTGAGGCCCTGCCCTTAACGGGGGATACCTCATGCGTGGTCATCGTTGTGGAGAAGTACTTCCCCGTCTTCAAGTTCTCCGATGATGAGGAGTACTACCCGGTCAGCTTCTATTTTGATGGAGACAACGACATCGATAATAACGTCAAGAATTACAATGATAGGGTGGGCGCATGGAATCAACCCTATGCTTACATCAACACTGTCCAAGATGGGAATTACTTCAGCATCCATTATTCTCTTTACTATGTTTTTGACTCCGGAAAGCCCATTCTCGACTCAATAGGCGCCATCCTAAGTCCATTATTTTCTTGGTTCGGCGATCTTTTGGGGTCGACGGTGGGTGTTTTCTCGCATGCGCAAGATTTCGAGAATCCGATGGTAGTGGTATTTGATAAAAATAACCTAAGCGAACCGTACCAAGTCGGTTGGGGCCGGCATGGGTACGTGGGGGGCAAACCTGGGCATCCTTACGATACAAGTGATGACTATGAGAGTTGGGGATCCGCTGAGAAGTGGCCGTCATCAATGGGAACGCATCCTGTTTCCTATGTATCGTTGGGTAAACATGGCAATTATGCCAAAAAGCCGCCTGGTGTATTACACAAAGGTCTCGATACCTGGAGGGACGGAGGCAGAACCCTCTACCCCGAGGATTTCAACTGGTGCCTGGTTGGAGGATGCACAGGAGAGCATGTAGGATGGGTGGAAGTACTAGAAAAGTTCTGCGTTGATGGAAATACTGTATGGATATCCTACTTGAGTGAGGAACCTCCTCCTCCTGAGGAAAGGAATGCGAACATGTACATATACGATTATCGATACTGTAAGATGAATGTTCTTCATTATGAGGGAGATACCCCACTAATAGACGACTGCTACTGGCCCACGGACTTCCGTGATGATAGGGCACCTTGGCATAGAGATGAGGTTTGGTCCCTTACGAGACCGGCCCCAGAGGGCCCATATGGGGGAGCTGCGAAAATAGCCATCGGAAGCCCGGTCGATGTACACATTTACGATTCCAAGAACCGCCACGTTGGTGTGAATTATGCGACGAGGATGGTCGAAAACGAAATTCCAGATGTTACACTCTATTTTGACAACGAAGGGCATCAACATGTAAAAATGAACCTAAGTGAGGACAACTACAGGATCGAGGTCAGAGGGACTGAAAATGGGACTTATTCCTTCGGCACCGCGTTCTTCGATAATGAAGCTTGGGCGACCGAAGGGGAGGGGTGGTATGATATACCCGCTAGCTGGAACGAGTGGCTGGATATGCCAATAACCGAAAACGAGACCCAGAGCATTCCATCCCAGCCAGCGTGCGTCCTCTCACCAAGAATGCAACGAGGTTCAGCAGGTGAGACTTTAACCTACGACATCACGATCACAAACATTGACAACATCACGGACAATTTCACGCTGACCGCCGAGGATAACCTCGGTTGGAACTTAACCCTCTCCGAAAATCTATTTGAAAGCGTCCCCGCGGGCGAAGATAGACGAACCACGCTCAGCGTTACCATACCCAACGACGCGACACTCGATAACGCTAATGTTATAGTTATTAAAGCCTCTGGGGCCCGCTTGAGCGCCTTCGCTTTATGTGTAGCGGCACAGCTCAAGTTCATCTCCATCTCCCCAAGCAAGAGATATGGCCTACCTGGAGATACGCTCAACTACACGGTCACGGTCACAAACAAGGACAATGTAGAGGACACCTACAGTTTGACAAAAAGCGATAACGCTGGCTGGTTCCCAAGCCTCTCGCCGATATCTCTCACGATTCCAGCTGGCGAGAACAGGACGGCAACGCTAATAGTCACCATCTCTGAGAGCGTGCAGCTAGGTGCAGAGGATGTTGTAACCGTCACCGCGCGCTCGTGGGCCGACCCAAATATGAGCGACTCGGCGAGCTGTACTGCATTCGTGGTGGATGATACAGCCCCCCTCGCGCCCTCCCTGATCTCGCCTGACAACGGCGCAAGCCTTAATGATACCACCCCACTGCTCGACTGGAACCCCGTGAGCGATCCAAGCACCCCAGTCCTTTATCAGGCTCAGGTAGATGATGATTCGGGCTTCACCTCGGTGAATCGTGACTCAGGTTGGATCTCGGCCGATCAATGGGAAGTAACGCCAGCACTGGCGAATGGAACTTGGTATTGGCAGGTCCGCGCAAAGGATGGTGCGGGCAACATCGGCAGTTGGTCCAACGCACGCTTGTTCAGCATAGACGCGACTGCACCCTCAAGGCCGGCACTCGTCTCGCCAGCCGATGGAGCGACATTGGACCAGTTTGTCACCTTCGATTGGTCGGATGTCAGCGATCCCAGCGGCGTGACCTACACCCTCCAGATCGACGATGCCACGGATTTCTCAACTCCGGTGCGCGAGAAAACTGGACTGACGCTTTCCACGTACAAGCTCACCAGTTCCGAGGCCCTTCCGAACGGTACATATTATTGGCACGTCATGGCGGTTGACGGTACGGGTAATCCTGGTAAATGGTCCTCGCGCCGGTCATTCGTAGTAATAGGTACCCCACCTGATATCGAGATTTACCCGAGCGATGATGCTGGTGTTGACCCGAATTATGAGGTCCGCAATGATGACTTGATGTCTTCTGGATGGTCTTTCCTGAAGTTCGACCTCTCCAGCATCCCGACCGGCACAAACATTGATTCCGCCTCGCTGCACCTGCGCGTGGGCGGTCTTTCCTATGGGACTGGTGCGTCGTGTGGTATCTATAAGGTGTTGGACGACTCCTGGAGCGAGGAAACTTCCTGTGCGTGGGATGAATATCCGATAACCTGGAACAACCAGCCAGCCCTCGGCGATTTCATCGGTTATTATTACGTATACAATGGGGGACACCCCCTCTGGACGAATTGGGACGTGACCGCTTGGGTCCAGAGTCAGATTTCCGGGGACGGGGAGGTAAGCCTCTGCATAACTTATTATCCCCATAAGTTGATTTTCGCATCCAAGGAGTTTTGCGATATACCGGAGGACTCCAGACCGTACCTCGAGATCTACCTCGCTTAGGTCGCTACTAGAAGTATCGCCTGAACGCAGGAACGACGAGGTCGTCAGTTGAAAAGCTTCAAGGAAGTGTCAAGGTCTTATAGAAGTTCATCAAATTTAGTTTGGTGCTCACATGGTCGTGCACATCGCCGAGTGTGTTTTAGGCGTATTTGCATTTGATGATGAAGGAAAAATGCTCAGCTCAGTGCAATTCCCAGCAGACGCAATCCAAATAGCGGGTCGGCTGGCCAGCGTCCAGATGGGCACTGTGGCCGAGGAGCATCGTGAGCTAATAGCGAAGTTGATCGGGGAAGGCCATCGTGAGTTCACCTTGGAGTCAGAGGAGCTCGCGGCACAGTTGCGGAAGGAATTCAAGCGCGTCATGTTCGAGGTGACGATGCCGAATAAGGCTGGCGAGGTGCTCAGGAGCTCGTTGCGGGAAATAGCAGGACAAATGGGCATCAAAGGCGTGGACGATCTAGTCCGCACAGTCAACCTGCTGCTCACGCGGGGGAGGCTTCGGGAGGAGGCGGCCGAGCGGGACAGGCTGATAATCCAGTCCATAAACATGCTCGACGACATCGATAAGTCGGCGAACACGATAAGCGGGCGCATCCGGGAGTGGTATTCGATCCATTTCCCCGAGCTGGATAGGCTCGTGCCCGACCATCAGGCGTATCTCAAGCTGATCTTGAACTTAGGCACGAGGGAGAAATTTACCGCACCTGCGATAAAGGCGGCAGCCGAGCTTTCAGATGAGGATGTTGAGAAGATAACTCAGGCGATGCAGAGTTCACTGGGCGCCCCATTCGACGAACTCGACATACGAGCCATCCGCGACTGCGCTGAGGAGGTCTTCACGATGTACGAGGTGCGGGGGCAAATGGCAGAATACATCGATGGATTGATGGCCCAGGTAGCACCCAACATCCGGGCCGTCGTCGGAGGGACAATTGGGGCCCGCCTAATCTCGCTCGCTGGTGGGCTTGTGCATCTCGCTAGGATGCCTGCAAGCACGCTACAGGTCCTGGGGGCCGAGAAAGCGCTCTTCAGGGCGCTTCGTTCCCGCGCCAAGCCGCCAAAACACGGCGTCATCTACCAGTATCCAGACATCAGGGGCTCGCCTAGATGGCAGCGGGGGAAAATATCCAGGGCGCTCGCAGGCAAGCTGACCATAGCCGCGCGCGTAGACGCGATGTCCGGGGAATTCTTTGGGGATAAATTGTCAGCGGATTTTAAGTCCAGGGTCGCTGATATCAAGTCGAGGTACGAGAAGCCGAAGGGGGTCAAATGATGAAGGCGGTCGAACACGAGGGATCGAAGGGCGTCTACTGGATTGAGCTTGAAGATGGCACGCGAAAGCTAGCCACAGTGAACTTGGCGCCAGGCACGCAGGTCTACGGCGAGAAGCTCGTCGAGGTCGAGGGCACAGAGTACCGCCTCTGGGACCCATACAGGAGCAAGCTCGCGGCAGCCATCTTGAGGGGGATGAAGGGCGTGCCGATCTCCGAAGGAGTGAAGGTCCTCTACCTAGGCGCTGCAAGCGGGACGACGGTGAGCCACGTGTCGGATATAATTGGTCAAAGTGGCACTGCCTACTGCGTTGAAATATCGTCCCGTCCGCTGCGGGATCTACTGCTCGTGTGCAACCGGAGGCCGAACATGGTGCCCATTTTAGCGGATGCTTCCAAGCCATGTAAGTATTGCTCACTCATTGAGCAGGTGGACGTGATATACCAGGACGTCGCTCAGCCCGAACAAACAGAAATCCTGCTTTCGAATATTAGGGCATTCCTCCGAGATGGCGGGCACGCGATGTTCGCGATCAAGGCGAGGAGCATAGACGTCACCAAGGAACCGAGGGAAATCTTTCGGGAGGAGATGGAGAAACTCGAGCGGGAACTTGAGGTCTTAGACGCGAAGATACTCGAGCCATACGAAAAGGATCATGCGATGCTTTTGCTATGCAAGTGAAGATTTAGGCAGTTTTCCCGGGTCTGGGTTCGTATGGCCGCTTGATGATGGCGAACGTTCACCAATAATTCCTCCTTTTTAAACGACCTCCGCTCAAAGTCATGACGGGTTAAAGGTGGGCATGGTCAAATTCGATATTGGTAGAAAAGTATTAAAAGTAGAAAAGTATTCAAAATCAGAGGGTGGTCCGATGGTGACTTCAGTCAAATTGAGCGAACGGGGAAAGCGGGTGCTCGACACGCTACAAGCGGAAGCCACGTTAAAGGCGGGGAGGAAGGTCTCTCAGCAGGAACTACTCGAGCTGGCTCTCAAGGAGGCAGAGCGGCGGAAGGATGAACTCGTTTCAAAAATTTCTGGGCGTGCAAAGGTGCCATTGAGCGAGAAGGAGATCAAGCGGATTCTGAGCTTTCCCAGAGACTGCGGGGTGGTCACATCCGAAGAGGACATAGACAGATATCTTTACGGCAAGGAGTAGGATGTCGGCGTTTATCGATGCGGGAATGTTCGTTGCTGCATACAATACGCGAGATCGCAGCCATAATGAGGCCACCGATCTCATCAGGGCCGCTATTGGGGGACAATACGGCTCGCTTTACACCTCAGATTACATTTTTGATGAGGCGGTTACTCTCATGCTCGCTAGGACCAAGAACTCCGAATTTGCGTTTGGGGTGGGCGAGCTCATCTTGGGGAACTCATCCCGCGGCATCCCGAGTTTTGCTGAGCTCCTTCACGTGGACGAAGAAGTGTTTTCGGACGCGTGGACCCTTTTCAGACGATACGCTAGCAGGGGGTTGAGCTTCACAGACTGTACCACCCTCGCGTTGATGGAGCGGGGCAAAATAGATGTTCTATTGAGTTTTGACCGCAGCTTCGAAGGAATCGTGAAAATAGTTGGATGATAGAAAGACTCATTTTTTTGCCTTCTTATCCCCAGTTTTTCAACAGCCTCTCCGTGTGTATCCATACTGCTCAATTTAGTGCCGATAAAAACCTTTGCGCGCCGCCGGGCGATGCTGTTTAGAATAAACACTTCCACCCAATTTTTACCACACCCCTCTCGAAAAGATTATAAGTATGCTATAAAACAGTTATAACTGGAAGGAACGATGAAAAAACTTACGACCATCGCAATCAGGTCGGAAACCAAGCAGCGTCTAGAGCGCCGACGCCTCGAGCGGGAGAGCTATGATGTGCTCATCAATCGTCTGCTCGAAGAGAGTCTGCCGCGCAAGCCCCCGACCTTCCACGAGTTGAAGGAGATAAGGAAAGATGAGTATGTCCCGCTCGAAGAGGTTCTCGAGAAACTTGGGTTATGAGATCCAGCTCCACCCCGATGTGTCTAGGTACCTCGCGAAACTTGCGAAGGACGCCCCCAAGGACGCGGAGAGGTGCGCGGGAGCCCTAAGGGAACTTATGAAAGACCCGTTCACGGCGAGGTCGGGAGTGGACATCGCGCCGTGGCGTGGACCAGAATTTAGCTACCGTCTTCGGGTGGGGCGCCATCGCTTCGGGTACAGAGTGAATAAGAGCAAACGCCTCGCCCTCGTGGACGCGGCATGGTTCAAGTGAGCTTGTTCATCCCTCCACTCGTCAGCGCCCATTGAATTAAGTCAAAACTAAGATTATTTGAATAGCGCCCCGCCAAGCTGAACGGGACATTTCACCGACATTAAAGCGCCAGCTTCAGCGCGTGATTACCTCGCAGCCCTGTTCAGTCACGATAACCGTGTGCTCCGCCTGCGCCACAAGGCCATCTCCCCTCTCCTTTAGCACGTGGTACGGGTGTAGCGCCCCGACGCCCACGAGCTCTCTCAGAGTCAGCTCGAGCCTGAGCTTTGACATCTTCTTCGCGAGCCACCTCTCAGCAAAAGGCAGGCTGTCGTAAGCCCGCTTCACGTCTCGGAGCAGCTCGCGCGTCATCCTCATCCGGACTGGGCGGTCGAACAAATACCTGAAGATGTAGACCTGCACCTGGTCCTCGACGAATCCGGCGCCGCCTGTTATGAACGGCTCGAGCGCCACTACATCCCCGACCTTCAACACCTGCCCGGTCTCCTCCTTAACGTTCGGGATCGTCAGCCCTGCGTGCAACTCCCATCGCGCCAGGCTATGGCCCGTGAGATTTCTTATTGGCTTGAATCCTGCGGCCTTCGCCGTATCCTCGACCACCCTGCCTATCTCGCCCACGTCGATGCCAGGCTTGACCGCCTTGATCTCCTCCTCGAGCACGCGTTCTACAGCCTGTACCATCTCGACTTTTGCGCCAGTCGCGACTGTGAATGCAGTGTCCGCGATGTATCCGTCTAGGTGGGCGCCGATGTCGACTTTTACTAAATCATTTCCCCCGACTCGCGTGTCATCGTTCGCCGGCGGGCTGTAGTGGGCGGCGATCTGGTTGACAGACACGTTGCACGGGAACGCAGGCTTGGCCCCCTTCTGAGCTATCAGCCCCTCGACGGCCTCCGCTATTGCCAGGAGCGCCTCGCCTGGCTTTACCATCGGCCTTATCTCCTCCCGCACCTCGGCCACGAGTTTGCCTGCCTTGCGATAGGCTTGAAGTTCCTCTTCCGTCAGCATTTCCATCACTCAAGCGAAAATTGTTTAACGCAGCGACTAAATTAAATGTGATGTTATGGCCCGCGAGGACGCTTTTCTGACCGAGGCGCAGGTGCGCGTGCTCGAGCTTCGGAATAAAGGCCTCACCCAGGCCGAGATAGCCAAGAGGCTGAAGACCTCCCGCGCGAACGTCTGCATCCTCGAGCGGAGGGGTAGGGCGAACATCGCCAAGGCCGAGAGGACCCTGAAGCTGGCTGCAAGGCTCAGCGCCCCGGTGGTCATCGAGCTCAAGCCAGGCGATGATGTCCTCGAAGCTCCAGGCCTGCTCTTCAAGGCTGCGGATGGGGCTAAAGTTAAGGTCGGGCTGGATACGCCTGAGATCATCGCTAGGATTAGAGAAACAGCGAGCGATAAACTCCGTGGGCGTTCGGTGGTAAAGCGGTTCGAGCTCGTCTTGACTGCAGATGGGGATGTGCTGGTCTACTAGAATTGGAGTGGTCTCACGTCAACTTTTGACCGCCTTCACCCCAGCAAAAATCAGTATCCGAATCTCCTCTCGTATTCTTTGTGAGAAAGCCATTCCAATATTATTGAGATGACGATGATTTCGTCGCGCCTGATGGAGTACAGCAGCCTCCAACCCTTCGGCAGGTCGTACTTCCAGAGGTTATCCACATCGTATTTCCCCAAGTACGATTTCGGGATTAGCCTCTTCTGAATTTGAATCCCGCAAAAGGCGTTTTCCTCCAGGTCGCCGAAGGCCCGGGCAAGCCATTTGAAGAGTTCCCGTTCCGCCGCATCCTCTTTCTCGAGGGAGTAATAGGCTCGCTTCACCTTCTCGTCGGCGAACTTTACTCGTGAAGGTATTCGCATCTAGGACCCAGCCCGCCGCGGCCTTTTCCAAAAGAGGTGCTTGAATTTCAGGTCCTGCTCCACCTTCTTGGGGTAGTAAATCCAGCCGATCTTCCCCTCGGCATCCACGGATATCTTACCGGAGTAGAGCAGGTAATCCACCACGACGCAAAAGGTCTGGTACATCATCCTCTTCGGCAGGTGCCCCCACAGCTGTTTTTTCTTGAATTCTCCATCATGTTTCTGGATGAATCGCTCCACCATGAGCACTGTGTCCAGTCGCGGGTATCTCAATGGGTAATCCTTTCGCGGCATCTGGGTTCCCATGTTAGTTATATCAATTGATATACTTAAAGTTTTAGGGTTAGATCCCGCACGTTCGGGTGAAGGTCTGGTGGCGTATTCATCTATCGGCATTGCTGCCCGCCGATTCTTTGAGCAAAGGGAGTTTATAAGGGAAAAACGGAAAACAGACAGCCCTAAACTCTTTTGTAAATTTTCTTCCTATGGCCTACCAGCAACACAAAAATCGTTTTGGTATCCCAGTTGACGTCGATTATGACCCGGTGATCCCCAACCCTCAGTTTATAACCGCCTACCTCCTTCAGCGGTTCCAAATAGCGTTTCGGGTCGGATCTTATCCCGTCGACTTTTTGAACTATCCGCTTGGAAATGGACCTATCCAGCTTTCTCAAAAACTCCAAGGCTTTCTTATCCCATCTTATCTCGAAAATCATCGGAGGAATTCCCTCTTCACTTTTTCATGGGCAACATAGCTTTTTCTTACCCTTCCCCTCGCCTCATTTACCCTTTCTACCACTTCGCCCCTGAGCTCGGGTTCATAAATTAACATGCCTTTCAGCTCTGATATTTCCCGTCTTAGCTCAACCAGCTCATCCCGAAGGGTTTTCAAGGTGACTTCGGCCATTTTATCACTATCTAATTTTGTAGGTCTCCACGTATAAATTTCTAATTTGCGCGCCTTCGATGGCGGGATTGCCCGAGCTCGCATTTACTCCCCCCGAGGCCTTGGTCGGAGGCGACTTATAAGGGAAAAACAGGGCTGACGGCGAAAACATCTCCGCAGGTTGGGGAGGAGGCTCACAACTATCTTGTTATTACAATGGCAAAGACTATATAAATATCTTGTTATTAAACTAACAACCATGGAGAGCAGGCTCGTAATCCAAAACCCGTGGTGGGCCGAAAGGGCGAACATCTACAGCGATGAGAAGATCAAAGAGGCCCTTGCGAGAAAGCACAAGCTGTTTTACGATTTCGAGGAGGGCAATTTTTTGATAGTGGGCCCAAGGCAGGTCGGGAAGACGACCTACCTCAAGCTCCTCATCGAGGGGCTGTTGAAAAAAGACGATCCGAGGAGCGTCCTCTACTTCGCCTGCGACCTCCTCAAGGACAAGGACGAAATCGTGCGAGTGATCGAGAGCTTCGATTCGATATCGCCAAAGCCTTCGTACGTCTTCCTGGATGAGGTGACGTTCGTCGACGAATGGGAGAGGGCCATAAAGTTTCTGCTCGATTCCCCCCTCTCCCGGGGCAAGCACATCTACGTCACTGGCTCTTCATCGATCGGGCTAAAGAAGGAGCGATTTCCGGGCAGGAGGATAAATGTGAAGGAGTTTTTGCCCCTGAGTTTTGGGGGTTTTTGCGGGCTCTTCGGGAGCGATGAGCTGCGAAGGGCCATGCATGAGCTACGCGTTCGGGAGCTTCGGGCGAAGGAGATCTCAGAGCTTGGGAAGGAACTCCTCCCGTTTTCGACCGAGATAAAGAGGCTTTTCCACTCATACCTCGAATGTGGAGGATATCCCAGGGCTTGTTTTGAACTCGTCGAGGAGGGGCAGATAAGGGAGGAGACCTATAGGGCCTGCTTCGACGCCGTGGTCTTCGACATGACCAAGCTTGGGAGGAGCGAGAAGACTTGCTCATCGATTTTGCTTGGGGTGATCAGGCGCTACGGGAGCAGGTTTTCCCTAAACTCGCTGGCGAAGGAGATGGAGATCGGGTCTCATTTGACGGTCAGGGACTACCTGGAACTGATGGAAGGGCTGTACGTGGTGCGGAGCTACCACCAGCTCGACCCAAGCCGGGGCGTGGTGCTCTTCAGGAAGGAGCGGAAGGTTTACTACACCGACCCATTCCTCTGCAGGGTCTTCTCGAGGTACCTGCACTCCGAGGTCCCAGCCTCATCCATAGTCGAGGGGGTGGTGGGGGAGCACCTGAGGCGGAGGTATGGCGAGGTGTACATCCTGACCGGAAAACGAGAGGTGGATTTCGTGGTCGGAGGGGCGGGGATCGAGGTCAAATGGCAGGAGAGGGTCGACGCCAAGGATTTCCCGAGGGTTGGGCTAAGGGATAAAATATTGCTCTGTAAGGAGGGCGTCAGGTACGTGGAAAAGGGGAACTTGGCAATCGTGCCTGTGCCCCTGTTTCTGTTGGGGATTTCCCGGCCCGGATAGGGAGGCCGCCGGGCTCGCGCTCAAGGAATTCGAGAACTTTCTGCTGAGAAGACCAGCTGCGGCTAGGTATCGTGTCATGATGAAGCGCGTGGCCAGGGAGCCGGTTCGATGGGCACAAATCAAGGCCCACCTCGAGGGTGAGACGGGGACTAGGATCCACGACGCCAATCTGGCTAACCTCCTGGGTGAACTCCTCAAAGCAGGCTTCCTAAAGCGTGAGGACGATGTTTACAGTGTTGCTGACCCCGTCTTGGCTTATACCCTTTCCTAGCGGTGCTGCTAGCAACTAGCGCTGCCGCCGGTCGAGCTCAAGCCAGGCGATGATGTCCTCGAAGCTCCAGGCCTGCTCTTCAAGGCTGCGGATGGGGCTAAAGTTAAGGTCGGGCTGGATACGCCTGAGATCATCGCTAGGATTAGAGAAACAGCGAGCGATAAACTCCGTGGGCGTTCGGTGGTAAAGCGGTTCGAGCTCGTCTTGACTGCAGATGGGGATGTGCTGGTTTATTGAGTTGATGGTTAAAATTTGAGCTCCCAAACCCAATTAGCATATAAGAGTGCTGGTGGGAAGGGGGTCGTAAGGGGGTGAATTTCGGCAATGTTTTTTTCTGCTTATAAAGAACCTCCACGCAAAGGTGGGGCGGGAAAATGAACGAAGAAAGTGTACAAAGCGAATTAGGCGCTTTTTGTGAGGCTTATAAATTACTTTCGATGCTCTCTCTCCCTCAAAACGACTTAAAAACTTATGAGCATATAACATCTATTAAGGGGGGCGCAACGATGACGAAGTCAATGCTCAACAAGAATAAACGGAGGTTTGAAACAAGTTCAAATTCTGCGTATGAATCTCCACCTTTTACAGATTTTGAATCGATCACAACTAAAACGCCTATTGAGGAATTAAATTTAAATTGGAGCGAAGAAGATTTACCAGAAAAAATTAGAACAAAACATGTTCATAGGTTACATCCTTACTTGGGAAAATTTATTCCACAACTTGTTGAAATATTCCTAAGGAGATATTCCCCTAAAGTCGTGTGTGATCCGTTTTGCGGTTCTGGAACAACTTTAGTTGAAGCAAATGCTTTAGGAATAGACTCCGTTGGTTGTGATATATCTGAATTTAATTGTTTACTCTCAAAAGTGAAAACGGATAAATATGACGTTATAAAATTAGAAAGAGAAATCAAAGATATTTTGGCAAAAATGAAATACAAAGAGATAACTCGCGCTGATTTTTGGGATGTTCAGGATACAGATAATAAATATCTTAAGAAGTGGTTTGCCGCCAAGGCCAGGAAACAATTGCTATATTTCCTATCACTTATCCCAAATTATGAATACCAAGATGTGATGAAGATAATTCTTAGCAGATCTGCAAGGTCGGCTAGATTAACGACTCACTATGATTTGGATTTTCCAAAACAACCCCAAACCGAACCGTACTATTGTTTTAAACATAGGCGAACCTGCAAACCAACTGACGATGCACTAGAATTTTTACAGAGATACAGCTATGACACAATAAAACGAATAAAAGAGTTTTCAAAAATTAGAACCAACGCAAAAGTAGAAATTATATGTGGAGATGCGCGAGAAGTAGATTTTCCAGAAATGGATATGGTTCTTACTTCGCCGCCATATGTGGGCCTCATAGACTATCATCGACAGCACAGGTATGCAAACGAACTTTTAAATTTAGAATGGAGAGAGGAACAGGAAATAGGCCCTGCATTTAAGGGTACCTCAAGAACCGCAAAAGAAGAGTATGTGTCCCAGATCAGCGCAGTATTTTTAAACGTGCGCAGAAAACTGAAAGATAACGGAGTTGTGGTGATTGTTGTGAACGATAAAGATAACATTTATAAAGATATGGCACCGAAAATCGGGTTCTCACTGAAGGATAATATTGTAAGACATGTAAACCGGAGAACCGGGAGGAGAGCTAATAATAACTTTTTTGAAGAAGTACTTATCTGGAGGAAAAAATGATCGAACGCGGCACTAGAGAGCAAATCAAGGGCTTTTTGGAAGGTTTTATTCAAGGGATAATTAACGAGCACAAGAGTTCTCCTCTGAACCCTAAGGAGTTAAGGCCCGCAAAAAAATTTTCTGAAGAGGGCGACATAAAACCATTCCATGAAGCATTATTGCCTGATGGAATATTGAGGGTAACTGAATTTGAGCGTTCTTTTTCAACAAAGTTAGGTACAACATTTGAAGAAGTTGCTAAACTTATAGGGAAGGATAATTACGCTATCGCAGAGAGGGGCCATGTTGTAAGCGGAAAAGTATCTCCTTCAGCAATAAAGAAAATAGAATCTATCGTGGACAAAATCGGCTCGGGCGGCATGCAAAAAAGTTACTCAAAATTAGTTAAGGAAGTTGTAAAAATCTCTATGAAAAAAGGTGAAACAAGACGAAAAACCGCAGATTTGTATCTAAAGGATAACAGAGGAAATGAAATATTTTTTGAGATTAAAAGTCCAAAACCAAATAAAGGGCAGTGTCTAGAAGCAACGGATAGATTACTCCAGATTCACGCAATAAGAAGGCTCAGCAGCCCCCGGGTTAGAACGTATTATGCAATGGCTTACAATCCATATGGAGACGACAAAAAAAGTTATGCCCACAGCTTTTCAAGGCGATATATGGATTTGAAAAATCAGGTGCTAATTGGCAAAGAATTTTGGGATTTGATAGGCGGTAAGGGGACTTATAAAGAAGTTTTAAGGGTTTATAGAGAAGTCGGCAAGGAAAAAGGTCCAGACATGATTGATCAGTTGGCACTTGGTTATTAACATGGGATGTTGTTCAAATAAGCTTTAATTTTTGTACTCTCCTAGAGGCCGGAAAACAATCAACCGAAACCCCTTTCTAAATCCCCTCCCAGCATTACCCCAATTCACCGACCGCCCCCCACCTGGGCCATGATAAATCATCAAAAAGCGGCTCAGGATGTCCCGACCGATCACTTGGTAATTAAATTTTAGGATCCCCCGGGGTCCGAGGTCAGCGCCCATCACGGGGCTGATGTCGATCCCGAGGCGGGGAAGTTAGGGGCGTTTGTAGGCCCTTCCCCTGTGCTCCACTCCCAGGATGATCACCTTCTCCCCCTCGACCGCGTAGAACACCCGGTATTCACCAACGCGGAGCCTATAGAGCCGCATCTTTTCGCCTTTTACCAGGGCGATGTCCACTTTTGGCCTAGGCTGGAAGGGGTTCTCGCGCAGGAGCTCGATGTGCTCGAGGATCCTCTGTTGAACCTCGCGCTCGAGCCTTGAAAGTTCCTTAAATGCAGATTTGACAAATTCCAGGGCAAACAACGGATCACTTCAGATCGAGCCTTGCCCTGACATCCTTAATGGAGATGCGCTCCTCATCTCGGTAGCGGCGTTCCAACTCCTTGATGAAATCTGGGGGGTAGACCTCTTGGAGAATGCGCTGGATGATGTCATCGTAGCTCTCACCGTGAAATCCGTAAAATTTGAGGAGGTCGCGCGTGGACTCCTTTATCGAAATCGTCGTGCCCATCCGTTCACCATATTTCCTATAGGCATTATAATCATTATAAGAATTGTGGTTCATCGCATCCCGTGGACTTTTGGTCGGGGGCGACTTATAAGGGAAAAACAGGGCTGAGGGTGAAAAACATTTTTAGTAGGTGGGGGGTGTCACCTCTTCTTCACGATGGAGATGCCCCTATCCGTCAGCAGCACCCTCACCTTTTCGTCAGGGGAAAGGCCCAATGCCCTGACCATTGCCTTGGGGATGGATATCGTCAGCGAGCCCCCGATCCGCTTCAATTCGCGCTCCTCCTCGAGCCGCGGCTTCCAGATCCCAAGCTTGACCGCCTTCTCCTGCGCCCGGGCCACCTGTTCGGCCGTGTAAAATTCCTCCCCGCATTTGGCACATTTGTCCACCTCCAGCTCGGGCTCAATGATCACCTGACCCATGAGGTAGGGCGCCCTCGCCCGTTTGACCGCCCCCCCGCAGATCGGGCACTCCTTGAGGTATTTTCCGACCATCATATCGCTCTCCTTGTGGTTTGTCCAATGTTTATCACGACGATTTTGTCCGCCAGCTCAGCATACCTGATGAGGACGAACTTTCCGGCGAATCTGTCCTGCGCCAGCCATTTTCCGGCTCTTCTGCTCTCAATTTTCCGCGCCCCGCCCTCTATCGCGGCGACCAGTCTTTGAACCGACATGCCGAGGTGATCCATTTCGCGCCGTGCCGACTTGGTTATCACCAGGCGTTTTCCCTTCGTGTTTCCCTTCGTGTATAACATTTGTTTAACCTCTATTTAACTTTTCTGGGCCGAATGGATCTGTGCCAGGTTCAAACACTCCCGCCGAGGCTTTGGGAGGGGGTGCTATAAAAGGAGAAAAAATCCTAGAAACCGAAAGTCCTTTTTAAACCCCGCTGTTTTCGCCTTAAAAACCACTCCCGCATAATCGAAGGCCGAGAAGACGTTGAAATGACGCGTACCGAAACAGCTTTTGAAACTTCGTGTATACATAACATAGGTAGAAAAAGATGGTCTCCAAAAATATATCCATAACTGAGGAGGTTTACGACCTGCTCTCGAAGGTGAAGCTCGAAGACGAGAGCTTCTCGGACGCGATAGCGAGGCTCATCAGGTCGGGGGGCAAGCTGAGCGAGTGCGCCGGGCTGTGGAAGGATATGTCGAAGGAGGAGCTGGAGGAGCTAAAGGCGGGAGTCGAGGAAGCCCGGAGGTCCGTCGACAAGCGACTGCGCAAGGTCGGGACCGCTTGAAGTGCCTCGACACCTGGATGGGCTGGCAGCCTCGATCGCGTTGGCTCACGGATGCGAAGCGATTGTAACGAGGAACGTGGAGCACTTCAAAAACATGCCAATCCAAATCGAAACTTATTAACAGAGCTTAGCGATGAAAAGTCCTTACCGCAACCCTTATTTAGTATGACAAAAATATGTCATATAATGAGCGAGGCTCAATCCCGAATCATAAGCGAGCATTTCCTGGGGAAGAAACCCCTGCTCCACCTGGCGAAGGAGCTCGGCAGGGACTACTCCCTCCTCTGGCGCGAGCGCAAGAGCTTGATCAGAAAAAGTACTGCCTTGGCCAAGCAATTGGAGCAGTTCGGCATCCCAATAAATATCACGATGGGGGCGCTGGAACTTACGGAGAAGCTCACCAAGCGATACAAGGGCATCATTCACTCAATAGTCCTCTTCGGCTCCTACGTGAGGGGCGATCATGTCTCCTCCAGCGATGTCGATGTGGCTTTGGTGGTGGAGAAGGAAATCCCGGGGCTGAGGCGGCTCGAATCAAGCTTGAGTAAAAGGTATGATGCGAATTTCTCCCTGATGCAACTCACACCCGAGCGTTTCGAGAGGCTGGTCAGGGATGAAGCCGTGCTCCTATTGAACATGTCGACGGATGGGATCGTCTTTTACGACGACGGCACCTTCAGGAGAAATATGATCACCAAACCCTCCTCCAAGACAATTCGGAGCTGCGTTGAAGGTGCGAGGGAAAGGTACTCGAAGCTCAAGAGGTCGCTGTCCACCCTGAAGGATGATGAGACGGCCCGTGAATTGGCTGCGAGTTTCGGATACCTCATCGGCGTTCAACTCTCCCAAGCGCTGCTGCTCGCAAAAGGCGTCATCCCGAGGTCAAAATACTTGGTATTCAGGGAACTCGAGCGACATTATCCCGAGCTCGCCGATGAGGCCAGAATCCTGACCCGATGCATGCAGAGTTGGGATGGTCATCGAGTGGAGTTGCCAAATAAGGATTTAATCCTAGCCGCCCTTGAGAAGCTGATGGAGTCGTGCGAGCGTGGAATACCCAAAATTAGCAACCAAGAGGCTTAAGCGCGCTGAAGAGTTCTTAAAAAAGGGGTCTTCCGAGGAAGCCCTGGTCTACGCTCATTGGGCGGTCGAACTAGCGTTGCGCGGCTATCTGGAAAGGTACGGACTGGACGTTGGGGTGCTGGAGTATTCCGAGCTCTGCGACAACGCGCTCAGGCTGGGGACGATAGATCGAGATGAGCGGGAGGAGCTCCGTTGGTTGGGAGGCAGGCGGAACTTGGCTTATCATCGAGCTGGAACGATTTTAAAGGCCGAGGCCCGAAAGGCGTTGGAGCTCGCGCGAATGTACGTCGAGAAATTTAGGTTTTGAAACATGGCTCCCCGCGTCATTAGCTATGCACGAGTGGGTGAAGGCGGTCCGCGGGTAGTTTGGATGTAAAACGACAACACCTGAGATATTTATAAAGTTATAAAAATATAATACATTGGGTGATCGGTTGGTGACTACTGTGGCCATCTCGCCGGAACTCGCGAAGGAACTGAAATTGCTCAAGATGGAGGGAGGGTTCGCCAGCATCGACGAGGTAATCGAGAAAATGCTCGTCGAATATAAAAAGAGGAGATTTCAGGAGGCAAGCGAAAAATTCAGGGAGCGCATGAAGGAGAAGGGCCTAAAGCTCGAGGACCTCACGAAGTAGCCACTGGCGATCCCATGAACCTAGTCGTGGACACGAATATCCTCTTCTCCGCCCTCTATGACCCTGCCTCGGATGCGGAAAAGCTGATTCTCTTCGCGATTGAAAGGAGGGTAGACCTTTTCGCGCCGGAGTCCGTTAAGCTGGAGCTCGAACACTGCCTGCGGAAGAAACTCGCCCACGCTGAGGATGAGGCGAGCGAAACCATCGCGGCTCTGCCCGTCAAATGGGTTGAAAGCGGCGCCTATGCTGAGGCGATGGACGTCGCCAAAGGTCAACTAACTCATGAGGCGGATGTGCCCGTCCTGGCATGCGCCCTTGTGTTGGGGCATGAGATAGTCAGCGGAGACAAGCACCTGCTCTCGGTCAAGCCCAACATCGTTAAGGTGTGGAGGCTGGGGCAATTGATCAAGGAAATTCAACGATGACCCGAGAACCGAATTAATTTTTAGGATTCCCCACGAACTCCGCCAACTTCACCTGCTTCGCCTTCTCGTACCTGAGGTCCTCCTCCCCGTAGCCGAGCACCTCCATGATCCTCATCACCGCAGGCAGCACCTGATTCTCGACGTAGTAATCTGCGTCGTACTCCATCCCCTTGAAATCCTCCACCGGCACGGCCCTGTCGCTTATGCTGCCCGCCCCCTTCGCCTCGATGTACGCGATTATCATGCCCGGCTCGATCTCCACCCCCTTGGCCCTGAGCTTCTTCGCTGCTTCGACGTGAGGGCCCGTGGTGCGATACTGCTCGATCGGCATGGTGAGCTGGGTGTATATAATAAGGTCCTCCAAGCTGACGCGCCCCTCGACGATGTCCCTTGTGGTCTTGCGAATGATTTCAGCCGCCTTCTTCGGAGAGCCGTCACGCAGCACAGCCTTCAGCACGGCTTCCTGGGTCTTCCTGGCTAGGGCCGCCCAGTCCCGCCTGACGAACTCCAAACCCTTCACGACCATCCTGTCCTCCTCGTCGATCATCGCGTAGCGCTTCTTGGTCACGAAGACGCCCCGCCTGTAGAAGCCCTCCAGCTCGAGCTCCATGATGCCTGGCAGGCTCTCGTTGACCTTCTTCAGGAACTTCATGACATCCTCATGTTTTTTGCCGTTCAGCTTGCAGAGGAGGGAGTCCGTATCTGAGTAAATAACATCGAAACCGAAATCCTTTGCCATTTCGATGGTGCTCTTGATGTAATGGCGCCCGAAGCTGGTCACGCTCTCGGCGCACTGCTTGAAGTACCAGCGCGCGCGGGGGTAGCCGAGCATCCCGTAGAACGAGTTGGCAGCGATCTTCAACGCCCACTGCTGTGCATCGAGCGAGCGGTATTCCCTGCTCCCGCGTTTGTGCTCCTTCATCTCCTTCTTGAGCCTCACGCGTTCATGGATGAGCTTCTCGAGCGTGGTCGGGATGAGGCCCTTCCTCTTTGTGCAGAACTTGTAGCCGAGCTCGGGCACCGTGACGACCTCGCTGGGCTTGCAGCAATCGCAGTTCATCGCGGACGGGTCGATGTTGTGGGTGACTATTATCGAGGGGTATAGCGAGCGGTAGTCGAAGACCACAAGATCCTCGTGCAGCCCCTTGACAGGCTCCATGACGTAAGCGCCTACGTATGTCTCCTCTAGCCTACCCTCAAACTCCTCTCCGACCGGTCTGGCTGGCACAAGCTCGCCGACGTTGTGCGCCTCCGAGATGAGGAGCCATTCGACGAGCTGCCCTGGCGTCATCCGGCTCACATCGAAAGGTGACTGCCTGACGATTCGGGTGAGTTCGAAAAACAGGGGAAGCAACTCGAGCCCCACCTCCAGCGTCGCCTGAGCGTCAGACAAAGAGTACTCGAGCAGCTTCTTCGCCTTTTCCCCGCCCCACTCCCAGGCGTCGACGAACTCTGTGAACTCGAAATCCGGCTTGTCCTTGCCCAGCAGATGCTTGTAGACGTCCTCCAAGGTGTAGTGGATCAGCCTGATGTGACCTATCGTGGCCAGGAAGTTGACCATGGTGTAGACGTCGATGTGGACCCGCCCTCGGATCCTCGCCGCGGTCGCGAATCGCCTCTTCCTGGCTATGACCTCCGAACCATCCCGCCCCAGCTTCAATTTTACCCTGAGCTGCCTCGCTCGCTCGCGGATGTATGGGAAATCGAAGAGGTCGGTGTTGTAGCCCAGCAGAAAGTCGACATCGCGCTCCTTGACGATCTCGACGAAGCGCTCGAGCATCTCGCGCTCATCCTTCTTGACCTCAACGAAGTCTAGCCCAGACTTGAAGTCCTTCCAAGTGATGACTTTCCTGAGCCCCCGATTGTCTGCCAGGCTGATCATGATTATCGGGTCCTTTTCCGGGCGGGGGGAGCCTGTGGGATTGTAAACCTCGATATCGAAGCTCATGATGTTGAGGTCCTGTTCAGGCACCTTGGCAGGCTCGGGCGGTTCGTCTAGCAGCACGACCTTCGTGCCATCCTGCTCGATGGTCCTGCCCTTTATTCTGATGCCGCTCATGGGAGTCAGGCCGCGGTCGATGAGGTAGCGCCTCGCCGGTGGGATGTCGAACTCGTATATTTCCTTGACGCCGGGCAGCTCGCGAATCGCATGCCTTAGGTCGGGCATATCCCCCGGGCGATGGAAGGAGACCTTGATGGCGTTTACCTTTTTCCCCAAGAAAGTTCGCTCCATGAGCTCGACGGACTTCGGCTTAATGTCATGAACTTGAAGCTTGCCAACCATCTTCGCCACGCGCTCGGGCTGTTCCGCGACGGCGTAGAGGTATGTCTCGAAGTTTGGGTCCAAAGCTGTGACCGTCTCTCCATCCCGCTTGAGGAAAAGCCTCACGAACGGTTTGGCTTCCTCCTCAGCATAGTCGTTATCGAGCAGCAGACCTTCCATAGGCATCAGATGAATATCATGTTTCTAAAATAAAAGTCGCGTGGCGGGGATTTCGGTCCTTCTGTTACTCCCTCGACGAACTTCGAAGTCTCGACCACTTTCGTCGTTCGCCGCTTTTTCACATGGGGACCTTTTCCCCACAGTCGCTGCTTCACGCCCTTCTTCCAGGCGTTTATCCGCGGCCATTACCCCGGTTTTTCGCCCGGGTTTTTCCACGGCTCCCCGTTGCCCGTAGGCTTCGGTTCAGCCACCTCTGTGGACTTCCATCCCCGCCACTAAAAACTTACATTTCTAACGATAAATAATTTGTATAAAAAAAGTGAAATATCTCAACCGCCCGCAATTTTGAAAAGGCGTCGTTAAAACCCTCTAAACAGATTTGCGTCGGGGCGGCTTTTTGATCGTGAACTCGAGCCCGAGCTTCCTGAGTTTGGCCCGCGTCGGAACCCCTGTCTTGAGATCCCAGCCCCTCAGTCTATAATAATCATTGAGCATATAATCGAGCTCCACAACATGCCCCTTCGGCGGGCCCTCTGGTGACGGTTCCTTTAGCAATCGCTCTGGCAGCGTGTCGTCCTTGCGCCTGATGCCCTCTCGCACGTTGAACATTCGGTTGAGATTGACGATCCGCTCGCCTATCCTCCTAAGATCTCTCTCCTTCAGCCCCATGCCCGTGGTGACATTGAGGGCCCTGAGGATATCTGGGTAAAAGAATGTCGGTGGGATCATCGTCCCGTATTTGCAGACCCCCACCGATTCTATCACGACCATGTAATCTTCGCACTCCTTTACCATCAGGCCCTTGTACTTCGGGTTGAGCTTCTGCCCCATCTCTGGCAGATACTTGGCGCCGAACCGCTCGCGAATGGCTTTATCGAACCCGACCTCGTCGAGCACCGGAAAAGCGTAAAGGTGGTCAGCGCCTCGAGCCGCAGTGGCGTTCCCGAGCCCCATGGATTTTTGTGCCCGCCCGTCCTGTCCAGCTAGCTCCTGCTTCTTGATGGCCATCACATATTTTTCAGCTCCACGGTTGATCTTCTTCGCCGCGCGGTAGCTGCCCTCTGCTAGGAGATTTCCGAATCCCTTACGAAACGCAATCATATGTGCGAGCTTGACCATCGCCTCATGATTTCCAAATTTCAGGTCTAAACCACCAGTGTCCTTCTTGGTGATGATGCCCCGCTCATAGCACTCCATTGCCCACGCCACTGTCCCGCCGAAGCTGCAGGTGTCCATGCCGTAGCGGTTGCAGAGGTGGTGCACATAGAGGATGGCCTCGATGTCGCCTACGCCGCACTTCGACCCGGCGCATGAGAGCGTCTCGTACTCCGGGCTGCCCCCGATGTAGGCATAGGGCCCCTCTGGCACGCAGGTGTAACGCGCGCATCTTTGAAGACATGCGAAATCGGCTCGCGGTTTGACGAGATATTTGCGCCTTATCGTCTTGCCCCCGATCTCCTCGGCATGCTCGAAGACCCCTGTTTGGTAGTTACGGGTAGGCAATCGCCCGATCTCATTCATCAGCTCGACCAAGCTCGGAGTGCCGTAGTCAGCCCGCCCCTGCGTAAATGGATCTGTGAGCATCTTGGCGTGGAGCTCGTCCATCAGCTTCATGTATTTTTTCGGCTCCGCTATCGGGATGTCCTTGGTACCCCGGGCTGCCACGGCCTTTAGCCGCTTCGAGCCCATTACGGCGCCCATCCCAGTTCGCGCCGCAGCCCGATCTAGATCGTTCATCACGGCCGCAAACTTGACGAGGTTCTCCCCAGCCTGACCTATGTAGAGGAGTTTGATGCTTCTGTCGCCTAGTTCCTCCTTGACCATGGCATCGGTTTCGTAGACATCGTGGCCCCAGAGTCGCCGGGCATCCATGATCTTAGCCTTCCCGTCTTCTATCCAGAGATAAACGGGGCGGGGCGATCGACCTCGAACAATTATTGCGTCGAAGCCTGCGAACTTGAGCTCGGCTCCCCAATGGCCAGCCGCGTGCGCTTCCCCCCAGATGTCAGTCAGGGGTGATTTTGCAGCGACGACATGCCTTGATGCCTGCGGGAAAAGCGTCCCGGTGAGCGGTCCAGTGGCGATGATTAGGACGTTTTCCGGACCAAGAGGCCTCGTCTTAGGCCCGATTTCATCGTAGAGGATGCGAGAACAGAGCCCAGCGCCTCCAAGGTAATCCCGAACCAGACCCGCATCAAGCGGCTTATCGACTGCCTTGCTGCGAGTCAGGTCGACATCGAGGACTTGACCAGCGTAACCACCATATTTGAACGTCATTTCAATCCCTCGGGATCGGAATTCTCCCCCTCATAATCGGCTTCAAGCGATCGACTAAATCAGCCCTCTTTTTGGTCGCAAATTGGTCAGATGTCACGACGCTCAGCGCGTTCGTGGGACATCGTGGGACACAAGCTTTACAGAGGTCGCATTTTATAGCGACTTTCTTGTCTGGATGGAGCCAGATCACACCGAATGGGCAAGCCTCAACGCATGCGCCGCAGCCGATGCACTTGGTCTCATTGACGATGACTATGTCCGCCTTGGCGTTGCGCGTGATGGCGTTGGTGGGACAGACCTTTGCGCACGGTGGGTCGGCACATTGGCGGCAGGCCATGGGTTTATCAACTGCGGGCTCTTCCCTCACCACCCTGAGCCGCGCCTTCTTCGGGTTCAGGACCCTTTCGTGGCAGAGGGCGCAATATAACTCGCATATCCGGCAGCCTGTGCACTTGAGCGGATCCCCGTAAAGATATGGCATGAACTAGCCTCGGTTGACTTATTTTCCATCAAACAGAATTCCACCTCATTTATTATTAATGTTTTCAGCCCCATCCGCCAAACCTTAATTAGATATCGGGGGATGTAGCTTCGGTGTTCATATGTTCGTCGATGGGTTCAAATGCTTAAAATGCGGCAAGGAGCACGCGCCGGCGAAGGGGTTGTACGTTTGCAAAAAATGCGGAGGTAAACTCGAGATTTTTTACGATTACGACGCAATCGGGGAAAAAGTGGATAAAAAAGAGCTCGCAAGTCGTCCGCCTGGCGTCTGGAAGTATTCAGAATTCTTACCAATCACCAATAAAAAAGACATAGTCACGCTTGGCGAAGGGGGAACTCCACTCATCGAGGCAAAAAATCTGGCGCGCAAGCTGGGCATGAAGCACCTGTGGCTCAAGGACGAGACGAGGAATTCAACTTCTTCATTCAAGGATCGCCCCATGAGCGTCGGGGTTTCAAAGGCGGTGGAGTTCGGCGCGAAAGTCGTGGTGACCGCCTCGAGCGGGAACGCTGCGATCGCCCTCGCGGCGTATTCGGCTAAGGCCGGAATTGAATGCTACGCGTTCGTGCCAGCGGAGGTACCATCCCCCAAACTAGCACAGCTCTCGATCTACGGGGCTCACGTGGTCAGGGCTAAGCCCAAAGGAATAGGAGACCCTTCCTACAAGCTGATGCGCATGGCGCACGAGCGCTACGGCTGGCACCCGGTTCCGAGCTGTGGCGCGTTCAACCCGTACCACCCTGAAGGGTCGAAGTCCATGTCATATGAGATATGCGAGCAGCTCGGCTGGCGAGCGCCTGACTGGGTGGTGGTGCCGGTTGGGGCTGGGACCCTCCTCTCTAGTAATGCAAAAGGCTATTCCGAATTCAAGCAGCTCGGTTTTATCAATAAGATGCCTCGTTTGGCCGCGATACAGGCCGAGGGGTGCGCCCCCCTTGTGAAGGCATTCAAAAAAGGGACCCCACCTTATAAAATTCCAACTTGGAAAAACCCACGGACGGTCGCAGGCGGCCTCGTTGATCCTTACCCATGGGATGCGGACACCGCGATACCAGCCATCAAGACATCTAAGGGCACCGCCGAGGCCGTGTCGGATGAAGAGATACTCACCACAGAAAAATTACTTGCGGGAACTGAAGGGATATTTGCCGAGCCCTCCGGCGCAGCGGGCCTGGCTGGATTGAGGAAGCTTTTGGATATGGGTTTGGTTGACCATTCGGATGTTGTAGTTGTGGAGGTCACTGGTGGCGGACTGAAAGACCAGAAAACCGCAACGCAGCTCGTCAAGGAGCCGCCCACGATAGAGCCGGAACTCAAGCAGCTTGAAAGGCTCATCAAAAAAATTTAATGTTGCAGATGACCTGGCTGAGGTAGTTCGATGGAGATTGTCTATGATGGCAAGACCAAGCGCGTCATCAGCGCTGGCGAGCGGATGTTACTTCAGTTCAAGGACGATGTAACTGGAGACACCGATGGCAACATCAACCCCGGTGGGAATTTCGTCGTCGGCCATATCGAGGGAAAGGGTGCTGCATCAGCAAAAGTCGCTGCCTTCCTCTTCGAGCTGTTGGGCAAGGCGGGCGTTGAAACGCATTTCCGCGGGTTGCGCTCGGACACCGAGATCGAGGTCCTGCGGGCGATGAGAATCCCATTGGAGGTAATTTACCGTGCAAAGGCTCACGGGAGTTTTCTCACAAGATATTATGGTCACGTCAAACAAATGTCGCCGCTCGACCTTATCGAATTCAATCTGAAGGATGACGCTTTAGGTGACCCGTTGATAACTCCTCAGGCCATAGTCAAGCTTGGTATCGCGAGCGCGTCGGAACTCCAACAAATTGAGGTTATTACCCGTAAAGTTGCCTCCACTGTGTCGAAGGAGCTTGCTGCCCGTGGACTAGAGGTGATAGATATGAAACTAGAGTTTGGACGGATCGACGGCAGACTATTGATGGTGGACGAACTCAGCGGCGATTCCATGCGCGTCTACGACTTGGCCCAGAAAAGGTTGATAAATCAGGTGGAGCTGGCAGACAAGCTCGGCCTTATTTGACGAGCTCCTCGACATCCTCTTCCGAAAGCTCTCGGTATCCACTCTCATCTATCGCCGCAACGACTATCTTGTCGCCGGTAGCCGCGTCCCGCTCGATCGCGGTTTTTATGGACTGCGTCGCCAATTTGAGCCCATCGTCGAGCCCCATATCATCCCTGTAGTTCTGCTCAAGCACACCATACGCGATGGTTGACCCGGTACCAGCGCTGGCGAACTTTTCCTCCTCAAGTTTCCCTCCGATCGGATCGAGGAAAAACAGGTGGGAACCATCATCATCAAAGCCTGAAAGTATGCCCTCTGCAATATATGGGAACATGCGGCGCTCGTGCAACATGCTCGACGCCACCTGTGCCAAGCTTTTGGCCGATATCGGCCGATCGTGGTTGAGGCGGTAGAGGTTTGCCTCCGCTTTGAGTAAGTTCACCAAGCTCTGGACATCCCCAGGGCTGCCCGAGATTGCCGCGCCTATGCGGTCCTCGAGCTGGAATATCTTGCGAACCCGCTTGCTCAGCACGAGGTAGTAAGCTGCGCCTCTCGTGTCGGATGCGAGGGCGATCCCATCTTTACACTTAATGCCGACGACGGTGCCAGTGAAGCCGTACATGTTATCAAACCTAATTTAGATATCTCCTATAAAACCTAATCGTCGCAGGATGGTAGCCATAATCCAACCTTCGACATTTGTTTTTGCCTTATAAACTGCCTTCGGCCAACTGCGCGATGGGTAGATGTCGGAAAAGGTTGTGACGAGGCTGAGTTTGCTCTGCTCTCTGACAGGTTTAGCAGCGCTTTATGTCGCGGCGGCAAGTACGCGCCCAACCGTCACCGCGATCGCCAGCCTGAACGACGATTTCATCGGCACCAAGGTGACGATCTCCGGTCGGGTCATCGACCTGTACGAGCATATAGACGGGCACCTGTTCACGAAGCTGAAGGACGACTCCGGCGGCGTGATCTCGGTGCCCATATTCGCCAGCGTGCGATCTCAGCTGAACGAGCCAATCGAACTGCTCGATGTGGTACAGGTCACAGGTTTGGTAAAGGAATACCAAGACGCGCTCGAGGTCATCCCGGATAAAGCAGGCGACCTGCGTATCGTTCACGCTCCGGCCACGCGGATTTCGAGCCTGAGCGAGAAGCAGATCGACGAGCTCGTGAAAGTCGAGGGCGTGGTCGCGGATCGAGCAATAGTTGGCAGTGGTAGCATGATCCTGACGCTGCGCGACGATGGCGGCCAGTTGTCTGTCTTCGTCCCTGCTTCGGTGGTCAAGAACGGGTTCCCTGAGGTGCACGTGGGTTACACCGTCTGCGTGGATGGCTGGCTTCAGCTGTACAACGACAACTTGGAGCTTCAGCTGAAGGACGCGAGCAGTATCCGCATCATCGAGGCGGCGTGATGCTCGATGTGCTCGCCTACACGCTGCTCGGCATAGGCCTAGGCGTCTTCACGGGCCTTGTGCCGGGCATTCACGTCAATAACCTGACGCCGATGCTCGTCGCCCTCGCGCTGAGTTCATCGCTTCCCCCAATGTGCTTGGCAGCTATGATCGTGGCAATGTCGCTCGTAAACACCTTCATCAGCTACATCCCCTCGACCTTTCTTGGAGCTCCTGAGGAGGGCACGGAGCTATCAGTGCTGCCCGCGCACCGCCTCCTGCTGGAAGGGCACGGTTACGAGGCGGTCAAGCTCACGACATTCGGCTGCTTGGCTTCGCTCATGCTCAGCGCTGTGTTGATATGGCCGCTCCTGCTCGTCATAACCCCCGCTTACGGGCTCATCCAGCCCCATATGCACTGGTTGCTCATCGCCGTAGTAGCGATAATGATCGCGCTCGAGCGTTCCAAGGCTGGCATCCTCTGGGCGGTCGCGATATTCTTCCTCTCCGGGTTGCTCGGTCTGCTCACGCTAGATACGAACTTGTGTGGGGGTGACGCCGCGCTCATGCCCCTGCTCTCCGGGCTATTCGGCATCAGCGTACTTTTGCCGAGCGTCTTCAGCAAGAGCGGCTTGCCGAAGCAGCAAATCGATGATAAACCCATCGAGATTCGCCCAAATATTCGCCCACTCTGTGCTGGCACGGCGGCCGGCGTCTTAACTGGCGTTATCCCTGGCATAGGGCCATCGCAGGGCACGGTTCTCGCCCAGCTGGTCACTCGATCGAAAGGCTCTCGAGAGTTCCTCGTGGCGGTGAGCGGCGTGAACACATCCAAGGCCCTCCTCTCCTTCGTGGCGATATATGCAATAGGCAGGCCTAGGAGCGGGGCAGCTGTAGCTGTTGGGCAGGTCATGGAGGTCGGGCTCAGGGAACTTATCTTCCTGGTCGGGATTGCCCTATTCGCTGGCGGGATTGCGGCCATACTCCAGCTGCAGCTCGGCAAGCTGGCTGCCAAGCACATAGGAAGGATGCCTTACCGCGCTACGTGCCTCGCAGTCATGGCTAGCATAGTTGGCCTGACGATCTGGTACTCGGGCCTAATAGGGCTGCCAATACTCGCAACTGCTACCGCGATCGGCTTGTTGCCTGCGGTTACTAAAGTTAAAAGAACTCATTGTATGGGAGTCATAATGTTGCCCTGCATACTCTATTTCGCTGGGTTGAGTGGTGCGGTGGTCTCAGCCTTGGGATTATAGGCTCATAAATCATTTTCAAAACACGGCGTCCCGAATTTATAACTACTTTTAGAGCAATCCTTTGTCGATGTGTATGAGAGTAGCCGCCCTTTGTTCAGGTGGTAAAGACAGCGCGTATGCACTTTGGCTCGCGATTAAACAGGGGCATGAGGTAGCGCAAATCGTCGCGATGATCCCTGCGCGGGAGGACTCCTGGATGTTTCATTATTCAAACATTCACCTCATCGACCTTTTTGCCAAATGCGCCGGGCTGCCGCTGGTGAAGGCTGAGACAAGTGGTGAGAGGGAGCGGGAGATAGAGGACCTCAAGCGAACGTTACAGACACTTGATGTTCAGGGTGTGGTGAGTGGTGGTATAGCATCGAACTACCAAAAAAATCGGATTGATGGCATCTGCCGAGGGCTCGGTCTGAATCATTTGGCTCCACTTTGGGGCAGGGAACCGGAAAAGTTGCTGCGGGAGATGCTCGACGTTGGGTTTGATATCATCATCACGAGCGCCTCAGCTCAGGGGTTCGATGAAGGCTGGCTAGGCAGGAAGCTCGATGAGGAGACATTGCGAGACCTGATCGAGCTCAACCGTAGGTATAAGGTCAACGTGAGCGGTGAGGGAGGCGAGTACGAATCGCTCGTCTTGGACGCGCCGTTTTTTCACAGGCGAATTGAAGTCCTCGATGCAGGTCGAGTTTGGAGAGGCGACAGCGGTTACCTACTCATCAGAAAAGCTGAGCTTAAGGATAAATCGGGGTCGAGCGAAAATCGTGGATGATGGAATGGTCACTGCAATTATCTACTCCGAGAAGTACCTCAAGCACAACCTGGGTTCAGGGCATCCCGAGCGGCCCGAACGCTTGAGGGCTATAGTCGAAGCGCTGAAGCAGGCGGGTTATTGGTCATCGCCAAATGTTCGAGTGATGGAGCCAGAGCCTGCGAAGCGAGAGGATATCGAGCTTGCCCACGATCCTGAATACGTTGAACTCATCGAGAAGCTGAGCAGGTTCGGGAGACTGCTGGATGGGGACACGCCCGTCAACGCCAACACATTCAAGCTCGCGCTGCTGGCCGTCGGCGGAACAATCAAAGCCGGCAGATCGGCAATGTCGGGCGAAGTAAAGAACGCCTTTGCATTAGTCCGCCCACCTGGACATCATGCCGGCAGGGCTTTTGGGGGAGGTTTCTGCTATTTCAACAATTTGGCGATAATGGTAGAGCGCCTCAAGCGCGAGTTCAAGCTCAAGCGAATTTTCGTGTTCGACTTTGACGCCCACCACGGCAACGGCACGCAGGACATATTTTACGGCGACCCCAGCGTGCTCTACATGTCTACACATCAGGATGGGCGAACGCTTTACCCAGGCACAGGCTTCGTTGACGAGATCGGCTCAGGCGAAGGCGAGGGTCACACGGTCAATGTTCCCTTGCCACCCGGAAGTTCGGACGCCGATTATGCGGGCGTGATGCAGGAGCTGTTCGTCCCGCTTACGGAAGCATTCAAACCTGAATTGTTTGCCGTCTCGGTTGGCATGGATGCTTATATCAATGATCCTCTGACCCAATTGGAGCTCTCGACGTCCTCCTATGGGTGGCTGATGCGATATGTCGTGGATCAGGCTGAGAAAATTTGCCGTGGGCGGGTCGTGCTGGTGCTCGAGGGCGGTTATGCATTAGATGCTCTAGCCGACGGGGCGGTTAGAATTGTAAAGACCCTGACCGGCGGAAAACCTTCTCTGCCGACAGATTTTCGGCGTCCTGCTGTGATTGATGAACTCAAACGTAGGTTGGCCAGCTATTGGAGTTTATAAACGGGCGCTAAGTCTTTAACACCTGTAACAAATCAACTCTTGGCGGGCTCATGGATGAAATTCTAAAAGCCGTTCTAAAACGCGTTAGACCAAGTAAGGCTGAAAGCAAACGCCTGAAAAAAGTCGCTGACATGCTCATCAAGCGGGTCGATCGTGCCTGCGGCGGGTTGAAAGTGCCGGCTAGGGCCATGCTGGTTGGCTCAGCTGCTAGGGGCACCTGGCTCCGCTCCGAGCGCGACATAGATGTTTTCATCCTTTTCCCGGAGAATCTCCCACGCGAGGAGCTCGAGAAAAAAGGACTGGCGGTCGCAAGGAAAGTGGCTGGAAAGAGGGGCAAAGAACAGTTCGCCGAGCACCCCTACATCACGACCGAGTTTGAGGGCTTTGATGTAGACCTGGTGCCATGCTACGAAGTCGCCGATCCCAGCAAGATCAAGAGCGCCGTGGATCGCACTCCCCATCACAACCGCTACATCAGCAAGCGGCTCACGCCCGATCTGGCGGACGAGGTGCTGCTTCTAAAAAAGTTCATGTTTGGAGCGGGAACGTATGGGGCGGAGCTCAAGGTGCAGGGCTTCTCCGGCTACCTCTGCGAGCTCCTGATCTTGTATTATCGATCTTTCAAGGGAGTGATAAATGCCGCGAGCAAATGGGCGCCGAGCACCATCATCGATATAGAGGGCAGCTACTTGGACCAAGCTGAGGTCAGGGCCCTTTTCGAAGGACAGCCACTTATCGTCATCGATCCCGTGGACGCAAACCGCAATGTGGCTGCAGCCGTTTCGATGCAGAACTTCGCCACGTTCATCAGGGCATGCCAGGATTTCATGCGAAAGCCGAGTATGCGATTTTTCTTCCCGAGACGAGTTAAGCTCCTGAGTAAAAGAGAGGTGGAAAGGACCTTGGGGCAGCGGGGGACTCGCCTCTTTTGCATCGCGTTCAAGTCGCCAAATATCGTGCCCGACATACTCTACCCTCAGCTACGCAAGACGGAACGAACTCTCGTAACAGGGCTCGCGCGCGCCGGATTCGAGGTGCTTCGAAGCGATGTATGGGTGAATGATAAGTCAATTATCCTACTCGAGTTGAATATAGCGGAGTTGCCCAGGGTACAGGTTCGCGTCGGTCCGCCGATCAAGGTCGATGTTGGTGATTTCGTCAATAAGCATCTGAGGTCTAAACGAAAATTTGCAGGACCATTTATTGACAACTCGGGTAGGCTGGCATTTGAGGTTGAGCGAAGGCAGACCGATGCGAGGCAAGCTCTGGAGCAAGCGTTGGTCGAGCGGACGGCATTCGGCAGGCACGTCGCAGGAGCTCTGGCGAAGGGTTACAAGATCCATGAGGGAAGACAAGTTGCAAAGTTGTGCGATGATAGAGAAATCTGCGAGTTTATCTCTGAGTACCTAACGCGTTGTTTGCCCTGGTATCGTTAGCTTCCTAACTCGATGCGCGCGAGCGTGCCATAGACCGGCCCCTTCGAGGTCAACGTGCTCTGCTTTAGCTCTACCGCCTGGGCGCGCGTGATGCCGAACTCCATGGTGTCCATTTCCTTGACAGATGCTGCGAGCTGCTCCTTGCGATGCGCCGTCTTGATTCGGGCCAACGTCAAGTGAGGCACGAAATCTCGCTCGGGCGGAAAGCCGAGCTTCTGGAGTTCTCGATCGACATTTTGCTGGATGGCAATGATAGCGTCTCGACCATCTGCGACACCTGCCCAGATCACCCGCATGTAGCGCATGTTCGGGAAGGCCCCAATTCCTCGAACGTTCATGTCAAATGGTTGTGCGCCTCCAGCGGCCACGCGTAAGGCATCTGCCACCGCGCCAATTTTATCGTCGGGCGCATCGCCTAGGAACTTCATCGTCACATGGATGTTTTCTGGCTCAACGAGCTTGAGCTGCGCTCCTGTTGCGGCTATTTGTTGTTGCGCAGCCACCAGCCTCTGCCTGATGACTTCGTCGATATCGATCGCTACGAAAGCTCGCGGCATCTAAAACACTCCAGAGTACCATCAAAATTTGTATTACCCATGTCTAAATAAGCATTAAGAAGTTTGGGGTAAATGGATATCTGATAAGATGTTGCTCAACGATGAAATCGTCCGCCTGGTCGGCATAAGCAACAGGGCCCTGGCCATCCTGAGCGAAAACGACAGGATAATCGACATCAGGCTCCACTCTTACCTCCCGAGCAAGGGGCCTGTGAGCGTCCCTGCGTACGTGGTCTACCACAACGCCGCCAGAGGCCCGCCATGTAAAGGGGGAATAAGGATGTCAAGAGAGGTCACATTGGAGGAGACCGTCCAGCTCGCCGAGATAATGACCTACAAGGCAGCGCTGATGGACCTCCCATTTGGTGGCGGGAAAGCATCGATTGTCGCGGATAGCGGGCTTCCTCCTCAGGAAAAGGGGATTTTGGTCAGGGAGTTTGCCCACAAGATCCGGGGCGAGCTAACTTCGGGCGCATTTGTCCCAGCCCCAGATTTAGGGACGGGCCCGAGGGAGATGGCAACGATATTTGGTGAAACCCATATGAGAGAATGTGTCACAGGCAAGCCGATAGGCATAGGCGGGCTACCTGGCAGGAGGGAGGCCACGGGATATGGCGTCGCGGTCATCGTGGAGCGAGCTGCGAGAGAACTCCTGAATTCTGGGCTCTCTGGGCTCACAATAGGGGTGCAGGGATTTGGGAATGTCGGATCTTGGACGTGTACTTTTCTATCCGAGTTGGGGGCGAAGATCATCGCCGTGACAGATGCTTCCGGCGGTACGGTAAACAGGGAAGGCATCGACATCGAGGAATTGAAAATGCACGTTGTAAAGCACGGCGGCGTGGAGGGCTATGGGAAGCACCTGAGCAACGAGGAACTATTCAAGCTAGATGTCGACATCCTCATCCCGGCTGCGATAGGTGGCGTGATAACGGGCGAAAATGCTGGTAGCATAAAAGCCAAGCTCATCGTCGAGGGTGCAAATGCTCCAACCACTCATGAGGGGGATGAACTCCTCGCGAAGAAAGGGATACCTCTGGTGCCAGATATCCTCGCAAACGCTGGCGGGGTAATCGCAAGCTACGACGAGTGGATGCTGGCGAAGTCTGGGAGCAGGACCAACAAGGAGGAGACATACTCTACTGTAAGGAAGGCCCTCCTTACTGCGTTTGGGGAAATCATGGACTATTCTTCCGAGCACGAGGTTTCGTTGAGGAAAGCGGCTTTAGCACTTGCCGCGAGCCGTCTGATATCCACCATGGAAGATAGAGGATGGATCTAACCGCCAAAAATAGATCTCGTGGCCCACATCAGGATGATTCCCGCCAAGAACGAGCTAAAGGAAAGCACGGTCCTAATCGTGTTTGTTTCTTTATGAAGTTCGGGCACAAGGTCGGACGCGGCGATGTAAAGGAATCCGCCAGCAGCGAATGGCAATAGAAATATCATTCCGCCCCCCATGTACGGGTAAAAGTAGTATCCCCCAATACCACCCGCAACCGCGGTCAATGCGGTTATGAAGTTAAGTATCAGCGCCTTTCTTGGTTTAAGACCACCGAAAACGAGAACCCCGAAATCACCTAGCTCCTGCGGAATCTCATGTGCTGCAATAGCCAGCGTCGTGGTAATGCCGAGCGGGATGCTTACGACAAAACTTGCTGCCATCACCAAACCATCGATGAAATTGTGCACGCCATCTCCAAACAGGTTGAGATATGCGAACGTGTGGATTGGGCACGTTTTTTCATGACAATGGCGCCATAGCAATTTCTCCAGTAAAAAGAATACCACGAAACCGATAATTACGCTTAGGAAGATATTATTGATTTCTTTGGATTGTTCTATTGACTCGGGCAATAGATGCAGAAATGCCCCCCCGATCAGGGTACCGGCAGCAAATCCGACTAACACCAACAAAATTTTCTGAAGTCTATTCTTTGACAAAACAAGCGTGACCGCGCCAACAAAGGATATCAAGCTAACTATAAAGGTCGCCACAATTATCCAAAAGAGCGCGCTCATGTTTTTCCCATTCCACTTTAGTCAGCACATTTTTTAACTTTACTTTTTGTAACAACCGCTCCTTAATCAAAACACAGTATTACGCAATCTATAAGTATTATTGATTATCGTTATCAATAAGAACGGGGATAACCCATGGCAAAAAAATCGAGAAAAACAAGACAAAAGGAACTCATCCAAGCAGAGATAAGCACTTTCGTATCACTTTTTACTGCAGAGGAATTATTCGAAAAAGTAAGGAGAAAAGATAGCAGTATAGGAATTGCTACAGTCTACCGTTTCCTCAAAGATTTACGAAAGAAGAGAGAGCTACATTCCTATGTTTGTGATCGGAAGATGATATATTCCCGGCAGAAAAACAGTCATTGTCATTTCATCTGTCAGAAATGCGGGCAGGTAACACATTTCGATGTCGATAGAGTTGATTTTTTAAAAAGAAAAATCAGAGGAGATATCTGTCATTTCCAAATCGATGTTCATGGAATCTGTGACGAGTGTCTCCATAAAACAAAAACTTTACCTTAAAATTTTGCGGACCTCAGACCGCTAGCCCAAGCGGGTTGAGATGGTAAACTAGGCCTCCAACGACCAATGCCAGTAAAAACGTGCTAACGGTGATTATAGCCGCCCACTTCCAGCCGACCTCCCTGCCTAGGACTGCAATTGTTGCTATGCATGGGACGTAGATAGCTACCACAAGCGCAAACACGAACAGTTGGAGCGGGGACATGAATACGTTCAAAGCCATGCCAGATGGGGGAACGACACCTAACAACACAATCGCCCCCTCCTTCCGTATGAAACCATATAGCAGTGGAATGATAGCGACTGCGGGAAGGCCCAACAAGCCAGTGGTGATTGGTGAGAGGGGCCCCGTAATTCTATCAAGCGTTCCAGAGACATGCAGGGCCCCAATGATGAGGCTCCCCACGATTAGAAGCGGGGCGGCAAAATACAAAAAGCTCCGCATCCTCACCCACGTTTTATATAAAACAGGCTTGGGCATCGGCACGCGAAGGGGCGGCATCTCCATGATCATACCGGGGACCCGTTCGGGCAACATTCGATTTAGCATTAGGCCAACAAGGAAGATGAGTGCAAGGATGATACCGTAGATCACCAAGGCATACCCTACGCCGACGAAGTAGCCGACAGTCCCAAGGATGACTGCCGTCCTAGCTGAACAAGGTATCATGGTTATGAGGAAAGATGAGATGATCCGCTCCCGCCTGGTGGTCAGCACGCGCGTCCCCATTATCGCGGGGACATTGCAGCCGAAGCCTCCCAACATTGGCACCACTGCTCCGCCATGCAACCCGATCTTGTGCATAGCGGAGTCCATGACGAATGCCATACGGGGGAGGTAGCCGGTATCCTCTAGGATCCCCAGCGCTAGGAAGAAAACGAGGATATATGGGATCATCACGGCGAGGATGCCCGAAATCCCTTGGATTAATCCTATCTCCAGCACCTGTCCTACAGCCCCAGAATTCTTAAGGGTGGAACTCAACCCAGATGTCGCAGCTCCCCACCCATCCGCGAGCAGGCCTTCGAGAAAACCCCCGACGTAGAATAGCAGGAAAAGCATGAGGGCAAATACCGCGACCATTATCGGGACGCCGGTTTTCATGTTCGTAGTTAGATCACTCAATTTTTGCCCGATAGTGGGCTTGACCGCTACATATTCGGTGATTTCTTTTGAGATCAGGCTGGCCATGCCGTGGCGTTCCTTGGCGATTCGAAATGCAGCTGGCTCCCCATGTCTATCCCTTATCTCTCGAGCCAGCTCACCCGCCTTAGCGAGGACTAAATCGCCCCCGGGCTGACGGGCTACAGCCTCGGTGAGGTGAGCGTCGCCTTCGAGAAGTTTTATGGCAAGGGTTCTAGCCGGCAGGTTCAGCGGGACTGGAGTAAGATTCCTGCTGATGATTTTACCCAACCCCTCTATTGCTTCCTCCAAATCCCTGCCCATGCGGATTATTTTCTTTGGAGACTTTTTCTCCAGCGCGAGTTTGACTGCCTCATCGAAAACCCTTGAGACATTTTCTCCCCTTGTGGCGACCGTCGGGATCACAGGCACACCTAGCTTTTTCGAAAGGAGGTTCGGGTCCGGCTTTGTCCCCTTCTTCAAAGCGACATCGTACATGTTCAGGACCACGAGCATCGGATATCTCAGTCTCAGGAGCTGCAGCGTTAGGTACAGGTTTCGCTCGAGGTTGGAGGCATCTACTATGTTGACGATGACATCCGGTTTCTGCTCGAGGATTACCCTGCGGGCCACGAGCTCGTCATCTGACACCGCTCCGAGCGAGTAAATGCCCGGCAGGTCAATGACTCGAACATCGTATCCATCGCGCTTCACCCTCCCCTCCGTGAGCTCGACGGTCGTGCCGGGATAATTTGAAATTATCACGTCCGCGCCCGTCATCTGGTGAAAAATCGCGCTCTTTCCGACATTCGGGGCTCCGGCGAGGGCCATGACGATTTCGCCGCTTGGTTTTCTCTTGCCGAGCATCGCAGAAACCTCCTCAAAACCCTAAAAACTAGTGCCAGTGGCGGCCCCGTCGATGGCGATATCCGCGAGCCCCTCTCACCAAGATTTTGGAGGCTATGTCACGGCTCAACGCTACTTGGGATTTCCCGCACTGTACCATTAAAGCTCCTCGGGGTAGCTTCTCGATAATTTTGATCTTCTCTCCGGGCAGGATATTCAATGACAGCAGGCGTTCAACAGAACCTTTTTCCTCTGGAATCGTCACCACGACGCACTCCCCACTTTCGGGCATGTCGGTCAACTCATCAGCCCTGACTTTAGCCATGCGTCCATTTGATGTCGGGATGGGGCTTCCATGGGGACAGGTGGTTGGCTTCCCAAGGGCCTCGTCCAGTTTATTTGCCAGCTCGTCGTCCAAGACGTGCTCGAATTTACATGCTCGCTCGTGAACCTTAGGCAACTCGTGTCCGAACACATCGCTGAGCAGTCTTTCCGCTAGCTCATGCCTTCGTACGACTCGAAAAGCTTGTTTCTCTCCATTTTTGGTCAGTTCGACGCCTGAACGTTCGTAGTCTACTAAGCCCTTCTTTCTGAGTTTCCTGAGCATCTGCACTACGCTGGGAGCTTTGACGCGGAGGATTTTGGAGAGTTCGCTAACCTTGATCCTCTCGTCAGTCTTTTGCCGGCACATGTAGATGGCTTCAAGGTATTCCTCTTCTGATGGGGTCAAACCTGGATCATCGACGTGCATCGGATGACATACCATAGATATCCCATGAATTAGGTATGCCTAACTCCTATAAAAATATTAGGAACGCCTAATTTGAAGATGTCTTCAACACAAGTACAACTTTTTCAGCTTTGCGCTTTAGCTTTTCCAATCCCTCAGAATCGTTTCTAATTACGGCTATGGACGCGGGAGCTTTTTTCTTTAATTCATCCTCAGACTTCAAAAACAACTCCTCGTAATCGTCGTATCGATAATACTTATCCATCAGATCTCTGGGCACGATGTGTTCGTCTAGGTTCTTTGCGCCTTCCTTGAACCTCCTGATGTTTCGTTCGAGGCAGACTTCGTACGGACAGTAGATGTACACGATTAGGGACTGGCCGAGCACCTCGCGGTCGAAGTTCTTGAGCGCTTGGGCATAGCCACTCCGCGAGAACTCAATGAAGATCAACCTGCCGGGCTTCCGTAGCTGTTTGATCCTGCGGTTCATCTCTTTCAGGACATCGTCGTAAATCGATCTATCAGTGATCGTGAATCCCCCTTCAGAGCGTACATGTTTTTTAAATTCTTTGTCCTGCTCCGCGATCTCCTTCAGGACCGGGAAATCATCGAAGCGCATCACCTCATCGGCGAGCTTTTCCCGGCGAATTCGATCCGCCAGTAGCTGGTACACCACAGACTTTCCGCATCCAGGGCGCCCGAGGAGGAAGATGTAGGAGAACATATCAAAGCCCGAACGCTTCCCTTATGTACTTGCTCTCGTCGGATAAAATCCGTTCGTGGTCGAGCACCTGCTCCACGCTTTGCAGGGCGGTCTCAAGCACGACCACTTCCACGTTTTTCCGCTTAACGAGCCTCGCATACCGCTCGATGTTCCCCAGCTTGAGAAATCCAAACCCGAGGTGGAGCGGAGGATGGAACTTGTATTCACCTGCCAAATAGTCGTTCAGATGGAGCTCCTTTAGCATATCTGGCGGCAATTGCTCGAGCACGTTTTCAGGAGATTCTGGGATTGACCTGCCAGCGTCGGCTCTCGCCAGCCAGTGCCCGATGTCGAAGTTGAAGTAAACATCGACGCCTCGCTCTCGGACTTCTCTGACCACCGCCAGGCACTCCTCAACCTCGAATAGGATGCCTTGAAACGGGGTATTGTTTTCCAGGTGAAGTGCCATGCCGCGGTCGGAAGTTAGCTCGCCGAGTTCGAGCAAGCTTTTGATCAGTGCTTCGCGCGCGTAATCGCGGAACCTGCCAACGGCTTGATATGGAGGCACGTTACCCGGGTGCATTATGATATATTTGGCCCCAATGCCAGAGGCGAACTCGATGCAACGCTTGTGCAGCTCGACTGCAAGCGTGCGGTCGCTCTCCTGCGGGCAACATATGCTGCCGCTGATGTAACTGTAAGGTAGGTGTAGGGAGAGGGTGACGTCGTGGGATTTCGCTGACTCTCGAATGGCCCGCTTTTGCTGAGCATCGAATTCTAGATATGGGCTGGGTGCGTCCGCGTCCAGCTCTACGTGCGAAAACCCGAGCTTCCGCGTGAGTTCGATCTGCCCCTCGACGTCCGTTTTTGCTTTCTTAGACGCGATGGCATTCATAGATGCTAAATCGATTCGGCCCGTTGCCACCATCCGCTTCTCATCGTCACTCAGGTAATCGTAGACCAAGCAATTCGTATATCCTCTACCGAGTCTCATGCAATGTCCTGAGCAGCTTCAACCGCTCATCGTGCATCGTTATTTCATGTAATAAATATGTTGCCGACAAAATTTATTGAACCGCATACCCACTAAACGAAGCTGTATTTTGTACATTGCTTACCCTTTGCGCGTCGCCCAGAGAGTCCGAAGTGTGCGGCCAGCAGGACAGATCAGGGCAGCTTGGGTTCGAAGGACCTCGGATAGGACGGTATTTCTTCAATTAAAACTGTGGATCATCTCCGGAGATATAGGAAAATAGCTGCAACACAGACCATTGCCACGACAGCCGCCACCACCAGGAGGATAGGTGCTCCTCCCTCTCCCGGCTGGGGCTGAACACTCTTCTGAATGGTGAAGTTGTCGATAACCTCGTTGTTAAGATTCACGGCTTTGAATTGAAGTGTGCCGTTCTCGTAAATATCCACGAGGGTGAAGTGGTACTCCTCTATCGGTCCAATGGCTGAATACCAGTTCGAGCCCCCATTTAATGGTGCCCCCCATCCACCGCTGACTACATAGATTGTCCCGTTTTCCGGCGATTCGAAGCTTTCCGATGAGAGGTGGTTTTGGTGGTTTAGTAGATTTATTGGGGGCGATCGCTCGTAGTAGTGCTGGTGACCAGAAAACATCATGTCCAAATGAAACACATCAAATTCTCGGGTCCATTCGTGTTGAATACCCAGGTCATCTAAGGCTGGCCTGTGATCTGCAGCGATCTTCCATAGGTACCCGTGGTTTTCACTCAAATCTTGCCCTAACCATTCCGTTTGCTCTTTCCAACTATCGCTATTCGTATCCCGGATCTCACTATCCAGAACTGTGATGTGCAGGTCCGGCCCCCAATTGAGCGAGTAATACGCTTTACTTCCTGGAGGGACGAACAGCATGTAATAATTTGAAGCTTGCGTATTCGGATCATAGTTTGACGGTTCTGGGTAGACTATCTCGTGGTTGCCGATCACCGGAATTAAGGGTATTAGCCTGTTGTCGCTGGTGCGCGCGTACTTGTACCAAGCTCCGAGCCAATTATCCCAAGTATCTGGAAAGGTTTCGAGCGTGTAGCCAAAGAGATTGCTTTCCTCATACTCACCGCTCCATAGATAGTCCCCAATGGAGATGACGAAGTCCGGGTTGTAGCTCGCCATTAGTTTGGTGATGCTATCCCGCGCGCTGGGCCAACTTTCATAATTATACCTAGCGTCGTCCCTTGTATCCCCACCCACGACAAACCTTATGTCCTTCCTCTCCGTCGGCGCGGTCTTGAAACTCAACTCCTCGCTCCAGCCGTGGTCGGGGTTGCCGCAGATGAAGTAGTAGATGGTGTCGGGGTTGAGCCCTGTCAGCTCGACATGGTGGATGTAGCCATTGAAAGTGTTAGTAGTTACGCCTTCAGTTCCCTCTACGGTTTTATCATGGGTTCCTGGCGTCGTACCATATTGCACTTGGCCGACGTAATTCCCATTTGTGCGCCAGTTGACGATTACTGTGTGAGCGGGGTCGGAGGTCCATATCAGGTAGACGTAGGTTGGTGGGTCGATTACGGCAAGACGCAAGGTGTTCTCTGGCGCCGCCGCTACCGTACCGACAGAAGTTGCTGCAAATGAAACAAGGAGAGGTGCAATTAATGACGCTAAAAATAATATTGACAACAACATGCTACCCCAATGATCCGTTCTCATGAATCTCTCTCCTCTCCGCTTGATTACCTGCGTTTCTCCCCCCTAAAAACCATTTCGGAACCTTTGCGCGCCGCCTTTGAAGGCTGAAACGAAAAATAAAGTCGTTGCTATCTGGTGGCGTGGATCAAAGCCCCGCGTCCTCCACCCAAAGTTCCCGATGCTTCTTTATAAAATTTCCAAGCAGTTCAGCGCATTCCCTGCTACGGAGGTTCGTCACTCGCACCCCATGCGCCCTGAGGAATCGCTCCGTCCCTCGGTAGTTCAAGTTCTCCCCAACGACCACTCGCTTTATCCCAAGGTGGACAATAGCCCCAGCACACATGTAGCACGGCATCAGGGTGGAGTAGAGGACGGTTCCCCGGTAACCCTTGATCCGCCCCGCATCCTTTAGGCAGTCGATCTCAGCGTGGAGGATTGGGCTGTCGAGCTGTACTCTCCGGTTCCGCCCCCTGCCGATTATCCTACCCTTTCGGACGAGGACGGCCCCAATTGGGATGCCCCCCTCACGCAGGCCTTTTCTAGCCTCCTTCAGGGCCTCCTTCATAAACCGATCCAGTACGACAATCATGAGAACCATCCCGACTGGATTGCCAGCTATTTGTTATAATGTAATAAACCTTGCCATCAAAGGGTTCATGGGGAGATCTGATGGAGCTTTTCGGGGTGGAGAAGCCAATCGTGGGCATGATTCATCTACCTCCATTGCCCGGCTCCCCGAGATACAGTGGCCGAGGTATCCACGATATCGTCGAGCGCGCCCTTCGAGATGCGAAAGCTTTGACGGTCGGGGGCACCGATGGTCTGATAATTGAGAACTTGGGCGATGCTCCATACTTGAAGGCGAACGTCGGCCCGGAGACGATTTCGGTGATGACTGTGATAGCCAAAGAAGTGATGAATGCTGTGGATATTCCAATCGGCGTCAACGTGCTCAGGAACGATGCCAAAGCGGCGCTTGCGATAGCGTACTCTGTGGGAGGCAAGTTCATACGCGTAAATGTCTTCACGGAGGCCATCGTCGGCGATCAGGGCATCATCGAGGCGTGCGCGCCGGAGTTGATCAGGTACCGTCAACGCTTAGGGGCAGAAGATATCAAGATTTTTGCAGATGTTCACGTAAAGCATGGGGCACTTCTAACTCCTAGACCGATCGAGGAGTCCGCCAAGGATGCGGCTTACAGGGGATTTGCAGATGCTTTGATAGTTACGGGGCCGAGGACTGGCGCCGAGCCGGAGCTGGAGGACCTGATGAAGGTGAAGAAGGCGGTTCCTGATAGACCAGTTTTCGTCGGGAGCGGCGTCAGCGAGGAAAATGTCGCCAAGTTTTTGAAGAATGCAGATGGCGCGATAGTCGGAACCAGTCTAAAGGTGGACGTAGCTGTGGACAACCCCATCGATGAAAAACGTGTTAAAGCTTTAATGGCCGCCGTGAAGGAGCTTAGGAGGTGACTTGATGAAAATCGTCTCTGCAGAACGGCCAGCGACCAAGGAGAAGCGCCAATATCACATCGCATGTGCTCCAGGTGAGGTGGCGCGCTACGTGCTCATCCCCGGCGACCCCGAGCGGGTGCCGAAGATCGCTAACCTTTGGGACGGGGCAAAGCAGGTGGCATACCACAGGGAGTTCCGCACCTTCACGGGCAAGGTGGGCGGGGTGCCGATCAGCGCGATCTCGAGCGGCATAGGGAGCCCAAGCCTGGCGATAGCCGTGGAGGAACTCGCGGCGATAGGGGCGGACACATTCATCAGGGTTGGAAGCAGCGGGGGAATTCAGCGAGATGTTAAAGTAGGCGATTTGGTAATCTCGAGCGGGGCTGTGAGGCTCGAGGGGACGAGCAAGCAGTACATCATGCCTGAATATCCCGCTGTCAGCAATCACGAGGTCCTGCTCGCGCTTATAAAAGCAGCTGAGAAGCTGGGCTATCGCTACCACATAGGCATAACTGCATCGACGGACTCATTTTACACCGGGCAGGGCAGGCCGGGTTTCAAGGGCTACACTCAATCGTATCTGAAGAACATCGTCTCTGACCTGCAGGCCGCTAGGGTGTTGAACTTTGAGATGGAGACCGCCGCCCTTTTCACGATCGCCGGGGTTTATGGCTTGCGGGCGGGCAGCGTGTGCGCGGTATTCGCAAATCGTGTGACTGGCAAGTTCGGCGTGGGTGCTGGGGAGATGGCGAGCGCAGAGGTGGCGACAGAGGCCGTCAAGATCCTCGCGAAGATGGACAGGGCCAAGCGGAAGAAGGGCAAGCCTCATCGGAACTCCTGATTTGAGGCTTTAAGGAGGGGGATGAATGGCCAAGAAGGTCTACCTATCTGTGCCGTTGATCGCAAACCGGGACGCGCGAACTGCCATAGAAATCGCAGGGGTAATCAAATCGGCTGGTTATGAGCTAATTTCACCTTGGGTCATCAGGGAAGATCCGAACGATGGCCTGACTGCAGCGGGGGTATTCGAGCGCGATACGACTGCTGTAAGGAGATGTGATATGATCATCGCGGATGTATCCACACCCAGCCACGGAGTGGGCATGGAGGTCATGTTGGCGCACACCTTGGGGAAGGAGGTGATCTGCGTCTACAGGCAGGGCACCAGGCTTTCATGGATGGTTAAGGGTTTACCTAGAGTTGTCTTGATCGAGTTCAAGGACGGACGAGATTTGAGAGAAAAACTGTCGGTGGGACTAGTGAGAAAAAATTAGACCGTATAAATGGCAAGTGGAGTATCCCCTTCTTTAACAGTGCTGCGATTGCTATCCCTCCCCCTACCGCGGCTCCTCCAATGACTATGGGTACAAGATCGCGCGGAGGTTGAGCCCCAGTTGCCGTTGCCGTGCACATGGCGCTGTTTTCGTAGTCTGTGCTGGCCGCAGTCACGGTTATCGTTGTCGAGTCGCCATCAGCTGCGGCGCTCGGGATGGTGATGCTGAGCCCGATATTCTGCCTAGATGTTCCTGCTGCCAGCGTGGTCGATGTGACTGAAAGGGTCTGGCCCCAGTTCTCAGTGTCCGTGGCGGTCAGGGTGAACGTGTCGGTGCTCGCGCCGGTGTTCGTGACTGTTATGAGGAAGTCAATCACCTCGCCAGGCGCGCCTGATTTAGATGCTGAGTCGATCGTCACCTGCACGCCCACTCCTGTGATTGGGGCTGCACCGAAAATGCAGCGCGCCACGCATGTAGCGCTGTTCTCGATCGCTGTATTCTCGCTCGATGTCGCGGTGACGGTTATGTTATCGCGGGTGTTATTTTCCGCGTCGCTCGGGATACCGACTGTAAGCGTGACTGCTCTACTTTCATCTGGAATGACCCCTGTGGCCGTCGCGGCAAGCGTTAGAGTCCAGCCAGCATCATCGTCTACGGCTAAATTATAATCCTCAGTGACGTTGCCCGTGTTCGTGACCGTGACGGTGTAGGTGAGCGTGCCGCCGTTCTCGTTGTCCTGAGAGTTCGGCGAGATCAACACCTGGACTCCTCGGCGGATTGACGCGATGGCCTGAGCTATGCAACTCGCGTTATCATTCACCGCGGAGTTCTCGGTAGAGGTTGCTGTGACAGTTACGTTGTCACGAGTGCCTTCGGGCGCGTTATCGGGAACTGTGACGCTTAGCGTGACGTTTTCGGACGCGTTGGGTGAAAGGGGTCCAACCGAGGTCTTAGAGAGACTATTAGTCCAAACAGCATTATCTGTTTTCGTCAGACTATAGTTGTTCGAAACATTGCCAGTGTTTTTAACAGTTACAGTGTATGTGAGGGTACTCCCAGGCAGGCCGCTCTTGGAAGTGGGTGAGATCGAGACATCGACGCCCAGAGTGGGGGCCACGGCGTGAGCGATGCAGCTGTTCTCATTTTCAACCGCGGGATCTGTCTGAGATGTGGCTGTGACGGTGATGTTATCTTGGGTGCAGGCCGTAGCATTATCTGGAATCGTGATGGTCAGGGTGACATTGACATATTCATCAGGATCGAGGGGCCCGACTGAACTTGGAAGGCTCAGGGTCCAGCCTGCATTATCTGATTTTCCGAGCGTGTAGGTGTCCGTAACGTTGCCTTTGTTCTTGACCGTGACGGTGTAGGTCAGCGGCGCTCCCGGCAAGTTCTCCTGATAAGTTGACGATATCGAGACATTAACAACTCTCACGATCGTTACGTGGGCTATGCAGCTCGCGTTGTCCTTCTTCGTATTGTCCCCCTGCGAGGTCGCTTTGATTGTTATGTTGTCCCTCGTGCGGCCGATCGCGTTCTCGGGTATGTGCACGTGCAGCGTTGCCGTCCTGTTCTCATTTTCTGGAATGTTCTCCAATCGGGTGTTATCGAGCGTTATGCTGCCTCCCCAGCCGGCGTTATCGCTGACGGTCAGGTTGTAATTGTCCTTCCCCATGTTTCCAGTGTTCGTGACCGTGACGGTGTAGTTTAGGGTCGTGAGCGGTACGCCGCTCTGGTTGTCCGGTGATATCGAGACATCCACGCCTCGACCGAGCACCTGTACGGTTATCGGGTGGGCTGATACTGAAACCATGCCCGGCTCAAACAGGGTTATCTGGTCCATCGGGAAGTAGATATACTGGTTGCCCAAGCGGTGGGGGGTGCCATCAAGGCTGGCGGCTCGGAGCCATATATCTATATAGAATGTCCCGTTACGCGCTATGCCAGAGCCATTATCGGCTATATCGACCTTCCATCCATCGGGGGTCGCGGAATCACTTATTGCAATGTTCTCCACGGGGGTGCCGTCAGACCAGTAGACCGATGGGGTGTTCTCAAGGCGAAAGTTCTCAGCCGGATCGCCGTAGTTTTTCCAGTAAACAGGGCCATATATGAAGTACCCTGTATCCGCTTTGTCGAATGTTATCGAGCCCCTCAAGAGGAAAACCTTACCCTGCTGGACCGTGACCGGGCTGGAAGGGGGGGTGGCGGAGGTCGCGAAAACCGGCGAAGCAATGAAAAACGGTGAAAGAAGCGCGGCAAGGACTAATGAGACGGAAATCAGCCCATATTTCGAATATCTATCCATTACCTCCCCTCATACCTCCATAAAAAGTGGGATGGCTTAATAATATTGATGTCAATTTTTTGACATGGGAAAATAAAAATATTCTAAAAGATAAAAAGGGCGCTCGCGGCGCCTCATTCGAAACTAATTCTTGCCGTCGATCGTCATATTCCATCGCAGCTTTAAGGTGGCGCGCTCGACCACTGCCTCAGGATGTCTCCGATCTCTGCCCTAAACGCGCTCTGCTGCTCCGGATGACCTCCCCAGTCCCTTAGAATAGTCCCTATTCTATTCCTTAGGTCGGTCTGATGCACGGTGAAGCTCGCTATAGTTGAGATCACATTCTCGGTGTCGTCCGTGGTCAGGATGAGCCTAGTTATCTGCACCGATCCCCAGGAAAACCTTTCCGCTGCCCGTGGGTGTGGGACGTTCTCGTTTTCTTTGATGTTTTCCGGCGGCGTGAAGCTATGAATGACGCTCTCCGCCTGGAAGGTGTTGTCGTATTTGTAGAACTTTACGACCAGCTTTGATCCAGTGTTAATTTGGAGGTTCTTCTCCAGGCCGACCTTGTACAGGTTCTCCAGCTTGAACGTCACCGTCCCCATCCAGGGAATCATCACTGCATGCGCGATACAACTCGCGTTATCGCGTACCGTATTATCGGCCTGGGAGGTGGCGATGACTGTGATATTGTCCTCTGTTTCTGGCGCGGCGTTTTCGGGGATAGTGACCCTCAAAATCGTGGTCCTGTTCCCGCCTGGCGGGATTGGCCCCAGCGTGTAATTATCAAGCGTCAGGGTCCAGCCGGCGTTATCGCGTACCATCAAGTTATCATTATCCGAAACGTCTCCGGTGTTGGAAACCATGACGGTGTAGTTCAGTATGCCCCCTGGAAAATTATCCTGCGAGCTGGGCGAGATCGAAACGGTGACACTTCTAGCTGGTGCCCCCATCGGATACGTTAATTCGAACTGACTGTCGGAGTCGGTCTCGTACTGGTTCAAGTATGGTGAATATGTCCTCACATAAATCTTGTTCTCGCTGGGCACGAATTCCATTATCCTAAGCCAGCCGTCACCACCGTTGGGGCGACCTTGATAATCAGAAAGTAACTGGTAGACGGTCCTGTTTCCTAAGGTGTCGATTTTTTCCCTCTCGCCATCATTTCCATTAAAAGAGTGTCCACAAAGGACGAGGAAGACATTGTTATGTGGAACCACCAAATTGCTATAAATATTCTGGCCGATGGTGTTTCTATTTCCAGTTGCGATGCTAATGTAAGAATGCGTCGAAATGATCGCTCTCCTATCTGAATAATTATCCAAAACATTGCTGGCCCAGCTCAGCACATCGGCGGGGGGATCGTATTGCAAACTCAGTGTTATAAAATCCATCCCGCCAGCAGAGAATAGCTGGTAGTTATTCATGTTGGGGGATGAAGAGGTCACGGAGGTGGAGTCGTAGCTTCCGCCCCAGTAGGAGTATCCCTCATATCTCGAGGCTGGGAAATAACTCTCGTAATATGGGGCGTCGGCCCCGGTTATTGGGTTAGGACCTCCAGTCATATCGTGGTTTCCAGGTAATATGCCGTAGGGAACTTTACCATCCAAGATGCTCATAGCGGTATTGGCATTTTGCCATTGGTTAGTATTATTCCAAGTGTTAACGATGTCGCCCAGATGGGTCACGAAGACGATATTTTTCTCGTTCTCGTTTTGGACTATCCACTCCGTCTGGTTTTCAAAAATAGACGGATAGTATTGAGAGTAATTTTGTGTATCCGGCAGCGCCACGATCGTGAAGTTTTCTGGGGACGGACTCGCAGATGCTGTTTGAGATGTTATTGTTATGATAAATGACGGAAGTACAATAAGCGAAGTCACCACTAAGATTGATAGCAACACGCTACTAACGTGTTTAGTCCGCACTTTTTTCCCCCGTCTCTATTTTGATTTGGCCGGGATAGCGTAAAGCCTTTGCGCACCGCTTGAGCTATCGGAAAATAAGTATCAAAAATTTATCAGCCTTTGCTCATAGCCACGAGCGCTTTTTTAAAGCAGTCCAAAGGCGCTCGCAGGATACCAGCACCGATCTGCCCAACGCCTGCCCGCTTATGAGCTATGCCGGTGTTTACTATGGGTGTGATGCCGGTGTCCAAGACCTTGCGCAGGTCGATGCCGGTAGGCGTGCCTTGGAATTCCAAATTCGGCAGCGCGAAGCTCGTGTTTCTGGTCAGGGTGATCTCGAACATTTCTCGAGTGTAGCCAATCGCATCCTCAGAGGTGCCCCCTACGAACTGAACTATCGCTGGCGCGGTCGCCATAGCAAAGCCCCCTAGACCAGCAGTTTCCGTGATCGAGCTATCGCCAAGGTCGGGGTTGGCGTCCCGCTCACTGTAGCCCGGGAAGTAAAGCCCTTTAGGCACCTCGGCCGGCGCGGTGAACCATCGATCGCCCGACCCGCTCACCCTAATCCCTAACTCCACACCATTTCTGGCCATAGTTGTGACCACCGTACAATTTTTGATTCCGTGAGCGGCATCCATCGTCGCCTTGCACGCTGGCATCGATAGGTTGAGGAAGAAGTGGTGATTTCCGGAGATGAACCGCACAACCTCGCCTATGGTCCGCTTATCCAGGTCCGAGGCTGGCAAATGATGCGTAATTTCTTTAAGGAAAAGCGATGTGCCCGCAACGTTTCGGTTGTGGCATTCATCCCCCATCTGCAGCGCCTGCGAGATCAATCCCTTGAGGTATATGCCCTCCGAGTGCCTGACCGCAGCTCCGAGGGCTGGCCCGAGCACATCCCTCATCCAGGCCAGCCTGTCCAGCACCTCCTTGTCGTACGCGCCAAACCTAAGCACCTTGCCCAAGCCCTCGTTTAGGGTGCAGTATGCGCGGTTCCCATGCCCTTGATTTTCCACGATGAATACAGGCATCGAGGGCGAGACTACTCCAGCCATTGGTCCGACTGCGCTGTGATGGTGGCATGGTGAGAACTCGATCTTTCCACTCGCCGCGAGCTTTTCAGCTTCTTTTTCGTCCTTAGCGAGTCCCTCGTACATCAGTGCACCGATGATTGCGCCGCGCATCGGGCCGCACATCTGTTTCCATTCGATTGGAGGACCGGCGTGCAAAATCGTGCGCTTGGTCATTTTCGGGATGACTTCGATCGCTGGTTTGACATCGATGAGGACTGGTCTCGCGGCTAGAATCTTCTCGACAGCTCGCCGGTTTGCTGAATCGACTTCCGGCCTATCTAGATCCGACAGCAGCCTCGCCAGCTCTGGGTCGCCGCCAGCGGGGGGTCGCCACTCGACGTGGACGACATCAGCACCTTGGACACGGAGGCTATCGTAGAATGACTTCAATCCGACGTTTATGATCTTTGGCTTCTTCTCTAGGATCTTCATTCACCCAACCTCCGCCATGCCTTCCCCCTACTCGCTATCAGAGCCGCCATCCGCGTGGCCTGGGCATTGCTCGCCATGACGATCACCCCGGCATTCCTGAGTTTTTGTTCTTGTTCTGCCAGACCCTGCGGATCGTCGGAGGTGCCGCAGATCGAGGCGACTACCGACAGATATCCTCCGGTTTTTTCCGTCACCACCTTTGCTTCTTTTATCGCTCGCACGAGTTCACCAGCTGGATCGGGATGGGCCCCATAGCCTAGGACGACGTCGAGCAGGATGACCGCGACGTCCAATTTCCTCGCCTCCTTCAGCATGCGCTCGCACCTAAGCTTGAAGTCGATCATGGGGTGTGGTCGCTCCCGGGTGAAATCCTCCGTGCCCATGTCGACGCACGTGTGTCGCTTGCTGTGATGGGGACTTGGCAACTTGAGCCTAGGCTTCAGGGGCACGTTGGAGCAGATGTCGCCCACGAGCTCCTGTAGGACGACGATTGCCTCGTCGCAAAGGCTGCCTCCCGAGAACAGGCCCCGAACGTACTTCTGCCCGTATGCAAGGTGTGAATATTCTTTCTCGGCGATTTGTTTCACCTCTCGCTCTGGAAGCGTGAATTTGACCTCCTCTGGCTTTTTGCCCCAAGCTATGGCAACTGCCTTTGCGGCGGCATCCTCAAGCGTTTCAGCTGGAGTCGCACCAGCTCGAGATATCTCAGATGGGCTACCACCTAGGAAACACACGACCGAGGGCTTTTTGATTTTTTTCACAGTTTGTAGCACCTTCCGCGAGACGCTCGCCGCGGGTGGCTTCGAGATCAGCACCACGACTTCAGTATTTTCGTCTTTGGCCAGAAATTCGAGGGCTGAAATTGTCCCGAGGCCATCGACGCGTTGAGAGAGGTCGCGCCCACCCACGCCTATAGCATGAGAGATGCCCGACTCCCCGCTTATGAGACATGTGACCTCTTGAATCCCAGTGCCGGCCGCACCCACGATGCCTATTGAGCCTCTCCTCACCGCATTCGAGAACCCGAGTCCAACTCCGCCCACGATTGAAGTCCCGGCCTCAGGGCCCATTAACAGGAGGCCCTTTCCGGCTGCTAAGAGCTTCAATTCTATTTCATCCTCGAATGGCACGCCATCGCTGAAGATCATGACGTTTTTACCTGCATCCAGCGCCTTCTTTGCCTCACGCGCAGCGAAAGCTCCGGGCGTGGATATCAGGACTAAGTCGGCGTCTGGGGTGAACGCCATCGCCGAGCCGAGCGTCTTGTAAACGACCTCGCCAGGCTCCACGATTTTTTCCGCGAGAAGTCCATCGACCGCGGAGAGCGCCTCCTCAGCAAATTCGTCCTTTGCGGCATCGACCGCTATGGCGAGATCATTTGGTCTAGCATTTTTTATCTCCTCTGTCAGCAACCCCGCATCCTTGAAGAGCCGCTTGTTGTTTTCGGTCGCCATCATCACGGCCGCTTTTCGGACGCCATCGAGCACTTCGAGCTTGCTGGAGATGCGCATGAGGAGAACTGAGTCGCGATAATCGTTTTTGCGCACCGAGCTCCTGACGGTCACCTTATCCCCTATCCACAGGGGTCTGACATATTTAATAAGTTAAGACAGAATTTTAAGGCTGAATTCGGGGATGCAAATGGACCTATTGATCCGAAACGCTGGGATAGTCGGCCAGAGAGGGCTGAAGGACATAGGCATCGAGGCTGGCAAGATCGTCAAAATCGGAAAGATAACGAAGCGCGCGCGGAAGACTATCAATGCGAATGGCATGTTGGTTTCTCCGGCTTTCATAGACCCCCACATCCACCTCGACAAGGTTCTGATTGCCGACGACCTCCGCTCGAACGTCTCGGGGACGCTTCAGGAGGCGATAGAGCTGATCTGGGAGCGGAAGCGTAAGTACACGGTTGCCGACATCAAGCGACGCGCGGGGGAGGTCATCCGGATGGCGGCGCTCAACGGGACGACGCGGATGCGTACGCACGCCGACGTCGATACGATCGGAGGGTTGATGCCCTTGAAGGGCCTGCTCGCTACGCGTGAGGCGTTCAAGAAACTTATGGACATCCAGATTGTTGCATTCCCTCAGGAGGGAATCCTGTGCGACTCAGGTTCGGAGGAGCTCATGCGGAAGGCGATGGAGCTTGGAGCTGACTTGGTCGGAGGCATGCCCCACCACGAGCGCTCTCATGAGGAGGCGAAGCGCCACATCGACATCACGTTCAACATAGCGATGGAATTCGATGCTGACATTGATATGCATGTGGATGAAACGGACGACCCGAACTCAAGATCGCTCGAGTACCTGGCCGAGAAGACGATCGCGGAGGGCTACCAGGGTCGAGTCACGGCTGGCCACACATGCGCGCTCGCGGCCTACCCAGACAACTACGCGCGAGAGGTCATCCGCAAGGTGAAGCTAGCAGACATCAACATGATCACGAACCCCGTAACGAACTTGGTAATCCAGGGCCGGGGGGATAGGCAGCCCATACGTCGGGGCATCACCAGGGTCAAGGAGTTGCTTGCGGCGGGCGTTAATGTGGCATTTGGACAGGATTGTGTTGATGATGCATTCTACCCATTTGGGCGAGCGGACATGCTTGAGGTCGCGCTCATAACTGCGCATGCGGCCCAGCTGACTACGCCCGCCGAGATCGAAACCGTGTTCAGGATGATGACGACTAATGCGGCTCGAACGCTCGGGGTCCTCGATAATTACGGCATTGCGGCGGGCAAACGAGCGGATATCGTCATCCTAGACGCTGAATCTTCAAAGGATGCGATTCGAAAGCAGGTGGACAGGCGCTATGTTATCAAGGGCGGAAGGGTAATCGCCGAGAGCAGGTCGCTAAAGGAACTGATTTAAAACATGACTTACTTTCTTCGCCTGGGCCTTCTCCGTGGGGGACGTTCCCATTCTCTAGCGTAGCGGGGCCCGTACTTCATCCCCCAGTAGACCCACATCGGAGCGAGTATCGCTGCAACAACAAGGACCGATGCAAGTATGATCGCTAGATTCCTGTAGATGCTAAAACCCTCCGCATAGAACGCTAAGAATATCACGAGGAATAACAGCCAACCGAGTCCGACTACTATGCTCACCGCAACTCTGGCAGCAAGACCTGGCGGCATTTTTTCAGGCATACACTCACACAACAAAACATGCTTTTGTGGTCTTAAATAATTTTGGCACAAGTTTTTATGAGTGTTGAGGACAGATTGGATGAGGTGATCAAGATGAAATTAGTCGATCTGACCCAACCTCTAAGCGTTCTGACCCCGCCTTGGCCCACCTACCCGCCTTTGACCGCGACCTTCATCAAGAGGCTGGCAGAGCACAGGGTGAACGGGCAATTCATAACGACGTCCAACCACGTCGGAACTCATCTAGACGGTCCCCTGCACTTTGTCTCGGGTGGAAAAGACATCGCAAGCCTGCCTCTGGAGCGCCTCTACGGGGAAGGAGTAATCGTGGATCTAAGTGATGAGGTAGGAGAGTACGATATCTACACGTCGAAGCAAGTGACAAGTCAGGTCGAGGTCCGCGAGGGCGACATCCTGCTGATCAACACTGGATTCCACCGCCACGCCTGGTACGAGCGAGAGCCCAATGAAACCGCTTACTTCATCAAGCATCCTGGCCCAACCCGAGAGTTCGCCGAGTGGGCCCTCCGAATGAAGCTCAAATGGATAGGCGTCGACTGCGGGTCTGCGGACCATCCGATGAACACAATCATCCGAAAGCTCAGGCCCGACCTAGCTGCCGAGGCCGAGAAAAAGCTGGGCAAGCCCCTGGATAAGATATTCCCTGAGAAAGACTACCAGATCATGCACACGTTGCTCTTCCCGCACGACCTTGTACACGTCGAGAACCTAGGAGGGGACATTGACAAATTGCTGAACAAGCGCACTACCATCGGCTGCTTCCCGTGGAAGTTTCAGGGAGGGGAGTCGGCGTTCTGCAGGGTGGTGGCCTTCGTAGAGAAATAGCCCGGTTTATCCGCGAGGCGTGATGCGAATCGAGATTATCGAGAACGGGATATGAATGAGCCTACACAGATATCATTGGCACAAGCCGAGCTGGAGGGATAGAAAAAAACGCCGCGAGAAGAAACTCAGGCGCCACAGCAAAGCTCGACGCATCAAAATCTAAATTAGATTGTTTAAGTAGGCTGCACTTTTAACCCTCTCAAGCCAAAATCAAAACCATGAAAAAAATTAACCTCCATGCCTTCATCTGGCTCATCCCAGCGATCATCGCCGCCGTAGTTAGCACTCTCTACCCTTCGGTGCAGGGTCCCGCAGCGCTAATATTTTTCATATCCTTCATCGGGTTCTTCCACTCCCGCCTCTCGAAACGAATCCCGACTCGTAGGATACACCTGATTTCGATCCAGCTCGGAGTCTTGTTCGGCATAATCGCCCTCGCCACAGCGGGTGGGATTTATGGTATCCTCTCGGGAGTGATGTCCAATAGCGCGATAGCAGTCAGTGCAGCCCCATTCTACGAGGAGTTCCTGAAGGCGGGCGGCGTCTACGTGCTCGCCCTCAAGAACAGGAAATGGCTGAAACCTTGGCGCGCTGCAGCCATCTGCGGATTCCTCGGAGGCCTCGTCTTCGGCGTCGGCGAAGGGCTTGCGCAGCCGAGCATCTACAGGTCATTGACTGCTCCACTGCACGCGCTTGAGACGATGGTATTCGCGCTGGGGGTTCGGTTCATGGTTGTCGGGGAGGGGCGTCGGGATGGAGTTCTCGCTGGGGTTTGCATGGCGTCGGCGATCCTCTCACACATGTTTTGGAACGCGTTCGCTCCCCTCGTTCTGCCCTGAGCGACTCAGCGGCCAAATTTGAGAAAATCTATTCCAAGGAGCAGACCGAGTAAAATTCCAACTATGGTGTCTACTCCAGAAGTTTCGCCCACCGCCAAAACCTTTTCAGTTGCAGTTTTCACTCCTTCAGCTTCGCCAGCTAAAATTGCCTCGAGCAAGCCTTCTACCGCCTCGTTGACCTCGCCCAGAGCGGAATGTTTCAAGAGCTGCTGGCTCAGCAACGTCGTATCCTCAGCGACATGATCAACGATGGTTCGATTAACTTCATCAACACGGTCGACATTCCCTCCGAACGAGTTGACCGTCCATCGAAGCCCGGCCATGAGGCCCGCCAGCATGTCGTCCGCGGATGGGGATAGACCAGGGCCAAGCCCAACTAGGTTTTTCGCGCTTTGTCTCACTAACTTCAGATCTCCCGACTTAACCGCGCTCACCAAGGCTGTGATGTGGGGCAACGTCACACGCGAGACCTGATTTAGCTGGAGGTCATCGATGAGGGTGCCGGAAATGATGCGTTCGACGTGGGACACGAGCTGGTCCAAGCCCTCCTTGCGCCCGCCAGCCAGCCTTTTCGCCAGCGATAGGTTGCGCTTGACTGATTTGATATCTGACGCTTTTGCGACGCCTTGCTTGAGTCGCCAGACATCGGCTCCCTTCAAAAATATCGTGAGCCCATCCCCAACCCCGAGCAGACCCCCGGCTACCGAGACCCTCGCGCCCTTACGGACGAGCGATTGCATGCTGGTGTTAAAGCCTATGTCGGTGGTGATGTTGAATGGGCCCTTTGGAACATCCCTGCGGGCGATTCCAACAAGCTCGCCCGCGATTATGACGTTAAATGTGCGCTCGAAGATGCTATGGACTTCGCCGACAGCACCTTCCTTTAAAATTTTCAACGCAGCGGGCCCTATGAAAATAGCTTTTATATATCGTTGCGCGGCCATCCTTTCATCTGATAATTTATCGCTTTTTCTTCCTTTGAGATTTTGGAAGCCTGCCCGCCTTTTTCAGGGCATCTGCGACATCTTTTAGGTCCAACTCCTCGAGTTTCGCCCGAGTTGGCCAGCCAGTTTCCTTATCCCATTTCCTCAGCTCGTAGTACTCGTCTAACATCGGGTCCTGGAGTGGGCCCGCGGAGTATCCCTTCGCCCTCTTGCTCCCGCTCTCGGTTAGAATCCGTTTCGGCTGCGTGTCGTCCTTGCGGCTGATCCCCTCTCGAACATTGAAACACCTCTGAAGGTTGTAGATCCTCTCCCCAATTTTCTTCAGCCCCGCGACGTCGAGCTTCATCCCAGTGGCTAGGCTTATCCCCTTCGCCAGCTCGGGCCAATAATAGCATGGTGGAAATTGAGTCCCGAACTTGCAGACTATCGCGCTGTCGGCTATCGCCCCGAGTTCCTCCCCGTCCTTCACGACCATAGGCTTGTACTTCGTAGAGACCCCGTCGACGATCTCTGGTAGATACTGCTTACCATACCTCTCTACCGCTGCGTCCATGTAACCGCTCTCGTCTATGCACGGGAAGCCCTTGAGGTGGTCGGCTCCCCGGGTGCTCGTGATGTGAGCCAAGATGTAGGACTGCTGGGCTCGCGGGTCTTGGGCCGAGGTCTCCATCCCCTTGACGTGAATTGCGTAGTAATCAGCCCCCTTGCCGAACTTCTGGGCAGACCTTCTCACCCCTTCAGCGAGCACATTTCCGATTCCTTCCCTCCGGGCAATTTTTTCTATGAGTTGAAGCACTACCTCAGGATCTTCCCATTTGAGCTCCAATCCGCCCGCATCCTTCTTGGTAATGATGCCGTTCTCAAAGCACTCGATGGCGAAAGCGATGACCCCGCCAGTCGAAATTGTATCGAGGCCGTACGAGTCGCACAGGAGATCGCCCTTGAGGATAGAAGCCATATCCCTGTTCAATGCTCGAGCCCCGAGCGCGTTGATGGTCTCGTACTCTATTCCTTCGGTGTAGGTGCCCTTGTATGGGCCCTCCTTGACCTCAGCTGCCCGACCGCACCCTATCGGGCAAGCAAAACATCCAGTCCTCCTGACCAAAAAATTCTTCTCGATTACCTCGGCTGAGATGTCGTTGGCGTGCTCGAAATCCCCCCGCTGGAAGTTCTTCGTCGGGAAGCGCCCGATCTCGTTCATCAGGGTTACCAATCCTGGAGTGCCGTAGCGGGATGTGTTCGGGGTGTACTCGTTTGCGAGGACCTGCTGGTGAATCTTGTAAGCGTAATCATAAAATTCATCACTTGCAACGTTAACATCTTTTGTCCCCCGGGCTGCGATACACTTGAGTTTTTTACTGCCCATGATCGCCCCCTGACCAGTTCTCGCAGCCGCCCTACCGCTTGTCATAATCGCGGCAAATCGGACCTTGTTTTCTCCCGCCTGCCCAATGCTCACGACCTTTATTTTGTCATCACTGAGGTCCTCCTGAACTGCCTTCTCTGTTTCCCAAGTTGTTTTGCCCCACAGGTGGGAAGCATCGCGCAGTTCCGCATTATCATCCTCGATCCAGAGGTAGACGGGCTTCTCGCTTCGGCCATGGAGGATGATCATATCGTATCCGGCATACTTGAGCTCTGGGGCGAAGTGCCCGCCAGAGTTGGCATCTCCATAAATTCCAGTGAGTGGACTTTTGCCTATCACCTCCAGCCGTCCAGCTGTGGGCCAGATCGTGCCCGTCAGCGGCCCCGTGGCGAAGATTAGTAGATTTTCTGGGCCGAATGGATCTGTGCCAGCTTGGACTTCATCCCATAGGATCTTGGTACCAAAACCATTCCCGCCGAGGTAGAGGTCGGCGCGCCATTTTTCGGTTGGAACTTCGGAGACCTTGCCGCGGGTGAGGTCGACTCTGAGATATTTGCCCATGTAGCTGGAGTACTTGAACGACATGTCAGCTCCCTCCATCGGCATAATGAAGAACTCGCTGAGGGCAATATCTGACGCAGGCCGGGCCGCCGCCGCAAAGATCACATTTTATCGCAATTTTCTTCTCGGGATGCATGAAGATGGCATTGAACGGGCAGCTCGGGATGCATGCACCACATCCATTGCATAGATCTTCACGAATCACAACAACGTTCGTCTTTGGGTCGCGTACGATGGCCTTGGATGTGCAGGCTTCTATACATGGAGCCTTTGAACACTGGACGCAGACAACTGGATAACTTATGGCTGGCTCCCTTCGAGCGATGCGGATGCGAGATTTCTTTGGATTGAATGTTTTATCGTGCTCGAAGGAGCATGCGAGCTCACACGTTCGACATCCGACGCACGTGTTGATTGGGGGGCTTTGTTTCAGCATCACCCTCTTCGTCAAATTACCACTCTCAATTCCTGTGGGGCCCCAAATGCCAACTTGACTGGTTAAATGCGCTCGCCCACGAGCTTGCCGGGTTTAATCCTCTGCCATTGCCCGCGCGTCATCACCTGTAGCTGTGTGCCGAAATGGCTCTTCTGCTGGGGGAAGGGCTGAGGTGAGAATCCATACGCGACGAAGAGTTTTCGCGACCCGATTTGGCTCTCCGCGCTCGCCTCTACTTTCTCTACTCCCAGCACGTCAAAGTAGTGCTCGAGCTTGCACGGCCAGAGGTAAGCGCCTACCTGCAGCCCGCGCTTTAGGGTTGTTGTGTGAAGGCTGCATCCGGTTTTCGGGTCTCGGAGCACGCCGTTAGTGGCGCCGACCACCTCACCATCAACCCTGCCGACGAGGTTGAAGTGACTCTCCGGCGGGCAGCCCCAGATGGGCCTGTTCTCGCGCCAGAGGTAGAGCTCCATGATGATCTCAGAGTTCACCAAGTCGAAAAAGTCTTGGTGGTATTTTACATTTGGCAACAGGACATCAGCGACTTCCTCAATTTCATCTTTGGCCTGCTGAGCCACGATCATCTCGTCGCCGTTTGGGAGGACTATCCGCCTTTTTGGATAGGGCTTCAGCTCGATTTTTTGTTCCATTCCATTCCTCCGACTTGATTGAAATTCATTCACTTTTAAATCTTCTCTCAGCCGACATAATAATCTAAATAAGTGCTATTGGTGATATTTGGTTAAAAGAAATCTAGAGGTTTTTCAATGAGGATGATTTGGTACATTATCGCTTTCATCGCAATTGCCGAGATTGCCCTTGCGGTTTCGTTTTTGAGGGCAGGTACAGGCAGTGAAGGAATAAAGCTTTTTGTCAATCTGCTCTTCATCGTTGGCGCCATAATAACTGGGATTGGGGCGTTCACCGCGGCTGGATTCTCTAAGCCTAGTTTTAGGGAGTGGTATGGACATTCGACAAAAGACCCAGACCGCCAAGCTGAGATTTTCCTCGAATATCGAAAAAAACAGTGGCAGCAAGGCTTGCTCATACTTATTTTTGGATTGATCTTCATCTGTCTATCTATAGCAATAGGGACATTTTTGGGCTACTGAGAAGAGGCTAACCCTTAATCGGCTCGAACTTGAACCCGTAGATATCCTTTCCACATAGCTTTCTGAGCTTTCCCCACCTCGGTCGCAGTCGCATACCAATTTCAATGTCATCACCCGTTAGCTGCCCCAGTATCCTGACGCCATTTGGAAACTCGACTATGCCGAGAAGAAGGGGAGGCATTTCTATTCCCTCGGGCAGCGCGTAGAGCTTCGTGTAAGTGAGCAACTTGCACTCATCGCCAAGCTCAACTTCCTCAAAATCGACGCCCTTGCAGCTCAGGCAGCGCGCATGTCTTGGGTAGTGCAGCCTGCCGCAGCCCCTGCACTTGAACCCGACCATTCGCTCTTGCATTAGCCCATCCTCTCCAATATGTGTGCGACGACGTTGTTTCCGAAGCCGCCGAAGTTGCAGCAGTAGGCTCGTTTGGCATCCCTGACCTGACGCCCCCCGGCCTCACCCCTCAGCTGCCATGTGAGTTCGACGACTTGCGCCACGCCCGTCGCCCCTATCGGATGACCCCTAGCCTTGAGCCCACCAGATGGATTGATTGGAAACTCTCCATCGAGGGCTGTTTTACCCTCCTCGAGCGCCTTTGCACCCTCCCCCTTCTTGAAAAACCCGGCATCCTCGCTCTCGGCTATCTCCAAGATTACGAATGCATCGTGGAGCTCAGCCACGTCTATATCGCTTGGCTTGAGCTTTGCCATCTCGAACGCGTGCTTGGAGGCGAGCTGTACTGCCTTAAGTACGGTCGGGTCCTCACGCTCGTGCACGGCATGAGTGTCTGTCGCCTGCCCGAAACCCGCTATTCTCACGGGCGCATCCGAGTATTTCCTCGCTTCATCTGCGGGGCAGAGCACGACGGCGGCCGCGCCATCGCTTATCGGGCAGCAGTGGTAGAGCCGCAACGGGTCCGCAACCATCACAGAGTTCATGACTCCCTCGATTGTCGCAGCTTTCTGGAGGTGGGCGTATGGATTCTTGAGGGCATTTGCATGGTTTTTCACCGCCACCATCGCGAGGTGCCGCTCTGTGACTCCATGGCGCTGCATGTAAAGCCTGGTGAACATCGCGGCTAACGAGGGCAGGGTCACGCCGTGCACGTATTCCGCTTCGGGTTGGCTCATTGTCGCAACGATGTCGGTAATAATGTCTGTATCCACATGGGTCATCTTCTCCCCGCCGACCACCAGCGCTAAGTCATATGCTCCAGATGCGACGGCTAGAAAACCGTTTTTTACGGCTGAACCTCCAGATGCTGGGCCGTTTTCCACTCGGTCAGCAGCAGCCGGCAACAGGTTGAGCTGGTCGACGAGCGCGCTTGCGATGGCTGCCTGATGGGTAAGTTCGCCCGCCGCGAAATTTGCGACGTAGACGGCACCGAAATCTCGGTCGCCTGCACTGGCATCATCGATCGCCTTGAGCGAAGCCTCAACCAAGAGGTCCATCAGCCCCTTGCCCTCGAGCCGCCCAAACTTTGTCATCCCACAACCGATTATCGCAACGTCCCTCAACTGCCTCACTTCTTTAACTTCGCGAGCTCAGCCTCCCGAAGCACCTTTCTCATTATCTTGCCGCTCTGGGTCTTTGGCAATTCATCCACGAATTCTATCGCCCTTGGGTACATGTACGGGGCCGCGACCTTCTTCACATGGTCTTGGATCTCCTTCGCGAGTTTCTCGGATGGCTGATTGTCCTTCTTGAGCACGACAAAGGACTTGACTATCGCCCCTCTGGTCGGATCTGGGCTAGCGACCGCAGCCGACTCGAGCACCGCGGGATGGGAATTTACAGCGCTCTCGACCTCGAACGGGGAAATTCTATACCCCGCGGCCTTGATGAGGTCGTCCCTCCTACCGAGGAACCAATAATATCCGTCCTCATCCACTCGAGCTATATCACCAGTCAAGAACCAGCCCTTCTTGAAGGATTCCTCCGTCGCCTCTGGCTTGTTCCAGTACTCCTTGAATAGGCCAGGGTCGTCTTTTCTTATACCTATAATTCCCTCTGCCCCAGGCGGGAGCTCGTTGCCGTCCGCGTCGACAACTGCACAGACATGTCCCGGCTGTGGCCTGCCCATTGAACCAGGCTTGACCTTTATACCCTTCACCCCCGTGTACACCATTACCTCAGTCATCCCTATGCCATCGATGATATCTACGCCGAACCTCCGCTTCCACTCGATGACCGCCTCGGGGTTGAGGGGCTCCCCAGCGCTTATGCAGTGCCTCAGGGAACTCAAATCATATCGCTTCTCCGCGTCCTTGACCGCGACGAGCATCCTATAACAAGTTGGGACCGAGGCGAAGTTAGTTATTCGGTACTTCTCGATGAGCGAGAACCACTTTTCGGGGTCAAACCTTCCATCGTAGAGCAAAGTCGACACTCCCTGCCTCCAAGGGTAGAGAAAGCCATTGCCGAGGGTGAAGATCCAGCTCAGGGCTCCGGTGTGGGCGACTTTATCATCGTCTTGATATACCTGCCAGTGGAGCGCCGAGGGATCGTTGCCTAGCAGCCATCTGTGGAGGTGGACGGTGCCCTTAGGCGGCCCGGTGGTCCCGGAGGTGTAACAGAAGAACGCCATATCGTCGCTCCTGGTGTCCGCGAGCTCGAGGCTCTCGGAGGCGTTTTTCATCAGCTCCTCGTAGGCTATCTGGTCCCCTTTAACTCCGCCGACCACGATGATGTTTTCTAGTGTCTTGCACCTGTCTTTGATCTCATCGACCTCCTTCACATACCCCGGCGTAGTGATCACAGCCCTCGCGCCGCTGTCGTTGATCCGATATTCTATTTCCTTTGGCCTGAACAGGACGCTCGATGGAATCGGGACCGCGCCGATTTTCACCCCTCCTATGAATGAAACCTGAAATTCGGGCATATTCGGAAGCCTTATGAGAAATCTATCATCCTTTTCAATACCAAGTACCTTTAAGACATTGCCGAATTTATTTGAGAGAGATCGGAAATCAGAAAAAGTCAGCTTCTTCTCCTCGCCATCCTCGTTCTCCCAGTAGAGAGCTACCCTGTTTTTTCTCGCCTTCGATTCAGCGTGCTTATCGACCACGTCGTGACCTATGTTGTATTTTTCAGGTATCCACCATTTCCACTCGCGGTAGACCTTTTCATAATCTAATTCTTTAGTCATGCTCATCCGTCCGCGCACAAACTTCCCCTAACGTGTGTTTAAATTTTGCCGCTTGCCTTTTAATCAAACAGAAGTTAACTTTCTAATTTGCCGATAGCTTTCTTCGCAAAGAATTTCACGTTGTTAGGGACTTTGGAATTTGTTTCGAGTTCCTCTTTCGAAAACCATCTACACTTCCCGCTTCCTTTACTCCCTTTCCTCTCTCTTATCCTGCAGACGTAAACGAAATCGATGTGCTGGTGCTCCCCACCTTTCCTCTCCACTATCCTCTCCAACTGAACGTGGTTCGGTCTGGATAACATCTTGACATCGGGATCATCATTGGGGTACCTTTCGGATACTATCTCCACATCGAGACCCGCTTCCTCCTTTGCCTCCCTGATCATCGCTTGATCCGGTGTCTCCTTGGGCTCTATGTGCCCACCGATTGGCAACCACTTCCCCAACTTTTTATGATCGACAAGCAAGACCTTCCCACCTTTCACGATATAACCCGCGACGACGAAATCCTTCCTCAAGTTCATAACGCTTAATTTTCCCATTTACTCACCGCCCCATTTATTCGATGCTATGATTATGAGCCCTCTGGGCTCTTTCTCGTGTTTCGTTCCAAAATGGCGTGGGGCTTAAAACATCCTTTTCGCGCATCGAATACCCTCTTCGGATATAGCTTGCAATCTATTAGCGCAGGGATTTCAATTTGAGGCCGCGGTCTTTCCTTATTTTTGCTGTTTTTTCAAAAGCTCTAGATATATCTTTTAATAGGGATTTTAACTGCTCGGCCGCATTAGTGTAAAACTTGACTGCTTTCTCCTCCATCTCGATCACCATATTCAAATCCTCGGCGAGATTCGCGGTTTTTTTTATTTCAATTTTTGTTTCATAATCTTCAGGAAATATGCCCTTGCAGGAAAAACATGCCTCGAAGGCATCTGTAATAATTTCCTGATAGACTCTGGAAAAAAACGTTTTGTTTTTTTCTCCTTCCTTAGCTAAGGCTAGAAAAAAATCTTTCTTATCTAGATATTTCTCGGCAAACTGCGCGTATACCTTTGTAGCATCATCTTCAAGCTTTTTAGCGAAACCTAATACCGCAGAAACTGTGTTCAGTTCCATTTTTCTAGAACCACCTTTGTATCACTACCTTCTTGTCGGTGAAGAAGTCTACGCAGTCTATTTGTGCATGGAGGATTCCAAAAAATGAGTCCTTCATGCCACCAAATGGGAAGAACGCCATTGGAGCCGCTACCCCTATGTTTATCCCGATATTTCCGCATTCGACACGATACTGGAACTCTCTAGCTGATTTTCCGTTGGTTGTGAAGATTGCCGCGGCATTTCCGTATCGCCCTGCATTGATCATCTCTATGGCTTCATCAAGGTTCTTGGCTCTCATCAACATTCCGACGGGCCCAAAGATCTCTTCTGTGGCGATTGTCATATCTAATTTAACATCTGCAAAAACCGTTGGGTTGAGGAAACACGTGTGCGGAAGATCGCCCACGATCTTTACATTCCGGCCATCTAGCAGAAGTTTTGCTCCTTCCTCAACTCCTTTCTCTATACATCCCACCACTCTTTGTTTCCTCTGTGGCGCTTGAAGAGGTCCCATCTGAACACTTTCGTCCAACCCGTAACCCACCCTGATTTTAGAGGCCGCATCAACAAACGCGTCTTTGAATTTTTCATAATATTTGTCATCTTCACCAACCACCACCACATTTGCCCCAGAAAGACACCTTTGGCCGGCATTGCCGTAGAGCGAGGTCATCAAACTTGCAATTGTGCTCTTCAGGTCGCAATCCTGCATGACTATCATGAAGTTCTTTGCGCTGCACTGTGCGCCGCATCTTTTGCCAGTCTCCCCACATTTTTTATAAATAATTTTTCCGACTGTGGTTGAACCGACGAAGCTTATCCCCTTTATATCCGGGTGCTCGAGCAAGCGGTTGGAAACCTCTTCACCGCCATGGACTACGTTGATCACACCCGGTGGAAAACCTGCCTCTTCGTATAACTTGGCAAGTTCGACTTGGCTAATGGGGTCGTATGGGGAAGGCTTTATTACATAAGTGTTTCCGCACGCGACCGCAAAGGGCATGAACCACAGGGGGATCATGAACGGGAAATTGAATGCCGGGATACAAGCAAATACCCCCAAAGGTTGCCTAATAGCATACTCATCTATCCCAGCTGCGATATCTTCCAAATTATATCCCCTCATCAACGATGGTATTCCAGCGGCCACTTCCACCATCTCGGTTCCGCGCCTCGTCTCCCCCCTTGACTCATCGATTGTCTTTCCATGCTCCATCGTTTGAATTCTGGATAGTCTCTCAAAATTCTCCTCGAGCAATTCTTTCAGCCTGAATAGGTGTCTCGCCCTAGCAAGCGGCGGGGTTCTCCTCCAATCAGGAAATGCTTCCACCGCAGATTCTACAGCTCTGTCTACCTCCTCTTTTGTAGACATGGCAACTTTTCCAATGGTTTTCATAAGAGCTGGGTTAAGTATATTCGAAACTTTATCTGACTTGGATTCAACCCACTCGTCATTGATATAATTCTTAACTAACCCAACATCCTTTATCGGCTCTTCCAAAATCGCCATTTTTAAACACCCCCAAAGCGGTTTTATTTTGAACCCTAAAAACCTTACTTAAGGCAATAGAAGGAGGATTTATCGATACATTTTATAACTTTTGAGATAATCGTTTGAAGTGCTTTAGAAGGCGATGAAATGGGACTCATGCCTAAGAAAAAGGTCGAGGAGTTGATAAGGAAGCAGAAGGAGTTCCTCTCGCCAGTCGTCTTCACATACTACAAGGAACCCCTCGTCTTCGTGAAGGGGCAGGGGATGCACCTCTACGATGCTACGGGGAAGGAGTACATCGATTGTTTTTCCGGAATCGCCACGGTGCAGGTCGGGCACGGGCACCCCAAGGTCACGAAGGCAGTCATTGAACAGATCAAAAAGGTTTGCTACACCTCGACCATCTACATCACCGAGCCGCAGGTGTTGCTTGGCGAGAAGGTGGCGGAGATAGCCCCCAAGAAGCTGAGGAAATCTTACTTCGTGAACAGCGGCTCGGAGGCGAACGAGGTCGCGATACAGGCTATGCGTCTGGCGACCAAGAAGAACGCGATATTCGCCGTCGATAGGGCATATCATGGCAAGACTCTGGGCGCGGGTACCCTATCCGGACTATCGAGCTGGGCGCAGAACGTCCCAAGAGCCCCTGAGATTTACCACATCCCGACATCGTACTGCTACAGGTGCCCGTTCGGGAAGGAGCGTCCCGGATGCGACATCGAATGCGCTCGATACCTGGAGGAGGCAATAAAGTCTAACACCTCTAACGGAGGCGCTGGCTTCATCGCGGAGCCAATCCACGGCGTCGGGGGTCTAATCGATCGCCCTGTTCCAGATTATTTCAAAATCGTGAGGGAGATCCTGGATAAGTACAATATGTTGTTGGTCTCGGATGAGGTTCAGACGGGATGCGGAAGGACTGGTAAGTGGTGGTGCATCGAACAGCACGATGTCGAGCCGGATGCCATCACGGTGGCCAAGGGGTTCGGCAACGGGTATCCGATAGGCGCGTTCATAGCTAGGGAGGAGCTCTTCGATGTCCTGAAGCCCCTGTCATTCTTCAGCACATTCGGGGGGAACCCTGTCTCCTGCGTCGCGGCGCTGAAGACCTTGGAAGTCGTAGAGGAGGAAAAATTGATAGAGAACGCTGCGAGGATCGGCTCATATCTAAAGAAGGGGCTCGAAGAACTCAAAGAGAACCATGAGATCGTCGGAGATGTCAGGGGCATGGGGCTGATGTTAGGCATAGAATTTGTTAAAGACAAGAAAACGAAGGAGTTCGCTCCGAACGAAACGCTCGCTGTCATGGAGTCGACGAAGGACGATGGCATATTGCTTGGCAAGGGGGGCAACGAGGGCAACGTGATACGCATCCAGCCCCCGCTTATAATGAGAAAGGAGCACGCCGACAAGGCACTGGAAGCATTGGATGTAGCATGTTCTAAAGTTGAGAGGCGATGATCTTCACGACTCATTTTTTGGAACCATTCACCTAATCGAACACCTTGAAGTGTGCACAGCTGTGAAGTCTTCGTGAGTTACCGCTACGCTTCTACTTTAAACATATACCAGACTAGGTCCGGCCCTTGAAAGCGCCTGAGAAACTCCTCGAACGCGCCAGAGTTTTCCTTCTTCACAAGATACACCGAGCCGCCGAGCTTGCGCCAGCTCTTTGATGGTAGCTCGGAGAGGATGCGCTCGAGCTGGGCGTAAAACCATCGCCTTCCTTTGGCCCTCTCGCGGAGTTCCCACGTGAAAAGGATCGAACCCATGGGCTCACCGTGCACAGCTGTGAATACCCGCCGAGGCTTTGCGTGGGGGCCCTTTATAAGCAAGAAACATGCGGTCAGGCAAGATTGTGGAGCGTTGCTTTCAAAAAACACCGCTTAGTGCACAGCTGTGAAGTGTTAGCAGCAAATTCTGGGTGAACGAGTGTGTTTCTTTTGAAATTTCTATCATGACAAATGCGATTGTGCACGGCCGTGAATATGCACAGCTGTGAATTGATATCCTAGAGCATGGGGCTTGGAACAGGGCTAGCTTGTAAAAACTTCATCCCTCAGCTTCCTGATCGGGAATCTTCAGGGCTTCATCTATAGCATTTACTCCTTCGTCTATCTCCCGTTCGGTAATTATCAGCGGTGGAGCGATGACCAGGTGGTTGATCCAGCTCTGGACGAACACGTTGTGCTTCATCATCTCCCCCGCGACCCTGTCCACCATCAATGGCTTGCCCACGAGCTTCTCGGCCCTGGTGTTGAATGGCTCCTTCGTTTTTCTGTTTTTCGCGAGTTCAACTGCCCAGAATAGCCCTATGCCCCTCACGTCCCCAACTGACCTGTGCTCGTCCTTCAGCTCATTGAGCCTCTTTCCCAAGTACTCGCCCATCTTCCTCGCTCGGTTGTTCAGGTCCAACCTCTTGAACTCCTTGATGGCTGCAATAGCCGGACCGAGGGTCATGGGGTGGGCCTCGTACGTGTGGCCGTGGGTGAAGTGATGGTCCTCGAAATAGTCAGCTATCTTACGCGTCGTAGCCGTGACCCCGAGCGGAACATATGCGCCTGTTACGCCTTTAGCGGTCACCAATATGTCAGGTTTGACGCCCCAGTGATTTACGGCGAACCACTCCCCCGTGCGACCCCAGCCGCTCATGACTTCGTCTGCTACGAATAGCGCCCCATTCTCGTCGGCGATCTCTCTCAGCCTCGGAAGGTATTCCTTCGGCGGCACTAGGATGCCGTTCGTGCCCACTACAGGCTCGATGAATATTGCCCCCACATTTCCCTCGTTTTTTATCATGTAATCAACATATTCCGCGCACATCACGCCGCACTCGGGGTACTCCATCTTGAACGGGCACCTGTAGCAATAGCAGTCTGGGGCGAAGATCACGCCCTCTATCTTACCGACGGGCTCGGTCGGCCACCTCCTCGGATCTCCCGTCAGCGCGATAGAGCCCGGGGTTGAGCCGTGGTAGGAGGCGTAACGAGAGACGAGCTTGTACTTGCCGGTGTAAAACCTGATGATCTTTATCGCTGCCTCGTTCGCCTCTGTCCCAGATGTGGCGAAGAAGAACTTCTCGAGTCCCTTGGGTAAAACCTCAAGCAACAACTTGGCAAGCTCGGCCCTTACATCCGTCGCGACATGGGGGCCAATGTAAGGCAATTTTCTCGCCTGCTCGCATATCGCCTCGATTATTGCCTTGTTCTTGTGCCCGAATGTGCAGCACATGAGCTGGGATGAGAAATCCAGGTATTTCCTGCCGCCGACGTCGAAGAAGTAGCACCCCTCGGCGTCCACGACATGCATGGGCTTCCAACCCTTCTGAAACCTCCAAGTGCCGTAGGTGTACTTCGTGGTTATCTCTACAACTTCATCTTCCTGAGGTGCCACTCCAATCGCCTCCCGATCCACCATCGCCGTTCTCATCTCGTTCGATAAAAAGCTAGAGGTAGAGGGCTGGGACCTCGCTTCCCATCCCCTTCTGCTCGGCCATCCTTAGGACGTGCCAGCCAGTTATCACATCCTGTATCGAAAGCCCAGTGGAGTCGAAGACCGTGATCTCGTCGTCAGAAGTTCTGCCCGGCCTTAGACCTGCGACTATCTCCCCCAGCTCGCCGTAGATGTCTTCCTTGGTTATCTCACCTTTCGCAAGGGGCACGTTGACTTCTCCGCTGTGGCAGGCCTGCTCCCAATCGTCGACAATAATTTTAGCGCGCTTGAGTATCCCAGGGTCTAGCTCCTGCTTGCCAGGGGCATCTGCCCCGATTCCATTGATGTGCATGCCTTCTGAGATCCATTCGTCCTCCACCACCGGCCCCCTAGCTGTTGTAACAGTCACCAGAACATCTGCATCCCTCACCGCATTCTCGGCTGTATCCATGGCTTCCACATCCAAGCCCAACTTCTCCTCCATTTCCTCCGCAAATTTCTCGACCTTCTCCTTCCTCCTGGAGTAGACCTTGACCTGTTCTATTTTCATCACCTCGCGCAGGGCCTCGAGCTGGAACGGAGCCTGGTAGCCGGAACCGATCATTCCCACGGTTTTAGCATCCTTTCTCGCCAGATATTTTGTGGCTATGCCCGTTGCAGCTGCGGTTCGCATGGCGGTGATCCAAGTCCCGTCCATAATGCACACGGGCGCCCCGTTTTTGGGGTCGAATAGGAGAATCGTTGCAAGGACCGTCGGAATGCCATACTTCTCCGGGTTGTCCGGGTGAACGTTGACGAGCTTTATACCCGCCTCATCCAGCCCCTCGAGATATGATGGCATTATCCTGAGGTCTCCGTTGTACCTTTTGAAAAATAGGTAGGGTTTTGGGGGCATCTGGACCCTTTTGAACCCCTTCTCCTTGAATGCCGCCTCCACAAGTTTCAATGTATCCTTCATCGTCAGCAATTTTTTCACGTCGTTTATGCTCAGCATCCGCATCTTCACGGGCTCACCTCCACCAGCCTTCGTTATTTCCTCTTCTGCTGCCATTATAAGTCGTTAACGCGCGGCGGGCCTGAAGGTTGACATGAGCAAAAGTCTTATATCAAGAAAAAGGTAGTAAAAGCGGGAGGCTGGAGGAAAGTCTTTGCGCCGGAGCAGGTTTGAGATTATTGGGGAGATCCTCTCTCTTACAGCGGATGGGGCGGGCAACGGCGCAGTGAAGACCTTGATCGTCTATCGCGCGAACTTGAACTTCAACGTTGCTAACAGGTACCTGAACCTGCTTCTCCGAGAGGGCTTGGTGAGTGTGGTCAGAGGCTCGGCGGTGAAGTACAAGATCACCGAAAAGGGAGCCAAGTTCCTCGATGGGTACAAAAACCTGAAGGATATGGCAAAGAACCTATAGGTGACATGTTCGCTCGGGAGTACTGGCAGGTTGGACCATGAAGAGAACAAAGAAGTCCCAAAAAGATATCGGGCCCACGGTCCTGAGGAAAATAAAGAAGCTCTGGACTGGGACCAACCTTACAATTTTGCTCGTCTTTTTCGTGATATTGAGCTTGGAAGCGGTGGTTGGGTTATATCTCGCGCACTCACATCCGGTTGAGGAGGAGCAAGTCATCACGTTATCAGAATATCGACATGAGAGCGAATACGACTACATTGCCGGGCTCAAGTCAAATGAAATCTACGAAAATCGATCGACGCTAGGGCCGGGGGAGACCCTTTACCTCAATATAGTTGAAAACGTGGATATCACGTTTAGTTACACATTTGTCTGTGATCGCCAGGCCAGCATCACGACCGAATATTCAGTCGATATGGATTTGGAGTCACCTGGAAAATGGGTGAAGCCCCTTACCGTGGTCTCAGAAAACTTTACATTGCCAGTCCATGGTTCGATCAGCGGTAGCGGGAGGACGATAATGTTCCCGACAAAGTTTCTGATCAGCGTCTCTTGGTTTGAGGAGCTGAAGGCGGTGCTCGATGAGGAAACTGGAACCTCTTCATCCACATATAATCTTAGGATAAAACCCGAGATCCACACCGTGGCTGTAACTGATATGGGATTCGTCGACGAGTCCCTTGTTCCGGAGTTGGTGATGAGCTTTAACTATGGGGGAGCTGAGGGCAACCAAATCGTGATGAGCAGCTTGGAAAGCACTTCACCTGGCACGATCCAGAGAACGGAGAAGTCCCTTTGGCCGGAAGTCTCTACTCAACGAAACGTCTCTTACGCTGTGGCCGCGGTAGCGTTTGTGGGGCTGGTTTGCACGGGTTGGCTCTTCACGAGGGCCAGGCCAAAGAGGCCGGAGAAGCTGGTGGAGGAGATGATTGCGCCATTTAAAGAAGCAGTTGTAGAGGTGGCTAAAAGACCATCCTACAAGGAGCGGACCACGACGATAGCGGTGAAGTCCTTGGATGACCTCGCCTACTTGGCCGGGGGTTTGGGCAAGCCAGTCCTCTACCTAAGGAAGGGGAAAGTGCACACCTTCTACGTGCTTGACGGCCCTGTGAGGTACGAATACAGTTTCAAGTTGTCGGGGGAGTCGGGCTCGAAGGCCTAAGCATTGTTTGAGTTACTGAACTGAGTTTCTGAACAATTTTTCTGAATTCAATTTCTTAACCTCTTATTCGGGCTCCCGAGGGTAGTTCTCGTGAGTGCCAAGGAAGGCACCGTGCCATGATCCGGAGCACGTTAAACATCCGGATCCGGGGGACTAAACAAGGGAGCCCCCGTCAAAGGAAGGCAACAGCCAACCGATGATAGCCCGAGGAAAAAGGAACGATTGTGCAATCGTGCTGAGACTTTGCGGTATTGAAGCGATACCTACCGGTATTTGCGTAATAACTAAGGCACACACCTTGGAAAAATCATGGTTGGTGTTGAGGAGGACGTGGAATGGTAATTAGTAGACCTTTGTATTCTTCCGATCTTCTCTCGTTGCTCAGCAATCCCAGGCGCAGAAGGATCATCACGGTCCTGCACGAGGTCGGAGGGGAGGCCTGTATACGCGAGGTCGTCAGAAGGGTGGCGGAGATGGAGATGGGAGCTCCGTCAGACTGGAGGTCGAGGAAAAGCGTGTACACCGGCATTATTCAGAACCATCTCCCGAAGATGAGCCGGGCTGGCCTTGTGGAGTACGATAGGGGAGATGATATCATACGCCTCCTTCCTAAGGGGAAACATTACTACCTCGAGACTACCGAGAAGGGAGATGTACCTTGGTGCGTCTATTACCTCATCATATCCTTCGCTTGGCTTCTCTCCGGGCTACTACTCCTCGTGACCTTCCCGCAATTCTGGGTCTTCAGCGTCTTCATCGTGATTCCATGGATCCTCGTGTTCATTCCAGCCATATTCCACACGGCCCGAACCTATGGAGTGAGCGGTATTGAGCTAATACCAATGAGTATCAGAGCAATAACAAAACGGCTCAAGAAACTACAGAACGCGCGTAGGAAGCCGGAGCGGCAAGCTCCGCGATGAAGGGCTACGCGTGCTTTGATCTAAGGGCACGTTAAACATCCGGATCCGGGGGACTAAACAAGGGAGCCCCCGTCAAAGGAAGGCAGCAGCCGACCGATGATAGCCCGAGGAAAAAGGGGAAAGGTGGTAGAAGATGAAGAAAGCTATAGGAATGTTCGCTGCACTGATTATAGCATTAGCAATGACCGGAGTCGCATACGCCTGCTGGAGGCAAACCATCTACGTCACGGGCACCGTGAAAACGGGTAAGCTCTGCGTCGGATGGGTAGATGCTTGGACCGACGATAACAGCGGCAACGATCCTGGCTACGAAAAGAACGTTGGTAGCAGCGTGGTTGAACTAAAGGACAAAAAAGGTACTCACGGAGAGGATATTGTCTACGAGAAACTCAAGATAACGGTCAACAACGTGTACCCCTGTTATTCCACTACTGTGACGGCTGTGGTGGCAAACGGCGGAACCATACCTGTGGTAGTGAATGGATGCCCAACTGTTAACATCATTTCCGATCCCAAGGGCCTAGCGCCATTCTTGGACGTGACATGCAGTATAGTGGATTACCCAAAAACCTTCTGGCCAGACATGCAGATCGATCCATGTCAAACGGTGACAGTTCAGTGCACCCTGCACGTATTGCAGGACGTGGACGAGATAGAGTGCCCACAGAACGCCAGACTCGAGTTTGAAGTAGCGATCGAATTCGTACAGTGGAATTGCGCCGGCGAGTAGCTACAGCCACCTAATGATCTGACGGAGGCACGAAAATGCGAGACATGAAATTAGTGATGTTGCCGATGCTAGTGGTAATGGGGCTACTCATGACCGGTGTCGCATATGCCTGCTGGTCGCAAACCATCTACGCTGGAGGTACAGTGAAATCTGGCGATCTCGACTGGGAGTTCACCATGGCTATCACTAACGATCCGGGACTACCAAGTGTGGTACCCGACTACCATTGCAATGACAACTTCGAAGGCCACTACTTCTGGCAAGGGGACAAGGACGTGGGATACACAACTGCAGTAGTTAAGAATCCTCACACCGTTCAAGTGACCATGAACAATGTCTACCCCTGCTACTTCGTCATGGTAAGCCTCTATGCAAAAAACAGCGGATCCGTACCATTGATAATCGAAAATGTTGTTATCGATGGGCATGTAATAACGGAGACGCCCACAAATGAAATCATCAGGCTTGACCTTGACGAGGATGGATATGCTGACATAGAGATCTGGTGGGGAAACAGCGTCGGAGATCAAATAGAACCCGGCGGATACACAAACGAGATGAGCTTCTGGTTCCATGTCCTTCAGGACGCGCCTCAGGACAGAACACTACACTTTACGATTAGCCTAACGGCAGTGCAGTGGAACGGATCGACTCATTGGACACCTCCAGACGAGTGAATAGTGAGCGTAGATACGCTTCAGTGATTTCACAAACTTTCCCCCTTTCTTTTATTTCAAAAACCTCGGGAGAAAAGTCGTGGTCGCCATGCTGAACGGGCGCAACGGGGTCAGCAAGCGGATGGCGTTTGTAGTCTTAGCTCTGGCCATATTCAATTACATCATTTTGAACGCGCTTCGCCCTGGGGGGTTGATGGCTTATGTCCTTCCCTCCGCATGTTGGGGCTTTCTGGCCTTAGTCGCGCTAAAAGCCTGCGGCTTAGGCAGGATAAAATCGTGGTTTAACGGACACATAACCATCGCTGCGACAAGCGTGGCGATCTTTTACGTAATCGTCCTCGTAAATATCGGCTTTTTCATGGGCTTTGGGGAGAGCGCCCTGTCTTTCACGCCTAGAGGTTTGATCATCAATTTAACCATTGTCCTGACGACCCTCCTAGGCATGGAGTTCTCCAGGGCGTATCTCGTGAAAAGTTTCGGCAGGAGGAGGCCGTTTCTAACCATTGGACTGGTGACCCTCCTATACTCCTTCATAAGCATATCCACAGTTAGGCTTCTGGCGCTTAAAGACCCTCTAGGGATGGCTACGTTTTTGGGCGTCGGGCTCTTGCCAGTCGTGGCGGAGAATCTGTTGGCCTCTTACCTCGCATTCGTAGGAGGGCCCATGGCTTCTTTGGCTTATCGGGGGCCAATCATGGCGTTCTGGTGGTTCTGCCCAGTCTTGCCAAACCTCTCGTGGGGTGTGGAGGCTCTCCTAGGTGTAATGATCCCAACAGTGGGGTTCTTCGTGATCAACATGTACACTTCCCCCATGACCATCAGGAGGTTGGGCGTACCTGTTGAAGGCAGGGGGTTCGGCAGGGCCAGGAAATCCTCGGTGAGGGGTTGGGTGATAGCAGGCGTCCTCTGCGTCTTCGTGGTCTGGGCATCGGCTGGGCTCCTCGGGATCCAGCCCACAACGGTGATAAGCGGGAGCATGAGTCCGGCTATGGAAGTCGGAGACATGGTGATAGTCCGGGATGTGTCAGCTGACTCCATCCATCCTGGAACCGTCATCCAATTCTGGAGTGGCGAGGAGATGGTCATCCATAGGGTAGTCGAGGCTAGCGGGGAGGGGGATGGAAGGCTGTTCGTAACGAAAGGCGACGCCAACGCGGAGCCTGACTTAGAACTAGTGAGCTCGAGCCAAGTGGTAGGAGCGGTCGTCCTGAATATACCGAAGATCGGCTGGGCATCTATAGCTGTCAAGAGCTTCTTCAGCAGCGCTTGGTCCTTCCTCTCGGCAAATATCGTGCCTGTGACATTCGCGATCGCATCCGGATCTTTCATCTTCTACATTGTCCGCTCCAACAGAAGGCGGTCGGTCAGGAGGTGGAGGGGCCAGGGTTGGGGGATGAGGATAGGAAATGGGAAACTCATGGCGCCGCTCAGCTTGATTCTTGTGGTGATGGCCGTAACCGGGTTCGCATACTCCCACTGGAGCGAGACCCTCTACATAAGCGGCACCGTGACGACGGGAACGTGGGGCTCGTGCATAGGGATCCGGAAGACCTTGGAGGGGTCCTTCACCAATCCTTGGACGAGGGAGAACCTGGCGGAGCCCACAAACCTAATCGCCATAGCCTCCGAGGAGTTCCCGACTAGGTTCAAGTTGACGATCCAGGTCAAGAATTGCGGGTCAACCGCGCTGGAAAATGTCATCGTCACCGACTGCATCGAGTTGAATGTCGCTCCAACGGAATGGACCCCGAGCAAGGGGACTGTATACTGGGAAAACGTGCGGCCACCGGGCGAGCCTGGCGAGTTCATCTTCAATTATTTAACTTGGACCATTGGGGGATTGGCTTCGGACGAACTGGCTAGTCTGGAGATATGGATTAGAACGCTCTATAACCCCAGATGCAAGTATGAACCCACGAGCGGCGATGAGGGGGATAATCAGGAGCTAAAAATCAATAGGGGCGCCAAGGTGGTGGCAGATTCGATATTCAATGGGCTTTCGGCCACCACTGAAGGCATAACCATCATCATCGTGGACGACAACATCCCGGGAAATGGCATAGGAACAATATTGACCCCCCTGCCATACTCCACACCTTGGGCGGAAGACAGGCCCCCGGGATGATTTCATGAGAGTCAAGACGGGCATCACGGGTTTGGACGAGCTCGTGGGTGGGGGCTTCCCCGCAGGCAGCTGTGTGCTGGTTTCCGGAAAGATAGGCACGGGTAAATCAATCTTCGCGATGCAATACATAGCCAAGGGGATCACAGACTGCGGGGAGCTAGGAGTCCTGGTTTCTCTCGAGAGGAGTAAGAAGGATCTCTACAAGGACGCCTCGGCATTCGGTTGGCAACTCCAGCGATTAGAGAAGGGGGGCAGCCTGCATGTCCTTGGGGGCCCGATATCCACTGTCAGGAGAAAGGCAACGATCGAAGGCCTGATATCCAAGGCGGTGAAGGCCGTTGAGAGCTCCGGGGCAAAACGACTTGCCCTCGAAAGGGTTGACCTCCTCCAGATGTTCTTCCCGAAGGAGTCGGAATTCGTGGTGCGGCTCAGCAGCTTCAAGGAGAAGTTAGAGGAACTTGGATGTACCTCGGTGCTGACGTCTGAAGTAAGGGAGGAGAGCGAGAATCCGAGCGGGGCGGGGGCTGAGCTCGCGGACGGGGTAATAGTGCTCTATTATGAGGGAGAGGGCCTGACTCGAGATAGGGGCCTCGAGATCGTGAAGATGAGGGGAACCGAGCACAGCAACGAGCTTCACTTCTTCGATATCACGGGCAAGGGGATAGTGGTGAAGAAGATGCCAGAGATGCCGAGGGTCCTAAAAGCCAAGCGAGGCCCTTCGCCGATATAGCCACAACTCAACCTTGTTCATAAAGTAATCAATCGTAAAATGTTTAATGAATTACTAAGGGGGGAAGATGATCTTCAGACTAAGCCTCAGGCCGGAATTTATCGAAAAGATGAAGAAGCGACAGAAGGAAAAAATCATAGAAGTGCCCGACTTTGCAGAGCGGTATGGACTAAGGTAAACAAAATAAAAAAGAAAGGGTAGCCTATGGTCGGCCACCCATTATCAAGGCCATGATTGCCTTCTGCGCATGTAACCTGTTCTCCGCCTCATCCCAGACTATCGAGTTCGGTCCGTCAATGATTCCAGCGGTCACCTCAACTCCGACATCGGCTGGCAGGCAGTGCATGTACTTGCCCCTGCCGTTCTTGGTGAGATCCATTTTCTCCTCGTCGCATATCCAGTCCTTGTGTTGCTCGATGAGTTTCTTAATGTCGTCGAACTGCGGCTCCTTAGTATTCGGAGGCAGGAGTTTCAAGCTGGTCCAAGACTTGGGGTAGACAACATCTGCACCCTCGAACGCTTCCCGCATGTCGTTGGATATCTCGAACGAACCACCGAACTCCTCTGCGTTTTTCTTGGCGTTCGCGATTACATTCGGATCTAGGTCGAAGCCCTTCGGATGAGCCAGCACGACATCCATCCCCATCTTCGTCGCGCCCTGAACGCAGGACTGTGGGACAGCCAACGGCTTCCATGGGCTCGGGCAGTAGGCCCAACTCATCACGAACTTCTTCCCTTCAAACTTTCCGCAGTGCTCCTTGACGGCCATGAGGTCCGCCATTACCTGGCAAGGATGGTACATGTCGCACTCCATGTTTATCACTGGAATCTTCGAGAACTGGGCGAATTCCTCGATGATCTTGTGGCCTATCCCATACATCCAGCCCGTTGGTTTCCCGAATACCCTTATCGCTATTGCATTGCCCATCCTGTCGAGCACTCGCGCGGTATCAGCGATTCGTTCCTTGGTCTCCTCCAGCCCCTTCGGGATCTCGGCCGCAAGTGTGGGCCTGTAGATGGTCTCTGGCTCTAGGTAGTGGGCATGTCCACCCAGCTGAGTCATCCCTGCCTCGAAGCTGTTCCTCGTCCTTAGGGAGGCGTTGAAGAATATCATGAACAACGTCTGGCCTCTAAGTAGCTCGTGGGGCTCGCCTATCGCGTACCTTCGCTTGAGGTCAAATCCAACGTCGAGTATTGTGTCGAGCTCGTGTCTGGACCAATCCTGTTCGCAGAGCCAATCCTTTCCCCGTAGATTTGTAGCAACCACTTTTACACCTCCTCTTTTTACATCAGCTAGTTTGTTAAGGGCTTAAATAATGTTTACGGAGCCCCCGTTGGTAACTTGTGAATTTAACGTGGGTCTTATTGCATCTCACGTCGACCAAATTTCTCCGACTCTCTGAATAATACATCGAGAATTCTGCTGTTCCCGATGAGCACTTATACTTCTTTGTTACTAACAATCTTGTTACAAATATCCTATACTTTTTTGTTATGACTTAGTAACTGAAAGATGAATTTCAACTCGGTTGATGGCGATATATACGTGGCTCCCGGAGTTTTTCCACAAGTTTCATCTTGATGCAATCCCACACCGGGCAAACTTGGTAACAGAGCGAGCAACCGTCGCACTTTTGCTCATCGATGGTCGCCAGCCCCCCCTTATCAAGTGTTATGGCTTGGTAGCCCGCGTCCCTGCAGGCGACGTAGCACAGGCCACACCTTATGCATTTTTCCTTATCGACCTCGTAGACCACGTTTTGATTGAAATCCAAACTCTCGACCGTGCTTATCCTTGGCAAAATATAGCCGACGATCTCTTTGACGGAACCGAATCCCTTTTCCCTGAGGTAGTTCGCCAGCCCGCTCTTGAGGCCAGATATAATCCTGTAGCCCCTAAACATTACCGCGGTACAGAGCTGTACGGTGGAGGCCCCGACCATCATGAATTCCACCGCGTCCCTCCAGGTCGATATTCCACCTACCCCAGAGATCGGAAGCTGAGTGGACTTAGCCATCTGGGCCACGCACCTGAGCCCTATCGGCTTCACTGCTGGGCCGCAACATCCTCCGAAAGCCGACATTCCACCTACCGAGGGCTTGGGCTCCAAGGTCTCCAGGTCAACTCCCATGAACCCAAGGACCGTATTTATCCCCGATAGCGCGTCTACGCCGTTTTCTTTGGCAGCCCTCGCGATCAAAGTTATATCCGTCACAGTTGGAGTCAGCTTTGCTATCACAGGAACATCCGCAACCTCCTTCACCCACTTCACCACATCGCCCGTTAGCTTCGGGTCCTGACCTATCGCTGAACCCATTCCCTTCTCAGGCATTCCATGAGGACATGAGACGTTCAGCTCTATCGCGTCAATGCCGGTCTCCTGCACTTTTTTGGCCAACTTCTGCCATTTTGAGGCGTCCATCTCGGCCATGATGCTTGCTATCAGAATTTTGTCTGGGTAGTCTCTCTTCGTCCGCTCTAGCTCAGGCAGCCAGTACTCAAGTGGGCGGTCGGTGATAAGCTCGATGTTCTCGAAGCCCACCATCCCCTTTTCCTCGAACTGAAGTTTGGCGAACCTCGGCCTGATGTTAGCGGTGGGCTCAAGCCCTATGGTTTTTGAAACCGCTCCCCCCCAGCCAGCGTCGAATGCCCTGCGGATCATCTCTCCGGTGGCGGTGGGTGGAGCCGAGGACAGCATGAATGGATTCTCGAACTCTAAGCCACAGAAATCTATCGATAGGTCTAAATCTCCCTTGATTTTCTTCATCTCGAGCCCCCCTTCAAAAATTCATTAATACCCTTAGCGGCGATCTTGCCTTCAGTTATCGCTTGGACGACCGTGCCGCCTCTGACCGCGTCGCCCCCTGCAAATACCCTGGGTCTGGACGTCATGCCGGTCCCTCTGTCTACGACGATCATGCCGCCTGAGGTCTTAATGTCTGGATTTTCCCGTATAAATTCCTCTTCAGCCCTCTGCCCTATCGCCTCGATGACGACATCAGCATCCAGCCCGAACTCAGAGCCGGGGATTGGAATAGGCTTCCTCCTTCCTGATTCGTCCGGTGACCCGAGATCCATCTTAATGCACTCGATACCATCCACCTGCTCTTTGCCGAGGATCTTCTTTGGAGCAGCTAAAGTCAGAAATTCTACCCCTTCCTCCCTCGCCGCCCTGATCTCCGAGTCGTGCGCGGGCATCTCCTCGAACGAGCGGCGGTAAACTATGAGAACCCTCCCAGCTCCCAAGCGAATGGAACATCTGGCTGCGTCTATCGCCACATCTCCCCCTCCAATGACAGCCACATTTTTTCCTGAGATGGATGGAAACTTGACTTCACCCGCGACGGCCCTGTTGACGGTCTCTAGGAATTCCAACCCTGGGTACACACCTTTCAAGTCCTCACCCGGTATATTCAGGGAGGCGGATTTTGTCATGCCCACGCCCACGAAAACTGCGCTGAATCCTTCCTCGAAGAGCTCATCTATTTTCTTTATCTGTCTATCCGTCACAATTTTCACTCCCATATCCTTTATGTACCCGACCTCCCACTCCGCCACATCTCGGGGGAGCCTGTATGGGGGGATGCCGTGGATCAGCAGACCTCCGGGAGAAGAGTGCGACTCGAAAATGGTCACACAATAACACATCTTTAGTAGCTCCGAGGCGGCCGCCAAGCTTGCTGGGCCAGACCCGATGACCGCGACTTTCTTTCCCCTTGGCTCGAGCCGCTTTGGCTTGATCGCCATCCGTTTTTCATGATCTGCAGCGAAACGTTGGAGGGCTCCTATTGCGACTGCCTCGTTTACCTTCTTCCTGCGGCAATTTTTCTCGCATAGTTCCTCGACCGGGCATACCCGCCCACAGATTCCTGGCAGGACGTTCTCCTCCCTGATGACCTCCACCGCCCCAGATATGTCTCCTGTCTTGATTCGATCGATGAACTCGGGAACATCTATCCTGGCTGGGCAATCCTTCCGACAAGGGGCATCGTGACAGGAAAAACATCTCGAGGCCTCTGCGATCGCCTGTCGGAGGTTGTAACCGGAAACTACCTCGCTGAAACCTTTAATCCTTTCCCTTGGCGATTTGGTTGGCGCCTGCATCCTTTTGGGCAATTTTTCACCCATTGTCCAAACCTGAGTTCGGCGGTGATAAATACTTTGGTCGATTTATGAGAGGAGCTCAGCAAGACATTTAAAAAGAATAGAAGTTCAGTTAAAAGGTAGGGGTTTTGAGGATGAGGCTCCTGATAGCTCTAGGCGGGAACGCCATCAAACAGGCCCACGAGCGGGGGACGACGGAGGAACAATTCAGGAACTGCGACATCACCACCAAGCACATAGCTGCGATAGTGAAGCGGATGAAGGCCGCGGACCGCCTGATAATAACCCACGGAAACGGGCCTCAAGCCGGAAACCTCTTGGTGCAGCAGGAAACCAGTAAAAATGTCGTCCCTGCCCAAGCCATGGATGTGGTCGGAGCGATGACACAGGGGCAGATAGGCTACATGCTCCAGCAGACCTTGGTAAAGCATCTGAAGGAGGCTGGGCTGAACGTGCCTGTGGCAGCTGTGGTGAATCAGGTTCTCGTGGACAAGGACGATCCCGAATTCTTTGGAGATGTTGCATCCAAGCCAGTTGGGGATTTCTTCACTGAGGAGGAGGCGATGAAGCTGAAGAAGCAGCATCCAGATTACATAGTCAAGAAGGTCAAGCCCAAGGGGGAAAAGCCTTGGCGGAGGGTCGTCCCATCTCCTGACCCGATAGCGAACGTTGAGGATGAGGCGATAAGGCGAATGGTCGACGCAGGGATAATAGTCATCGCTTCGGGAGGGGGAGGGGTGCCTGTGGTGCTCGATGAGGGCAAGCATTACAGGGGCGTGGAAGCGGTGATAGACAAGGACCTGGCCGGGGAGAGGTTAGCTGAAGTCGTTGGTGCAGACGTCTTCCTGATCTTGACAGATGTGGAGAAGGCGAAGCTGAACTTCGGCAAGCCGAACGAGAAGGAGGTACATAAGATGAGCCTGTCCGAGGCCAAGCGGTACCTCGAGGAGGGCCACTTCCTACCTGGGAGCATGGGGCCAAAGGTCAAGGCTTGCATAAGGTTCCTCGAGTGGGGTGGCAAGAAGGCGGTGATAACTTCCCTGGACAAAGCGGTCGATGCCCTCGAGGGTAAGACAGGTACCCTGATCTATCCAGGTTGATCCTTTTTCTCCGGTTTGGGATTTCGCTGTTATTTCCTCTTCGCTGCGGCCCGAACGTAGCCACCCTTTTCGGACCTGACATCCATCAACGTGTAGAAGGCGCCCCTATCATATTTTTTGATTATGCTGAGCAACTTTTGTCCATCCCTACGCCTGAGGAGAATGTTGTAGACCGGGTGTGCCCCCTTTGTACCGATCCCATGTATCACCGTGACGCCGAAGCCGGCTTCCCTGAGCTTGTGGGCTAGATCGCTCGAACGTTTTGGCACGATGTAGGCAAACATGTAACCCAGTGCGATCTTCTCCTCGATGTAGCTCCCGAGAAAGTTCCCAGACGCGAAACCTAGGGCGTAAGCAAACATATAATAAATTTCCCAATTGGTGATCACACGGCTTACCGCAACGATCCATATCGTTATCTCGAAGAAGGCGGAGATCGAGGCTATTCCCCTCCTCCCCCTGATGATGAGTATTTGTCTCACTGTGCCCATCGAAACGTCCGTGAGCCTCGCGAAGAATATTGCCAAGGTCCATAAGATGGCTTCAGTCGGTAGCGTGATTATCACCCTTCGTCGATTGTTCCCTTCTAAAAGTTTCAGATGTCGGTTTCACCTATAAGGGTTGCATTTTTACTCTTTCGTCACGATGATGTTTCCTCTGCCCTTCTTTATCTTACGAACCAAGCCGCGGTCCTCGAGGTCGGCAATCATCAGGCTGACTTTGGCCTCGGAATATGGCAGCTTTTGCCGCAGCTCCACCTGGTTGATCCTGCCACCGCTGGCCCTTATCACATCCATGACTTCTTTGAGGTCATCCGGGAGACCAACAACTTTTACAGGAGGTGGTCCCTCAACTTTTTTCGCGCCTACCAACTTCTTTTTGGGGTAAATTTTCGCGTAATAGAAAACGGCCGCCCCGGCAATTACGATGACAGAAATAGCTACCAATGCCAACAACATGCTTCTCGCCTCAGCCTCCCCTAGCTCGGGAAGGATGTACTCGTAGTTCTCGGGGAGCGCGTTCTCCTCGAAGGTCGGGAACATTATAAGGTCCAAGGCGAGGTTCTCGTTTTCATGTAGCGTGATGTTTTCTTCGTCATCGTATGTCAATGTGTTACCGTTGTAATGCTTGGCTATGATCGTGTAATTGTCCGGCAGAAGGGACAGCGAGTAAGTGCCGTTTAGCGCAACTGTTTGCATGCTAAGTGTGGAGCCGGAGTATACCGTGATCACGACGTTCTCCAATGGTGTAAAGGTCCACAAATCATAGATGGTTCCGTGGACTGTAGCCATATTTTCTTGGGCGGTGGCGGCTGGGGCAATGCTGCAGATGGCGGCAAATGCGACGAACGCTAGGACCGGCAACCTTCTAAGCATGCATCAAGCTAGATGTCGGTAGATTAAAACTTTATCGCTTTGTAAAGCAATCCCGGCATGAATAAAGCTTTGTAAAGTAATCGGGGCATTTTTTAGGCTTTATTTTTCAAATGAAAGAAAGTTTGCTTAAATCATTTTTCTATAGAGGTTGGTCCGTAATCGATGAGCCGCGCGAGCGATAGGGGCTGCGCGGGGAGCTCGACCCGAACAAAAAAGGTGGTAAAAAATGAATGCAAAGATCGGAGCACTGGCAATATCGATGCTGATGCTGATGGTGGCTGTGCCGGTTGTCGTTAGCGCTGGCCCGGCAGTCGTTAGCACTAGCTCGACTGCCAGCACGGGCCCTTTCGAGAATGCACGCGAGAAGTACCAAAACGCGGTTGAAACGTTCCAGAGGGCTTACAATGGCTGGTTGACTGCACGCGGTAATTTCATCGCGGCTAGGACCACATGGAGACTAAATCGAACAAGTGCAAATTGGGAAAACCTGCTAGAGAGGACGAAGACCGCCTTGCTCAAGGTGGACAACATCATGATACGGCGATTGGAGGTGCTCAGGGATAGTGTGGAGGCCACTCGGGGCTTGTCCGACAACGAGAAGGCCGCGATCTACGATGAGATCGATGCCGAGATAAGCTGGCTACAGGCCAAGCAGACGGACATCCAAAACGCTGACGATGCGCAGGAGCTCAGGAACATCGCGAGCGACATTTGGGACCTATGGCTAAACATCAGGGTAATGATAAGGCAGATAGACGGACAGATACTGAGCGCTTGGGTGGATGCCTTGGTCGGGAGAGCTGAGGCGTTCGCAGGGCTAGTGGAGGCGAGGATACAGCAGCTGAAGGACAACGGGATAGATACTTCGGCACTCGAAAATTGGCTAGCTGACTACAACTTGAATCTGACGCTAGCCGAACAGAAGTACGATGCCGCGAAGGACAAGTTCAGCCAGATATCGAGCGTGGAAAATGCAGACCTACTGTTCTTGGAAGGTGTTGCATTAATCAGGGAAGGGAACAGCTACCTAAGGGACTCTCTCAGGGCACTTAGGGACATAATCTCCGACATGAGAGACAGAGGGTGGCCGGTGACGCTCTCGGGGTCCGGCACTTTGATAGCGCGTGGCAGTGGTTCGGCGTACATCTCGGGCACAGGGCTGATAAAAATCGTGACCATAGAAAATAGCATCATGACCGTTTCGCCCAATGCTCACGTCAGGACGGAGGGGGGAACGAGCGAGAACTTGGAAAATGGAGATGTTAGATATCAGGGATTTAGCTGGGCGAGGGTGACTGGATCAGATATTACGGTGAGTCTCTCGGGAGATAACATGGTGCTATATGCTCACGGTAGGGGGACCGCCACGCTGACGGGAACTGGAGTCTACCGGACCTACGGCGAAAATAGATACATACTCGGGGATTGGAGAGATAGACCCACAGCGGATCTAGGGACTGGCGAAACGACGGAGGGGTGAGGTAGATGGATAATAAAATAATCGCCCTCGCCCTCATCGCCTGCGTAGCTGTGGTAGCTACTGCCGTGATCTACGTCGCCAAAATACAGCAACCTGCTCAGGGAGGACAGCAACCAGCTCAAGGGGGAGACGAGCTCAGCAGCGTGGACAACCAGCTAGGAGACCTAAACGATTTCCTCAACTTTGAAAACCAAGAGTTCGACTACGACTTTGGGGGAATTTTGGAAAACTGGGGATAACCGCCCCAGCTTTTCCCCATTTATTTTTTTGTTTTTAGCGATGTGAAACCTGCATCGCGTTTTCGCCTTATAAGGTGCCTCGAGCCAAAGGCGAGGCGGGTAAACATCTGGGCTAGCGACGGTGTCTTAACTCAGACATCATGTCTTATGTAAGACAGGTGATTTTCATGGTGTTCCTGCTGATCTTCGACCTGAGAGGGGGCAATACGGCCCAAAGGCGGCGGGTAAATAGGTACCTAGCGAGGACGGCGCGCAGGTTCCAGCAGTCCGCGTGGGAGTTCGATAATATACGGCCCCTAGAAACCGCTGCGAAGCTCGTGGTCGAGGCTGGAGGGTGGACGATCGCGTTCGTAAAATCGGATAGGCTCCTCTTGAACATGTCTGAGGTAAGACAAACGCTGGAGGAGTTGTCTTACGTAAGACATCGCAGCCGAAACTCATCTGTCTTAGGTAAGACATGCCGGGGCTTGAAACATGTCTGACATGTCTGAGGTAAGACAAAATGTCTTAGTTAAGACATCCTCGATCAGCCCGACTCAAGACTCCGGGCGGCGCCATATCTCGCTCAGAGTAAACAAGGCTTTTACGTCGAGGCAACTTCCGATGATTTGAGGCTGAATTGGACCGGACGGAGAATGGAATGCCGGTTTTAGCGTCTGGAGAACACGGCGCTGCGCCCGTCCTAGCTGTCTTCACTATATTTATCCTCCTCTCCTGCGCCCTCGCGATATCCAGCTTTCAGGGGAGCGACCAGCGCTCGGTTTCGGCGACTCAGCAGCTCGTCGCAGCGGATGTCACCAGAGCGACTGCCTCCACAATCGAGGGGGAACTCAACCAAGCCCTCGTCACAGCTGTGACAGCTGCGATGTACGATGCAGGTGCCGCTGGGGGAAACCGCGATGCCGTCGAACAGCTAACCTTGGATTACCTCAACCGTCGAATTTCTCACGGCTGGTCCTACCCCAACTTGGAGGTTATCATCCCTCAGATCTCGGCAGACGACTTGGCCTTCGAGTGGCAGCCGGATGGAAGCGTTGAAGTTCGGGGCTACCTCGATGCTGAGATCAGGCATATTTGTGGGCCCACCGCGCACGGCATAAAACTTGATGCCTCTGTTAACCCTAGGTTCCTGCGCCTCCAGAACGTCGCCCTTCATGTGCTTGAGGATAATTCCGACGCCTTTGAATCCGATCTCTACGCTGCCGAAGGTCTGGAAGTGGAACTCCGCGAAAATAATAACAACTTGACCGCCGTCGTCACGGATATCTTCGCCTCGCCTTGCGCGATGGTTGGCAGCAGCATGGATTTCATCAGGTACATCACCTCGAAGGAAATCATCTTGTCACCTCCACCTGTAACGCCGTCTCCACCTTCCACGCCTCCCCCGACATCGCCCCAGCCATCAGGAGATTTCACCCTGAGCGTCTCCCCGTCAAGCGGAGCTGTGGCGAGGGAGTTCGGCCCAACCCAGACCGGCACCATGACATTTTTCATCCCAATCCCGAGCATGAGCTGGGGGGTGGTGGACAGCCACTTGGAGCCCGTCTACGGCTGGGTGGTTCGATATTCTCAAATCAGCATCCCCATCTACGGCTGGGTGACCCGCTACTTCACGATATACATCCCCCTGCTGGGCTACGTGCAGGTGCCATATCCTAGCTGGGAGGTCGTGGATCATCTCGTGCTCGACCTACCGTACATGAGCTGGGAGCAGGTTGGGGTCGAGACGGTCTACGACTACGGCTGGGTGCTGAAGTGGAGTAACTTCACCTTCGACGTGCCGGTCTACGAGGACAGATATCCAAGCAGGAGCACGGGCGCCACAGTTATAGTTACCCCAATAGGCAGCTACTCCCAGGATGTCTCGCTGTCCCTCGGGGTGCCAGGAGGGTTGAGCGCGAGCCTTGGGTCGAGTAGCCTCAAGCCCAACCCCCACGACGTCAGCACTCCGCTCACGGTGGAGGCCCAGATGTCTGAAGACCCCATGACTGGCGCATATGTCATCACCGTGGTGGGCCAGGGAGCGGACGGGAAGATACGGGAGGCGAGCTACACGCTTAACGTGAAGGACTCGGTGGCCCAAGAGGCGAATATAGAGCCGGTGACGATAACCCCGATGCCAGGCTCCAGCTTCACCATCCTGCCGGTGTACGATGGGGGGAGCTCGCCTAAGCAATGGGGCGGTGCTTACGTCCTCCCGGGTCAGTTTCCGTCAAATCCCTTGATACCGGGGTACATGCCGGGAGTCATCAATCCAAATACCGGGGAGGTCGAGCCACTCGTACCTGGGAATCTGTCGGAGATATTGCTCGAATGGCAACCGGAAACTGGTAGATAATCAAACCAAAGTAAAATCCGATAAGTATTAGTCGGCGGGGTAAAGTCTGACCCATACCGACCATCCAAGTGGTTGTGCGTTTTCAATAGTGTGACTAAATTCTTCCACTTTTTCGAAATTATCATTCGTCTTCTTGGAAAGTTGTACCCAGAATGAGATTTTAGTTATTTTGTCTGAAGGATGATATTGATAGCGCCCATAAACTCTTTGATTCTCTTTATTCTCACAAACTGTCATGTCTTTGGATTTTTCGAAAGAGGTTAATGCATAAGCTTGAATCAATATAACTTCTCCTGGGTAGAGCTTATCCATAGAAAGGCTGATTCTAGGTCCATAATGAGTGTTTTCCCAACCGTACTGAATATCCTGATCCTCCGACCTGGGCCCCGAAAGTGACCAACTAAAGCCCGTTATTAAGGCAGGCTCGTTATCGATGTTGGGATAGGGGAAGGAAAGTAAAACATTCTCGATCGGCAAATTATCCCCAGAATTCTCATATGTAAAACTTGCAGTGTACCAAAATATCACATTCTCCTCCGCCCCCTCCCCAGCCCAAGGCCTCGCATACGCCGCGAATGCGACGAGCGCGACCGCGGCCAGCAACGTCGCGGCCCCGATGCACCGCTTACCCCCGTAAAACCCGTAGCTCACGAGTGCGGCCGCAAGCCAAGCGGCGCCCAGCGCGACTGCGAAAGTCCGAGAACTCTCGAGCACTTGAGCCCCAGCGACCCCCGCAGCGACCGCGATTGGAGCCAGAAACGCGGCAACCACTATCAGCGCCTTCAACACCTCGAGCCTGCTCAGCTTCACCATGATGACCCCTCGGGGAGCCCATAATCGCCGTTTCACTTTATTAGTTTGTCGCGGATGATGTATGCTTATCGCTGGGGTTCCACATCAGCGCTGGCGCCTCACGTGAGCTTTGCCTGGGCGTCAATTACCTGCAGACGATGGGCGTTAATGGCCTTTGGGACGACGGGTGACGTAAACCGCTGCTATCGCTATCACTACCACTACAGCGACGACTACAACGATAATCATTGTCAAGTCAGTTCCTGCTCCCCCTGTCGCCTCTTCCATGGCCTCTTCTACGGCTGCTTGTATCTTCGCCGCTGCATCTTCGGCGTTCTCGGCAGTGTAGAACGATCCTCCCGTTCCGGTGGCGAGCCCTTCGAACTTGGTGGCTGCATCTGTGTCATCACCGATCACGATCGAATGAATTCCAACTGGGTCAGCTGCTTCCGCGGCGGCTATGACATCGCTTATTGTATACAGATACTCTGAGCTATCTCCCGCCTCATGAGGAGGAGCATCCCCCATCAGTATTATTACCTTGGTAACGCCCGGTCTCCATCCGCCAACGTTTTCCGAGTCGATAGCACGAAGTAGAGCTTCGTATACGGCCTCAGGCCAATCCCCTCCGCCGGAAACGGTCAACGAGTTGATATTCGCTATAATCGTGGTTTCATCGCTCGAGAAGGCGTAATCCACGAATATCGGGGTATCGCCGAAGTCCCTATAGGTTACAATTGCCACCCTGGAATCAGGCACGCCTGTTAGCAAAGTGTCGACTATTGTTGTGGCTGCAACTTTCACGGCATCAATGTCGTCCTCCATGCTCCCGGTAACATCGAGGCAAAAGATGAGGTCGAGTTTCGCATCCGGGTTGGCTCGAACTGTTCCAGCTGTTCCAGATAACAAAGGTACTAACAAAGCTGAGACCATTGCAATCAAAATTACTAACCCAATCGTCTTTCCGCTAAATCCTTTTTCCTTCATTTCACCCCTTCCTATTTTTACACCTACAGAATTAGAGTCACGCCAACTTTTAAATCTACTTACTTTCGCTGTTACTATTGACGTTGTGGTGCAGAACTTGTCCGGCTCCAAACAAAAGTGGCTGAAAGTGGCTGGGCTCTGCGGCGTGATAGGCCCATTAATCGTCCTATCGTTCATATTGGTTTCGATCTCGCGTTCACCTGGGTTCAGTTTTACCGAGAACGCCCTGAGCGATCTGGGGGCTCAGGAGCCATCCGCGACCTCTTTCAACTCCGGCCTGATCATTGGCGGGGTCATCATCGGAGTTTTCGCCTTGGGCCTCTGGTGGTCACTCCGGGGTAAGGCCTTAGGCAACGTCGGGGGGCTGATGCTCCTGCTGGCAGCTGTGGCCCTCTGCGCCATAGGCATATTCACCGAGAACGCTGGTGACATCCACCTCTACGTTTCCTACGCCTTTTTCGGCCTCCTCGTGATATCGCTCTGGATCATAGGGGCGGCGCTCGTGCAGTTGCGGGAGAAGATGTTGGGGTTGCTTTTAATCATTGCCGGCTTATTTGCGGCCGCGGTCTGGGCCCTCTATCCCGTCTGGCCTGCGCTTGCCCTCCCTGAGACCATCTCGGCGCTCGCTGCTTTTGCTTGCTTGATAATTTTGGGCGTCAGGATGTTAAAGCGGGCTGATTGAGGAAAACGCAAGATCTTTAGATCGCCTGTTATCGAATATGCTCTGGGGCGAAGATTGAAATTAGAACTAATGCCAGAGATAGCCGCTGCCTACAAAAGTTTCTCCCAGCGAGCGCGGGTCTTGACAGAAACGTGGGTCCAGGAGAATTTGTACTGCCCTGCATGCCCATCTGATAACTTGAATCCCACACCTAAAGGGGAACGAGTTATCGATTTTACTTGCCCCAACTGCGATGAACCGTATCAGCTAAAAAGTCAAAGCCATCCATTTGGAGACCGTGTGATGAATTCCGCATATGAACCGAAAATTGAGGCCATACGTACCGGAACTATTCCAAATTTCCTCTTCCTTCAATACGACCTCAGAGCATTTGTGGTATCGAAGCTTTTCGTGGTCCCGAAACACTTCATATCGCAATCTATAATCGAACGACGAAAACCTCTAAGCGAACGCGCGAGGAGGCACGGCTGGGTGGGCTCAAACATCCTTTTGAGAAACTTGCCGGCAGATGCGCGAATCCCAATTGTGGAAAATGGGTATGAAGTGCCAAAAGTTAAAGTAAGAAATTCGTGGAATCAATTCCTGTTTCTGCGCGAACAATCGGTCTACTCCCGCGGCTGGCTGGCGGACGTCCTCGCGTGCGTCAGGCAATTGGATCGAGAAATCTTCACGCTTGCCGACATCTATGCACTTGAGATGCAATTAGCAAGGCTCCACCCAAAAAACAAACACATTCGGCCCAAAATTCGTCAGCAGCTACAGGTTTTGAGGGATTATGAAATTGTCGAGTTCTTGGGGAAGGGAAAGTATAGAATACGATTTCCTCTTGATCGCCCATGAGCACCTGTACATCTTCAGAAAACCTGACAAAGATGAGAAAATCAGCCAATTCAAAGAGAGCATGAAGTGGGGTTAGCTGATGAAGAGCTATGGATGTGTGGCGTCCTCCCGTAAGTTTAGAGAATAATTCATACACGAACTAAAAATTTAAATATTTGAACTATATATGGGTTAACTATGAGAAAAGAGGAAATATTGGAAATACTCGCCGACTGGAACTTCTGGGCCAAAGAAATAGACGTGGGGATAAAAAGGGAAAGTTATGTGAAGGAGTTGCTCAAGCTAATCACAGGAACGAACCAAATCATCTGCGTCTCTGGGGTGAGGAGGTCCGGAAAGTCGACCCTGATAAGACAGGTCGTAAAAGAATTGATCAAAACCGCGCAGGCAAAAAACACGCTTATAGTCAACTTTGAGGACGAGAGATTTTACGAGAGGAGCTTGGCCGTCCTAAGGCAGATCTACGACACCTATTTGGAAAAGGTGCACCCCGGTGAGAAACCTTTCATTTTTCTAGACGAGGTTCAAGAGGTTGAGAGCTGGGAAAGATTTGTCAGAGGGCTGCATGAGAGAGGTGAAGCTAGACTCGTCGTCTCGGGATCGTCGGCCAGGCTGCTGAGCGAGGAATTCGCAACGTTGCTTACGGGCAGGCACATGACGTTTGCCGTTTACCCCCTGAGCTTCAACGAGTTCCTGAAATTCAAAGGTGTGGAGGTAAAAAGCGAAGTTGAGGCCATGGCGAGAAGGGTGGAGATAAAGAGGTTATTAGATGAATACTTGGAGTTCGGCGGCTTTCCGGAGGTTGTTCTAAGCCCTGAAAAGAGGAGGATTCTCCTGAGCTATTTCGAAACGGTGATCACCAGAGACGTTGTGGAGAGATTCAAAATAAGGGAGAGGGAGAAGCTGAAAACCCTTGCTAAATATTACCTCACAAACATCTCCTCCCCGGTGACGTTTAACAGCGTTTCGAGGTTTTTGAAACTGCCCCTGACGACTGTGGAGAGGTTTTCCGATTATCTGGAAACCGCGAACCTCATATTTTTCCTAAAACGGTTTTCGTATTCACTTAAGGAGCAGGAAAAAT